>Ga0272482_10000497_pt1 | contig 12247 bp, 10 predicted proteins | sample RVTome_8_FD_192427 | JGI IMG/M metagenome (GOLD analysis project Ga0272482, IMG submission 192427) | Soil microbial communities from uranium-contaminated site in the Upper Colorado River Basin, Wyoming, United States - RVT160D0 (version 2) ...
GGACGCCAACGGGCTGCCGGACGTGCTGCTCAGCGTGCCCGGCGTCTGCTACCGGCGGGACGTGATCGACCGCCACCACGTGGGCGAGCCGCACCAGCTGGACCTGTGGCGGATCCGCCGGTCCGGTCCCCCGCTCACCGAGGCCGACCTCGTCCACATGATCGGCCTGGTGATGGCGGCAGTGCTGCCCGGCCTTCCGTGGCGCACGCAGCCCAACACCCACCCGTACACGCTCGCCGGCCGCGAGATCTACGTCGGTGACGTGGAGGTCGGCGAGTGCGGGCTGGCCCACCCCGAAGTGACCGGCGGGCTCAGCGGCCTGGCGATGGGGCTCGGCCTCGACCGGCTCGTGATGCTCGCCAAGGGCGTCGACGACATCCGGCTGCTGCGCTCGACCGACCCGCGGGTGGCGGCGCAGATGCGCGACCTCTCGCCGTACCGGCCGGTCTCGGCCATGCCCGCCGCGCACCGCGACCTCTCCATCGCGGTGGCCGGCGACCTCGACGCCGAGCTGCTCGGCGACCGGGTGCGTGACCTGCTCGGCCCGGACGCCGCCTCGGTCGAGGAGGTGGCGGTGCGCTCCGAGACCGGCTACGACGAGCTGCCGGCATCCGCGCGGGCGCGGATGGGGCTGCGGCCGGGGCAGAAGAACGTGCTGCTCCGCGTGGTCCTGCGCGACCTCACCCGCACCCTCACCGCGGCCGAGGCCAACGCCCTGCGCGACCGCGTCTACGCCGGCCTGCACGAGGGCGAGGTGCATGAGTGGGCCACCTGAGCGACGAGCCGCAGCGCCTCGACGCCGGCGGCGCGCCGGGCTGACCTGTCAGGCGGCGGCGGGACGTCGTGGGCGGCGGCGGGCCAGGGTCACGCCGGCCAGGGCGATGACTCCGCCGGCGATTGCCAGGGGATGCGGTGCCTCGGCGAGGATCGGCCAGGCCACGACGATGGTGATCGGCGGGACGAGGTAGACGGTGACGCCGAGCCGGCCGGCGTCCATGCGGGTCAGGGCGTAGGCCCAGGTGCCGCAGGCCAGCGCCGTCGGGATCAGTCCGAGGTAGACCATGCCCGCGACCGCGTCGGTGGGGGCGGCGCGCAGATCGTGTACGAGTTTTCCGGCGAACGGCAGGCACGCGACGGCACCCACCAGGCACGCCAGCTGCGTGACCTGGAGGGCGGGCAGGCGCCGCAACACGGGCTTTTGTGCCGTGACCCCGACCGACCAGGCCAGCACCGCCAGCAGGCAGAGCGCCACACCGATCAGGTCGGTGCTCTCCGCGTCGACAGTGGACAGTCCGATGAGTGTCGCGCCACCGAACGCGACACCGGCCCCCAGCAGTACACCGCGCGGATAACCCTCGCGAAGCAGCGCTCCGGCCAGCAGCGCGACGAGGATCGGGCCCACGTTGGACAGCATCGACGCGGTGCCGGCGTCCACGCGGTGCTCCGCGGCATTGAGCGCGACGTTGTAGCCGCTGAACCAGGCCACTCCGCAGAGCGCCACCAGCGCGAACTCCCGGCGCGTCGGCCGTATCCAGGTCTGGCGCACGAGCAGCATCCCGGAAAGGGCGAGGCCACCGACCAGCAGGCGGCCCAGGGCGAGCGAGGCCGGTTCGAAAGAGTCCCGCACGCCGCGGATGACCACGAACGCCGACGCCCACGCCACCACGGTGACCGCGACGGCCGCTATCAGGGTGGCCGAGAGACCCGCGCGGTGCCGGCCCTGGTGCTCGGCGGTCGACTCCGGTGACCAGCCGGTATCCACTGTGTACGGGAGCCCGTGCCATACCGGCCCGGCCACGCGGTGGCGACGCACCGCGCCCGGGGCAGGCGTCCTCAACGCGGTTCTCTTCTCGTAGTCGGGACACGGAGTCGTCGCTCCGGCGGTCGGTGAAGGGTGCCGAACTGCCAGGACGAAACATGTGGATCTCGCGGGGTGCGGGTCAGCCTACTGAACGACCTGTCGCCGCGCAGCGTTCAGCGGCCACGCCGTCGGCCGGTGAGTGGGTGATGCTCGGGCGGTCCCGTACCGTAGCGGCGTGACGTACAAGGTCCAGGTCACCTGGTGGGGGCACAGCACCGTCTGGGTCGAAGACTCCGGCGTGCGCATCGTGACCGATCCCATCCTCGGTGACCGGATCGCGCATTTGCGGCGGATGCGCGGCACCTCGCCGCGGCTGGCGGGGCCGCCCGACGCGGTGCTCGTGTCGCACCTGCATGCCGACCACCTGGACGTGGGTTCGCTGCGGCGGCTCGGGCCGGAGGCCACGCTGGTGGTGCCGGCCGGGGCGGGCGCGTTCGTGCGGCAGCGGCTGGGGCTGGCGTACCACCGGCGCTGCGCGGAGCTCGCCATCGGCGACGAGGTGACCGTCGGCGGGGTGCGGATCAAGGCGGTCCCCGCGTCCCACGACGGCGCCCGCGGCCCCTGGTCGCGGCACCGGGCGGCGGCCGTGGGCTACACGGTGCACGGCGCGGCCAACACCTGGTTCGCCGGGGACACCGGGCTCTTCGACGGGATGGCCGACCTCGGCCCGCTCGACCTGGCGCTGGTGCCGGTGGGTGGCTGGGGGCCGACACTGGGGCGTGGCCACCTGGATGCCTTCACGGCGGCCGAGGCGGTGCGGCGGGCAGTGCCGCGGGAGGCGGTGCCGGTGCATTTCGGCACGTTCTGGCCGGTGGGGATGGCGCGGGTGCGGCCGGACCGGTTTCACAACCCGGGGCCGGACTTCGCGCGGATCAGCGAGACCGTGGCGCCCGGCACCCGGGTGACGGTCCTGTCCCCCGGCGACTCGATGACGGTGGTGCCGTGACGGCCGCGTTGGGCACGCTGGTGTGGCTGGTCGTGGTGGTGACCTTCGGCGCGGTGGTGCCGATCGTGCCGACCGGGGCGGCGGTGAGCGGCGCGGCGGCGTACGCGGCCCACCAGAACCCGCTGTACGTGCTGCTCGTGGTGGCGGCCGGTGCCGGCGGCGCCTACGTCGGCGACCTCGCCATGTACGCGATCTGCCGCTGGGGCGGCGAGCAGCTCGCCCGGCGCCTGCGCTGGCTGCGCGACCAGGAGCGCATGGAGCGCATGAGCAAGAAGCTCAACGAGCGGCAGATCTCGGTGCTGCTCGTGTCCCGCCTGCTGCCCGGCGGGCGGGTGCCGGTGCTGCTGGCGGCGGCGCTGATGGGGCTCGACTGGCGGCGGTTCGCGGTCACCAACCTGCCGGCCTGCCTGCTCTGGTCGGCGGTGTACGCGGGGATCGGCATCTTCGGGTACGCGATCTTCCCGGAGCCCTGGCAGAGCGTGGTGGCCGCGGTGGTGCTGGTGCTGCTGATCTCCCAGACCGCGGCGTTCATCAGCCGGCGGCGGGAAGCGGCAGCAGAGAAGCTGGAGGTCACCCCCCAGCAGAAGGAAGCGTGACCGGGGCCTCGGCGGGAAGGTCGGCGGCGGCGACCTCCGGCTCTTCGGCCCGGCGCAGGCCGAGCTTGTGGAGCCAGGCCAGCAGCGTGCGGTAGACGCCGTCGGGGCCGACCACGGGGTCGGTCTCCAGCGCCCAGCCCGACGGGTAGACCAGCAGCGCCTCGGTCTGCCAGCCGCCCAGCCCGCCGTGGCTGCCGACCAGCTCCTCGAAGGCCGCCACCTCCTCGATGCCCGGCTCGACGATGCTGATCAGCACCAGGTCGCCGACGTGGTCCATCTCCTGGTGGCGCAGGAGGTCTTCGCGGGCGAGCGGCCCGTACTGCGCGAGCGGGTCCTCGCCCTCGACGTGCCCGTCGCGCAGGCGGTGGGTGCCGCGCTTGCCGAGCGCCACCGGCCCGTGCTCGACCTCGTCGACCACCACCACGCCCACGCCGGGGTGCGCGACGAGCCCGGCCACGAGCTCAGGGTGGTCGGCGTCGATCCGGTCGCGGGTGAGCTTTTCCGGGTGGCGGGTGAGGTAGACCATGCCGAGGTTGCCGGAGGCGATGACCACGGTCTCCGGGTCGCGCTCGGCGATCGCCTTCGCCTCTTCGTCGGCCGGGCCGAGCATGACCTCGCCGTCGCGGGTGTGCTTGCGCATCGCGGCTCGGGTGGCGGCGGCGGTCGGCCCCTGGCGCGCCACGGCCTCGGTGAGCAGGGCGTTGATCCGGCCCCACTCCTCGACGGTGCGGGTGGCCGCGCCCGGCCGATGGCCGTTGGTGCCGCCGCCTCGGGCCAGCCGCGCCACCACCTCCTCGAGCGACTCGTCGAAGCGCTGGCGGAAGGTGGCGCCCTGGCTCTGCCCGTGGTCGGAGAGGACGACCAGGTGATAGCGGCGGGCCGCCTCGCGCGTGAGCCGCTCCAGCATGCCCAGCACCTGGTCGAGCGACTCCAGCACGTCGAGCGACTCCGGCCGGGCCGGGCCGGCGTGGTGGGCCACCTCGTCGTAGTCGACGAAGTCGCAGAAGATCACCGGCGCGCCGCGGGCCATCTGCTCGGCGATCAGCGTGACGTTGAGGTCGCGTAGCAGTGTGGTGGCCGGGCGCAGCGCGAGGAAAGCGCCGCCACGGCCGACCCGCGGGCGTACGTCCCGGCGGCGCTGCACCCGCGCCTGGTGCAGCTCGCGGATCAGCTCGCCGATGCCGAGCACGACGGCGCGGGTGAAGCCGTACGGGCTGGTCATGAACGACGCGTACCCGCGGGTGTTGCGGCCGGGAAGCCCGGCGTGGCTGACCGTGAGCAGGCAGGTGGTGGCGTCGCCGGACAGGACGTTGCTGATGCTCACACCGCCGTCGCGCAGCAGGCCGCGGTCGCCGGCCAGCCGCCGCTCGACCTCGGCCGCGTCGCGCGGGCGGCTGGTGACCAGGAGGCGGCGGCTGTCCTTCTCGTACCACCGGAATGCCGGCACCCGGCGGACGTCGCCGTAAAGGATGCCCGCCTGAGCGGCGGGCGTGGTGGCCGGGATGCCGGTGTGCCAGGTGGCCAGGCGGTGGCTGCGGGTGCGCAGCCAGCGACCGACGTTGGGCAGGTTGCCGGCGCGCACGGCCCACCGCAGCAGCGGCGCCGGCACGCCGTCGAGCTGGATCACCAGCAGGCCGTCCGGGTGGGCCCTGGCGGTGGCACCGCGCTTGGCCTTCTCCTCCAGGCGGCGCACCCGGGCCATCAGGCGCACGGTCTCACTGATGAACGCGTCGTCGGTGCCCGCGTCGGCGAACCAGTTGACCAGCGCGGAGAGCGCGACCGCGACCCACGAGGCGCCGAAGACCACCGGGAGGTTGGCCACGTCGGTGTCGGGCGCGAACCACAGCGCCACGTACAGCACGATGGCCTGCACCATCGCGCCCAGCACCAGCGCGCCGAAGCCGCCGAGCACGGTGGCGAGCGCGAGCAGGAGGGGGCGGAGCAGCGCGCCGACGGCGGCGACCAGCACCACGAGGCCGAGCAGCGCGACGAGGTTGCTCGCGGTCACGCCGGGCAGCAGCCAGAACGTGCCGGCCAGCACGATGAACGAGGTCACCGCGTTGCGCAGGATGCTGCGCACCCGGCGGATGGTGGGCCGCCAGCCGAGCAGGGCGCGCAGGCCCACGCGGGCCCGCCCGGGTCGCGCCACGACAGCGTCGCGCTCCGGGTTCACAGTGGCCACCAGCAAACGATGGCACAGGCCGTCACGGCCAGTTGAGGTATACCCTGCCTGTCTCGCTGCCGTCGTATCACTTTGTCCTAGTTTGCTGATCGGTGAGCTCGGGGCGCACCGCGTGACGGTACGCGCCAGGTGTTACCCCATAGCAACGCGTGAACCACCGGTGCAGGTGACTTTGATCGGCGAACCCGGCCGCGGCGGCCGCCTCCGCGATCCCCCACCCGGCGCGGATCAGCCGGCGGGCCTGCCGCAGCCGGGCCTGGCGCTGGTAGTCGCTCGGCGACAGCCCGTACACCTCGCGGAAGGCCCGGTAGACCGCGAACCGGCTGGCACCGGCGGCGCTCGCGAGGTCGGCGGCGGTGAGATCTTCGGTGTACCCCTCGTCGAGGCGATCACGGACGCGGCGGGCGATGCCGGCGGCGCCGGTGAGGCGCGGCGCCGGCGCGGTCCGGGCGTGGCGGGTGATGGCCGCCACCGCGGTGGCCAGGCGCTCGTCGCGGGCCAGCGCCGTCGCCGGCCCGACCAGCGCCGCGTGGAGGCCGGCCACCGCGCCGGCCAGCGTCGCGTCGGCCACCACCGGCTCGGCGAACAAAGGCAGCCCGACCTCCCGCTCGGCACGGTCCGCGAGCACGCCGCGGACCAGGGCGGGGCCGATGTGGACCATCCGGTACGTGAACCCGAGCGCGTCGGCGGCGTGACCGTCGTGCGGCTCGTCGGGGTTGAACGCCATCACCATGCCGGCGCTGGAGGTGTGGGCGGCGCCCCGGCAGGTGAAGGACTGCGCCCCGGTCTCGGTCACCCCGAAGGAGTAGGTCTCGTGGCTGTGCCGGTGGTAGACGTGCTGCTCGAAGTGGGCGTGCATCGCCTCCAGCGGCCGGTCGGCGGCCCGCCAGTATCGTGCCCAGTCCCCCACCGTCCCAGTATCCCCCGCACCAGCGTCCAAGACCTGCGCGGACGGCCCGGGTGATCATGGCGGCATGGCCACCACCAAGATCGCTATCGTCGTGCGCGAGGACCTGGCCGCCTGGCAGCGGCTGAACGTGACCGCCTTCCTCGCCTCCGGTGTCGCCGCCGCGTTCCCCTCCTCGGTGGGCGAGCCCTACGAGGACGGCTCCGGCACCGCCTACCTGCCGATGTTCGGCCAGCCGGTGCTCATCTACGCGGCCGACCTCGCCACGCTCACCGAAGTGCGGGCCAAGGCGGTGGAGCGGGAGTTCGCGGTCGGCGTGTACACCGAGGAGCTCTTCACGACCGGCAACGACGAGGACAACCGCGCCGCGGTGCGCGCGGTGCCGGCGGAGAAGCTGCGGCTGGTCGGCCTGTCGGTGCACGGCCCCCGGAACGCCGTGGACAAGGTGCTCAAGGGACTATCGCTGCATCCGTGAACGCGCCGGCATAGGGTCGGTGGATGCGTCTGGCCACGTGGAATGTCAACTCCCTGAAGATGCGCCTGCCCCGGCTCCTCCCCTGGCTGGCCGACAAGCAGCCCGACGTGCTGCTCCTGCAGGAGACCAAGCTCGCGGACGCGGCGATCCCCACCGCCGAGATCAAAGAGGCCGGGTACGAGATCGCCACCCACGGCGACGGCCGCTGGAACGGCGTGGCGATCCTCTCCAAGGTCGGCATCGAAGACGTCGTGCGCGGCTTCGACAAAGAGCCCGGCTTCCCCGACCCGGAGCACCGCGCGATCTCGGCCACCTGCGGCGGGCTGCGCGTGTGGTCGGTGTACGTGCCGAACGGCCGCGAGCCCGACTCGCCGCACTACGTGTACAAGCTGGGCTGGCTCGCCGCCCTCCGCGACGCGCTCGCCGCCGACCTCGCCACCGGCCAGCCCGTGGTCGTGGCCGGCGACTTCAACGTGGCGCCCACCGACGCCGACGTGTGGGATCCGAAGGCGTTCGTCGGCTCCACCCACGTCACCGCGCCGGAGCGGGACGCGCTCGCGCAGATCCTGGCCGCCGGCTTCACCGACGTGGTGCCGACGCCCATGAAGGGGCCGCACCCCTTCACCTACTGGGACTACCGGGCCGGCATGTTCCACCAGAACATGGGCATGCGGATCGACCTGGTGTACGCGAGCGCCGGCGTGACCGTCGAGTCGGCGTACATCGACCGCGAGGCCCGCAAGGGCAAGGCGCCCTCGGATCACGCGCCGGTCGTCGTGGAGGTCCAGACACATGCCTAGCCCGCAGCGGGTGCCCATGCCCGGGCTGCCGATGTCCGTGACCATCTGGGAGGTCGGCCCGCGCGACGGCCTCCAGAACGAGTCGACGATCGTCCCGGTCGACGTCAAGCTGGAGTTTCTCGACCGGCTCGCCGCCGCCGGCCTCGGCGTGATCGAGGCGACCAGCTTCGTGCACCCGCAGTGGGTGCCCCAGCTCGCCGACGCCGAGGAGCTGCTCACCCGCCTGGCGCCCGCCTCCGCCGTGCGCTACCCGGTGCTGGTCCCCAACGAGCGCGGCCTCGACCGCGCGCTGGCGCTCGGCGTGCGGGAGATCGCCATCTTCGGCAGCGCCACCGAGACGTTCGCCAAGCGCAACCTCAACCGCACGGTCGACGAGTCCCTCGCGATGTTCGAGCCGGTGGTGCACCGCGCCCGCGCGGAGGGCCTGCGGGTGCGCGGCTACCTGTCCATGTGCTTCGGCGACCCGTGGGAGGGCGAGGTGCCGATCCCCCAGGTCGTATCGGTCGCCCGCCGCCTGGTCGGGCTCGGCTGCGACCAGCTCTCCCTGGGCGACACCATCGGCGTGGGCACCCCCGGCCAGGTGAGCGCGCTGATCCGCGCCCTCACCGACGCCGGTGTCGGCCCGGACCGGCTGGCCGTGCACTTCCACGACACGTACGGCCAGGCGCTCGCCAACACGCTCGCCGCCCTCCAGGCCGGCGTGACCACAGTGGACTCGTCGGCCGGCGGCCTGGGCGGCTGCCCGTACGCCAAGAGCGCCACCGGCAACCTCGCGACCGAAGACCTGGTGTGGCAGCTGCACGGTCTCGGCATCGAGACCGGCGTGGACCTGACCGCGCTGGTCCGCACCAGCCTGTGGATGGCCCAGCGGCTGGGCCGCCAGAGCCAGTCCGCGGTCGTACGCGCCCTGGCCGCCGAAGTCTCCTGAGCCGATTACTCTTCCGGCGCGGCACCCGGACGGGTACAACCGGCGTATGTCCTATGTACGCGTATCGCTAGCCTTCTCGCTCGCACTGGCCGCCGGCGCGGCTCTGCTGGTGGCCACCGCGCTGCAGGTGCTGGCATTCCAGACGCTCGCCATCGACCCGACGCTGCTCGCCCACCCGGTGATCGTGGTGGACGACTACGCCTTCCGCGCCTTCGACCCGATGCTGCTGGCCAACCCGGTCATCATCCTGGACAGCTACTGACGCAGAAGCGACGCGGTGCGGTCGAGGTCCCACTCCGCCCCAAGCGTCGCGTAGAGGTGGCGCGCCTCGTCGAGGTGGATGCGGGCGCCGGCGGCGTCTCCCGCCCCGGCGAGTGCGACCGCCGCAGCCTCGAGCGCCTGTGCCTGTGGCAGCGGGCGGCCAGCCGCCGCGTACCGCCGCGCCGCCTCGCGCAGGCGGACCGGATCGCGCGCGACGAGACCGGCGGAGTGCAGCGTGACAGCCTGAAACGACGATCCGGCAGACCTGTGCGCGAGGCTCTCGACATGGTCGAGGACCGTTCGGATCGCCGCCTCGTCGTCCAGCTTCACCGCCAGGCCCGCGACATCGGCGAGCAGGTCCGCCACCACCGTCGCCTCCTCCGACTCGGCAAGGCCGTGGAGCAGGAGCGCCAGCGCCTCGGCGGTCCGGCCCGCCCGGTCGTGCGCCAGGCCCTGCGCGAGAAGGAGGTGCCCTACCACCCGGCCGCGTAGGTGTGCGACGTGCCGATCGTCGTCGAGCAGGTCATGACCATCGAACGTCGGGTCACGATGTGCACGAATCATGGCTACCAGGCCGAAAACCATCGTCTCGATTTCCATCCCCGCCTGACCGTCGAGGACAAGGTCCGCCTCGAGCAGCGCGTCGTCCCATCTGCCAGCGCAGAACAGGAGCTCAATGAGGAGGCTCCGGGCCTGCCCCAGTCGGGGAACGTTGCTAGCGAGGTCCGCCGATCCGCGAACTCGTTCTGCCGCGTCGATCGCCTCGCGCCACCGGTCCAGGTTGGAGAGCGCGGCCGCCCTGTTCAACTGGAGCGTCAGGCGCAGGTCAGCGAGCGTCGGGTCGCCCTCCGCGGCGGCCAGCGCGCGCTCACACAGGCGCAACGCCTCCACTTCATCGCCCCGCATGCCACAGACGACCGACATGACGCTCAAGGCGCGGGCTGTGGTGGACAGATCCTCCGCAGCGGTTGCGGCGTCCAGCGCCTTGGCTGCCAGCTCCCCGCCTACCTCGACCTGACCGATCCCGCAGCGCGTGCGGGCGGCGATGACCAAGAGCTGCGCCCGGTGCCGCAGGTCGAGGGCTGGGCGCGCCAGCGCCCCATCGAGTGCCGCGAGGGCGTCCTCAGCCTGCCCGTTGAAAACCTCCGCCTCGGTGAGTGTCCACAACAGATCGACAAGCAAATCTGGTGCGGTGGTGCGCGCCACCGCCTGACGTGCGACGCGGGCAGCGCCTGCCGCCTCGCCGGATCGTCGCAACGCGTCGGCGAGTCGGCAATACAAAAGGTCGCGGCGCGGACTGCCAGGTGACCCTGGTGCGAGCACCCAGCGCAGAAGCGGGATCGCCGCGTGTGGTGCCCGCCCGATCAGCTCGTGCGCGGACCCGGCCAGCCATCCCGCGGTCCAGTGATCCGCGACACCGGACTCGGTAGCGGGAAGCAGCTGCCGCGCCACGCGCTCCGGCGCCGCCCCAATCCCCGCCAGCGCCTTCGCGGCATCCAGGTGCCACGCCGCCCGCACCGCGTGCGGCGTTTCCTCGTACAGGCCGGCGCGAAGCAAGGGATGCCGGAACGCCAGCTGTGGGCCGTCCTCCCGCAACACACCCGCGTCAATGGCCTCGTCCAGCATCGGGAGCAGCTCGTTGATGCCCCGGCCGAGCACGGCCATCAGCTCGATCACCGAGAACTCGGCTCCCAGCAACGCGGCGGTCCGCAGGACCTCCCGCGCCGGCGTGGACAGAAACCCCAGGCGATCGGTGATTGCCGCCGCCAGCGAGCCGGGGGCGCTGTCTCCGGTGACCTCCATGTGCCCGTCCGCCGGGCTCAGCGCGTCGGCGCGGGCGAGTGCCGCCATCAGCTCGGTGAGGTACAACGGGTTTCCGGCGGCACCGCGGGCCAGCGCCATCAGGCGAGGGCCGGGAGGAGCGCCGGCCGTCGCGGCCAGAAACTCCACCACCTCGGGGTCAGAGAAGCCACCCAGCCTGATCCGGGCTGACGGGGGCAACGCGCTGCGCAGGACGGCGAGGTCACGCCGGTGCGGGATCCGGCGTGCGGCCATCACGACCAGCAGGGGCAGACGCTGGGTCATCCGTAGCAGCCGCCGCAAGGTGACCGTCGTGGTCCTGTCTGCCCACTGGATGTCGTCGACCACCAAAGTCACGGGCGTCGAGGCGCATAGCTCGTCGATGACGGCCAGCATGCGCTCGGTCGCGGCCGCCACCAGGTCTACCCGGTCGCCCAGGCTCGGGTCGGACTGGAAGACGGTCGCGACCGCAGGGCTGATGCCAGCCTCAGCCGCCATCGCGGTGTCGACGGTCTCCACCAGGGGCAGCAGCGGAAACGCCTGGCTGAGCTCGTCGCACGACGCCCAGAGGGTGCGGCACCCGAGCATGGTGGCGTATGCCGACATGGCCCGCATCAGAAACGACTTGCCGATGCCGGGATCGCCTTCGATGAGCACCGCCCCGCCGTGCCCTCCGGCGAGCTCGGCCACCCGACCACGCATCACGTCGATCTCTGGCACCCGGCCCACCAGGTGGGTGGTGGCGGCCGCTGGCGGGTTTGCGGCGCCGGGCGAGTGCTCCTCGGCGTCGCGCGCCTTCATCCACAAGGAGCGGAAGTGCTCGACATCGCCGTCGAGCGCCGCCACGACATGCTGCAATGGCTCCCACCGTGGCACCCGTGAGCCACGGAGCACCGCGTTGATCGTGGTGTGGCTCAGGATGCCACGACCGATCCGGCGCATCACATCGCGCGAGCTGGGCTCCCCCGCCCGGAGGTGCAACTGGCGGATGGCGCTCAACAACGATAGAAGTGGCTCCCCGCCGTCAAGCGGGAGAGACTGCGACACGAGTTGATCCAAATCGTCGGGGTTCGAGATGCCGCCAGAGCGCGACCGCGGCAATACGCTAGTCACGAAAGAGAGATCATGAAATAGCGTTTCCGTGCCATTCTTAAATGGTTCACTCGTCCGCTTGATGATCCACCTCCCACATCACGGAATCAGCATTACAAGTGCACCGTCCGTAGCCACGAGGTCCTCGCCGGCCGGCGGGCAGCGGGACGAGCGGTGTGTCCCCTAGCAGCAACAACACCATCCGCAGGGAGCGGCCACGACGGGCGGCATTCGAGAACCAGACGTATGTCGTCGCCAGGCCGGCGAGGAAGACAGCACAAATCAATGCGAGCAACAATATGATCAAGGTGACCATCGTCAACGAGTTCTCCCGAGGGGCTAGGCGGTAGGTGACGCCCTTCAGGATTACTCTTTCGAAACGCGCTTCGACGCCTGTAC
>Ga0272482_10000499_pt1 | contig 12237 bp, 10 predicted proteins | sample RVTome_8_FD_192427 | JGI IMG/M metagenome (GOLD analysis project Ga0272482, IMG submission 192427) | Soil microbial communities from uranium-contaminated site in the Upper Colorado River Basin, Wyoming, United States - RVT160D0 (version 2) ...
GCCTGCCCGTGAGGGCCTGTCGCAGGGCGGCGGAGGCTCGCGGGTCAAGGGGCGAGCGAAGCGAGATCGGCGGAGCCGACGGCGTAGCCGCCCTTGAGGCGGGAGGGGCCGCCCGTAAAATTTGTCGCCCCCACCGGACAACCCGCTGTGGTGACCCAACCCCGACGGCGACCCAACTTCGTGGCTCGAAGGCCGTGTTTCCGGGCGGCCGTTGAGCATCCCTGCGAGGCAGAACCCGCGAAAGTACGACGCCTCGGTGGCACCAAAGGACAGCCTGACTCCGGCCTGATTTCCGATGAGCCGCACCGGGTCCGGCGGCCACGCTACGTCCCATGACGACGACGGGGACCATGCGGCGCGCCTGGCGAGTACCAACGGCGTTGGTCGCGCTGACGATGGTCCCGGTGATCGCCGGCGCGGTCCGGGTCGGTCAGCTGGCCGGCGGCACGGTCACACCGGAGGACGCACGGTTCGCCGCCGCGCCGGTGCCGGTGGTGCTGCACATCGTCGGCGCCACGGTGTTCTGCCTGCTCGGCGCGTTCCAGTTCGTACCAGGACTGCGCGGACACCGCTGGCACCGGCTCGCCGGCCGCGTCGTCATCCCCTGTGGACTCGTCGCCGCGTTGTCCGGCCTGTGGATGACCCTGTTCTACCCCCAACCACCAGGCGACGGCGAGCTGATCACGTTGCTGCGCCTGGTGTTCGGGACCGGGATGGCGGTGGCGCTCGTCCTCGGGCTCATGGCCGTTCGCGGCCGGGACTTCCGCACCCACCGCGCCTGGGTCATCCGCGGCTACGCCATCGGGCAGGGCGCGGGCAGCCAAGCCGTCACGTCAGGTCTGTGGACGGCCTTCGCGGGCGTGCCGGGGGAGACCACGAGAGCACTGTTGATAGGCGCCGGCTGGGTCATCAACCTCGCCGTCGCCGAATGGATCATCCGGGAGCGCAGATGAAGGCACTGGTTCAGGACAGGTACGGCGAGTGTGAGCTGCTGGCGGTGGACAAGCCGGTGGCCCGCGACGACGAGGTGCTCGTCGAGGTGCGGGCGGCCTCGGTCAACGCCTACGACTGGCACATCATGCGGGGCGACCCCTACCTCGCGCGGCTGATGTCGCCCGGCGTCTTCGGGCTGCGTGGGCCGAAACGCAAGATCCGCGGCCGGGACGTGGCCGGGCGGGTCGAGGCGGTCGGTGAGAACGTCACCGGCTTCGTGCCAGGCGACGAGGTGTTCGGTGACCTCGGGCACCGCAGTGGCACGTTCGCCGAGTACGTCTGCGTGCCGGCCGGCCAGCTGGCACGCAAACCGGCCAACCTGACCTTCGAGGAGGCCGCCGCGGTGCCGCTCGCCGGGAACACCGCGCTGATGGGGCTGCGGGACTTCGCGACCGTCCACCCTGGACAGCACGTGCTCGTCAACGGCGCGTCCGGCGGGGTCGGCACGTTCGCCGTGCAGCTCGCCAAGGCGTTCGGCGCCGAGGTGACCGCGGTGTGCCGCACCAGGAACGTCGACCTCGTCCGTGATCTCGGCGCCGACCACGTCGTCGACTACACCCGCGCCGACTTCGCCGACCGCCGCTACGACGTCGTGCTCGACCTGGTGGGCAACCGGTCGCTGAAGGACCTCCGGCGCGCGGCCGGCACCGTCGTCATCGGCGGTGGCGGGGTGTCGCACGGCGGCAGCGTCGTCGGGCCGATAGGGCTGGTGATCAGGTCGCAGCTGGCGCGTCCGTTCGTGCGGGACCGCCTGGTGCTGCTCAACGAGAAGGCCAGCAGCGCGAACCTGGCCACACTGCGCGACTTCCTGGAGTCCGGGCAGGTCAGGGTCGTGATCGACCGGACCTACCCGCTGACCGAGGCGGCCGAGGCCATCCGGTACGTCGAGGTCGAGCACGCCAGGGCGAAGGTCGTCGTCACTGTGTGAGCCGCCAGAAGTCGAACAACCACTCCGGCGGCTCCGGGCCGTCGGTGGCCAGCTGCGTGTACAGGATCGTGACCCGGCCGGTCGACGGGACGAGGTACGCCGTCGTCCCGGTGCCGCCGACCCAGCCGTACCGGCCGGGCACGGTCCACGACTCGATCGGCGCGATGTCGACCGACCCACCCATGCCCCAACCCTGTCCCTGCAGGAACATGGCGCCGATCTCGCGCTGTGCCGCGGTGGTGTGGTCGGTCGTCATGAGCCGGACCGACTCGGCGGACAACACCGGCTGACCACCGGCGAGCAGCATGCGGGCGAACGCGAGCCAGTCGTCCACCGTGCCGGCGAGCCCGCCGGACCCGAGCGGGAACGCCGGCATCGTGGCCCACTGTCCATCCGGGCCGTCGGCCAGCTCGTCACCCTTGTAGTAGCTGGTGAAGCGGTCGGTGGCGGACACCGCGAACCCGCTGTCCACCATGCCGAGCGGCGCGAACACCCGCTCGGCGAGGAAGTCCGGGAACGAGCCGGCGACCCGCTCGACCAGCGCGCCCTGGATCGCCGAACACGTGTCGTACAGGAAGGACTCGCCCGGCTGGTACAGCATCGGCACCTGCCCGAGGTCGGCCAGCCACCGGTCGGTCGACGGGAACGTCTGCGGCTCGCGACCGTCCCGCTGCACGGCGGAGAGCGCCCGCACGGCCGGCAGGTCGAAGTCGGCCGCCCAGCCCCAGCCCGCCTGGGACGTCAGCAGGTCGTACACGGTGATCGGCCGGGCGACCGGCACCACGTCGTCGACCGGGCTCGCCGGCGTGCGCACGACCACCGGGTCGGCCAGCTCCGGCAGCCAGCGGCCGATCGGGTCGGTCAGCGCGAGCGTGCCGTCGTCCACCAGCACCAGCACGGCGGCCGCGGTGATCGGCTTGGTGAGCGACGCGATCCGGAAGATCGAGTCCCGGCTCATCGGCGTCGTGCCGGTGCGGTCGTGGTGGCCCGCCGTCGCGACCTCGACCCGGTCACCGTCGGCGACGAGTGCCACCGCACCAGGCAGCGTGCCGGTGTCGACGTGGTGGTCCAGCAGCCCCTGCAGATCAGTCATGGCCTACAGACTGCCGTCAGCGCCCGAACTCATCGGGTTCCCGCGCCGATGCCGGTGATCGAGCGCACCTCCAGCTCGTCGGAGCGCTCGCGGTCGGCCCGGTCCTTGCTCAGCACGGTGCCGAGGTAGCCGAGCAGGAACGAGAGCGGGATCGACACCAGACCGGGGTTGCTCAGCGGGAACAGGTGGAAGTCGACGCCCTTGATGATCGAGTTCGGGCCGCCGGAGAACACCGGCGAGAACACGATCAGCAGCAGGCAGGACGCGAGCCCGCCGTAGATCGAGAACAGCGAGCCGGTCGTGTTGAACCGCCGCCAGAACAGCGTGTAGATGATCGTCGGCAGGTTCGCGGAGGCGGCGATGGCGAACGCGAGCGCGACTAGTGCCGCCACGTTCTGTCCGATGGCGAGGTAGCCACCCACGATCGACAGGCAGCCGATGACGACTGCCGTGATCCGGGCGACCCGCACCTCGGCGCCAGGGTCCGGGCGGCCGTGCTTGATCAGGTTGGCGTACACGTCGTGCGCGAACGAGGCCGACGCGGTCAGCGTCAGCCCGGCCACCACGGCGAGGATCGTCGTGAACGCGACCGCGGCGACGATCGCGAGCAGGATCGGGCCGCCGACCTCGAACGCGAGCAGCGGCACGGCGGAGTTCTCCTTGCCCGGCGCGGACAGGATCGTCTCCGACCCGACGATCGCGCTGGCGCCGTACCCGATGACCAGCGTCGACAGGTAGAACACGACCATCGCCCACGTCGCGGACAGCACGGATCTGCGGGCCTGGTAGGCGTTCGGCACGGTGTAGAACCGCATCAGCACGTGCGGCAGCGCGCCGGCGCCCAGCACGAGCGCGACCGACAGCGACACGAAGTCCAGCTTGGTCGTGCCCGTCTTCCCGTACTGGGCCCCGGGTTGGAGCACCGCGTCGCCGAGCGCGTTGTTGCCGGCCGCGCGGTCGAGCAGGTTCGTGAGGCTGTAGCCGAACTTGCCGAGCAGGAACACCGACAGCATGACCACGCAGAACAGGAGGAGACCGGCCTTGATGATCTGCACCCACGTGGTGCCCTTCATGCCGCCGACCAGCACGTAGAAGATCATGATCGCGCCGACGCCGGTGATCACCAGCGCCTGGCCGCTGCCGGAGTGCACGTCGAGCAGCAGCGAGACCAGCACGCCGGCGCCCGCCATCTGCGCCAGCAGGTAGAACGCCGAGATCACCAGGGTCGCGTTGGCGGCGGCGGCCCGGACCGGGCGCTGCCGCATCCGGAAGCTGACCACGTCACCCATGGTGAACCGGCCGACGTTGCGGAACCGCTCCGCGATCAGCAGCAGCGGGATCAGCCACGCGACCAGGAATCCGATGGAATAGAGAAAGCCGTCGTACCCGTGCACCGCGATCGCGCCGGCGACGCCGAGGAACGAGGCCGCGGAAAGGTAGTCGCCGGAAAGCGCGACCCCGTTCTGCAGGCCGGTGAACGCGCCGCCGGCCGCGTAGTAGTCGGCGGTCGTGGTGTTGCGGCTGCTCACCCGGTACACCACGTACAGCGTGACCCCGACGATCAGCAGGAAGATCCCGATGTTGAGCACGGACTCACCGGTCACGGTCGTCCTCCCCGGCCAGCGCACGCAGCTCGGCGATCTTGGGGTCGATCTTCTTCCTGGCGAACCGCGCGTACCACAACATGATCGCGACGGTGGTGGCGAACTGGGACAGTCCGAGCAGCAGCCCGACGGTGACGCTGCCGGTCACCTTCGTCGCCATGAACCCTGGCGCGTAGGCGGCCAGGAGCACGAAGGTCAGGTACCAGGTCAGGAAGAGTCCGCACACCGGGAAGACGAACCTGGTGAGCCGTCGCCGCAGTCGCACGAATTCCGGGTGTTCGCGAATAGCGGCGAAATCCGGGCGACCGTCCGACGAATGAGGAATATGATTTCCCGGTTGGTCGAATGCGTCGTACTCGCCCGGTTCCTGCGCGCGCGTGAACGCCGATACGTGTGTCATGGGCGCGTTTCCTTCCGCGGCGAATGGCGCCGTCGAGTGCGGTGCCGAAAGCGTAGCCAGCGAACGCGCGGAGTCAACACCCGTTCGCGTGTTCGAAAGTAACCGAAACCAACGCCAGCCCGAAAATGACCGGCGTATGCGCTGTCACGACAGAGAGTGCTCATTCGGTGGCGTAATCGACGCTTGAACAATGAGTCATCGTTTCCCTAGGTTTGTGATGTTTGTCCATGCCGGGTGGGGGCCCGAAATGGGGAATCCCGAAGTCGAATGAGGTGCATTCCGTGAGCTCGCCCGACGAGTCGCCGGCCGGTCACCGTGCCCGAGGGGGTACGTGGTGGTCAGCGGCGGTGCAGTGGCGCAACTGGCCGCTGCTGGTCAAGCTCGGCATGGTGCTCGTGGTGCCGGTCGTCGGCGCGCTCGTGCTCGGCGTGCTGCGGGTGCGTGCCGACGTCGACCTCGCCGAGTCCTACGCCGGCATCGAACGGGTCGCGACCGTCCGGGTGGAGCTCGTGCGGGTCATGTCGGCCGTGCAGCAGGAGCGGAACCTCGCCATCGGCGACGGCACCGGTCTCGACAAGGCGGTCGTCGCCACCGACGACGCGGTCGAGCGGATGTCCGACCTGGTCAGGGCGGCCGGCGAGGACGGAACCACGATCCGTGGCTACGACGAGCTCTCCCGTGCGCTCGACGGCTTGCCATCGGTGCGCAGGTCGCGGGACCTGATCAACGACGGGTTGTTCGTCCTCACCGGCTACAACGCGGTGACCAGCGCGGTGCTGGAGTTCGACCGGTCGCTGACCGGCCGGTTCCCGGACGCGACGCTGACCAACTTCTCGATCGCGCTCGGCGAGCTGCAGGCCGTGCGGGAGCAGGTCGCACTGCAGCAGGCGGCCGGCATCCTCGCCATGCGCGACCCGTCGCGCTCCGACGTGGTCCGCCAGCTGACCGTCGAGGCGGACGTCCGGCTCGACGACCAGCTCGGCGACTTCCGTTCGGTCGCCCCGGAAGCACTGCGGGAGCGGTACGACTCGACCGTCGCCGGCACCGACGTGACCACCCGTCAGCAGCTGGTGGACGCCGTGCGCACGGTCGGTCCGACGCAGGCCGGGGTCACGCTGGACCAGTGGAACGCCGTCTCGGACGCCACCACCGGGCTGCTGTCGCAGGTCACCCAGGGCGCCGCGAGCGACCTGCGCTCCGGCTCGGTGGCACTCGCGGAGAGCGTCAGCAACCGGGCCGGACTGGAGTCCGTGCTGCTCATGGCGATGGTGCTGCTCGCGGGTGGCATCGGCGGCGGTCTCGGTCGTTACCTGGTGCGGTCCTTCGCCGTGCTGCGGCGGGCGGCGCTCGACGTCGCCGACACCCGGCTGCCCGCCGCCGTCGCGAGCATCCGTGCCGGCGAGCCGGTGCAGACCGCGATGGAGCCGGTGCCGCTGACCAGCACCGAGGAGTTCGGGCAGCTGGCGCGTGCGTTCGACGCCGTGCACGAGCAGGCGCTGAAGTCGGCGGTCGAGGAAGCCGGGCTGCGCAACAACCTCGCGAACATCTTCACCAACCTGTCCCGGCGCAGCCAGAGCCTCGTCGAGCGGCAGCTGCGGCTGATGGAACAGCTCGAGGAGAAGACCGACGACCCCGACCAGCTCGCGAACCTGTTCAAGATCGACCACCTGGCCGCCAGGATGCGCCGCAACAACGAGAACCTGATGGTGTTGTCCGGCACCGGGTTCCTCCGCCGGTTCCCCGAGGCGGTGCCGCTCGCCGACGTGCTGCGGGCGGCCATCTCCGAGATCGAGCACTACGAGCGCGCGGTCGTGCGGTCCTCGTCGCAGGTCCGCGTCGCGGGTTACGCCGCCGGTGACCTGATCCGGTCGGTCTCCGAGCTGATCGAGAACGCCACCGCGTTCTCGCCGCCGGACTCCTCGGTCGTCGTCGCGAGCAGGCTGCGCCCGGACGGGGCCGTGGTGCTCGACGTGCTCGACGAAGGCGTCGGCATGGGCGCCGCCGAGCTGCGCGAGGCCAACCACCGCGTCGCGGGTGGCGGCGGGGTCGACGTGCCGATCTCGCGCCAGATGGGCCTGTTCGTGGTCGGCAGGCTGACCGCGCGGCACGGCATCCAGGTGCGCCTCGCGCCCCGCCACGACGGCGGGCTGTGCGCGTCGGTGCTGGTCCCGGCCACGCTCCTCACCGTCGACGAGCCGTCGACCCCGGCACTGACCCCGGCACTGGCCCCGGTCCCCGCGCCGGTCGTCACGCCGGCGCCCGCACTGGCAGCCGCCCCGGTCACGGTGTCGGCGCCGGTGATGGTCGCGGCGGGCGGGGTGCCCAGTCCCGGCGACGTGGCCGGCAGGCTCGAGTCGGCCGGCATCAGCGTGCGACTGCCGGAGCTGCCGGCGGCCCGCACCCCGGCCTCGATCCTGTTCGCCGCCAGCACCCCGGTCGCCGACGACGCCGAGAACGCGACCGCCGCCACCGCAGCGCAGGTCGTCGCGTCGTCGACGGCGGAGTCGACCGCCGTGCTCCCCGCGGTGTCCGGGTTCTCCTGGCTCACCAACAAACCAGGCGCGGACGCCGCGCCTGCCGCGCGGGCCGCCACGCCCGCGCCAGTTTCCGGTCCCGGCGGCCTGCCCAAGCGGGTGCCGAAGGGGCAGTTGAGCGCCGCGTTGCGACAGGCGTCCGCGCCCGTCGCGACGCAGCCGAGGGACGCCGCGCGAGCGCGTGGCTTCCTGAGCGGCTTCCAGGCCGGTATCCGTCAGAGTGAGCAGCGCAGAGGGGAGACGGAGTCATGACTGTCACGCAGGGCACCGAGGACCGGCACCAGGTCGGTCAGTTCGGCTGGCTGGTCAACAACTTCGTCGACAACACCCCCGGCGTCGCGCACGCCGTCGTGGTGTCGGTCGACGGGCTGTTGCTCACCGGGTCCGCCCGCCTGCCGACCGACCGCGCCGAGCAGATGGCGGCGATCTCGGCCGGCATCGTCAGCCTGAACCTCGGCGCCGCCAAGGTGCTCGGCGCCGAGCAGGTCGTGCGCGCGGTCGTCGAGATGGACGCCGGCGCGCTGCTGTTGACCTCCATCAAGGACGGCTCGTGCCTCGCGGTGCTCGCCGGTCTCGAGTGCGACATCGCGCAGGTGGCGTACGAGATGACCGTGCTGGTCGACCAGGTCGGGCAGATCCTGACCCCGCAACTGCGTGCCGTACTGGCCGCGAGCTGAGCCGTGGTCGCCATGGATGACAGACCCGCCGAGGAGGAGGCGACCTTCGCCGACGTCCTCAACGGGCTCACCATGGGCGCGAGCAAGCCACGCAAGCGGGCGCGGGTCAGGCAGGAACCCCGGCAGCAGGCGGCCGAGCCCGCGCCGCAACCGGTCCAGTACGAGGACGTGCCGGAGGAGAACGCCGCCTCGGTGCGTGCCTACGCCTGGACCGGTGGGCGCACGCGGTCAAGCGGCCGGCTGGAGATCGAGACGCTGGTCTCCACCGCACGCAAGGCCGAGGAGATGTTCCACCAGCTACGCAGCGAACACCAGGCGATCAGCAGGCTGTGCCACGACACGAAGTCGGTGGCGGAGATCGGCGCGCTGCTGTCCCTGCCGATCGGCATCGTCCGGGTCCTCCTCGACGACATGGCCGGGCTCGGCCTCGTCACCGTGCACCACAACCAGACCACGGGCGAAGGCGAGCCGGACATGGAACTCCTGAACCGGGTCCTGCGCGGGCTGACGAACCTGCGTTCCTGACCTCAGCGAAGCCGTTCGGCGATCAGAGCGAGCAGCCGGGGTGCGTCCACGTCGACGCACACGTTCACCGGCGGCCGGTTCTGCCACGCGGCAGGCGCCGCGTCGTCCGTGCCGCCGATGGCGGGCCACGTCTTGCCCCTGCTGATGCCCTGCGTCTCCACCCGGACCGGCCACTGCTCGGTGCGGAACAGCGTCGGGTCGAGCAGGTACGCCACCGCGCTCGGGTCGTGCAGGTAGATCCCGTCCAGCCCGTTGGCGTCCGCGAAGAACCGCTGGTACAGCGGGATCGCCTGGCCGAGCAGCCGTGCGGTCGGGCTGTCGGCACTGGTCAGCTCGGTGATGGCGGCGCCGCTCAGCAGCGCCTGGTGCGTGACGTCGAGGCCAACCATCGTGACCGGCCAGCGGGCGCCGAACACGACGTCGGCCGCCTCCGGGTCGTTCATGATGTTCGCCTCGGCGGCCGGGGTGGCGTTGCCGGGGCCGAGTGCGTTGCCGCCCATCACGACGACCTGGTCGACCAGGGTGTCGAGGTCCGGGCGCAGTCGCAGCGCCAGCGCCAGGTTCGTCAGCGGGCCGACCGCGAGGATCGTCGCGCCGGGCGCCTCCCGGCACAGGAACTCCGCGGCCGGCACGTCAACCGGCCCCCGCGACGGCTCCGGGAGCCGGCCGCCGTCGCCGAGACCGTCGTGGCCGTGGATGTGCGGGATCGCGCCGAGGTAGGGCATCGCGAGCGGCGCGGCGGCGCCCCGCGCGACGGGGATCTCCGCGCGGCCCGCGATGTCCAGCAGCGTCACCGCGTTGCGGGTGGCGACCGCGACGTCCACGTTGCCGAACACCGTGGTCAGCCCGGCGATGTCCAGCTCGGGTGAGGCCAGCGCGAGGTACAGCGCGATGGCGTCGTCGATGCCGGGGTCGGTGTCGATGATCAGTCGGGTTGCCACGACCTCACGCTACCGTGATCAGCTCCACCCCGAGCAGGCTCGCGACCGCGCGCAGCTCGGCCAGCCGGTGGCCGGTGCCGAGCGCCCAGTGGTGCCCGACACCGCTCGCCGACCAGTCGTCGGTCCACTCGCCGGGGTCACGGCCGAAGTCGACGCGGCTCGTCGTGTTGCCGATCCTCATGTGCGGCCCGTCGGCGACCACGCCCTCCGCGGCGACGAGCGTGTACCTGCCGTCGCGGGTCTGCCCGACACCCAGCAGCGTCACCGGTCCGGTGGCCACGTCGAACTCGACCGACACGCCCCAGCCACGCTTGCCGTGGAACACGCCGAGCCCACGCAGCAGCGGCTTCTTCGCCGAGATCGCGAGGTGGGCCGGCCCGTCGTGCCCCATCTCGACGTGCCCTCGGCTGAAGTCGAGTGCCTGGAACTCGGTGAACGAACCACCCGCGCCGAGCACGTCCATGACCAGCATGGCGAGGCTGGTGCGCAGCTCGTACTCGCCGGCCGCCGGGATGCCGCGTGCGGTCAGCAGGCTCGCGCCGAGGATCATCCCGGCGCCCAGCCGCTCGTGCTGCTCGCCGTTCAGCCCACGGTGGTAGTAGGCCAGGCTGTCCAGGTCGAAGTCGGCGACCAGCTTGTCCAGCCCGACCGCCACCCGCGCACCCCACGCGAGGTCCTCATCGTTGACCGACTCGGTCAGCTCGAACGTCTCCCGCGCCTTCGCGAGCTTGGCGTCCACTTCGGACTCGCCGACATCGTCGACGCGGACACGCAGGTCGTCGAACTCCAGCACCTCGACGTGCCCGCCGAAGTGCGCGTTGACCATCGCGAGATCGGTCGACACGTCGTACATGCCGGGGTAGAGGTGCCCCATCAGCCCGTGCCGGCCGTGCCGCAACACCTTGCGCACGGCGGCCGCCCTGATCCACGCGCCGATGCGGGCCCACGCCCGCTCGTCCCGCAGGTACCCGGACACGCTGCGGAACTCGACGCCGGCGCGGGTGAACGCGTTCGCCATCTCCGGCAGCGGGCACGCGCCGCAGTACGCGAGCCACTGGCCGGTGTCGAACGTGGCGTGGTCCATGGACTCCGTCGGCTGCAGGTTGATCAGCAGCACCGGCGCGCCACTGCGTTGCGCAACCGGCATGAGCATGGTCGCGGTCAGGTACGTGGTGAGGAAGCCGACGATCAGGTCGCAGCCGGCCGCCCGCAGCTTCTCCGCCGCGGCGGCACCCTCCCGCTCGTCGGAGATGAAGCCGACGTCGACGATCTCCGCGTCGTAGGAGGCGATCCGCTCGCTCACGTACCGGGACGACTCCTGGAGTGTCGGGAGCAGGTCGGGGAACTGCGGCCAGTAGGCGCCGAGTCCGCCCGCGATCAGGCCGATCCGTGGTCGTCTCTTGTCGGTCATCGTTTCCCTCCGGTTCCGATCCGGAAGTCGGCGACCCGGATCGGCGACGGCGTGGTGCCGGTCGATCGTCGTTGGTACAGCACGGAGAGCACGTCCCCGTTCAGGTCGACGTTGACCTCGCCGAACACGTTCATGCTCGGCCGGTCGAACAGCACCGTCCAGTCGGTCCAGCCGCTTGCCTTCGAGGCGGCGAGGATCCGGCCGTACGGCATGACGAGGTAGGCGTTGTCCGCGCGGTCGAAGACGATCCTGGTGCGGCCGGTCGCGTTCGGCGGGATCGGCACCTCGCGCTTGGTCCAGGTCCCGTCGGCGTTCCGCACGAGGTGGAAGGTGCGGCCCCACCTGGTCCGGTCGGCGGCGTAGCTCGTGACGCACTGGGTGAACCGGCCGGGCACGTAGCTGATGACCACGTGCGGCGTTCCGGTCGAGTCGACCGCCTGGCTCTCCTGGTTCATCAGCCCGTGGTTCGGGTCGAGCGGGTCGACGACCAGCCGCTGGTCGACCGCGACCGGGGTGTCCACTGTGGAGCCGTCGTTCGCGTGCCAGGTGCGGCCTTGGTCGTCGCTGTACACGTAACCCGTGTCGTGGTTCGTGAGCCCACCTGGCGCGCACAGCACGCCGGCGTTGCCCTCGCGCCAGGTGAACGCCGCGTGCAGCCGGCCGGTGCGGTCGTAGGTGAGACCGTGCAGGTACATGTTGCGGGTCGTGCTGACCACGCCGTTCGGCCCGGTCCAGTCACCGGTCGCGGACGTCCACCTGCCGAGCTTGCGCCAGGTCCCGTCGTACTCGGCCAGCTCCAGGGTGCCGTTGCCGGACCCGCCGGTGCGGTAGCTGAACTGCAGGTTCCGGTCCGGGGTGACGAGGAACCTCGGGTAGCTGATGCCGCCGAGGTCGACGCCGTCCAGTGTTCGTTGCACCTGGCCGAAGTCGGCGAGTGACCACTGTGGACGATTGACCAGTCCCGCGGTGGACTTCACGTAGAACACCGGCGTGTTGTGGGTGTCCATGGCGATGTGCAGCCGGCCGTCCCGCGGCGAGACGCCCAGCGAGATCACGTTGTGCGAGTCGTTCGCGGACAGCTTGTGGGGGAGCGTGATCGTGCTCCACGTGCTCGTCCGCGCCGCGCGACGC
>Ga0272482_10000500_pt1 | contig 12215 bp, 11 predicted proteins | sample RVTome_8_FD_192427 | JGI IMG/M metagenome (GOLD analysis project Ga0272482, IMG submission 192427) | Soil microbial communities from uranium-contaminated site in the Upper Colorado River Basin, Wyoming, United States - RVT160D0 (version 2) ...
TGATCCCCTCCGCCCGGGCGTACGACGCCAGGTTGGTCAGCAGCGCCGGCGACGCGAACAGCGAGCGCACACCGCACTCCTGGATCGTGCGGACCAGCGGGGCGGGGTCGGCGTCGCCGGGGCCCTTGAGCGTGAAGTCCATGGGCGGCACGACCACGGTGCCCCGGCCGACAGGCCGATGATCCAGAACATCGGGAAGGTCGTCATGTCGACGACGTCGCGGCCGTCGCGGTAGCCCCAGTGGCCCAGGACCAGGTCCATCATCGCCGCCAGGTTGCGCTGGCGGAGCACCGTCGGCTTGGGGGCGCCGGTGCTCCCGGTGGTGAAGGCGATGACCGCCGGGTCGGCGGGGGTGATCGCCCCGGGGGCGGGCTCGGCGGGCACCGGGTGCCGTTCCAGCGACCGAAGGGTCGGGCGGCCGGGGAGGCCCAGGCGGCCCGCGATCACGTTGGTGCGCACCGTGCCCCGGCCCCACCCGAACGCCCGGCGGCCGGCGTGGGCCCGGGGCGTGCCGACGAACACGGTGGGCCCGACCTTGGCCAGGCTCTTCGCCACGTTGCGCAGCCCGTGGCTGTGCGGCTCGATGCCGACCACGACGGCGCCGATCCGCCACAGGGCCAGGCCCAGCACCATGGCGTCGATGCCGGGCGGGACCATGAACGAGCACAGCGTGCCCTCGGCGACGCCGATCCCGCGGAGGCCGACGGCCAGCGCCTCGGCCCGGTCGCTCAGCTCCCGGTAGGTGTGGCGCCGGTAGCGGATGCGGCTGCTGCCCCACCGCTTCGTGGCGTGGACGAGGGCGACCCGCCCCGGATCGCTCGCTGCGATCGCCCGGACCCGATCGGCGATGTCGACGGTCCGCCCGCCGGTCCTGCTCGCCCCCGTCGTCCCGGACGTGTCGGTGGTCCCGGCCGTCCGGGTCGGCTCGGCCTCGGTCGTCCCGGTCAGCCCCGTCGGTCCGGCGGTCTCGGACCCGCTCGTCCCGCTCGTCCCGGTCGTCCCGGCCGGGTCGGTCAAGCCGGTCTCGGTCGTCCCGGTCTCGGTCGTTCCGGTCGGCTCGGTCCCGGTCGTCCCGGTCGGCCCCGTCCGTCCGGTGGTCTCGGTCATCGGTCGCTCCCGTCGGCGGCCGCGGTCGTGACCGGCGGGACGTGGGCCGTGGCGAACTCCTCGATGATCCGGGTGACCGTCTCGGGCTCCTCCAGCATCGGGAAGTGGCCGCAGCCGTCGAGCCGTTCGGCCCGCTCGGGCGCCAAGCGGTCGTCCAACCTCTGCCCGGCCTTGGGCGACAGGACCCGGTTCTGCGCGCCCCAGATCGTGCACAGCGGCGTGTCGCCGTCGCCCCGGCCGGCGTCGAGGCCGCCGTAGGCCCCCATGTCGTCGAGGGCGTCGACCAGGGCGGGCAGCTGGTCGGCCCGCCGGACGAGCCGGATCAGCTCGGGGTCGCGGTCGACGCCCCGGGCCCGGCCGCTCCGGCCCACCTGGAAGCGGACGGTGGCCCGGGCCGCCAGCCGGGGCGGGACGAGGCGCCGGGACAGGCGGCGCAGCACCCGGGTCGGGCCGGGGGCGCGGCGGGCCATCGTGTGCAGCGGTCCCAGCCACCCGGCCGAGAACGTCGCCTCGGTCAGCGGGTTGACCAGCACCAGGCCGACCACGTCGTCGGGCCGCCGGGCGGCGATCCCGGCCGCCATGTTGCTGCCCATGCAGTTGCCCACGATCAGGAGCGGGGCGAGGCCCAGGTCGTCGATCAGCGCCTCGAGCAGCTCGATCTGTCCCTCCAGGTCGACGGCGGCCGCCGGTCGGGGCGACGACCCGAAGCCGGGCAGGTCGACGGCGACCGTCCGGTACGAGTCCGACAGGGCAGCCACCTGGTGGCGCCAGATGGTCGACGACGCCCCGCCGTTGTGGAGGAACAGCAGTGCCCGACCCGTGCCCCGCTGCTCGTAGGCGATCTCGACGCCTGCGTGAGTGAACCGGTCCATGGGAAGGACAGTAGTAGACAATCTTGTCTTTCTCTCGTACGTTGCTCCCACGCAGCCGGGGGGCCGCGCCGGAAGCAGCGTCGGGAGGCAGCCATGCACGAAGGACCACGCACGCGGGGACGGGGGAGCCGGGTCGCGGCGCTGCTCGTCGTCGCCCTGCTCGCCGCGGCGTTGACGCTCGTCGGCGGCTCGCCGCCCGCCGGGGCCGACGCCCCGAACCTCGTGTCGCGCGACGGCATCACCGTCACGGCGGTCCGCTGGATCAGCGGGCGCACGCTCGAGGCCGACATCAGCACGCCGCTCGTCAGCGCCAACGCCGTGAACGGGCCGCACCGGGTCCGCATCACCCTGCCCACCGGCTACTTCCAGAACCCGACCTTCCGCTACCCGGTCGTCTACCTGCTGCACGGCGGGGCGGGCGGGAGCTCGGCGCAGTGGAGCACCGGCGGCGGCGACGCCGAGGGCATCACCGACGGCCGGCCCGTCATCACCGTCATGGCCGACGGGGGCAAGGTCGGCTGGTTCACCAACTGGGTCAACCCGGGCGGCAGCACCCAGCGCTGGGCCGACTTCTACCTCACGCAGCTCATCCCGTGGGTCGACGGCAACCTCCGCACGGTCGCCGCCAAGAACGGCCGGGCCATCGCCGGCCTGTCGATGGGCGGCTACGGGGCGGTCCGCCTGGCCCAGGACCGGCCCGACCTGTTCGCCTCCGTCGCCAGCTTCTCGGGGGCGGTCGACCTGGGGGACGCCGGCACCCGGACGGTCGTCACCCAGCAGGCGATCCAGAACGGGTTCCCGTCCGACGGCCCGTTCGGCAACCCCTTCTGGCCCGGCGACACGGTGTGGAACCAGCAGGACCCGATGCGGCGGGCCACCCGCCTCCAGGGTGTGCAGGTGCTCCTGTACGCCGGGGCCGGCATCCACGACGCCGACGTCCTCGAGCGGACCATGGGCCAGTCGACCGACCGGTTCAGCCGCACGCTGTCGGCCGCCGGTGTGCCCAACTTCTGGTGGATGTACGGCCGGCCCGGGCCGTCGGCGCCCTACGGCTGCGACGGCGGCCACAACTTCGGCTGCTGGAACTTCGCCTTCCGCGACGCCCTGCCCCGCATGCTCACCGTGCTCCAGGCACCCGGCACCACGCCGCCGCAACCGCCCGCCGCCGCCGTCGCCAACGGCGGCTTCGAGAGCGGCCTGGCGCCGTGGGCGTGCTCGGGCCAGTGCGGGCGCGACGGCGGTGGCGCCGCCCGCACCGGTGCCGGGAACGGCTGGGCCCGCAACACGTCGGGCTGGAACGACCTCCACCAGACCGTCGCCGTGGCCCCCAACCGGACCTACCGGGTGACGGCCTGGATCCGGACGTCGGCCAACAACCGTGACGGCTACTTCGGCCTGCGCACGACGTCGGGCCAGGTGGTGGGGGAGACCCGGTTCGCCAACCTCGGCGCCTACACGCAGGTCACCGCCACGGCGGCGTCGGGGCCCAACGCCGCGCTGGTCGTGTTCGCCGGGCTGTGGGCCGGCGGCGACACCTGGATCCAGGTCGACGACGTCGCCATCTCGGCGCTGTAGTGGTGCGTTCGTGGCCCTGGTCCGTCAATAGGATCAGGGCCATGGCGCCGAACGCCCAGGGTCGGGCCCTGCCCCGGGGCCCGCACGGCCTCTCGCCCGACGAGGTGGCCCAGTCGCAACGCTTCCGGCTGCTGACGGCGATGACCGACGCGGTGGCCGAGAAGGGCTTCGCCAACACCGTCGTCGCCGACGTCGTGGCCCGCTCCGGGGTCTCGCGGGCCACCTTCTACAAGATGTTCCGCGACAAGGAGGACTGCTTCCAGGCGGCGTACGACATGAACGCCGCCCTCGTCGCCCGGTTCATGGAGATGGGGCTCGAGGAGTTGACCGGCGACGAGCGGTCCAGCCCGATCGAGAAGCTCGAGCGGGTCCTCGGTCTCTACATCGACGCCCTCACCAGTGCCCCGGCCGTGGCCCGGGTGTTCCTCGTCGAGGTGTACGCCGCCGGGCCCGAGGCCATCGCCCGCCGGCGGGCCTCGCTCGACCGCTTCGTCGACATCGTCGCCGCGACCCACGACGGCGGGATCGGGCTCCTGGGCACCCGGAAGAGCCAGCGCTTCGCCGCCGAGATGATCGTCAACGCCGTCAGCGCGGCGGTCACCAACATCGTCGGCGTGGGCGACATGGACGAGCTCCAGGAGCTCCGCAAGGACCTCACCGACCTGGCCCGCAGGGTCCTCGCCGCCGTCGCCACCGCCGAGCGCCCCTGAGCGGGGCCCCCGGGGGAGCCCCGCTGCCGGGTGGAGCGCTACCGCCCTGCTACCAGGGCATGAAGACGCCGTCGAACCACTGGCCGTTGCCGTCGTTCGAGTAGGTGTCGACGTTGAAGGAGTAGTTGCCGTGGGCGCCGGTGGCATAGCCGATCCAGCCGGACGGGGCCGCGCTGTCGCAGATCACGTCGTCGGTGCAGAGCGATACCGTGGGGATGTCGCCGAAGTTCCGGTCCGAGCCGTAGAGCGGGGCCCCCATCACCACCGCGTAGAACTGGCCGGCCAGCCCGTCGCCGCGGGGCCCGCCCTTGCGCTTCGGGTCGGAGATCAGCACGGCGTTGACGTTGTCGAAGGTCGCCCAGTTCTCGGACACCCAGATGTGGGCCACCGCGGCGCCCTCGGAGTAGCCGACCACCTTGGCGTGCTGGAACGGGCAGGCCCGGCGCTGGTCGCGGATCAGCCGGTTGAGCTCGTTGACGCCCTCCCGGACGCTGCCGCTGTTCAACGCCGCCGAGTAGCCGACCCGCTGGCTGACGTTGCCGGTGAAGATCATCGAGTCCCGGTCGTTCAGGCCTCCCACGACGATCGTGTAGGTGCCCCCGCACGGGGCTGCACCGGCCGGCGGTGCCAGCGCGATCGAGCACGAGATCGCGGCAAGGAGCGCCAACGCCGCAGCGAGCGCTCGCTTCGTCTTGTTCATGGATTCCCCCCATGTCGTGACTTGCCTTCCCCACCCTAGAAGAGAAAAACAAACTCGTCTATGACTACTTCGGGGGGTCGATGCGTTCGAGTTGGGTCCAGCCCTTCCAGCCGCGGTTCTCGAGCAGGCGGAGGAGGGTGCGGGCGGTCGGCACGGTGGTGAGGAAGACCTCGTCGAGCAGGGTGACCAGGTCGTCGCCGAGGGCGAACTCGGCGAGCTGGCCGTCGTCCTCCCAGCGCTCGGTGTCCTGCTCGAACATCGCCACGAGTCGGTCGGCGAGGGCGGGGAGGCGGGGGTCGTCGGGGGCCCAGTCGGTCGCCTGGACGAGGTCGACGTACATCCGCATGACGGCGGGGTCCTCGATCTGGCTGCGCTTGAGGGCCATGAGCGCCGGCATCTGGTCGGGGATCTGGGCGGCGACGAGGATCCAGGCGTCGCGTTCCATCTCGATCGCCTGCTCGGGGATGTCGAGCTTGCGGAGCCGGTCGAGGTAGTCGATCGCTTCGGGCGGCAGCGCCAGCCGGTCGCCGGCTGCGAGCTGGGCGACGCGTTCACGGTGGCGCTGGCGCTCGCGGATCTCGGCGCGCAGGCGGCGATCGATTTCGTCGATCGCCACCGCGAAGTCCTCCTCGTCGGCGGTCAGCAGGTCCTGCACCCGTGACAGCGGCACGCCGGCCTCGGCCAGCGTCCGGATCCGGATCAGCTCGACGACGGCGGCCGCGTCGTAGCGCCGGTACCCCGACCGGTCGCGCTCGGGCTCGGGCAGCAACCCCTTGGCGTGGTAGTGGCGCACCGCCCGGATGGTCACCCCGGCGTACGCCGCGAGCTGGCTGATGGTCAGCATGCCGGACCGCAGTTCATCCAGGTCAGTGTGCCGGGCGGCTCAGACTCCCATCAGGCGAGCCGCCTGTGGTAAGTGCGCACGGCGAGCGCGTAGGCCACGACCAGGAGGCCGACGCACCAGGCGAGGGCGGTCCACAGGTCGTTGCCGAGCGCCTGTTCGGCGTACAGGTTCCGGAGCGTGTTGACGATCGAGGTGACGGGCTGGTGCTCGGCGAACCACTCCAAGGGGCCGGGCATCCCTTCGGTGGGCACGAAGGCGGAGCTGACGAACGGCAGGAACAGCAGCGGGTAGGCGAACGCCCCGGCGCCGTCGGCCGACTTCGCGGCCAGCCCGGCGCTGACGGCCAGCCAGGTGAGCGCCAGGGTGAACAGCACGACGATGCCGAGCACCCCCAACCAGGCGACGATGCCGGCTCCCGAGCGGAACCCGATCGCCACGGCGACGAGGACGACCAGCACGAGCGAGATCAGGTTGGCGATCAGCGAGGTCAGCACGTGGCCCCACAGGACCGCCGAGCGGGCGATCGGCATCGACTGGAACCGCTCGAAGATCCCGCCCGAGACATCGGTGTAGAGGCGCAGCGACGTGTAGGCGACGCCGGACGCCACCGTGATCAGCAGGATGCCGGGCAGGAGGTAGTTGACGTACTTGCCGCCGGGCGTGTCGATCGCGCCGCCGAAGACGTACACGAACATCAACAGCATGGCGATCGGGGTGATCGCGGTGGTGATGATCGTGTCCGGGCTGCGCAGGATGTGGCGCAGGGAGCGGCCCAGCAGGGCGCTCGTGTCGCTGAGGAAGTGGTTGTTCATCGTGTGACCTCCTTTGTCGGAGCGGCGGCGTCCCCGCCGGTGTGGTGACCGACGAGGGCGAGGAAGACGTCTTCGAGGCTCGGCTGCTTCTCCACGTAGGTCACCTCGGCCGGCGGCAGCAGCGCCCGGAGCTCGGCGAGCGTGCCGTCCACCAGGATCCGGCCCTCGTGGAGGATCGCGATCCGCTCGGCGAGCTGCTCGGCCTCGTCGAGGTACTGCGTGGTGAGCAGCACCGTGGTGCCGCCGTGGGCGAGCTCGCGGACGGCCTGCCACACCTCCAGGCGCGCCTGGGGATCGAGGCCGGTGGTCGGCTCGTCGAGGAACACCACCGGCGGGCTGCCGATCAGGCTCATGGCGATGTCGAGCCGGCGGCGCATGCCACCCGAGTAGGTCGCCACCCGCCGGCCCCCGGCGTCGGTGAGCGAGAAGCGGGCGAGCAGGTCGTCCGCGATCCGGCCCGGTTGGTCGAGGTGCCGCAGCCTGGCGATCAGCACCAGGTTCTCGCGGCCGGTGAGGATCTCGTCGACCGCCGCGAACTGCCCGGTGAGGCTGATCGACTCGCGGACCTCCACGGCCTGGGCGACGACGTCGAACCCGTGCACGACGGCGGTGCCGCCGTCGGCCCGCAGCAGCGTGGAGAGGATCTTCACGACCGTGGTCTTGCCGGCCCCGTTGGAGCCGAGCAGGGCGAAGATGCTGCCCGGCGCCACGTCGAGGTCGACGCCGCGCAGCACCTCGAGGTCACCGTAGGACTTCAAAAGCCCGGCGATCCGGATGGCTGGTATCCCGTTCATGAGACCACCCTGCAGGGTTGACCCCGCGTCAAGGTCAAGCCCGATCTCCGAGGCCCGCGGATCGGGCGGTGCCCGCGGGCTCCGAGGCCGGGTGGGCGCCGGGGCCCGGGGCTCGATCGGGCGGTGCCCCGCGGTGCCGGCGTCGGGCGTGCCATGATCCCGGAGGTGATGGCCCGGTGACCACCGCCTCGACGCTCAGGGCGGCGGTGGACACGTTCGTCGACCGGCTCGTGCCCGTGGTCGAGGAGCTGGCCGCGAAGGTGGCCGGGGTCGACGCCAGCCGGCTGCGGTCCGACGTCGTGGTCGACGCCTACAACCTGGCCTGCGGGTTCGTCGACGCCGACGGGCGCCACGGCGACGACGAGCTGTGGGACCTGATCTCGGTCTTCGGCCACCGCATGCCCACCCAGCTCGGCCGGGCCGCGCCGGACGACGTGCGGAAGGCCGGCCTGCTGGTGGGCCGGCGTGCGGTGCTCGGCAAGCCGTCGACGCTGCTCGGCGTGCTCGTGGCGGCCGACGCCCGCGACGGCGGCGACCGCTCGGCCACCTACGGCCGGCTCGGCACCCAGATCGGCTACGCCGTGGCGGCGACCGACCTGCTGCCGTCCCCGAGCGAGCTCGAGGCCATCGAGGACTTCCAGACCATGGTCCGCGAGCAGGCCGGGAGCGCACCGGGCGTCGACCGGTCCGGTCCGGCGGCCGGGGGCGGGGCCGGGGCGGGCGGGGCGGGCGAGGTCGCCAAGGCGGGGGAGGCGGGCGAGGCGGGTGACGGGTCGGGACCGGCCGAGCCCGAGACGCAGCCACCCGCCCGCGACATCGAGGACCTGCTGGCCGAGCTCGACGCCCTCGTCGGCCTGGACGAGGCCAAGCGTGAGGTGCGCCTCGTCACCAACCTGCTGCGCATCCAGCAGCTCCGCCAGGAGCGGGGCCTCCCGACCGCCGACCAGAGCCGCCACCTGATCTTCACCGGCAACCCCGGCACCGGGAAGACGACCGTCGCCCGCCTGCTGGCCCAGATCTACCGCACCCTGGGCGTGGTCGAGCGGGGCCACCTGGTGGAGACCGACCGGGCCGGCCTCGTGGCCGGGTTCGTCGGCCAGACCGCCACGCGGGTCGTCGAGGTCTTCGACCGGGCCGACGAAGGTGTCCTGCTGATCGACGAGGCCTACAGCCTGGCCCGGGGCAGCGAGAACGACTTCGGGCGCGAGGCCATCGACACCCTGGTCAAGCTGGCCGAGGACCGGCGCGACCGGGTGGTCGTGATCCTCGCCGGCTACCCCGAGGAGATGGCGACGCTGGTCGACGCCAACCCGGGCATGCAGTCCCGGTTCCCGAGGACGATCCGCTTCGTCGACTACAGCAACGACGAGCTGCTGGCCATCGTCGAGTCCCTGGGCCGGGCTGGCCGCTACCACCTCGACCAGGAGGCCCGGGCCGCCGTGCAGGCCTGGTTCGCGGCGCAGCCCCGCGAGCGGGGGTTCGGCAACGGCCGCCTGGCCCGCAACCTGTTCGAGTCGGCGGTGGCCAACCAGGCGAGCCGGCTGGTGACGATCGACGACCCCACCGACGACCAGCTCACCACCCTCACCGCCGGCGACATCCCCCCGCCCCCGTGAACGTGGGGGAGCAGCGCTCGTCGGGGGCGCAGGGCGTCGATGTCGCCCAGGGCCGCCGGCTCGGTCATGGACTGCTTCGTGAGCGACCGGATCCAGTCGTTCTCGGACAGCTCCCCGTAAGGATCCCGGAAGGCTTCCTACCTTTCGGCATGAGGTGATAGCGGTAGTTCGTTCACAGACGAGACCACAGCTGCCGAGGCCACGGGATCCTCCTCGACCACACCTCCTGACACGGTCAGGGTTGCCGGGGCTTCTGCCACCAGGTGGCGGTCCAGTCGATCTCGTGCAGCTCGGCGGTGATGCCGTGGGCGGCCCGATGGTCGGTGACCGCTTGCCGGCAGGCCTCGATGCCGCCGTAGTCGTCGATGATCACGAACCCGCCGGGTGCCACCAGCGGTTCGAGGTGGGTGAGGGCGTCGATCGTGGACTCGTACATGTCGCCGTCGAGCCGGAGGACCGCGATGGCGTCGAGCTCGGTGGCCAGCTTCGGCAGGGTGTCGCGGAACCAGCCGGGGACGAACCGGACCTGGTCGTCGAGCAGGCCGTAGCGGGCGAAGTTGGCCTTGACCCGGTCGAGCCCGACGGCGAGGGCGGCGTGCTCGTGGAGTCGCAGCGGCACGTCCATCGGGAAGCGCTCGGCGTCGGCTTCGGGGAGGCCGGCGAAGGAGTCGCAGGCCACCACGGTGCGGCTGGTGTCGCCGGCGGCGGCCAGGACGGCCCGCAGGTAGATGGCCGTGCCGCCGCGCCACACGCCGGTCTCGACCAGGTCGCCCGGCACACCCTCGGCGAGGGCCCGCTGGGTCAGCTCCCGCACGTTGGCGAGCCGGGCGAGGCCCACCATCGTCTCGGCGTGGGGCGGCCAGTCGTTGCCGACGGCCCGCGTCGACGCATCGGCGCCCGGCTGCACGACCCGCCATCCCCGCTGCCGGAGCAGGTCGCGCAGGCCCTCGGGTTCGCCGGCCGGCCACTCACGGAGGTCGATGTTGCGTACCTCTTCGTCGAGGAACAGCTCGCGCGTCAGGCACCGTGCCATCAGATCGAGGTACAGGTCGTCAGGCGCACCACTACCGCTCATCCCCAGAGCATGCTCGACCACCGCCACCCCGCGGTGATCCCGGGCCCTTCGTCCGTCGCTCGTAGGCCGGTCGCCGGGTTCGCGGCGTCCGGGTCAGACCGAGAGGATGCCGTCGATGACCAGGTCGATGGCGCCGAGGACGGCGACTACCGCCGTGGCCCAGCGCAGGGCGGTGCCGGCGCGGCCGGACGGGAGGCGGACCAGCGCCGCGGCGCCGGCGGCGACCGCCGCCAGCAGTCCGGCGCCGGTGCCGAGGTCGGCGGCGATCGCCACGACCAGCAGCGCCACCACCGGGCGCACGATGAGCACGGCGACCGCGCCGATGCCGGTCCCGGTTCCGGGGTCGGCACCCGGGTCGGTGGGCGTCGGCCGGGCGGCGAGGTCGACCAGGGCGCCGACGGCGGCCAGCGCCCCCGCCGCCACCAGTGCCGTGGCCGGGCTCACCGAGACCGCTCGCAGCAGCCCGCCGGCGACCAGGGCGACCCCGGCCAACACGGCCGTGCCCGCCGCCACCCCCGGCCCCAGGGCGCGGGCTCGGGCGGGGGCCGCGGGGCCGAGGGTGCCCCGTGGAATCGCCGGGGCCGCCACGGCGAACGCCACCAGCGCCAGCCACAGCGCGCGACCCGGGCCGTCGTCGCCGCCGGAGCCGCCCGTCGTGGCCGGCCCGGCCAGCGCCGGCTCGGCCAGGAGGAGCGCCGAGAGCGCGTGCTGCTGGTCGTCCATCCGGGTGGCGCCCGAGGCGAACCAGGCGCCGCGGGTGAGGCGGGACCGGGCGCCGCGCTCGTCGGCCCGGGCCTCGGCCTCGCCGACCTGCCGGTCGACCAGCATCCCCGCCACGCAGCGCAGTCGCTCGCCGATCACCTCGTGCTCCCGCCGGCTCAGCGCCGGCGGGGCCAGCCGCCACAGCGAGCCCAGCCCCTCGCCGAGCGTGGCCACCCCCGAGCCCGACGTCCGCGGGCCCCGCAGGGCGACGGCGTTGATGCCCCGGTCGGTGCGCTGGGACTCGTAGCGCACCTGCACGCCGAACAGGCCGGCCTGGCGGAGGGCGAAGCCGTGCTCGTCGGGGTCGAGCCGCTCGGTCGAGCCGTGCCGCCGCTGGGCCAGGCCGTAGGCGGCCCAGTGGTCGGACGTGGGCGGGAACCGGTCCTCGACGTCGTCGCGCTCGGTGGCGAGGTAGTGCCCGATCCGCTCGGCCGTCCGCGCCCACGGGCCGTCGTCGCCGACGTCGTCCAGGTCGTCGAGGTCGGCCAGCAACGCCAGGGCCAGGTACGCCTCACCCGTGAAGTAGGTCGAGTAGACGCCGGGGGCCGCCCGCCGCTCCGGGACGCTCCAGCTGGCCAGCACCGCGCCCGACGGCTCGGTCATCGCCACCAGGAACCGGCCCATGGCGACCATGTCGTCGTCGTACTGCGGGTCGCCGGTGGCCCGGCGGCGCTCCGCCAGCCCGGCGAGCAGCAGCGCCGTGCCGCCGGTGCGGACCTCGTCGCCCCCGCGGATCGCCAGCCAGCCGTCGTGGCGCACCCCCTGGTCGAGCGACCAGGCGACGCCGCGGTCGGCGATGGCCAGCGCGTCGTCGAGGCCGGCGGCGTTGGCCTGGTAGAGCGACAGGATCACCCCGCTGTGCCGCACGACGTGGGGCCGGAGGTCGACCTCGTCGGCGTCGCGGTCGTAGCCGTAGACCCAGCGACCGTCGGACCGCTGGTTGCGGTCGAACCAGCCGACCGCCTCGCCGGCCGCGGCCCGGGCGTCGCCGGCGGTCACCTCCGGGCAGCGCTCGGGCAGCGCCACCACCAGGCGGGCGCCACCCACCACGAGGAGCCACGGCCCCAGGAGGACGAGCGCACGGCGCGCGAACATCGCCGCAACCTAGAGGCTCAGCGGATAGGTCCACCCGATCTCGGGTTGCGGTGCTGTGCTGCCGGGCGACCTCAGCTGTTGAGCTGGTGCTCGGCCGCCGAATCGCGGACTCTTGGGCTGCACGAACGCCGTATCCGCTCGGCCTCTACCTACGCTGCGCGGGTGGACCGCTCCGAGCGCCGACGAGCCCTGCTGGCGTCGGTCGTGCTGGTGGGAGCGGTGACGTGGCCCGGCGCCCGTTCGGTCGTCGGCG
>Ga0272482_10000501_pt1 | contig 12202 bp, 14 predicted proteins | sample RVTome_8_FD_192427 | JGI IMG/M metagenome (GOLD analysis project Ga0272482, IMG submission 192427) | Soil microbial communities from uranium-contaminated site in the Upper Colorado River Basin, Wyoming, United States - RVT160D0 (version 2) ...
ATCGACGTGCCGTCCGGCCGGGCGACGGCCCGCGTGCACGCCGATGGCGGGCGGGTGGACTTCGTCAACGTGCCGAGCTGGCCGATCGCCGACAAGGTCGTGGTGCCGACGTCACGCGGCGACGTGCTGGCGGACATCGCCTACGGCGGCGCGATCTACGCCCATGTCGCGGCGTCCACTGTGGGCCTGACGGTGACGCCGGGCGACCTCGACCAGCTGATCGCGATCGGCCGGGAGATCAAGTGGGCGCTCGACGACAGCGTCCACGCCCGACACCCCGGCGACGACCGGCTCAGCGGCGTCTACGGCACGATCCTGTACGACGACCTCGGCCAGGACCAGGACGGCAACCCGCACCAGCGCAACGTCACGATCTTCGCGGACGGCCAGGTGGACCGATCCCCGTGCGGCTCCGGCACGGCCTCCAGGGTGGCGATGCTCGACGCGGCCGGCCGGCTGCCCGACGGCCGGCACCTGGTCCACGACTCCATTGTGGGCTCACGCTTCCTCGCCAGGGTCGAACGCCACCGCACCGTCGACGGGCGGCACGCGGTGATCCCGGTCATCACCGGCACGGCCCACAAGACCGGCGAGCACCTGTTCGTCGCCGACCCCGCCGACGACCTGTTCCCCGGCTTCGTACTGCGGTGATGTTTCGGCCCGGCGGACTCGGGCAGCCCGAGGTGAACGAAAGGAGACCTCGTGCCGGGACCCGAGATCGACAAGAACACCGCCGAGAGCATGCTCGAGGACGCTGACTTCGCCGACGAGCACACGAAGCCGACCTTCAGCGACGAAGAGGCTCCCGAAGGCCCCGACGAGTCCGTACCCGAGGACGACGCCGGCGCGGGCGGCATGGACATGCACCAGAACAAGCCCTCTGAGTGAGAGCGGACCGGTCACGCTGATCACGGGTACGTGCCCGGGGTGTGACCGAAGGTGCGGCGGAACACGTCGATGAACGCGCTGGCCGACGACCAGCCGCACTGGTGTGCCACGGCGGTCACCGGTGTCCGGTCAGCGAGCAGCAGCAGCGCGTGGTGCAGGCGCAGCTGAGTTCGCCACTGCGGGAACGTCATGCCGAGGTCGTCGTGGAACAGCCGGGACAGGGTGCGGGCGCTGGCGCCGACCGCGCGACCGAGGTCGGCGAGGGTGCGGTTGTCGCTCGGGTCGGCCTGCAGGAGGGCGCATACGGTGCGCAGCAACGGTTCCGTTGGCGTTGGCACGTGCAGGGGCTGTTGCGGCGACGCGCGTAGCTGGTCGAGCAGGACGGCTCGCAGGCGGTCGCGTTCCGGGCTCTGCTCGCCCGCGGTGCGGGTGTACGTGACGATCAGCTCACGCAGCAGCGGTCCGACGGCGAGCACGGTCGGGGTGTCCAGGTCGAGCGGGTTGTCGGTGGCGGGCAGGCCCACCAGGTGCAGTTCGAGTTCGCCGTACGCGCGGTGGGCGTGCACGGTGCCGGCGGGCACCCAGATGGCGCGGGTGCCGGGCGCGACCCAGGAACCCGCGTCGGTCGTGATGGACAGGACACCGCGGGCCGCGTAGATGATCTGGTGTTCGTCGTGCCGGTGGGCGTCGATCTCGCCGCCGGGCGCAAGGCTCTGGGCACGCGTGGGAGCCACCGGACTGTGGCGGACTTCCGTCATCAGTTGGCAGTTTATCGGAAGCCGGCCAGCGTGCGCGTTGGAACCATCGCCGGGTGAGCAGACGTACGTCGATCGCGTTGCTGTCGGCCGGCCATGCCTGTGTCGACGTCTACCAGGGCAGCGTCGCGGCGTTGGTGCCGCTGTTCGTCGCCGAGCGGGCGTATACGTATGCGGCCGTGTCCGGCATCGTGCTGGCCGCCTCGGTGCTGTCCTCGGTGGCGCAGCCCTTGTTCGGCTGGATCGCGGACCGCTGGGCGATGTCGTGGCTGCTGCCGGTCAGCACACTGCTGGGTGGGGCGGGCATCGCGGTGAGCGGGCTGAGCGGCTCGTATGCCCTCACGCTGCTGTTCGTGGCGGTGTCCGGTGTCGGGGTGGCCGCGTACCACCCCGAGTCCGCGCGCGTCGCCCGCCGGGCCAGCGAGGGTAGTCACACCGCCATGGCGTGGTTCTCGACCGGCGGCAACATCGGCTTCGCGCTGGCGCCGCTGCTGGTCGCGGCTGTCGGCAGCCTCGCGTGGACGCCCCTACTGCTGGTTCCCGCACTGGCCGGCGCCGCGATGACCCTGCCCGTGCTGCGCGCGCTGGCCCGACGCACCACAACCCAGATCGCGACACCGACCGGCGCCGACGACACGCGCTCCTTCGTGCGCCTCGCGTTCGCGGTGGTGTTCCGGTCGATCGTCTTCGTCGGCCTGAGCACGTTCATCTCCCTGTACGCGAACAACGGCACCCTCGCGCTGTTCGTGCTGTACCTGGGCGGTGCGGTCGGCTCGGTGCTGGGCGGTTGGGCGGCCGCACGCTGGGGCCGGGTGACGGTGTCACGCTGGTCATACGCCCTCACGGTGATCGCCGTCGCGGGTGTGGTGTGGGCGCCTGGCCCGGCGCTGTACCTGTTCGTGGCGCTGACGTCGATCGGGCTGTACGTCCCGTTCTCGCTGCAGGTCACCCTGGGCCAGGACTACCTGCCGACGAGGGTCGGTACTGCGAGCGGCATCACCCTGGGCCTGACCGTGAGCATCGGCGGCCTGGTAAGCCCCCTCATCGGCCGCCTGGCGGACGTGACCTCCCTACGAACCGCACTGACGCCGTTGATCCTCATGCCGCTACTGAGCTGGCTGATGTTCATGACGCTGCGCGACCCGGACATCAGTCGAGGTTCCCGACCGCCTGCTCGACGGCTTCCTTGGTAAGCAGAACAGCTCGGCGGGCTACACGGGCGAGGCAGGGCGAACCCGCCGGTCGGGCGGTTACAGGCACGCTCCGGGTCCGGGGTTTCGTTGGATCAGGTGGAGTCACGGGCGCGCTCGTTCTGTGCTGCCGGCGGCGGGCATCCCATTGGTGTGTTGGAGCCGATGGTGAGGAGACCGTGATGATCAGGGTGGATGCCGCGCATGTGTTGCGTGGCTTGGACGTGGTGGATCCGCAGGGTGAGCGGATCGGCAAGGTGCGGGAGGTGTGGACGGACGCCGACTCCGGGCGGGCCTTGTGGGCGTGGGTCGACATCGGGTTTCTTGGGCGGCATCACGCGTTCGTGCCGTTGTCGGACGCTGTGGTGGTGCCGGAGCATCTCTCGGTGTCGGTGCCTACCGAGGTGGTGGCTGACGCGCCTGGGGTGACGCCTACCGGAGACACCATGGCGGACGAGGAAGAAGGCGCGCTCGCCGCCTACTACCGGGCGGGGGTGGCGTCGTGAGGTTCAGGGACGCGGTTGTCGCCGGGTTGGTTGGGGTGGGGATCGTCGCCGGGCCGGTGGCGCCGGCTGGTGCGAACACGCCCACGGTCACCTATGTCGCGCTGGTGGAGCCGGATGAGCAGGAAAGCGGCGACGACGACACCGGGATGTGGGGGCTGCTCGGCCTGCTCGGGTTGGTCGGCCTCGTCGGGCTGGTGCGGCGGGGCAGGCGCGGTGAGTACCTCGCCGGGCCCGCGGACGCACCCCCCGCGACCCGGTACGGCGACAAATGAGAAAGGCCGGCCGCGGTTCAGCGGCCGGCCATCAAGATTTCCGACTGATGGAAACGGCGGCGGCGATGCACCCCTGCATATTCGCCGCCGCCGTTCCTGTGCATACTCACACCGGCAGTGGGACTCCGCCGAGCAAATCGTTGACCAAGAACGACAGGCTCAGCAACAGTCGCTGTACCAGTGCGTTCAGCACTTCTGCCACGGACGGTAGGTCGACCTTTTGCTCGTCGGCCGGAAAGAGCCGGTTGACCTGTTCCGTGGTCGTCTCCGTCTCGGCGCCTGCCGTGGCCGCCAGGTCCCTGCTGCTCTGCTCGATCGCGTACCGCTGACCGCTCTCCATGTCGGTCAGCACCGGCGCCAGCTCAGCCAGTGTCGACTTCGTCGCGGCCACGTCACCCGCGTCGGCCGCTGCCTTCAGTGCGTCGTGCATCTGTTGTACGACAACCGCACCCTCCACGGGGCCGGCCGGTTCGCTCGCGCTCGCCGACGACACCGTGACCGCGCCCGTGATCGCCACGGCGAGCACGGAGGCCAGCGCCACGATGCGTCCTAGTCCGCCTTTCATGGAAACTCCTTCCCCTTCGTGAGATCACGGATGGACCTCGTGCGCCATGGTTGCCTCATGACGCGCCGCGGTGCCAGGTGTCGGATGTGGACCGTCGAAGTAGCGAGCGCGCACGGTCACCTGGCCGGCGGGAACTTCGTCGGGTCGCGTCATTACAACGCGTCCCGCGCCGAGGAACTGGCGCTGTGGCACGACGTTCGGTGAGCCGGCTACCCGGATTCCCACCCGTCGCCACGTTGGGCGTATCTTCCCGGGCAGGCCGGCGACGACCGGCGCCGGTAGCCCTTGTAATCGCCGGAACGTGTGGTTTGAGCCGGAAATATTCACAGGGTCACCGCCGCCCTCTCCGAGTACCTCTACCGGGGCCTGCGCTTCGCATTTCGGTGATCTTCGGAGAATGAGCTCGGTCACCATCCGAAATGGTTCCGGCACAATGGGATGGGGGTCCCCCACCTTTTGGGTCGCACCGGAATTGGCCTGCGGAATTCGGGGGTAACTTCCAGTTGCCCGAGTTCGTTCTTCGAGCACTCAGAGGAGACGCAATGCCCAGAATTGCCGGCCGAGGAGTTCTCTTCGCGGCCCTTGCGGTGCCGTTCGCCATGGCGGTGGCGCCACTGACGGCGACAGCGGAGGAGCCGGACGACACCGTGGTCACCCAGGCGCAGACGGCCGCCGGTGTGGCGACGCCGGATGCCGCGGCAGCGATGGCCACGTCGACCACGACGGTCGCCACCGAGCAGGAGACCGAGGACGCCGAGGACACGTTCACGCCAGGCCCGGACTGGTGGTACGGCCACGACGACGAGGACGAGGACACGTACGACGTCGTCACCTACGACGACGACGCGTACGACGAGGACGCCTACGAAGAAGACGCCTACGAGGACGAGGAAGAGACCTACGAGCAGACCGACACCACCGCGGTGGCGGTCGTGCCGGCGCAGGAGACCAGCACCGTCGCGCACTACGTGCCGGTGCAGGACAACTGGGCGGGTGCGAGCTACTCGGACGTCGCGGCGGCGGCCGGTCCGGACGGCGCGTGGGTCGAGTCGGTCGAGTCCGGCGCCTACACCAGCGGGAATGACTACGGTCACTCGCTCGGCGGCGATGACGACACAGCCGCCTGGCACGAGGAGGTCGAGGCCGCCGCTGGCAGCGACGGCGCGTACGTCGAGTCCGTCGAGAGCGCGGCAGGCGAGTTCGACGGCCACGGCTGGCAGCACGACAGCTGGGGTGACGACGACATGACCGGCGCCTACCACGAGGAGTTCGGTGCCCACGCCGGCGCGAACGGCGCCTGGGTCGAGAGCACCGAGAGCGCTGCCGGCGAGCTCGACTGACCGGACGCACGCGGAACGGCGCCGGCTCCTCTGCCAAGGGAGCCGGCGCCGTTCCATGTCACCGGTGCACTCGCCGAGGTGGCCGGACCCGCTCGAGGTCGTGGGGGTCGAGGGTGTCGAACTGGGTCAGCACCGGGGTGAGCTTGACCAGGCAGCGGATGACGATCTGCGAGATGTTGGACGACGAGGTCCCCATCCGCTCCGCGATCTCCCCGACGCTCAGCCCCTCGAACAGCCGCAGCCGGGTGATCTCACGCTGCCGCTCGGTCATGTAGGCCATCACGCGCAGGATGCGGTGCCGCACCTCGTCCGCGGTGAGGCGGCGCAGCGCGACGGCGGCGGGGTCCTCGGACACGACAGCGACCTCGGTTGGGCGGTCGGGGCGGCCGGGGCAGAGCTGCTCAGCCAGTTCTACGAGGAAGTCCGGCCAGTCCGGTTCGGCCGACGGCGGGTCGGCGAGCACGGCGAGGAACGCGTCGTGGACGACGTCGGCTGCCTCGACGTCGGGTCTGTCCCGCACCCGCCCCGCCACCACCGCCATCATCGCGGGCTGGCATTCGGTATAGATCTGTTCCCAGTTCACCGGGACACGGCCTCCGGCTTTTCAGCGCACGGCGGGACCGCGACCACCGCGGACCGGCCGAATGACGACATGCCGAAACAACCGCTCGCCGGAAATCACGGTCGAGCGGCGTCGTCGGTAATTCGTTGCCCCCAGGCAGCTGTTTTACCGAAAGGGCCGACACGGGCGAGAACCCGTCTTCCTGCAGTTTTCTCTACAGGGGGTACTAACATTACCTGATCCGGCGCGGCTACTGTCCGGCGGCCGGCAGCTCGGCCGGTGGCGCGAGGGTTTCCTGCGCCGTGCGAGGCGGGGGCATCCGGTGGGCCAGCGCGCCGCCGTCGAACAGCGCGCGCAGTGCCGCCTCGCTCTCCCGCAGCCCACGCAGCAGTGTGTTCGCCTGCTCGAGTGCGTCGTGGACGACGCGTCGGGCCTCGGCCGCGGCGTCGGCGCGGCAGGCGGCGGCCTCGTGCTGCGCCTGCTCGATCAGCTCGACCCGGTGACGCAGCAACGCCTCGGCACGGTTGACGTGCTCGGTGGCCGCCTGCTGGGCCTCGGCCTGGATCCGCAGCGCGTCCTGCTCCGCGGTCTCGATCAGCCAGCGCACACTCGCGGAGGCCTTGGTCGGGTCACCATGCTCCAGTGCGAGCGCCCGCGCCACCGCGCGGTCGCGGTCGTCGCGGGCGTGGTCCAACGCGGTCAGCAGCTCCTGCACCTCGCGGTCCACCACGTCGCGGGCGTACCCGAGGAACCGCGTTGGGAACGTGTACAAGTCCTCGGACATGGGCGACACCTTTCTACGAGCAGGACGAGAACGTGCAGTGGGCAGGACCGGCGGATCACCGGCCCTGCCCGTACCCACCAAAGGCAGGATGACTCAGTTGTGCTCAGTCACCCTGGACCGTGCCACCGTCCGAGGTGGAGCTGGACGCGCAGTTGTCCGGCGTGGCGCCGACCGCGTCACTGCTGCCAGGCGAGGCAATGGGGACGCCGATGCCGTTGGCGACGTCCTCGATCGGCACCTGCACGCCGAGCACGTTGATGTTGTTGTCGCACACGCCACCGTTGACGTTCACGTTGTGAAGGACGTCCACGTTCGTGGCGTTGACCAGCCCGATCTCGTCCTCGCCGTCGCGGTGGCCGGTGAAGGGGTGGTCGGAGTCGGCGCTCGCGACACCACTGAAGGGGACGATGCTCGCGGCGATGGCCGCCGCACCGACGACGATCTGCTTCAACACGGAAGAACTAACCTCTCGTTGGCCGGCGGCGAATCGCGCACGCCACCGGGGAGTACTGGTATCAGTTGTCCTGGACGGAGCCGCCGTCGTCGAGGCTCGCCGACGCGCAGTTGTACGGCGTGGCGCCCTCGGCGTCGTGCTCACCAGGGGACAGGATCGGCACGCCGACCCCGTTGGCGACGTCCTCGACCGGCACCTGCACGCCGAGCACGTTGATGTTGTTGTCGCACACGCCACCGTTGACGTTCACGTTGTGCAGCGCGTCCACGTTGTTGACGTTGACGAGGCCGATCTGGTCGCCCTCGTCGTCGTAGCCGTGACCGTGACCGTGCGGGCCGTCGGCGGTCTGCGCACTCGCGAAGCCGCTCATCATCACCAGGCCGGCCGCCGCACCGGCGGTGACGAAGCCGATTTTCTTCAGCATCTGGGTGAATTCCTTTCCGTGGGTTGATCGGGACGCGACACTAGCGCGGGAATCTCGACCGTCTCCACCGCCGAAATACCTGAGAACCTTGTAATGCTTCGTTGATGTCGATTTCTGCCGAGCACGGGTGGAATCGATCGCCGTATGCAGTCCAACGTCACCCGAATGGGGGGTTTAGGGCGCAGACGTGCCGGCAGCGAGTAGCCTTTCCCGGCTCGTGCTTCGCTGGAGGACATGGGTGAACCCGTTGCACGGGCGGAGAAGGAGGCCGAGTCGCTGTGCGACGCACGGTCGCCGCTCGGCCGGCCGGGGCGGCCGATGGACCGCCGGTCGGCACTGTTCGTCGGCTTCGTCGGCGCGGTCGGCGTGCTCGGCGCGTTGTTCGCCGCCTTCCTCGTCGTCCGCGCGGCCGAGGTGCTGGTGCTCATGCTGATCGCGTTCTTCGTCGCGGTCGGGCTGCATCCCGCGGTCACCTGGCTCACCCGGCGGGGCCTGCGGCACGCACTCGCGACCACCGTGGTCACGCTCGGCATGGTCGTGGTGGTCGCCGGCTTCCTCACCGCGACCGTGGTGCCGCTGGTCGACCAGGCCGACCAGCTGGCCGTGCGCCTGCGTGAGCTGGCCGGCACGGCACGGGACGGGGACTCGCTGCTCGGCAGGCTCAACCGCCAGCTCGACCTCGAGCGGCAGCTGACCGGGCTCGTCAGCGGTGGCGCCGGGATGCGGGCCGCGGTCGAGGCGGTGACCGGCACGTTCCTCGTGCTGGTGCTGAGCGTCTACTTCCTCGCCGACTTCCAGCGCATCCGCACCACGCTGTACCGCCTCGTGCCGGCACGCAGGCGCCCACGCGCGATCCTCATCGGCGACCAGATCTACGCGCGGATCGGGGCGTACCTGCTCGGCAACGTCGTCGTGTCACTGGTCAGCGGGCTGGTGACGTTCACGTGCCTCGTGGCGTTCGGCGTGCCGTACGCGTTGTTCCTAGCGATCGTGGTCGCGGTGCTGGACCTCGTGCCGGTGCTGGGCACGCTCGTCGCCGCGGTGGCGGTGGCCGCGGTGGCGCTGACCGTGTCGGTGCCGGTGTGCGTCGGTGTGCTGGCCGTCCTCGGCGCGTACAAGGTGATCGAGGACTACGTGTTGCTGCCCAAGGTGATCGGCCGTGCCGTGTCGGTGCCGGCCGTGGTGACGGTCGTGGCGGTGGTGCTCGGCGGAGTGCTGGCCGGGGTCGCCGGAGCGCTGGTGTCCGTGCCGGTCGCGGCCGCGCTCCTGCTCGTGCTGCGCGAAGTCAGTGTGCCGTGGCTGGACCGGAGCTGAGGGAGAGTCATGGGGATCGCGCTGTGCGCTGCCGCGCTGGTGGCCGCGACGACGCTGACGCCGGCCGTCTGCAACATCCACTGCGACGGGCGGACACCGGGCTCCGGCAGGGAGGCGGTCACCACGACGGTGGGGGCCGTGCGCCTCTCCCTGCGGTTCGACGACGTGGCCGGGATGGGTTGGGCCACCACGGACGGCGGCGCGACCTCGGTGTGGCTGGACCGCTCGTTCGACGCGGGAGTCACGTGGACACCCCGGCTCGGTGCGACGAGCGGCGCGGCGACCGCCATGTACAACGTGGACGACTGGGCCAACCGCGGCGTCGGCGCGCTGCGGGCATGCGCGGCGGCCGGGGCCGCCGTCGGGTGCACGGAGTGGGCCAGGGCCCTGCCGCCAGGGCAGGACCGGCGCGACGCCGCGGTGACCGGCCTGATGCTGTTCTACCGCAACGACACCGGCCTGTTCGCCGGCACCGGCTGGTGGAACTCGGCGAACGCGCTGACCGCGGTCGTCGGCGGCGGGACGCCCGGCTACCACTACGCCATCGCGAACACCTACGACCGCAACGTCGGCGCGTACCTCGGCCAGTTCCGCAACGAGTTCGTCGACGACACCGGCTGGTGGGGGCTCGCGTGGGTCGCCGCGTACGACGCGACCGGCGACCGGCGCTACCTGGACACGGCTCGCGCCGACGCCGAGTACATGCACTCGTACTGGGACGACGTGTGCGGCGGCGGGGTGTGGTGGCGGGTCGAGCGGACCTACAAGAACGCGATCACGAACGCGCTGTACGTGCAGCTCAACGCGGCGCTGCACAACCGGCTGCCGGCGGACACGACCCATCTCGCCAGGGCGCGGGCCGGCTGGACGTGGTTCCAGCGCAGCGGGATGATCAACGCCGCGAACCTCGTGAACGACGGGCTCGACACCGCGACCTGCCGGAACAACGGTGGCGTCGTGTGGACGTACAACCAGGGCGTCGTCCTGTCCGCCCTCGTCGAGCTGCACCGGGCGACGGGCGCGGGCCTCGACGCGGCGCGGGTGCTCGCGGACGCGTCGACGGCGGACCCGGCGCTCCACCCGGCCGGCGTGCTCACCGAGCCGTGCGCGGACGTCCGGTGTGATGAGTCGACCGCGTCGTTCAAGGGCGCCTACGTGCGTGGCCTCGGCGCCCTGGACGCGGCCCTGCCCGACCACCCCTACCGCGCCTACCTGCGCCGGCAGGCCGATGCCGCCTACGCGGGCGCCCGCACGGCGCTCGACACGTACGGCGTGCGATGGGCCGGCCCGCTGACCACTCCGACGGCGGCCACCCAGCAGAGTGCGGTCGATCTCCTGAATGCGGCCCGACCACGGCGATGACGGCGTGTGACAGGTCCGGCGCGATCCGCGAACGCCGGACCTGGGATAGTCGTAGGGCGATCACGTCCAACAGCGCGGCGGGACCGGTAGTTCGTCGGGCGCTGGTGGAGGTACAAGCGTGATGTCGAGATTTCCGCAGATGCGAGCCGAGGTCGTCGAGCTGTCGCGGTGTTCGCGGCTCCTGACGTTCGGCGGCGAACTGGACGCCGTCGGGGCCAGGGTGATGGAGCAGGTCTTCGCGCAGATGACCCGTCCAGAGCAGGCCGTCGCGGTGGACCTCATGGCCGTCGACCTGCTGTCGGCCGCGGGTGCGGCGGCGCTGTACGAGCTGGGGAGCCGGACCGAGGCCGCGGGTGGCAAGCTGGTCGTCGCGGCGCCGCCGGGCAGCGTCGCCACCTCGCTGGCCGTGTGCCGCCGGGACGCCGCCACGTCCGTGGTCGACTCGAGGGCGGCGGCGCTCGCCGAGGTCGGCGCGTCCGGGACGGACCTGCCGGCGCCCGAGGTCATCGACATTCGCGGCATGCGGAACCGGGTGTTCATCTCGCAGGCGCTCGCGGTTCTCCGGTGCCGGTACGGCCTCCCGAGCACCGACACCGCGTTCTCCCTGATGTGCAGGGTGTCGCAGCGGCACAACGTGTCGGTCCGGACGCTGGCGGGTGCGGTGCTCGACCTGCGACCGCCCGCCGGCGACCGGTGGTTCCCCGGCCGCACGACGCCGCGTGCGCCGAGGTTGTCGTTCTGCCCGCGCGCCCCGACCCCGAGCGCGACGTTCACGGCCGCCCTCGACGCCATGGCGTGGCCGCTCGGCGACATCCACAGCGTGGACCCCTTCCACGGCGGTCTCGTGCTGGAACACCACTGCGGGCCGGCCGACGAGCTGTTCGGCGACCTCGCGGTGCTGGACGACGGCACGGCGGGGGTGTTGGCGCAGAAGACGGGCCGGGCGGTGGTGGTCGACGACGTGCCGACCGACCCCCGCCTCGCACCCGATGCCCGTGCCGCGCTGCTGCGTGCCGGCGTGGCCGCGGTGCGCGGCATCCCGTTGCTGGCGAGAAACCGCGACTGCCTCGGTGTGGTCTCCCTGTACGACGGTGAGCCGCATCCGCCCCCGCTCCCCCGCCGGGTGACCTGGCTGGTGGCGGAGACCGCCCGCTGGCTCGACTGGTACCGAAGAACCATCGTGTTCGACGCGCTCGAACAACTACACCAGCAAGCCCAACCAGCCTCGGGGCGCACCCGCCGGCGGGCCCGGCGGTGAGGCGGCCGGTCAGCGGCGGGGTTCCCAGCGGAAGAGCCGGCTGGCCAGTGCACTGGCGACCACGACCCACGCCAGTGTCGGGCCGAGCAGGAACAGGGAGTCCGTCACCGCGGCGCCGCCGTTCCAGGCGTCCACCACCAGTTCGGTGGCCGCGCCGCCAGGGAGCAGACGCTTCAGCAGGGTCAGCTCTTCCGTGCCGCTGATGCCAACCCAGCTGGCCACCGCGATCACGCCGAGGCTCACCGGAAGCGTGGTGACCTGCGCGTGCTCCGGTGAGTTCGTCAGACCCGCCGTGGCCAGCCCGAGTCCGACCATCATGGCCACGGTCGCCAGGACCGCCACCACGAGCAGGGGGATGTTGGCCGGCGCGGTCGTCACCGCGGCCAGGACGGTCATGATCAAGACCACCTGCACCAGGGCGATGACCGTCACCGGCAGCACCAGGCCGGCCAGGATGCCGGCGTCCGGGGCAGCCGTGGAGCGGAGTCGTTTGAGGAACAGGTTCTGTCGCCGGGACGCCAGTGTGGT
>Ga0272482_10000502_pt1 | contig 12198 bp, 10 predicted proteins | sample RVTome_8_FD_192427 | JGI IMG/M metagenome (GOLD analysis project Ga0272482, IMG submission 192427) | Soil microbial communities from uranium-contaminated site in the Upper Colorado River Basin, Wyoming, United States - RVT160D0 (version 2) ...
CACGGCCTTCTGCTCGAACGTCGATCTCCAGTACATGAACTGCAGTTGGAGGTCGGCCGAGGAGTTTTCGTCGCCGCAAGCGGCCATCAGTGACGCCAGGCCACCGAGGGCGAGCAGTTGCCGTCTTCTCATCACAAACGTCCTTCACGGCTCGTTCAGGCTTGGTCAGGCGTGGGCAGCCGGAAACCGCGTCACGCCGCCATCCGTCCACGTTGGACGGGGACCGAAACGGGGCGGCGGTGAGAGAAGAGAGGATCGCGGATCTCAGGCGGCGTACACATGGAACTCCCGGGTCGTCAAATCACGAACGGGTGTGCCTTGCTACGCGGTCGCCCGGACCGTCGTGGGAAAAACCGTAGGACGTCGATCGAACTCTGTCAACTTCATGTGGGCTTGCCGGGGCGGCCGCCCCGGCCGCACCGGTGGCCGGGCGGGGGTCACCCGAAGAGGTTAGGCGGTTGCCGCCGGTTACTACGGTTTAGGGATGCCAGTCGAGCGCACCTGGGCTGGGACGCGAGGGGCGGTGACCGTCAATGGGCGATGATCGTGAGATCGGCCGCGCATTTGGCGTGGAGCTGCGCCGCCGGCGAGCGGCGAGTGGGATGTCGCTGGCGGCTCTGGCCGGGTCGACCAATTACAGCAAGAGTCATCTCAGCAAGGTCGAGTCAGGCGTCAAGCAGCCGAGCGCCGACCTGGCGCGGCGATGCGACACCGCCCTCGGCGCCGCGGGAGCGCTCGCCCGTCTGGCCCCGAGGGAAGCGGGCAAAGACATCGTCCCCACCGCCGCGGACGATGGGGAGATATGGACCATGAACGTGACCGCCGACGGCCGGGGCGAGTTTCATGCCTTCAACCCGGACACGGCGCTCGCGGGCGGCGTTTCGACGTTGATGAGCTGGGCCGGGCCGGCGCCCGGGCAGAGCCCCGGTGCCGAGCTGACGCTGTCGAGATTTCGCGCGCTGCTCGACGAGCTGCGCCGGATGGGACAGGTCCTCGACCCCGGCACGGTCATCCAGATGGTCATTCCGGCGGCCAACGCGCTGCGTGCCCTCGCCGCGCGCTGGCCCGCCGACGGTGGCGCCCGCGCGTCGCGGCTCGCCGCGCGATTCGCCGAGTACGCCGGCTGGATGGCGCAGGAGCAGGGCAACGAGGCGGCCTCCCTCTGGTGGACCAGCCAGGCGGTCGGCATGGCCGCGGCCGGCGCGGACGACGACATGGCCTCCTACGCCCTGGTCCGCCGGGCCGAGATCGCGCTCTACAACGACGACGCGGCGGGCGCGGTGGAGCTCGCGCGTCGGGCGCAGCTGAGCCCGAGCCGCACGCGGACCCAAGGTTTCGCGAGCCAGCGTGAGGCGCAGGGGCACGCCCTCGCCGGCGACGAGTGGGCCTGCCGCCGGGCGCTCGACCGGGCGGCGGCGCTGATGGGCTCGGCCGCCGCCGAGCCGGACGACGGCGAGGCGCCACTGGGCAGCACCACGATGCGAGACCCCGTCGCGTTCGTGAGCGCGTGGTGCATGCAGGAGCTCGGGCACCCGCGGCACGCGACCGAGGTCCTCGTCCGTGAGCTCGCGGACGTCCCCCCGCACGCGCACCGGGTGCGGGCGCGGTACGGCGCCCGGCTCGCCGTCACACTCGCCAGCCAGCACGAGATCGACGAGGCGTGCCGCGTGACGGAGCCCGTGCTCGCCACCGCCATCTCGATCAACTCGGCGACCGTGCGGCACGACCTGCGGCTGCTGAGACGGGCCCTCAACCGCTGGCGAACACACCCCGAAGTGGTGGGCATCATGCCGGCCCTGACTTCGGCGCTGTACACCAACCAGGCGCCATCCATGCGTTACCGCCCGGGGGCCGGCCGCCGCAATTAGGCGCCCGCGAGGGTGTCCCGTTGTCCGGCGGTTTGGGCGTGGGCAACACCTTTCCCGGGCCGTGTCACTCTGCGACGCTCGTGCTATTCGGTTCGGGAGCCCACCCCCACTTCCCGCCCCCAATCCGGTCGATACGAAAAGGGCACCGGCGCGTCCGTGCAAAGGAATATCTGTGGTTATCTCAGCGGCTGCCACCCGACGGAGGCCCAGGCTCTTCGTCTCCTACGCGCACATCGACATGGACTACACACAGAAGCTTTGCGAGCACCTGGCCAGCCACAACCTTCCCATCTGGTCGGACCGGCACCTCGTGTGGGGCGAAGATTTCGTGGATGGCATCGAGCGGATAATCCAGGAGGCGTGCGGGATCATCGTCGTGATGTCCCCGGCGTCCGCGCGCTCGCGATTCGTGCGCCAAGAGATCCTCGAAGGCTTGGTGCGAGGCCGGCGGTTTCTGCCTATCCTGCTCGGCGGCGAGCCGCTCTTTCTGCTGCGCAGCAGCACGTACTTCGACGCAATGGGCGGCACCACTCTGCCGGGCGATGAGGAGATCCACCGGCTGCGAAGCGCGTGCGGACCGGGCGGCGCCACGCCGGTGCGGCCACCGGGCCGGCGACCCCTGCCGCTCATCCCGTCCGCCCCGCCCGACTTCTCGCGCCCGCCGGAGCCGTCACCGCCGGTGCCGCCGCCCGCGTCGGACGATCCGGACCCCGGCCGGATGACGGCGGTCGAGGAGTTGGTGGATCACCTGGCGCACGGCAGGTTCGGGCACGCCGACCTGGTCACCACGTCCATGCTGCTCGATCCGGTGAGCCGCCTGAGCGCCGGATGGATGCGTATCCAGGACGGCGCCCGCCTTCCCCTGCCCCTGTTGAAGCGGATCGACCGGGTCTGGCGGGAGGCCTCCCGGGGGAGGTTCGGATTCAGCCGGCAGGTCGCCATCCGGGGCCGCAGGCCGACGGGCGTGCGCGACTTCTTCCCCTTGGCGGACGCCCTCAAGTGGCGTCTCGACTCCCGCGAGGTCATACCCCGGTATGGCGAGTTCCTCGCCCAGGCGAGGTACCCCGCTGGTTATCCCGATGGCTTCTTCCCGACCCTGCGAAACGCGCAGATCGAGGAGGGCATGGGCTGGCTCAAGCAGTGGAGCCAATCGGTGATGGCGACGCATCTCCGGTTGCGCGGCGAGGGGGAGCTGTGGTGACCGAGTGGATCCTGCTGGCGGCGGTCCTGGTGGCCCTGGTGGCCGCGTCCGCCGTCCTGCGCAGCAGCATGATCGTCGTGCCCACCGGGCACGTCGGCCTCGTCTTCCGCAAGTGGGGGCGCGAGGATCCGCAGGACCGCTTCGAGGTGCGGACCCACGGCGGCAGGGGCTGGCAGGCCGACCTCCTCAAGGCGAACGTGCGCTATTTCCGCCCGCCCTGGCTCTACCGCGTGAAAGTCCGGCAGATGACGAAGGTGCCCCCGGGCACGATCGGGGTGGTGGTCGCCCACTTCGGCCGATCCATGCCGCCGGATCGGCAGCTCGCCCTGCATGTGGAGAGCGAGAACTTCTCCGACGCCCGGGCGTTTCTGCTGGGCGGGGGTGAGATGGGCCGGCAGCCCAGGATCCTCACCAGCGGCTACCACAGCATCAACACCTTTCTTTTCGAGGTCCTGACGGTAAACACGATCGGCGACGGCATGCGGCACGATCTGACCGCGGACGACCTCAAGGACATCGCCGTGCCACCGGACCGCACGGGCGTCGTCACGGTGCACGACGGGCTGCCCCAGATCAGCAAGGAACCGATCGGCCCGAAGGTCGAGGGGCACGCCAGCTTCCAGTACGTCGACCGCTTCCTGGCCGCGGGCGGCCGGATCGGCACCCAGGCGGAGACGCTCAACAGCGGCGGTGTCTACCGGATCAACCCGTGGTTCGCCCAGATCTCGATGATGCCCACGCGGGAGATCACCCTGCACTGGGGCACGAGCGGCCCCAAGTCGGAGGACAGCTACGACGCGGAGCTCGGGCAGATCAAGATCCTGGTCGACGGGGTGGAGTTCCGGTTCGACATGTCGCAGACCCTCCGGGTACCGCCCGAGGCCGCGCCCATCCTGGTCGCCCGTCTGGGGGACCCGGACGCGGACGCCTACGGCTACACCAGCAGCCGCAAGCCAACACCCATCAAGCGTTTCGTGAACGGCGTCCTCAGCCACGTCGTCGAGGGCAACCTCCAGGCGATCGCGGAGAGCTACTCGGCAGTGAAGTTCTACGTCTCCCACGCCGAGGTGCAGGCCGAGCTGGAGACGCAGGTACGCCACGATCTCGCCGAGTGGGGCGTCGACGCGGGGAAGACGACTCTGGGCACCTTCGCCGTCGACGACCCCCGGCTGGCCAGGGCGCTGCGGGACGCCGCCGTGGCCGAGCAGGAGGGGCGGGTGCTCGAGATCCGCAGCGGCACCGTCCTCACCGAAGAGCAGATCGAGATCGTCCGGCAGCGGATCGAGCGTGGCCGGCTGCGACTGCGCTCGGTGGAGCTCGAAGAGCAGGTCCGGCTCCTGGGCCGGGACGCCGTCGCGATGGAGAAGTTCCTCGCGCAGCTGGCCAAGGTGCGCACTCCGGAGTACATCGGCGGCGGCGCCACCGAGATCCTGAACTCCCTGCCCCTGCCACTCGCCATGGACATGATCAACAAAGCCTTCGGCCGCCAGAAGGAGAAGGCGGTCCCGTCGGAGGAGGATCCGTTGGGGCTGGAGACCCCTGAGCCGGACGCGCTCGACGCGGACGGCGGCACACCAGAGGATCCGACGGACGACTCATGATCGGACGGTTGCTGCTTCGCGCCTCCGGCGTCGACACGAGGACCGCCCAGGCGCAGGGGGAGGAACGGCGGTACGCGATCTACGGCGGCCTGGTCCTCTTCACCACCGGCATGGCGACGTTTTCGATGGCCTGGGCGGTCAGCATCGCCACCGACGCGCCGGCGCCGGTCGTCGCCGTGGTGGCCGGGCTGTGGGGCTTCGGCATCCTCCACATCGACCAGTGGCTCGTCTCCAGCCACATCGAGCGCGAAGGGCTGTGGCGGCGGCTGTGGCTGCTGGTGCCGCGGCTGGCCATCGCGATACCCATGGGGTTGACCATCGCTTGGTTCGTGATGCTCGCCATCGCCTCGAAGGAGATCGACCAACAGCTGAAGACCGATCAGATCACGCTGGCCAACGCGGATGGAGACCTGATCCGCGCCGGGTACGAGCAGCAGCGCGAAGACCTCCTCGCCGAGCGCGGCCGCCTGGAGAAGCAGCTGGAGCAGACCCAGCGGGAGCTGGCCAGGGCGCGGCAGGTCTACGACGACGAGCGCTCGGGCAGGGGCGGCTCGGGGGAGGCGGGTCACGGACCGATCGCGGAGAACAAGCTGCGCGAGTGGCGCGCCGCCGAGGCACGGCACGATTCGGCGACCCGGGCGTACGAGGCCAGGGCCCCCAAGATTGAGAACGAGCTGCGCGCGATCGACGAGCAGATCCAGCAGCGGCGAACCGAGGCCGCCGCGGCGGTGAGCGAGAGCGACGGCCTGTTCGCCCGCCGCACGGCCCTGGAACACGTGCTGGACCGGGATCCTGGCGCCCGCCGGCTGTACACGCTGCTGGAGGTCGTCTTCGTCGTCGTGGACATCGTGCCCGCCGTGGCCAAGGTCTTCTCGCCGACGAGCCTGGTGGACCTGGCGCATCGCGACCGGAAACGGCAGAAGGCGGCGGACAGCGCGGCCCTCGCCGCGGCCGAGAAGGGTTCGCCGGACCTCGGCGCCGCCCGCATGTACGCGGCGGCCCGGAAGGCGCGGACGATCCGCGCGGTAGCGGACGCCGAACACCCCATCCCCACCCACGCCCGGGTGGAGAAACCCACCCGGCGGCAACAGCGCGGCCAGGCCCAGTGGCACCCGTACTGACCGGCGGCCGATAGGCGGCCGAGGCTGTGACGTGCGTCCCGTCGAGGCGGCCGCTAACGAAACCGAAACATTGCCGCCGCACGCTGAGGTCTCCCAGCCGGCCGAGAGGTGGCACCACGTGGAGATTCTGGTACTGACCGCTCAGTCCGCGAGCCGGGTGCTGCCCGCACTCGACCTGCTGCCGCACACCGTGCGCGTCGCCGACCACGACGCGTCCGCCCTCGTGTCCGGCCACGATCCCGACATCGTGCTGGTCGACGCCAGGCGCGTGCTGGGCGAGGCTCGGGACACCTGCCGGCTGCTGCGGACCACGGGTCTGCGGGTGCCGCTGCTCGCCGTGGTGGAGGAGTCCGGCCTGGTCGCCGTCTCCGCCGACTGGGGACTCGATGACGTGGTGCTCGCCACCGCCGGCCCGGCCGAGGTGGAGGCGCGGCTGCGGCTGATGGTGAGCCGGCTGGCGGGCCTGGCCGGCGGCGCCAGCGGTGCGGCGATCAGCTGCGGTGAGCTTTCCATCGACCCCGAGACGTACGCGGCGCGGCTCAAGGGTCAGCCGCTCGACCTGACGTACAAGGAGTTCGAGCTGTTGAAGTTCCTCGCGCGGCATCCGGGCCGGGTGTTCACCCGCGATCAGTTGCTGCGGGAGGTGTGGGGCTACGACTACTTCGGCGGTCACCGCACCGTCGACGTGCACGTGCGGCGGCTGCGCGCGAAGCTGGGCAGCGAGTACGAGTCGATGATCGGCACGGTCCGGCAGGTCGGTTACAAACTCGTGCTCCCGTCCCGTGCTCAGGGTCAGGTGTTGGTCGAGGATCTGGAGTCCCTCCTGGCCTAGCCAAACCCGGGACCATTTCTTCGGCGCCAAGTGCGCCGGATGGGCGTAGCATCGACGTGTCGCTCTGGACCTCGGTGATGGACAGTCCCTTGTCGACCGAGGTCGGCAGGTTCGCCCACACCTACGTCGCCCCAGAGCGGATCCCATGGAAATGCCCCACCAGCGGCGGCGTCGAAGGGCCCGGGCCCGCCGCGCGCTGATCCCTTGCCTCGCAAGCCTTCTAGTCGTCGTGTCCGCGGCCACGCCGGCCGCCGCGGGCTCCGCCAGCCTTTCGGCGCGGGTGCAGCGGGCGCTTGACGGTGTGGTGAGCCAGGCGATGCGCCGCGTCCTCAGGACGGCGTACTGCGGCTAGGCACGCCGCCACGGGTAGGCCCACCGCACCACGATCTCTCGTCAGGAGTATCACCATGCGCCGACTTCCCCTGCGAACGCACCGCTTCGCCGGCGGGCTTCTCGCCGCCGTGATCGCCGCGGGGTACATCCCCGCCGGCACGAGCGAGGCCGCCGCCGCGCCGCCGCCGCGGTTCAGCGTCGACTGGGTCGCCTGCCCGGAAGCGCCGACCATCCAATGTGGAAAAATGCAGGTGCCGGTGGACTGGTCCAAGCCACACGGCGCCCAGATCACCCTCACTGCGGCGCGGCGTCCGGCCGACACGCCTTCCCGCCGCATCGGCACGCTGTTCTACAACCCCGGTGGACCCGGTGATGGAGCGGCCAAGTACATCGTCGCGCCGACCTGATCTTCTCGGCCACACTGCGCGACCGGTTCGACATCGTCGGCCTGGATCCGCGCGCGACCGGCGGCAGCGCGAACGTCACGTGCGGCGACGTACCGGGGCTCCTGCCGGACGACACGCTCTTCCCCGAATCCGAGCGGCAGTTTGAAGCGCTGGTCGCGCACAACCGCGCGGTCGGGCTCAGCTGCCTGCGCGAGACCGGCACCCTGATGGCGCACACCGACACCGTGAGCGTCGCCCGTGACCACGAGGCGCTGCGCGTCGCCCTCGGTGTCGACCGGGTCAACTGGCTGGGCATCTCCTACGGCACCCAGGTCGCGGCCAACTACGCCGAGCTGTTTCCCCAGCGGACCCGCGCGATGGTGCTGGACGCGGCACTGGAGCACAGCCAGCCGGAGATGCAGCAGGTCGCCGACGAGATCATGGCCGCGGAGGCCTCCTTCAACAGGTTCGCCCGCTGGTGCGACACCGCCGCGGCGTGCGCGCTGCGCGGGCAGGACGTCGCCGCCGTGTTCGACCGCCTGGTCGCCGGCGCGGACCGGCGCCCGATCCCCGTCGAGGGCGCGCTGCGGCCGGTGAACGGCGAGGACATCCGCATGGGCACCATCCGCCTGCTCACGTTCAAGGAGCCGTCCATCTACGGGCCGGACGTCTCCTGGGCCGGGCTGTCCAGAGCCCTCGCCAGCACCATCGACGGCGACGCGTCGGCGTTCATCCTGGCTCCCGCGGGCGTGGTCCTCGATAGCCTGTTCAGCCGGGGCGCGATCGGCTGCATGGAGTACGCACCCCAGATCCGCACCTACGCCCAGATGCGCCAACGCATCCAGCTGGCCCACCAACTGGCGCCGCACTTGCGAGGCGCGAGCGAGACGTGGCAGGTCAACCGCTGCATCGGCTGGCCGATCCCGGCCGCGAACCCACCCCGGTTCCTGGACGTGCGAGGCGTGCCCACCCTGCTCGTGCACGCGGTGTACGACCCGTCCGACCCGTACCGGTGGGCGCATGGCCTCGCCAGCCAGATCCAGGGCAGCGTCATGCTCACCCGCACCGGCGACGGGCACACGTCGTACTACACCTCCGAGTGCGCCCGCACCGCGTCCGACCAGTACCTCATCCGCCCGCAAGCACCACCGGACCGCGTCTGTGAGGGCTGAGGCCGCGGGTCATCCGTCCACTCTGGTCGGCGCCATCGAGGCGTCGTCGACGGGCGACATGGCGTCGGGGTCGATGTCGAGCATCCGCAGCAGCGAGCCGTTTTTGTGGGTGTCGACGGTGTTGGGAAACTCGCGGTCTACCCATTCGGCCCTGTCGTGCAGCCCACGGGACCGCAGGGAAGCGATGATGTCAGCCTTGGCGACCTGCACAAGCATGGCCCTCACTCTCGTCGGGCCCGCGGTGATCGGGTCTGTCGGTCCAGCTCATCGTACGCCTGTTTGGCCCCTTCGTGTCCAAGCGGGCGTACGACCGGCGCAGCCGACCGGTGGTGAGAGCCGCGTCACCGACCAGCTAAACGGGGGTGACCGGGGCGCGGGTGGCGGGAGAGCGCGTACAGTGAAGGCGTTCACGCTCGGCCGCAGGCCCTTGCCGCCTCGGCCGGCTCTCAGAGTCGACTCAAGACACGAATCGCCCGACTGAGCGTGGACACAAGCAGACTTGGTCGTCGCCGCCCCGGTCCGCGCACGGGCACGGCTGAGCGCCGGACCGTACCTAATGCCACATGAGCGACGCCCGAGCACGACTTTGGAGCAGATTTTGACTGATTTGGCCACATTCGATCAGAGTCCCTTCGACGACTCGTCGAAGACCGACCCGTCGTCCGGCGACCGGCCGGATGTTGACGTGAGCCCGGCGGCGATGACCCGGCTGCGCACCCCCTTCGGCGTGGAAAGCGACGCCGAGCGGCCACAGACACCCCGTCCGTAGGGGCGGCTATGGCGAAAGCAACGAGGGTACTGGCCGGAGTAGCGGTGGCCGCGCTGGCGACTGCGGGCGTGGCCGCGGTCGTGCGCTATCGCCAGCGGCAGCAGCTCGAGCCCGATGAGCACGCGCAGCTCGACGAGTTGGAAGCTCGGCTCTCCGAGGTGGGAGACGGCGCCCAGACGAGCGGCGTTGGGCGCGTCTTCGAAAACCTCCAGCGCAACCAGGGCATTTCGGTGAACCAGTTGCGCGGATGGATCGCCGGCTTGCGGGGCGAGACCCTGAGCCCCGAGCAGGCCGTGGTGGCCGAGAGCGACTTCGAGGCCCTCGAGCGGGAGGCCGACCAAGGCGGCGCGTAGCCGGCCGGATGGCGGTCCGGGTTCGGCAGCCCACGCGTGCACGTCCGTGGTCTGTCTACAGGGGACACGGGGAGGGGTCGGCCCCCGAGGTCGCCAACCCCAACCCCTCCCCACGACCAGGCAAGCCTTCCCGAGGGCTTCATGAGATCGGCATCAACGAGTTCATCACCGCCGCATCACCCGTGCGCCGATGAACGGTGGCGGCGAAGCAGTGGCGAACCGGAGGCGGCCGGTCGTCGCGGCGGGTAGGAATACCCCATGGCAATGAAGTGGATCGCGCCCGAGTTCGGCGGCCCTGAGGTGCTTACTCTGGTCGAGGCTGAGGTCCGGCCGCCGGGCGTGGGCGAGGTGACGATCGACGTGCGGGCCGCCGGCGTCAATCCGGCCGACTACAAGCACCTCGCCGCCGCGCGCGGGCCGGACCGGCCGCTGCCGCTCAGCATCGGCTACGAGGTCGCCGGCGTGATCAGCGCTCTCGGGCCGGGCACCGCGATCGCCTCGGGCGGCGGCGCCGCCGGTGACGCTGTCGTCGCGTTCCGGATCAGCGGCGGGTACGCCTCCCAGGTCACCGTGCCGGCGAAGGACGTCTTCGCCAAGCCCGACGCGCTCGACTTTCCCGCCGCCGCCAACCTCCTGCTGGCCGGCACGACGGCCGCCGAGACGCTGCACGTCACCCGGGCGGCGCGGGACGAGGTGATCCTCGTGCACGGCGCGTCCGGTGCGGTCGGCATCAGCGTGCTGCAGCAGGCGCGGCTCCTCGGGGCGAAGGTCATCGGGACCGCGAGCGAGCGCAACTTCGCGCTGCTTCGCCACTTCGGCGCCGAGCCGGTCGCGTACGGACCGGGGCTCGTCGAGCGGGTGAGGGCGCTCGCGCCGGCGGGCGTCGCCGCGGCCATCGACACCGTGGGCACCGGCGAGGCCCTCGACGCCACGCGGGACCTGCTCGCCGACCTGAGCCGCGCGGTGACGATCGCCGGGTCGGAGCGGACCCAGGCCGCCGGGATCGCCGCGATCGGCGGCACGCGACCGGCGAGCGCGGCGTTTCGCGACGCCGCCCGTGGCCGGCTCCTGGACCTGGCCGCCGGCGGGCAGCTCGTGGTGCCGGTGGCGCGGACCTTCCCGCTGGACGAGGCCGTCGCGGCGCTTGAGTTCGTGCGCGGCGGGCACCCGGGCGGCAAGATCGCACTAATCCCCTGAAACCGGGGCGTCAGTTCCGACCTGCCCACCAAGCGGTACGGCGACGCGGTGTAACGCTTTCCAGCCCGCCGGCGGTGTAGCTGGTGGGTCGCGCCCACGCGCCCCGGGGCCGGGGCAACCGGGTCGAAGGGATGTTGGTGTCGAGGTTGGTGCTGGGCGGCCGTTACCGGCTGGACGAGGTGATCGGCCGTGGCCGTGCCGCTACCGTGTGGCGGGCCTGGGACGCCGAGCAGGAGTGCCAGGTCGCGGTCAAGGTCCTCGACGCCGGGTGGCGGGTCGCCGAGGCGGTCCGGGTCGCCACCGCGATCTGCGACGCGCTGCGGGCGGTGCACGCGGCCGGCGTGGTGCATGGGGCGATCCATCCCGGAAACGTCTTTCTGCACGTCGACGAGGTGACGGTGACCGACGGCGGGGTGGTACGCCCGAGCGTGTCCACCGCGCTGGCCGTGCGCGGCGAGGCGGCCGACGGGCGCGCCGCGTTCGTCGCGCCGGAGTCGAGCCGTGGGGAGGCGGACGCGCCCGCCGACCTGTACGCGCTGGGAGCCGTGCTCTTCACGATGCTCACCGGCCACGCCCCGACGACCGGCGACGGGGCCGCGGCGCCGGTGCGCAAGCACCGTGGCGACGTGTCCCCGGACCTGGATCGGCTGGTCGGTGAGCTGCTGGCCGTGGCGCCGGCGGATCGGCCACCCGCCGCGGCGGTCGCCGCTCGTCTCGCCGCCCCGCGCCCAGCGACCGCGCGGCCGCCCCTGGGCGGCGAGGTGCCCCGCCACCGGGCGGCGACCATCGCCGGCCGCCTCCGAAACGGGCGCGTGGCCGCCCTGGCCGCGCTCGGGGCCGGTGCCGTGCTGCTCGCGATCGTGACCGCGGGACCGGACACCACGGACCCGAGCCCTGGACGGATGGCCGGGTTGGACCCGCCGGTCACCGCCACGCCGGCCCCGCCGTCGCACCCGTCGCCGTCGCCGCCGTCGCCGTCGCCGTCGCCGTCGGACGCACCGACCACCGCCAGCGCCACCGCCACGCGGGAGCCCTCGGTGGCGACCCGCCTCGTCCACCTCGCGATGGCACTGCGGCGACAGGTCGACGCCGAGAGGCTGGACGCCCGCGCGGCGCAGGCGCTCTTCACCGACCTCGCCCGCTCCGGCACGCTGCTGGAGGGCGGTGACGCCGTGGCGGCGGCGCGGGCCTTCGCCCACGTGCGGCGGACGATCGCGCGGCTCTACCGGGACGGCCGGCTCACGTCCGCCGGCTTCGCGGCCCTGCCCGACCTGGCCGCGATCGCCGCGTCCCTGCCGGCCGCCGGCCGCCCGGAGGAGGCGCCCCCGCCACCGCTCCCGCCAGCCCCGGCGGTGCCGCGATGAT
>Ga0272482_10000503_pt1 | contig 12198 bp, 7 predicted proteins | sample RVTome_8_FD_192427 | JGI IMG/M metagenome (GOLD analysis project Ga0272482, IMG submission 192427) | Soil microbial communities from uranium-contaminated site in the Upper Colorado River Basin, Wyoming, United States - RVT160D0 (version 2) ...
GGCGTCGAGCTCGCCGGTGGCACCCCGACCGACCATCCGGCAGTCGGTGCGCAGCCGGGCGTAGTCGCCGCCGAAGCCGACCGACGTGGAGCGGAACGTGGCGTCGGCCTCGACCCGCGACGCCTGCAGGCCGATCTGCCACGTGGACAGGTCGAGCTGCTGGACGTTGACGATGCCGACCCGGGCCGCCCGCTCGGCGACCACCTCGGTCACCGGCACGACCAGGCCGCCCCGGCCCGCCGACACCTGCACCTCGACGATCGACGCCGAGCTGTCCTGGCCCGCGTGGACCACCAGGCGGGGGAAGGCGACGACCCGGTCGCCCTCGGTCACGTGCACCACCACCACCGGGGCCCGCAGGTCGACCCCGTCGGGGATGCGGATCACCACCGGCTCCAGCAGCGCGGCGTCGTTGAGCAGGGTGAACGCGTCGGTGGCCGACGGGGTGGGCCCCTCGGTGGACAGCGCCTGGCCCAGCACGCCGACGTCGCCGTCGAGCGCCGGGCCGACCAGCAGGCCCTTCGAGGCCAGCGCCTCGTCGACGTCGACGTCGACCACCCGGCCGTTGCGCACCACGACGATGGCGGCCCGGTCGACCAGGGCGCCCAGCACGTCGGGCACGTGCGACGACACGCCGCCGCTGCCGGGCCCGTCGGAGAGGTGGAACGACGACAGGTCGAGGTCGTCGATGCGGCTGTAGCGCCACAGCTCCTTCTCGGTGGTGGGCATCGCCACCTCCGAGAAGGCGGCGACGGCCTCGGCCCGGCGCTCGCGCAGCCAGTGGGGGCCGCCCAGCTCGAGGGCGGCTTCGGTCAGGGACGGGCTGCTCATGGCGCGCTCGGTGAGGGTGAAGGGGTGGTGATCAGGATGGGCAGGGCGGCGCCGACAGCGACGGCGCCGACGACGGCAGCGCTACGAGCGCCGGCGCCAGAAGCGCCTCCAGCCCCGCGACTCGCGGGCGATGCGCTCGGCCTGGACGTCGGCCAGCACCGACGGCCCGACGGAGTTGATGATCTCCTCGGCCTCGTCGAGCAGGCGGGCCACCGAGTCGTCGCCGCGGTCGAGCGCGTCGCCGGGCTCGGCGGGTGTGGCCGGGGTGACCAGGGTGCCGTGGGCCCAGTTGACGTCGGCCATGCGCCGCTCGTACTTGGGGCAGTCGGCCGGGCAACGCCAGGGTGCCTCGGGCGCGAGGTCGAGGTTGCACTTCCGCACGGTCTCGCCGTTGCGGTAGGTGCGCGACTCGAAGTTCTTGCAGTCCTGGCGCATGGGCACGGCGCCATTGTGCCAGGACCGCGGTCCGTAGCGGTACGCAGGTCAGGGGTCATTTCTGAGAGCGGTCTCAGGTGAGGCAGAAGGCCCGGTCAGCCGACCGAGCCCTCCATCTGGAGCTCGATGAGCCGCGACCACTCGACCGCGTACTCCATGGGGAGCGTGCGGGTGACCGGCTCGATGAAGCCGTTCACGATCATGCCCATGGCCTGCTCGTCGGTGAGGCCCCGGCTCTTCAGGTAGAAGAGCTGCTCGTCGGCGACCTTCGAGACCGTGGCCTCGTGGCCGATGACGGCGTCGCGGGCCCCGATCTCCATGGTGGGGAACGTGTCGCTGGTCGAGTCCTCGTCGAGGATCAGGGCGTCGCACTGCACGTGGCTCTTGCAGCCGTAGGCGTCGTCCTCGACCCGGACGAGCCCGCGGTACGACGTGCGGCCGCCGTCCTTGGAGATCGACTTGGACACGATCTTCGAGGTGGTCTCCGGGGCGGCGTGGACCATCTTGGCCCCGGCGTCCTGGTGCTGGCCGGGACCGGCGTAGGCCACCGACAGCACCTCACCCGACGCCTTCGGCCCGACCATGTACACCGACGGGTACTTCATGGTGAGCCGCGAGCCGATGTTGCCGTCGATCCACTCCATGTGGCCCTCGGCCTCGACCCGGGCCCGCTTGGTGACCAGGTTGAACACGTTGTTCGACCAGTTCTGGATGGTCGTGTAGGTGACCCGGGCGCTGGGCTTCACCACGATCTCGACCACGGCGGAGTGCAGCGAGTCGGTGGTGTACACGGGGGCCGAGCAGCCCTCGATGTAGTGCACCTTCGAGCCCTCGTCGGCGATGATCAGCGTGCGCTCGAACTGGCCCATGTTCTCGGCGTTGATCCGGAAGTAGGCCTGCAGCGGCATCTCGACCTCGACACCGGGCGGCACGTAGATGAACGACCCGCCCGACCACACCGACGTGTTCAGCGCCGAGAACTTGTTGTCGTTCTTGGGGATGATCTTGCCGAAGTACTGCTTCACGACCTCCGGGTACTCCCGGAGGGCGGTGTCCATGTCGGTGAAGAGGACGCCCTGGCGCTCGAGGTCCTCCCGGTTGCGGTGGAACACGACCTCGGACTCGTACTGGGCGGTGACGCCGGCCAGGTACTTCCGCTCGGCCTCGGGGATGCCCAGCTTCTCGTAGGTGTTCTTGATGGCGTCGGGCAGGTCGTCCCACTGGTCGACCTGACCCTCGGTCGGCTTCACGTAGTAGTAGATGTCGTCGAAGAAGATCTCCGACATGTCGCCGCCCCAGTTGGGCATGGGCCGGCGCTCGAAGTGGCGGAGCGAGTCGAGCCGGTTCTTGAGCATCCAGTCGGGCTCGCCCTTCATCCACGACATCTCGCGGATGATCTCCTCGCTGAGCCCCCGGCGGGGCTTGAAGACGTAGTCCTCTTCGTCGGACCACCCGAGCTTGTAACGGCCCAGGTCGAGATCAGCGACGGCCATGTTGCGGTTCCTTCGTCCTAGCGGTGGTCGGAGGCTGGGCGAACCGGCCCCGATGACGGTGGAGGCCGGCGCCGTGAATTTCTCCTACGGCGATAGTAGCAATCCCCTCCGGCGGCTCCACAGACCGGACCGGTCGGATCGCGGGTTCAGGTCGGGGGCGCCGGACCGGAGGGCGGTGCCTCCGCGTCGCGGTCCCCGGCCGCGGCCGGCGACGGCGGGCCCGGCGGGGCCGAAACCCCAGGTGGGGCGGGTGGCCCGGGCGCGACCGGCGGGCTGGACGGGGCCGGCGGGCCCAGCGACGTCGGCGGATGGGGCGGCAGCGGCGGGCCGAGCGGGCCGGAGAGGCCCGACGGGGCGGGCGGGGCGTTGAACATCGCCTCCAGCCGCGCCACCTCCTGGTCACGCTTCTGCCGGCGGCGGCGGCGGAGCGCGGGCCCCCACACCCCCAGCGCCACCAGCAGCACGACCAGCAGTCCGCCCGCCCCCAGGCGCAGGAGGCCGTTGCGGACCGCGGCGTCGAGGCGCTCCTCGGCGTCCTCGCTGGCCGCCAGCGAGCCACCGGACCGGCCCCCGGCCAGGTCGTCGCGGGCGGTGTCCAGCTTCCCGTCGACCCCGCTCCCCACCAGCCCGACGCGGGCGATCAGCCCACCCGCGACCTCGTCGTGGTGCTCCTGGGCATCGCGGTAGGCGTGGGCGGCGTCGAGCGAGGTGGCGGCCTCCTCGGCGACGTTCTCCAGGTCGCGGGCCGACTCGTAGCTCTCCTCCAGCCCGGTCAGCTCGACCGCGGGCCCGGGCGCCTCGGCGAGGACCCCCTCGATCTCGTCCCGCACGGCCAGGACGCCCTCGGCCTCGGCGATGAGGCCGTCGACCTTCTCGAACTCCCAGGTCCCGAGGGCGCGGCGCAGCTCGAACGGCGGCGTCCACTCGCCACCCTTCTCGGCGAAGGCGGCGTAGGTGGTGCGGGCGACCCGGCGGGCGTCCATCTCGGCCCGCTGGTCGGCGTTGGCGACGTAGCGGACGAACAGGCCGTCGGCCCGGGTCGACCCGGCGTTCTCCAGCAGGTCGAGCAGCACCCGCCAGGTGATCAGGCCGGTGATCTCCTCGCCCTCGGGGTCGGCCGGGTAGCTCATCTCCCGGTCGACGGCGGCGGTGACGGCCGTGCGCAGGCCCTCGACGCCGATCTCGTCGGCGACCTGGTCCATCACGTGCCAGGAGGCCAGGTAGGCGTACATCTCGCGCTCGTGGTCGACGTCGTCGAACGACCAGGTGTCGGTCCAGTCGTTGAGGGCGACGGCCCCGGGGGCCGCGGGGTCGGGCGGCGGCATGGTGGCGGGCTGGAACCCGGGCGTGCCCAGCTGCTCCAGGGTCGACTCGGCGTACTCGTCGGCCATGCCCTCGTTGACCCAGCGGTCCGTGAACAGCGTGCCGTTGAACCACACGTGGGCCAGCTCGTGGGCGATGGTGGCGGGGTCGAAGGCGTCGCCCAGGGTGATGGAGTTCTCGAAGTGGTCGAACCAGCCGGCGTAGCCGTGGGCACCGGGGACCGAGCTCTCGGCCACCTCCAGCTCGCCGCGGTCGGCGGGCCACGACTGGCCGGTGAGCTCCTCCAACACCGGCATCTGGGCGCCGAGCTGCTCGCCCACGTAGTCGATCCAGGCGGCGTCGTCGGGCCACGCCCGCAGGTGGAGGGTGAGCCCGGCGACCTCGACCTCCTCGCTGATCAGCTTGTCGTCCCGGGTGGCGACGATCACCGACGTGAACACCGACGGCTCGGCGATGGTCTCGGCCTTCAGCACGATCTGCCCCTCGGCCTCGGTCTCGGTGAGGGTCTCCCCGCCCATCTCGACCTCGTAGCCCGTGGGGAGGCGCACCTCGAGCCGGGCCAGGCCGGGGTCGCCGGGCGTGAAGGCCGGGAACGTCACGACGGCGTCGTTGCCCCGCGACCAGCCGGTCGCCCGGGGCGGCTGGAACGGCAGGTCGTAGTCGAGCCGGAAGGTGATCGTGTCGCCGGCGAAGAGGTTGGGCTGCAGGTCGACCATGGCGTGGGACACGCCGGCCTCGGGGTTCTCGTCGGCTTCGACGTCGACGCCCAGCGTGGCGCCGTCGGACCGCACCGCCCGGTGGTTGACCGACTCGCTCAGCACCAGCACGTCGTAGGAGAAGAAGTAGTAGTCGGGGTCGTACTCGTGGGTGAGCGTCATCTCGGTCGACGCCCGGATCACCCGGGCCGTCGGGTCGACCACGAACGAGGTGTTCGCCTCGGCCCGGAGGCCGTCACCGGCTTCGGTCTGCCCGGGCCCGACCGGGACGACCGGCCTCGCCGGCGCCGCAGACGTCGCGGGTGTCGCCGGAGCGACCGCGGCCGCCGGCGCGACCGGGTCCTCCGTGTCGCCCGGAGCCCACGCGCCCACCGGCGCGACCGTCATCGCGAAGGCCGCGACGGCGCCTGCCGACGCGGCGATGTGCTTCAGCATCGTCTCCCACCACTGCCTGACCGCTAGAGGCAGAACGTACCTCCCGCGCCGCCCTTGACGCTCACCGCGGCCGAGGTGGGAAACTCGACCGTTCATGCTGGGAGCCACGGACGACACCCAGCGCCCTCGGGTGCTGCTGGCCGACGACGAGGAGGCCATCACCACCAACCTCGCGCCGTTCCTGGAGCGCTCCGGGTTCGCCGTGCACGTCGTCCACGACGGCGAGGCGGCGCTGCGGGCGGTCGCCGACCGCGACCCCGACCTGTGCGTGCTCGACGTGCTGATGCCCAGGGTCAACGGCCGCGAGGTGCTGCGCCGGCTGCGGGCCGACGGGCGGTGGCTGCCGGTCCTGCTGCTCACCCAGGTGGGCGAGGCCGGCGAGCGGGCGATGGCCCTGGAGGAGGGGGCCGACGACTACCTCAACAAGCCGTTCGACCCCCAGGAGCTGGTGGCCCGCATGCGGGCGGTGCTGCGCCGGGCCCGCCCCGGCCGACCGCCCCTCAGCGCCGCCGGCACCCTGCGCAGCGGCCGGCTCCGCTTCGACCGGGTGGCCCGCCGCGCCTGGCTCGACGACCAGGAGCTCACCCTCACCCCCAAGGCCCTGACCCTGCTCGACTACCTGCTCACGCACCCCGACGAGCTGCTGACCCGCGAGCGGCTGCTCGACGTGATCTGGGGCTTCACCACCCCGGTCGGCACCCGGGCGGTCGACAACCGGATCGCCGAGCTGCGCCGCCTCCTGGGCGACGACGCCACCGCCCCAACCTGGATCGAGACCGTCGCCGGCCTCGGCTACCGCCTCTGCGCCCGAGTCGAGCCCACAACATGACCGTCCCCTCCCCCGCGGGACCTGCCACCTCCCCTTCCGAACCTGCCCCCGAACGGGGAGCGGGTTTTGCTCCCCGTTCGGGGGCAGGTTCGTCCCGAGCCAGGGCGGCCCTCCTGGTACCGGCCGCCCTCGGCCTCGCCGCGGCCCTGGCCCTCCGCCTCCAGTCCCCGACCAGAAACGTCTACGCCGAAACACGGCTGTGGCTGGCCGCCGGAGTGGCGGGGCTGCTGGTCGCCGTGGCCGTGGCCGCCGTGCAGTGGAGCCGGCGCCGGGAGGTGGCCGCCGTCGCCAGAGGCCGGCAGGCCGCGGCCGCCGACGCGGCCGCCGAGCACCGGCGGTTCCTCCTGCGCCTCGACCACGAGCTGAAGAACCCGGTCACGGCCATCCAGGCGGGCCTGGCCAACCTGTCGTCGCTGCTCGCGCCGCCCGGGTCGCCCCCGCCGCGGCCCGACTCGCCGGCGGGGTCGTCGGTCACGGCGCTGCACACGGTGTCGAGCCAGGCCCGGCGGCTGGCCGACCTGGTGGCCGACCTCCGCAAGCTGGCCGAGCTGGAGACCCGCCCCCTGGAGCGGGCCCCGGTCGACGTGGCCGAGATGCTGACCGAGGCCCACGAGGCGGCCCGGGAGCTGCCGGGCGCCGGGCAGCGGACGATCACGCTGACGGTCCCCCAGGCGCCGTGGCCGCTGGGCACGGTCCCCGGCGACCGCGACCTGCTGTTCCTGGCCGTGCACAACCTGCTGGTCAACGCCGTGAAGTTCTCCCAGCCGGGCGACCGCATCGAGCTGCGGGCCCGCGACGAGGGCGACCACATGCTGGTGGAGGTGGCCGACACCGGCATCGGCATCCCGGCCGACGAGGTCGACCACATCTGGGACGACCTGGCCCGCGGCTCGGCGGCGGCCGGCACGCCCGGCAGCGGCCTGGGCCTGGCGCTGGCCCGGGTGGTGGTCGGGCGGCACGGCGGCTCGGTGGGCGTCCGCAGCCGGGTGGGCGACGGCACGGTGATCGCCCTGCGCCTCCCGGCGTCGTGACCCGGGTCCCGAGGTTGCGACCGGTGTCGCAGGACTGCGACACGCCCCCGCTACCGGTGCGACATCCGCTCCTCAGGATGCCCACCGACCCCCTGGACCTGAGGAGCAGACGATGACACGGAGAGCGGGAGCGCTGGCCCTGGTGCTGGCCCTGGCGGCGGTGACCGGTTGCGCGGTGGGCACCAACGACGACGAGGCCGACGACGTCGAGATCGACAGCGGCGACGCCGGTGACGGTGACGACGGGACGACCACCACCCCCGACGCCGGCGACGGGACCGGCGGCGACGACGCCGACGCCGACAGCGACGAGCCCGAGGCGGCGGCCCCCGAGGGCGCCCTGCTGCTGATCATGGACGCCTCGGGGTCGATGAACGAGGTCGACGGCGTCGGCACGCCCCTGATCGACGGCGCCAAGGCGGCCCTCCACGGCGTGGTCGACAGCCTGCCCGACGGCCTGCACACCGGCCTGCGGGTGTTCGGCCACCGCTACCCCAACACCGACCGCGCCAACGGCTGCCGCGACTCCGAGCTGATCGCCCCGGTGGCGCCGCTCGACCGGGAGGCGCTCGGCGCGGCCATCGACGGCTACGAGGCCAAGGGCTTCACGCCGATCGGCTACTCCCTGGAGCAGGCGGCGAACGACCTGCCACCCGAGGGGCCGCGGACGATCATCCTGGTGTCCGACGGCGACGACACCTGTGCCCCGCCCGACCCCTGCGCGGTGGCCCGGGGACTGGTGGACGACGGCGTCGAGGTGGTGGTCCACACCGTCGGGTTCGCCCTGGGCGACAACGACACCGCCCGCGACCAGCTGTCCTGCATCGCCGAGGCCACCGGCGGCCAGTTCACCGAGGCGGCCACCGCCGGCGACCTGTCCTCGACGCTGGAGGACGTGTCGGCCCGCGAGTCGCGCCGCATCGAGACCGCGGGCCTGGAGATCACCGGCGCCCCCATCCCCCGCGACGCCGAGACCGGCCGGCTCGACACGCCGCACGTGGACACGATCGTCCACGGCGAGACGAACTTCTACCGGTTCGAGATCGAGCCCGGCAGCACCGTGGAGGCCGAGGTCTACATCGCGGGGAACCCCAACAGCGGCGGCGACCTGCACTGCGTGGGCGCCTACCTGGTCGACAAGGCCGACGACAGCTACGCCTACAGCGACCTCGGCGGCGACGGCGCCACCGAGGACCAGATCGACGTCGTGGAGCCCGTCGTCGTCGACGACGCCGACGAGGTGTTCCTCAAGATCGAGTCCGACGACTGCACCAACAACGCCAACCCCGACCTCGAGTTCGACGTGGAGCTGCTGGTGCGGACCGTCGACTAGTCGGCGCGGGCTGCGCTCAGGCGCCGACGGCCGGCTGGCCGTCGGCGCCCGGCGCGTCGGCCAGGCCGGCCACCCAGGTCTCGTACAGCTTCGTGTAGTGCCCGCCGGCCTCGACCAGCTCCTCGTGGCTGCCCAGCTCGACCAGCTCGCCGCCGGCCACCACCCCCACCCGGTCGGAGCGCTCGGCGGTGGACAGCCGGTGGGCGATGACCACCACGGTCCGGCCCTCCAGCAGGCGGTCGACGGCGTCCTCCACCAGGGCCTCGGTGCCGGGGTCGAGGCTGGAGGTGGCCTCGTCGAGCACCAGCACCGCCGGGTTGGCCAGGGCCGCCCGGGCCAGGGAGACGAGCTGCTTCTCCCCCGCCGACAGCCGGCTGCCCCGCTCCCGCACCTCGGTGTCGAGGCCCTCGGGCATGGCGGCGAACCGCTCGTAGGCGCCGACGGCCCGCAGGGCGGCGTCGACCTCGTCGTCGCTGGCGCCCTCACGTGCCAGCCGCACGTTGTCGCGGATCGAGCCGTTGAACAGGAACCCCTCCTGGGGGATCACCACCACCCGCTCCCGCAGCGAGCCCAGCGTGGCGTCCCGCAGGTCGACCCCGCCGAACCGCACCTGGCCCTCGGTCGGGTCGTACAGCCGGGCGATGAGCTTGGCCAGCGTCGACTTCCCCGCCCCGGTCGGCCCCACCAGCGCCAGCCGGGTCCCGGCGGGGATGAGGAGCGAGACATCGGTGAGCACCGGCTCGCCCACCGCCGGCGCCGACTCGACGGACGCGTCGGCGTCGGCGTCGGCGTCGGCCTCCGCCGCAGCCGCCGACTCGGCCGTGGCCGCAGCCACCGACGCCACCGGCTCGGGCTCCCGGGCGTCGTCGCCGTCGGCCGCCGTGTCGTCGACCACCTGGTAGGAGAACGTGACCGCGTCCACCTCGATATCGCCCTGGGGCGGCAGGTCGACGGCGGCCTGGCGCTCGGGCACGTCGACGGGCGTGTCGAGCAGGTCGAACAGCTTGTGGAGCCCGGCCCCGGCCGACTGCACCATGTTGAACAGCTGGCTGAGCTGCTGCACCGGCTCGAACAGGTTGGACAGGGCCAGCACGAAGAACGCCACGGTGCCCACGCTGACCATGTCCTCGTGGACCATCCAGCCGCCGAAGCCCAGGGCCAGCGCCGTGGTGCCCCACCCGGCCAGCTCGATCACCGGCATGTACCAGGCCGAGATCCACACCGACCGCATGTGGCTGCGGAACAGGCGGTGGTTCCCGGCCCGGAACCGGTCGATCTCGGCGTCCTCCCGGGCGAAGGCCTGCACGACCCGCACGCCGGCGATGCCCTCCTGCAGGTGCGACAGCGTGTGGCCGATGCGCTCGCGCACGTCGAGGTAGGCCTCGTTGGAGTCGCGCTGGAACTTGACGCTGGCCAGGATCACCGGCGGCAGCGCCAGGGCGCACACCAGCAGCAGCTGCCACGACACGGTGGCCAGCACCACCAGCGACACCACCAGCAGCAGGGCGTTGGCCACGAACATCGCCAGGCCCATCTGGACCAGCTCGGCCAGGGCGTCGATGTCGGAGGTCATCCGCGACACGATCACGCCCGCCTTCTCGCGGTCGTAGTAGGGCATCGACAGCCGCTGCAGGTGGGCGAACACGCTGATGCGCAGGTCGCGGAGGAACTCCTCGCCGATCCGGCTGATCGACACCAGCTGCACCCGGTTGGCGAAGTAGGCCACCACCGCCACGCCGATGTAGCCGATGACGGCCAGGTTCAGGACGTGGGAGTCACCCTTCTCGATGCCGTCGTCGATGCCCCACCGCACCAGCAGCGGGCCGGCCAGCACGGTGGCGGTCCACACCACCACCATCACCATCGACCACAGGACCCGGCGCCGCTGGGGCTTCAGGCGGATCGCGGCCCGGACCAGGATCCGGCGGGCCGCGGCGGCGTCGAGGCGCTCGTCCTCGCTGACGCCGGCGTCACGCACCCACACGGGCCACCCCCCGGTCGTGGCCGGCGGCCAGCACCTGGCGGTACCGCGAGCTGGTGGCCAGCAGCTCGTCGTGGGGGCCGCTGGCGGCCACCCGGCCCTCGTCGATCAGCACCACCCGGTCGGCCAGGGCGATGGTGGCGGGGCGGTGGGCGATCACCAGCGTGGTCCGCCCGGTCATCACCTCGGTGAGGGCGCCCCGGATCTCGTGCTCCTTGGTGGGGTCGACCGCCGAGGTGGCGTCGTCGAGGATCAACACCCGGGGGTCGGCGAGGATCGCCCGGGCGATGGCGATGCGCTGGCGCTGCCCGCCCGACAGCGAGTAGCCCCGCTCGCCGATGCGGGTGTCGTAGCCGTCGGCCAACTCGCGGATGAAGTCGTCGGCGCCGGCCAGGCGGGCGGCCCGCTGGATCGTCTCGGGGGGCGCGTGGGGGTCGGCGAAGGCGATGTTCATCGCCACCGAGTCGCTGAACAGGAACGTCTCCTCGAACACGATGCCGACCGACCGGCGCAGCTCGGTCAGGGCGACGTCGCGCACGTCGACGCCGTCGAGCAGGATGCGACCGGCGGCCACGTCGTAGAAGCGGGGCAGCAGCCGGCCGACCGTCGACTTGCCCGACCCGGTCGCCCCCACCAGCGCCACCGACTCGCCGGGGGCCAGCGTGAGGTCGAAGTCGTCGAGCACCGGCGCCGCCCGGCCGTAGCCGAACGTCACGCCCTCGAACCGCACCTCGCCGATGGCCTCCAGGGCGCCGCCCGAGCCGCCGCTACCGCCGTTGCCGTCCGGGGCGACCGGGCGCGCCGGCAGCGGCACCGGGTCGGCGGGATCGGTGATGGCCGGCTCGCTGGACAGCACCTCCTGCACCCGCCCGGCCGACACCTCGGCCCGCTGGGCCTGGGCGACGATGAACCCCAGCATCCGCAGCGGCCAGATCAGCATCGCCACGTACACGTTGAAGGCGACCAGGTCGCCGAGGCTGAGGCTGCCGTCGAGCACCCGGTGCCCGCCGTAGCCCAGCACGGCGATGAAGCCGGCGGTGGGCAACAGCTCCAGGGCCGGCACGAACCGGGCCCGGGTGCGGGCCGCGCCCAGCGACTCGTCGAACACGTCGTCGGCCTCGGCCTCGAGGCGCCGGGCCTGGATCGTCTCGGCGCCCAGCCCCTTGACCACCCGCACGCCGGCCACCGACTCCTCCACCACCGCGGCCAGCTCGGCCGACTCGCGCTGGATGCCCATGACGTAGGGGTGGAGCCGGCGCGAGAACCGGGTGGCCAGCACGTTCATCAGCGGCAGCGACCCCAGGGCCAGCAGGGTGAGCAGCGGGTCGATGAAGATCAGGATCCCGGTGACCGCCAGCACCGTCGCCCCGTTGGAGATCGTGAGCGGGATCATCAGCAGGAACCCCTGCACCTGCTGGAGGTCGGTGTTGGCCCGGCTCATCAGCTCGCCGGTCTGGGCCGTGTCGTGGAAGGCGAAGTGGAGCCGCTGGAGGTGGGCGAACATGCGGTCGCGCAGCTCGGTCTCCACCCAACGGGCGGCGTGGAAGGCGCCGTAGCGGCGCAGCCCGGTGAACACCGCCGAGGCGACGGCCACCACGCCCAGCATCAGCGCCCAGAACCGCAGCGCCCCCGGGTCGTCGCCCTTGATGCCGTCGTCGATGGCGTGCTTGACCAGGAGGCCGGTGCTGACCTTGGCCAGCGTCCACAGCAGGCCGGCGCCCACCGCGATCCCGATCCCCAGGCGCTGCCGGCGGGCGGACTCGACGATGAGCCCCCATCCGCGCGGCGTGT
>Ga0272482_10000504_pt1 | contig 12196 bp, 7 predicted proteins | sample RVTome_8_FD_192427 | JGI IMG/M metagenome (GOLD analysis project Ga0272482, IMG submission 192427) | Soil microbial communities from uranium-contaminated site in the Upper Colorado River Basin, Wyoming, United States - RVT160D0 (version 2) ...
AGGGATCGACATCCGCGTCCACGCGACCTTCACCCTGCTGGTCGCCTTCGTGGTCGCCACGGCCGCGCCGCCCGGCGGGCCGACGGTCGTCGAGCACCTGGTGTGGCTCGTCCTCCTGTTCGGGGCGATCACCCTGCACGAGCTCGCCCACGGCGTCGTCGCCCGGCGCTACGGCTCGCCGGTGACCGAGATCGACCTGCTGCCGATCGGCGGCGTGTCACGGCTCGGCCGCCTCCCCGACGACCCCCACCAGCAGCTCCGGATCGCCCTCGCCGGGCCGCTGGCCAGCATCGGGATCGGTGCCGGCGCCGGCGTTCTGGCGCTCGTCGCCGACGTCGCCCTGTGGCCCCCGGACATCTTCCACGACCCGCTGGTCGCACGGTTGGCGTGGGTGAACCTCATCCTCGCCGGGTTCAACCTCCTACCGGCGTTCCCCATGGACGGCGGCCGCGCCCTGCGGGCATGGCTCGCCCTGCGGATGGACGGCGACCGGGCCACGGCCATCGCCGCGTCGGCCGGCCGGCGGATCGCGCTGGGCATGGTCGTCGCCGGGGTGATCGCCAACCTCTGGCTCCTGGTGATCGGCCTGTTCGTGTACGCCGGCAGCCGGGTCGAGGAGACCTCCGCGGTCGTGCAGAAGGCCCTCGACGACGTCCGGGTGCGCGATGTGATGGTCGAGACCCCGCCGCTCCGGCCCGGCCACCTGGCGGCGCCCGTCGACGCCGATGTCCGGTTGCTGGACACGGACCTCCTCACGGTCGACTTCGGCGCCCGGCCGGTGGTCCGCCGGGGCGAGATCGTGGGCTACGTCGTCGAGGACGACCTCACCGACAGGATACAGGAGCGGATCGCCGAGGCTCGTCGCCGCTACCGGCAGCGTGTGAGCGGGCGAGGCGCTCCACCAACCTGATCCGAAGGTCCCATGACCGGGGTGCCGGAGGGCCCTTCCCGTCGGGAATCCGGCCGGCGAAGGTGGGGGCATGAACGAGATCATCGTCGGTTTGGACGAATCCGAGGGCGCGGCCGAGGCGCTGCGCTGGGCCGTGCGCGAGGGCGACCTTCGGGGGCGGCCGGTGCGGGCGGTCCTCGTATGGGATTACCTCGACCAGCACCGCCTCGACGGTCCGAATGCGTTCGATCCCACCTACGACGAGAGCCTCGCGGAGAAGGTCCTCGCCGAGGCCGTCACCCACGCGGTCGGCCCGGCCCCGGCCGAAGCGATCGCCCGCACCACTGTGTGCGACCGGGCGGCCAACGGGCTGATCGACCAGGCGGCGGATGCCGAACTGCTGGTGGTCGGCGCCCGGGGGCTCGGCGGCTTCAAGAGCCTGCTGCTGGGCTCGGTCAGCAACCAGTGCCTGCACCACGCCCCCTGCCCGGTCGCGGTGGTCCACACGCCCGTCGTGCCGGCATCCGGCCCCGAGCGGATCGTCGTGGGCATCGACGGATCCGCGACCGCGCAGAGCGCCCTGCGCTGGGCGTTGGCCGAGGCCCGGGCCCGCCGGGCGCGCCTCGATGTGGTCCACGCCTGGCCGGTCCCGGTGGTGGGTGGGCCGTTCACGATCATGGCCTTCGATCCGGTCGTCTCCGAGCGCACCGCCCACGGGATCGTGGACGACGCCGTCGCCGCCGAGGACGCTGCCGGCGTCGACCTGCACCGTGTGGTCATCTGCGGCAGCGCCGCGCCGGCTCTCCTGAGCACCGCCGACGGGGCCTCCCTGGTCGTCGTCGGCTCCCGGGGCCGCGGCGGTTTCCAGCGGCTCCTGCTCGGCTCGGTGAGCCAGCAGGTGGCCCAGCACGTCCGCTGCCCGGTGGTCGTGGTCCCGCCCAGCATCCGACGACCCGGAGGCGTAGGTCAGCAGCTCGAGGGTGATGGGTGACCCGAGCTCGTGACCGTCAAGCCGGCGCGCATGGACCCGAGCCGAGCGCGCCGTCACCTGGCCGATGTCGCCGAGGCGCACGGGCTCGACGCGCGGCTGCGCCTCACCGAGGCGGCCGACCTTCGCGGCCGCGCTTGCCGGGATCGGCTCGGGGCCCGGCACGTGGCTCTGCATGCAGAGCCACGCCCGGCGCCCGCTCGCCGAGCTCGCGCTCGGCAGCGTCAGCGCCCGGGTCCGGCGGTCCTGCCGCCTCCCCGTGCTGCTCGTCGGTCCCCACCGCCGGCCCGCGCCCGCGGCGTACGAGTCGATCGTGGTCGCGCTCGACATGTCCGAGTTGGCCGAGACGATGCTGGCCGCTCCGGCCTTGCGGGCGAGGGTGGCACCGTGCCCACCTGGGCCGTTCGCCTCTGTCCCGGAGGCGGGACCGGCGCGGACGCTGGTGACATGAGGAACGAAGACCCCACACCTCGTGGTGCGCCTGCGACGGCGGAGGGGCAGCTGGCCACGGGCGGCCCGCCCGCCAGCGAGGAGATGCCGCCCACCGCAGGGACGCCCCTCGCCGGCGTGGCGCTGCCCACTCCGGAGGCGCCGGCCCGCGACGACGGTGATCGCCGTCGCCGCCTGGTGATCATGGCGGTGATCGTGGTCCTGGTCGTCCTCGCCGCCGTCATCGGCGCGGCGGCTCGAGCGATGGAGGTGTCGTTGTGCTCCAGCAGGTCGACGTCGGGCACCAGACGGTCGCCGGGTACGCCGCCAGCGCGGGGGAGGAGGCCGTGGCCCAGCTCCGCGACCTGGCCGCCGGGCTGCGGGGCGTCCGCGTCCTCCACCTGAGCGCCACGCCCTACGGCGGCGGGGTGGCCGAGATCCTCCGGTCCGAGATCCCACTCCTGCGCGACCTCGGCATCCGGGCCGACTGGCAGCTGATCACCGGCGACGAGGCCTTCTTCGGAGTGACGAAGCGCATGCACAACGGCCTCCAGGGCGCACCCCGCCCGCTGAGCCGCGCCGAGGAGGAGACCTACCTCACCTACTCCGCCCGGAACGCCGGCCTCCTGGTCGACGACTACGACATCGTCGTTGTGCACGACCCCCAGCCACTGGCCATCGCGGCGCTCCGCGACGGGTCGCGGGCCCGCTGGGTGTGGCGGTGCCACATCGACACGTCGGAGCCGAACCCGTCGGTGTGGGAGTTCGTCCGGCCGTTCGTCGACCGGTACCACGCCGCCGTCTTCACCCTGGGCGGGTTCGTGCCCCGTGACTTCCCCATACCGGTCGAGATCATCCCACCTGCCATCGACCCCGAGAGTCCCAAGAACATCGACCTGCCCGACCACGTGGCCCGGCGCGTGCTCGAGTGGGTCGGGATCGAGACCGATCGGCCCCTGGTCACCCAGGTGTCGCGCTTCGACCCGTGGAAGGACCCGCTGGGGGTCATCGCGGCCTACCGCCTGGCCCGTGAGGCGGTCCCGGACCTGCAGCTGGCCCTCGCCGGCTCGATGGCCCTCGACGACCCCGAGGGCTGGGACCTGTACCGGCAGATCCAGGCCGAGAGTCGCGGCGATCCCGGGATACACCTGTTCACCAACCTCACCGGCGTGGGGAACGTCGAGGTCAACGCCTTCCAGCGGCTGTCGGACGTGGTGGTGCAGAAGTCGCTGCGCGAGGGCTTCGGGCTCGTGGTGTCCGAAGCGCTGTGGAAGCGCACCCCCGTGGTGGCCGGCCGGGCCGGCGGCATCCCGCTCCAGATGCAGGACGGCACCGGCGGCGTCCTGGTCGACTCGGTCGAGGGCTGCGCCCGCGCCGTCGTCGCCCTGCTCGGGGACGAGGAGCGACGCCGGGCCCTCGGGACGACAGGGCGGCAGCTGGTGCGCGACCGGTTCCTCCTGACGCGGCTCATCGCCGACGAGCTGCGACTCTGGACCGCCCAGCTGACCGGCTCCCCCGCGCTCCCCGCGCCGCCCGGTGCCGCCGGCGTGGCCGGTGAGACCCGCGACCCGGTGTGCGGCATGCAGGTCGACCCGTCGTCGGCCCGCCACATCCAGCTGGACGACCACGACAACTGGTTCTGCTCCGGCTCGTGCGCGGCGGAGTTCTCCCGGGATCCCGAGCGCTTCCGGCGGGCCGAGCCGGCCGATGCCTGAGATGCGGGTCGATCCGCTCACCGGTCGACCGACGATCGTGGCGCCGGCCCGGGACCAGCGACCACACCGGCCCGATCCCTGCCCGTTCTGCCCGGGCAACGAGCGCCTCACGCCGCCCGAGGTCGCTCGCACCGGCGACGGCACCGCCTGGCGGGTGCGGGTGGTCCCCAACCGCTACCCCCTCGTCGAAGGTGCGCACGAGGTCGTCGTGCTGTCCCCGGACCACCACCGGTCGCTGGGGGAACTGCCCGTGGCCCACGTCGGCGAGCTGCTGGCGGTCCTGCGCGACCGCTGCCGCCACCACGCCGCCGCCGGGCGACCGTGCCCGCAGGTGTACGTCAACCACGGTCGGGCCGGCGGGGCCTCCCTCGTCCATCCCCATGCCCAGGTGGTCGCGCTCGCTGCCGTCCCTCCCGCGATCCGCGACGAGGCCCGGCTGTGCGGACCGGCCGATGGGTGCCGGGTCTGCGCGGCGCTGGCGGCCGTCGACGACCTCGTGGTGGTCGAGGGGGCCGACGCCGTCGTGTGGTGCCCGTGGGCGTCGACCACGCCGTTCGAGATGCTGGCCGCCCCACGCCGGCACCGGGCCCGGTTCGAGGACACGACCGGCGACGAGCTGCTCGGGCTGGCCGCCGTCCTGGTGCCGGCCCTCGAGCGGCTGGGGCGGGCGGAGGACGACCCGCCTTACAACCTGGCCGTCCACTCGGGCCCGCCCGGCGATCCCGGCGGCTTCCACTGGCACGTCCACGTCTGGCCACGGCTCCAGACGGCGGCCGGCTTCGAGCGCAGCACCGGCATCGCGGTCACCACCGTGGACCCCATCGACGCCGCCACCGCCCTCCGGTCCGCCGGCCACCTCGGCTGAGGCCCGGTCTGTCTGCCGGGGCGACATCCCACGTCGGTCACGGAGCGGCGAGCTCGCCGGCGCCCGGCGGCACCACCTCGACCCACGTCCGACCCGGGGTCAGGAGCATCGGCGACCCGTCGAGCGCCGTGTAGGTGGTCGGAGCGTCGGCCGATGGCTTCTGCCACCGGCCTTCCTGCACCCGGCCGTCGCTGAGCAGCCAGGCCTCACCCTCGCCGATCGTCTCGGCCTCGGGCACCACGGCGCCGACGGAGTCACGCTGGCCGCTGTCGTGGTAGGGCGTCGAGCGGATCATCACGTTGGGGACGGCCACCGGGGTGCCGTCGGCGTCGACGTGTGGAGTCCCGTCCTGGGTGCGGACCCAACCGCTGGCCGGGTCCCAGTCCCAGCGGACCGAGGTCGCCAGGCCGGTGATGCTGTAGCCGGAGGCATCGGCGACGCCGGGGCCCGCCAGGGGTGCACCGGGGTCCCGGTAGGCGAACAGTGGTCGGGGCACGGCGGCGCAGGCGTCGGCGTCCTCCGCCTCCCCGGCGGAGCGGAGGGCGGCGGGGGCGGCGAACAGGTCGTAGGGCGCCCGACGGTCCGGGTCGCGGCGGTAGGCGTCGGGTGCGGCCGAGGCGCCTACGTCGACGACGTCGGCCGCCTCCACCAGCTCGCGGACGGTCCGGTTGGCGCCGGACCAGGCGAACAGGGGTCTCCCGAGCTCGGCGAGGAGGGTGAGGTCGGTCGTCCGCGCCGACCGCACCGGGCCGACCGTCTCGGGATCCTGCGACTGGTACATGGCCAGCAGGCGCGTCAGCCGGCCCTCCACCTGCTCCTCGAACACGACGTCGGCCTCGTTCAGGCCCGCCTGCGGGCGACCCCGACGGGTGTTCTCGATCTTGACGGCCAGAGCCGCCCGCTGTGGCACCTCGCCCGGCGTGCCGAGCAGGGGCAGGGTGGCTGCCGGGGCCGTGCAGGTCGAGGTCGAGTCGTCGGGTGCCGCGGTGCGCTCGTCGCCGTCGCTCATCACCACTGCGGCCACCAGAGCCGCAGCGATCACGAGGATCAGGGCGAGGGCCGCCCACAGCAGCCACCGCCGGCCGGCTCTGGGGCCTGAACTGCGCATGACTGGTCCTCCTTGTCGCCGGTACCGGACGACTCCAGGATCCCGCCCCCGGGACGCCTTCGTCAGGGCCGAAGGTCGGTCCCTGCAACCCTCGGGGACTTCGCCTCTGTCGGCGTCGGCGCCGGTGGGGCTCCTCCCGCCGGAGGGCACCGCCCCATCACCGGTGACTTCACCGGCCAGGGCGGCGCCGACGTCCTGTGGTTCACGCCGTCGGGCCCCGACACGCTCTGGGTCTCCGACGACGGGGTGTTCGGTACGGTTCGCCAGTTCACCCTCTGATGCGGTGACATCCGTCCTGGCTGGGGAGGGCCTTCGCCTCTACGGCACCGGCGGCCGGGCCGGCCATGATGCTGTTGGCAGCGGCGCCACCCGGTGGTGGGAAGCTCGTGAGGCACCTTCGCTCTGCACACGACGGAAGGCAAAGCCGACGGGGTTCGACTCCTCCCGTTGCCGCCAGCGGTCGTCCGCCCGGCCGCTCACTCGGGCGTGGAAGCCCGACGGGCCGCGTCGTGGCCCGGTCGCAGGGTTGCTCGAGGGTCAGGGCCCCGCCACGCCCGTGGCAGCGCCACCGTCTCGTCGACGTCGGCTCATGGATCCAGGCTCTGCCCCGGCACCCGGTCCTCCCAGGGCCGAAGGTCACGTCGAGGTCGTGCCTGACCCGGCGGGCGGTCCGATCCGTCGTGCCCCGGAGCAGGGTCGAAGGTCATCGCCGTACTGGCCCGAAGACCCTGGTGGGCGGGCGGACCGACGTGGTGCGATCAGCCCATGAGCGGTCCCTCTCGGAACACCCCGATCGTGGAGGCGCGCGCCCTGCGGCGGACCTACGAGGCCGGCGACGTCCCGGTCCACGCGCTGAACGGCGTCGACCTGGTGATCGAGCGCGGCGAGATGGCGGCGGTCATGGGCCCCAGCGGCTGCGGCAAGACCACGCTGCTCAACTGCCTGTCCGGGCTCGACGCCATCGACGGGGGCGAGGTGCTCATCGACGGGGCGCCCCTGAGCGGCATGTCGGACCGCGTACGCACCGCCTACCGGGCCCGGAACATGGGCTTCGTCTTCCAGTTCTACAACCTGATGCCGGTGCTGACCGTGGTGGAGAACGTCGAGCTGCCCCTGCTCGTCGCCCGCCGCTCGGCCCGGGAGGCCCGCCGGCGCGCCGTCGACTCCCTGGCCCTGGTCGGCCTCGCCGCCCGCGCCGATCACCTGCCCGACCAGCTGTCGGGCGGTGAGCGCCAGCGCACCACGATCGCCCGGGCGCTGGTCAACGAACCCGCCATCGTGTGGGCGGACGAGCCGACCGGCGACCTCGACAGCGAGAACGCCGAGGAGATCACGGCCCTGATGCGCCGTCTCAACCAGGAGCGCGGCCTGAGCCTCGTGATCGTGACCCACGACATCGCCGTGGGTCGCCGCGCCGACCGCATCGTCCGCATGCTGGACGGCCGGGTCGTCGACCAGGGCCGCTCCGCCCCACCGGCTCCCCCACGCCCGGACGTCGGCGCCCGGCGGGATCGCGACGGGGTGGGCGTGGCGCCCGTGGAGCGATGATGCGCACCCTCTTCGGCATCCCGACCGGCACGGTGGCACTCGTCGTCGCCCTCGCGGTGGCGGCTGCGCTCGGCGGCCTCGTGGTGACCGGGCTGCGCTACCGGGTGTTCGTGCGCCTCGGTGTGCGCAACGTGGGGCGACGCCGGTCCCGTACCGCGCTGATCGTGGTCGGGCTCATGCTCGGGACGGCGATCATCTCGTCGGCCCTGTCGACCGGTGACACCATCAGCTACGCCATCCGGGCCGACGTGATCGACGCCCACGGGCACGTCGACGAGGTGGTGGCGCACAAGGGAGCCCCGGGCCTCGACGCCACGGGAGCGGGGGCGTCCTCCGTGCCGGGCGGCGACAGGTCGGCGTACTTCCCCGAGGCTGTGGCAGACGCGGTGCGGGAGCGCACCGGCACCACCGGGGCCATCGACGGGATCGCAGGAGCGGTCGTGGAGCCGGTCGCGGTGCAGGACACCGACTCGCGCCAGACCGAACCCCAGGTGACCTTGTTCGGCGCTGATCCCGCAGCCATCGCCGACTTCGGGACGCTCCGGGTCGACGGCGAACCCGTCCGCCTCGACGACCTCGCCGACGACGAGGTCTTCCTCGACGAGGACGCGGCGGACGAGCTGAGGGCCAGCGCCGGCGACGAGATCACCATCTACGCGGCCGGCGCCCCGGCCACGCGACGGGTCCGTGGTGTCGTCGGCTTCCAGGGCACGGGATCGAGCGGGCCCGCGCTGCTGGTCTCCCTGGCCGCAGCCCAGGACCTGCTCGGGCACCCCGGCGAGCTGAACCGGGTCCTGGTCTCCAACCGGGGTGGCCCGACCTCCGGCGCGGAGCGCACCGACGAGGCCGTCGCCCTGGTGGAACCGGCCCTGGCGGCGTCGGGCCTCGATGTCGTGACGGTCAAGCGCGACGGCCTCGACCAGGCCGACGAGGTGGGCTCGGTGTTCATGACCGTGTTCACCACCTTCGGCACCTTCTCGATAGCGGCGGGCGTCGTGCTGATCTTCCTCATCTTCGTGATGCTCGCCGCCGAGCGCCGGGCCGAGATGGGCATCGCCCGCGCGCTCGGGATGCAGCGCAGCCACCTGGTGCAGACGTTCGTGTACGAGGGCATGGTCTACGACCTGCTCGCGGCGGCCGTGGGCGCGCTGCTGGGCGTCGGTGTGGCCTTCGCCATGGTCGCCGCTCTCGCGAAGGCCTTCGGCACCACCGGCTTCGAGATCCGCTACCACGTCGAGCCGCGCAGCATGCTGATCGGGTTCGGGATCGGCACGCTGGTCACCCTGGCGGTAATCGCGGTCTCGGCATGGCGTGTGAGCCGGCTCGACATCGCCACCGCCATCCGGGACCAGCCGGCGCCCCTGCGCCGGCAGGCCACCCGGGTGCGCTGGGCGCGGGCCACGGCCAGCCTGGCTGCCGGCCTGGCGCTCCTGGGGGCCGGCCTCGCCGGCGAGGCCGGCATGCCGGTGCTCCTGGGCACGTCGATCGTGCTGATCAGCGTGGTGCCGATCGTCCAGGCGCTGGGGGTACCGGCCCGGGTCGGCTACACCGTCGGCGGCCTCGCCCTGGTCGTGTTCTGGCTTCTGCCGTTCGACGTGTTGCGAGCCATGTTCGGCGACGGCCTGCGCATGGACTTCTCGGTCTGGGTGGTGGGCGGCCTGCTCGTGGTGGTGGGCGCCAGCTGGGTGATCGTCTACAACGCCGACCTCCTGCTCCGCGGGCTCCAGGCCACCCTCGGGCGCCTGCCCGGGCTCGCCCCGGTGCTCAAGACGTCGGCGGCCTACCCCCTGCGGAACCGCTTCCGGACCGGGGTGACCCTGGCGATGTTCACGCTGGTGGTGTTCACCGTCGTGGTCGGCGCCACCACGACCACCGCCTTCAACCGGGCCTTCGACGACCCCGAGACCTTCGGCGGCGGCTTCGACGTCGTGGCTGGTGTGGCGCCGGTGCGGCCCCTCGACGACGTGGAGGCGGCGCTGGCGACCGCACCCGGCATCGACCGGGCCGAGATCGAGCGTGTGGCGACGAGCGCCACCGTCGGCGTCGAGGTGCGCCAGGCCGGTGCCGGCCAGGAGTTCGCCGACTACCCGCTGCGGGGCTTCGACGACGTGTTCCTGTCGACCACCACCTACGGTCTGGCCGCCCGGGCCGACGGCTACGCCTCCGACGACGACGTCTGGCGGGCGCTCCGCAGTGACCCCGACCTGGCTGTGGTCGACGCCTACGCCGTACCCCGCCGCGACCGGTTCGGCTTCGGCGAGGTGTCCGACGTGCACCTGACCGGCTTCTTCCTGGAGGACGAGCACTTCTCGCCGCTACCGGTCGAGGTCCGGGACCCCCAGACCGGCGAGGTGCGCCGGCTCACCGTGGTGGGGGTGCTCAAGGACACGGCCTCCACCGCCATGCTGGGGCTGACCACCTCGCAGCGGACCCTCGCTCCCTACGGCGAACGGGCCCGACCGACGAACTACCTGTTCGCCCTGGCCGACGGCGTCGACCACCGCGACCTCGCCGGCCGGCTGGAATCGGCCTTCCTGGCCAACGGCATGCAGGCCGACGCCGTGGACGACCTCGTCGACGAACAGGCCGGCGCCAGCCTCGCCCTCAGCCGCCTCATCCTCGGCTTCATGGGCCTGGGCCTGCTCATCGGTGTGACCGCCCTCGGCGTGATCAGCGCCCGGGCCGTGGTCGAGCGGCGCCAGCACATCGGCGTGCTGCGGGCCATCGGCTTCCAGCGGGAGATGGTGCGCCTGACCTTCCTGCTCGAGGCCAGCTTCATCTCGCTGACGGCGATCCTCACGGGTACCGCCATCGGACTGGTCATGGCGTACAACATCATCGCCGACCAGGGCCAGCAGGCCAGCTGGGACGCGATCACCTTCGCCGTGCCGTGGAAGACCCTCGCCGTCGTCTTCGGCGTCGTCTACCTGGCGGCGCTGGCCGCCACCTACCTGCCGGCCCGCCGGGGTTCGCGCCTCCACCCGGCCGAGGCCCTGCGCTACCAGTGAGCCAGCCTTGACCGCCGATCGCGGGGTTCCGGCTCCGGCGCGGCTGGAGGGTGCCCTGCGAATCGAGCGTGTTCGCTAGAGTCGCCGGCCTGTGGTTGAGCGGGCTGCACCCGGCGCCCGACGTCTCCGGCCACCTCGGCCCGCTGCGCCGGGCGTTCGCGTGCTCGCAGCGTGGCGAGCGACCGCCCGGGCGGACGCTGTCGCCGGTCTGGCTGTCTCGGCGTACCTGGTCCCTCAGTGCATGGCCTATGCCCGCCTCGCGGGCCTCGCTCCCGTGTCGGGTCTGTGGGCTGCGCTCGGCGCCCTCGTGCTCTACGCGGTGCTGGGGACGAGCTCGCGCCTGTCGGTCGGTCCCGAGAGCGCCTCGGCGCTCCTGGTCGGATCGGCTGTGGCGACGGTCGCCGCCGGGGCTGCGCCCGCCCAGCGAGCCGAGGTCGCGGTCGCCTTGGCCCTGGCGGTCGCGGCGCTCTCCCTCCTGGCGTGGGTCGCCCGCCTCGGGTTCCTGGCCGACCTGCTGTCTCGACCCGTGCTGGTGGGCTACATGGCCGGCGTCGCTGTCACGATGATCGTCAGCCAGCTCCCGAACCTCACCGGGCTCTCCTCGACGCACCGCGACGCCCTGCCCCGCGCTGTCGACATCGCCCGCCACCTCGACGACCTCCGGGTCGGTCCGCTCGCGGTCGGCGTGGCGGTCGTCGTCGCCCTGGCGTTGTCGCAGCGGTTCCGGCGGGCCCCCGGCCCCCTGCTCGTGGTCCTCGCCGCCACCGCGGCGACCGCCGTGTTCGACCTCGAGGACCACGGCGTCGCGACGATCGGCGACGTACCCGCCGGGCTCCCCTCCCTGGGGCTTCCCGCCATCCCGGCGCACCTGTGGCCCGGGGTGCTCGCGGCCGCTGCCGGGATCTGCGTCGTCGCCTTCGCCGACAACATCCTCACCGCCCGGGCGTTCGCGGTGCGCCGCCGTGAGCGCATCGACGCCAACCAGGAGCTGCTGGCGCTCGCCGGCGCCAACGCCGCCGCCGGGATCGTCGGCGGGTTCCCGGTCTCGTCCTCCGGGACCCGGACCGCGCTCGCCGACGCCGCCGGGGGCCGCAGCCAGCTCACCAACCTTGCCGCCGCGGCGATCGTGGCGCTGGTGCTCGTCTTCGGCGGCGAGGTGCTGGAGTCCTTCCCGCTCGCCGCTCTCGGCGGGCTGATCGTCTACGCGGCGACGCGCCTCGTGGATGTCGGCGAGATGCGCCGGATAGCAGCGTTCCGCCGGAGCGAGGCCGTCATCACCGTGGCCGCCTTCACCGGTGTCGTCCTCTTCGACCTCCTCGCGGGGATCGGCATCGCCGTCGCCCTCAGCGTCGCCGACCTGTTCGCCCGCATCGCCCGCGCCCACGACGCGGTCCTGGGCTCGGTCCCCGGCCTGGCCGGGCTGCACGACGTCGACGACTACCCCGAGGCCACCACCATCGCCGGCCTCGTCGTCTACCGCTACGACGCACCCTTGTGCTTCGCCAACGCCGAAGACTTCAGGACCCGGGTCCTCCAGGCCGTCGACGACGCACCAACCGCGGTCGAGTGGGTCGTCCTCAACATGGAGGCCAACGTCGAGATCGATCTCACCGCCACCGACATGCTCGAGGACCTGCGAGCCGCGC
>Ga0272482_10000505_pt1 | contig 12187 bp, 12 predicted proteins | sample RVTome_8_FD_192427 | JGI IMG/M metagenome (GOLD analysis project Ga0272482, IMG submission 192427) | Soil microbial communities from uranium-contaminated site in the Upper Colorado River Basin, Wyoming, United States - RVT160D0 (version 2) ...
GCTCGTCCCCTTCCGCCGGCTTGTGGAGGCGCTCGTTCTTGAGCTTCTCCCACTGGTCGCGGGCGTCGCCCTGAAGGTCGCTGGGGAGCGTCTCGACGGGGATGCCGTGCTCTTCGCAGAACGTGCGCCAGAGCACGAAGCGGGCGTCGAACTGCCCCGTCCCTGGGTTAATCTCGTTGGTCAACTTCGGTTTCTCTTCCGCCACTGCCGCATCCCCTCGCTTTCCTCGTCGTCGGTTTTCCCTTTGCCCCACAGTTTAGCAGAAGGCAGTAGACAGTAGACAGCAGAGGGTGCCGGAAACGGCAGGTGTTAGGTGTTGGGTGCTGGTAAAAGCAAGCCGTCTCCCCCAGCACCCAGCACCCAACACCTAACACCCGGCCGCTAACACCCGGCACCCTTTACTGTCTTATGATTCCGCGCCGAGGAGGTACATGTCGCCTTTGGGCGTCTGCTCGCCGCGCTCGTCTTCGAGGGTGACGGCGAAGGCGGAGAGGGTTGGGGCGTTCGCGGGGAGGCGGTCGTCGAGGCGCGCGCGCCCTCGTGCGTCGGCCTTGAAGAGGCCGCCGGGCAGCGGCTTGCCGCCGGCGATGAACCAGAGTTGGTAAGCCTTGCCGGCCGGGGCGGGCGGCAGGTCGTAGGCGAGCAGCAGGGCGCGGCCCGAGGCGCGGTCGTAGGCCACGCGCGCGCGGGCCTGCGGCGCGGTCTTCGTCCCGGCGAGGTTGGCGAGGCGCGCTTCGGGCGCGGTCAGCAGCTCGTTGACCTCACGCGCCTGCGCGAGTTGCCCGCGCTCGCGCGCGAGGTCGCCCTCGGAGGCGCCCAGACGCTCGGCGAGGCGCGCCACCTCGGCGCGCAACTCGTGCGTGCGCCCCCAGAGCGAGGCCGAGAGGAGGCCGAGCGCCGCGATGAGGATGACGGCCGCGGCCGCGCCGAAGGCGAGCGACGGGCGCGCGCGGAAGATTTGCCACAGGCCGAGCCGGCTCAGGAGGCGCCGCGCCTCCTCCGCCGCGTGAGCCTTCGCCGGGGGCCGCGCGGCGACGGCGTCCGCCTCGGCCGCGCGCGGGGCTTCGGCGTCCGCGGGCCGTGCGCCGAGGGTCTTCACCTGTTCGAGCACGCGCGCGCGCCGGGCCGGCGGCGGCGCGACCGGCGCGACCGCGTAGACGAGCGACGCGGCCGCGTCGCGCAACTCGTCCAGCTCGCCGCGGCACTCGGCGCAGGACGCGAGGTGCTCGTCGAGCGCGCGCAGCTCGCTCGGGTCGACCGCCCCGGCCGCCTCCAGCACCAGCAACTCTTTGTACTCTTCGTGCCGCATCAAAACTTCTTCGTCAACACTTCCCCGCCAAAACTTTTTCGCCCGGCCCCGACTTAGACGGCGTACTGGCCCAGCCTGTTGCGCAGCAGCGCGCTCAATTTTTTCAGCCCCGCGCGCGTGCGCGTCTTGACGGTGCCGAGCGGCAGCCCCTCGGCCGTCGCGATCTCCGACTGCGACATCCCGCCGAGGTAGGCGAGCAGGAGCGCCTGCCGCTGCTCCTCGGGCAGCTCCGAGAGCGCCCGCCTCACGACCTCGCCCCGCTCGGAGCGGACGGCCGCGTCGTCCGCCGTCTCGACCTCCGAGTCGGGCGCCGGCCCCTCCTCGGCCGAGCGCCGCGCCGCGCGTTCGCGCGACTCGACGGCCCGCAGGCGGTCGATGGCGCGGCTGCGCGTGAGGGTGACGAGCCAGGTGAAGGGGCGTCCGCGGGCGGGGTCGAAGGCGCGCGCCTGCTGCCAGACTTGCAGGCAAACCTCCTGCAAAACGTCTTCCGCCTCGGCGCGGCTATGTAATATACGGAGCAGGAGGCCGAAAAGGATGGAGCTGTAACGGTCGTAGAGGTCGGCGAAGGCGCGCTCGTCCCCCCGCGCGACTCCCCGGAGGAGCGCGGCGTCCTGAGCGTCCGACTCTGGTCGTGCCTGTGACAACACTGTTCGCGTCGCGCAGACGACTGAGGCTGCGCACCACTCGGACTACGAGGGCGCGCAGCCAGCCGGATTCAAGAAGGCAGAAGGCAGAAGGCAGTAGGCAGTAGGCAGCGGGTTGCGTTCAGCTAGAGTTAACGGTTGAAACTCGGCGGCACGCTAAAGAAGGATTTCTACTGCTTTCTGCCTTCTGCCTTCTGCCTTCTGCCTTACGCTACCGTGATCTCTTCGGCGAGGTATACGTCCTGGATGGCATTGAGGAGTTGGACGCCCTCGGGCATGGGGCGCTGGAACGCCTTGCGGCCGGAGATGAGGCCCATGCCGCCGCCGCGCTTGTTGATGACGGCGGTGCGGACGGCGTCGGCCAGATCGCTCTGCCCCTTCGACTCGCCGCCGGAGTTGATGAGGCCGGCGCGGCCCATGTAGCAGTTCGCCACCTGGTAGCGCACGAGGTCGATGGGGTTGTCGCTCGACAGGTCGGTGTAAATCTTCGGGTTGGTCTTGCCGTAGGAGCTTTCGACGTTGAGCATGTTGTAGCCGCCGGTTCGCTCCGGCAGCTTCTGCTTGATGATGTCGGCCTGGATGGTGACGCCGAGGTGATTGGCCTGCCCCGTGAGGTCGGCGGCCGTGTGCATGTCGCCCTCCTGGCCCTTGAACTTCGGGTTGCGGAGGTAGCACCAGAGGATGGTGGCGAGGCCGAGTTCGTGCGCGATGGCGAACGCCTCGGCGATCTCGGTGAGCTGGTGCGTCGCCTCCTCGGAGCCGAAGTAGATGGTCGCGCCGACGGCGACCGCGCCCATGTCGCGCGCCTGGTCGACGGTGCCGAACAAGACCTGGTCGAACTTGTTCGGGTAGGTCAGCAGCTCGTTGTGGTTGATCTTGACGATGAAGGGAATCTTGTGCGCCCAGCGGCGCGAGACCGCGCCGAGCACGCCGAAGGTGGAGGCGACGGCGTTGCAGCCGCCCTCGACGGCGAGGCGGACGATGTGCTCCGGGTCGAAGTAGAGCGGGTTCGGGGCGAAGGAGGCGCCGGCCGAGTGCTCGATGCCCTGATCGACGGGGAGGATCGAGAGGTAGCCGGTGCCCCGGAGCCGCCCGTTGTCGAAGAGCGTCTGGAGCGAGCGCAGGACGGACGGGTTGCGGTCGGAGTGAACCCAGACGCGGTCGACGAAGTCGGGGCCGGGCGTGTGCAGGAGTTCTTTCGCAATCTTCGGCGCGCTGAATTCGAGCAGGGCGCGCGCGTCGGCGCCGAGCAACTCCTCGATGCGGGCGAGCGGCGAGCCCTCGCGCTTGCGTTCGGTAGCCACAATCCTGATCCTCCTGACGGAAAAAAATCTGAGAGCCGACTTGGAAGTTTTTCGGACGCAAATTATAGCACGGGGGCGGCGGCAAGCCGGAAGGGGGGAGGGAGTTGCGAGTTGCGAGTTTCGGGTTTCGAGTTAAAAGCAGAAGGAGGATGAGGGCCGGCGTGGCCTTCATCCCCCTTTGTCTTCAACTCGAAACTCGAAACTCTTCTTATTCCGCGGGCGGGGGGATGAGTTCGTAGCTGGCGGGCGAGACGAGGAGCAGGAGCGCGCCGCCGTCGGTCGTCAGTTCGTCGTGGATGCTGTCGGGGAGCGAGCAGTTGAAGTCGCCCGCGCCCATCGCGTAGGGGCCGGAGCGCAGGTCGCCTTCGAGGACGAGGCACTGTTCGACGCCGAGGTGGCGGTGGCGCGGGATGCGCGCCCCCGGTTGCATGCGGACGAGCGTCGTGACCGTCCCGCGCGCGCGGTCGGCGAAGAGCAGCTTGTAGCTGATGCCCTCGTCCTCGGTCGCGGCCCACTCGCCTTCGTCCGCGCGGAGGATGAAGAAGCCGGCGCGCGGCCCGCCCGCCCGACCTTCGGATTTTTCCGGCGGCCGAATCTCCGTCGAACCGCTTTCGGCCGCCTGCTCCTGACCGCCGCCGCCCCCGCCGACGCGCGCGAGGAGCTTCGCGCGGGCGCCCGCGGGCGGCTCGGCCGGCGGCGCGGCGTGCGCGAGCGCGTCGACCGCCGCGACGAACTCTTCGACCTCGGCGGCGCACGCCGCGCAGCCCCCCGCGAGGTGCTCCTCGAAGGCGCGCGCCTCCGCGCCTTCGAGCGCGCCGAGCGCGTAGAGCGCGGCCTGCCCCTGCGTCTCTTCGTCCGTCAACGTGTGCCTCATCTCATCCCCTCGTAAGCAGTCTTCAGAGTCTCCCGCAGGCGCGTCAGCCCGAGCCGCGTGCGCGTCTTGACGGTGCCGAGCGGCAGCCCCCGCTCGGCGGCGATCTCCGTGTGACTCAAGCCCCCGAAGTAGGCCAGCTCGATCACGTCGCGCTGTTCGGGCGGCAGCGCGGCGAGGGCCGCGCGCACGACCGCGCCGCGCTCGCGCGCCGTCACGTCATCCTCGGCGCTCGCGCCCGGCGCCGCCGCCTGCGCGGCCCGGTCGAGCGGCTCGCAGCGCTCGCGCTCCTGCCGCCCGCGCCGGAGGCGGTCGATGGCGCGGCTGCGCGCGATGGTCGTCAGCCACGCCATCGGGCTGCCGCGCACCGCGCTGTAGCTGGCCGCCTGCCGCCATGCCTGCGTGTAGACGTCGAGCAGGACTTCCTCGGCCGTCCCCGCGTCGGCGAGGATGCGCAGCAGCAGCCCGTAGACGGCGCGGCTCGTCGCGTCGTAGAGGTCGGCCAGCGCCTGCTGGTCGCCCGCGGCGACGCCGCCGATCAGCTCAACTTGTCGGATGTCGCCTGCCGCGCGCGGCCCGGACGGGTTCTGGGGTGCAGCCACTCGGAGACTCCTCCCCTTTCAGATTACGCTATCTTTATCACTAACGGATTCCCCGCACAACACATCCGCGCCGCCGCCCGCGACAATTCTTCCCCGCGCCCGCAATCCGCCCGCCCGCGCCGCCACGTAACTTCCGGCGTATCGCGCACTCAAACCGGCGGCGACGGTGCCGCCGTCGCCTCGCGCGTTGCGGAAACCCTGACCCCGAAGGAGATGAGAGACACCATGAAGAGACTGAGCAAGTTGGGCGCGGCCCTCGCCGTGCTGTGCGCGCTGGCCGCCACCGCGGCGGCGCAGGAGACGAGGATGGAGAAGTCGCTCTACGAGCGGCTCGGCGGGGCCGAGGCCATCTCGGCCGTGATCGACGACTTCGTGGCGCGCGTCGCCGCCGACGAGCGCGTCAACCGGAAGTTCGGGCGCAGCAACGTCGAGCGCGTCAAGTTCCACCTCAAGGAGCAGGTCTGCGCCGTGACGGGCGGCCCGTGCAAATACACCGGGCAGTCGATGGAGAAGTCGCACAAGGGGATGAAAGTCACCGAGGGCGAGTTCGGCGCGCTCGTCGAAGACCTCGTGGCGACGCTCGACAAGTTCAACGTGCCGGCGCGCGAGAAGGGCGAAATCCTCGGCGCGCTCGGCCCGCTCAAGGCCCAGATCGTCGAGGTCAACAGCGCCGAGACCGGCACGCCGCTGCCGGCCGACTTCAAGCCCGCGCCCGCCCTCGGCGACGGCAAGCTCAAGGCCGGCCCCTTCGGCAACGACAAGCCGAAAGAGAAGATGTAAGTTCCGAGTCGCGGGTTTCGGGTTTCGAGTTAAAAGAACAGCTTGCCTTTAACTCGAAACTCGAAACTCGAAACTTTTTTAGTTTGTATTGAGGCGGAAGTCGGCGACGAGCGGGAGGTGGTCGGAGGCGACGAGCGCGGTGCGGCTGCGGTGCAGCGAGAGGCGTTCGAGTTCGAGCGCGCGGTCGTGGTAGACGTGGTCGAGGTGCAGGAGGGGGAAGGCGCCGGGGTAGGTGCGGCGCGTCCGCAGGTGCTGGCGCAGGTCGGCGCTCTGCAACTCCTCGCCGAGGAGGCGCGAGGCCAGCCCGTGCGTCCACTCGTTGAAGTCGCCGAGCACGACGCGCGGCCCCTCCAGCCGCCCGTCGCGCAGGATCGACTCGCTGACGAGCTTGCGGCCCTGGTGGCGGCGCTCGATGAAGGCCGTGCCGAGGTGGACGTTGAAGAGGTGGAGGACGGGCTCGCCGGGGAGGCTCGTCCGCACGTCGGCGCGCAGGCAGCCGCGCGGCTCGCGCCAGCGCCACGTGATGTCGTAGTTGCAGAAGCGCTCGAAGGGCAGGCGCGAGAGGACGACGTTGCCGTAGGCCCCGCCCCCGTGCTTGCGGTTCTCGCCGAGGCGGAACTCGTAGCCCAGCTCGTCGGCGATGAAGCGCGCCTGGTGCAGCTCGCGCCGCGCGTCGTCCTCGACGCTGACGACCTCCTGCAACGCGATCACGTCCGCCCCCGTCTCGCGCAGCACCGCCGCGATGCGGGCCGGCCGCACCCTCCGGTCGAGCCCCTGACACTTGTGCACGTTGTACGTGACGACCCGAATCCTGCGAGCCTCACTCATCTCCGAACCTTCCCCCGAATGCGAACGCCACCCTTTACCGATCACTTCCGACCCATCAACTCGCCGACGTTCATCTCGAACCCTTCGAGCACCACGCTCTTGATCGTGTCGCCCTCGCCCAACTCGCTCACGACGTAATGCTTCTTCCGCAGCACCAGTTGTGTGATGCTTCTCGTCTTCGCGTTAACGATCCAATACTCGCGCACGCCGTTTCGCTCGTAAAGCTCTCGTTTCGTGAGCGCGTCGTGCGCGACCGAACCGGGCGATAAAATCTCGACCACGAAGGGCGGGGCGCCGTAGACACGCTTGCCTGACATCGCGCGTCCTGCCTGCTTCACGGGGAGAAAAAGGATGTCAGGTTGCACCACCTCGCCGGTGGGCAGCACAACGTCTAAAGGCGCGTAGAAAATCTTCCCTGTCCCTCCCCTTCGGACGAACTGATGGAGGGTCGAAGACATGTTAATTGACACGTCTTGGTGCTCAGGCGTCGGGGTTGGAGCCATGATGATTTCTCCGTTGACGTACTCCACGGGGAGCACGGTTTCGGGTAGGCTCCAGAACTCTTCGACGGTGGCGCGGCGACGGGTGAGACCCGGTTCGGTCGCTTCCTCTAAAACTTCGGTCGCCATTTCTCTGCACTCCTTGAAGGGTCAAACCGACTGCGGTGGCGGTGGGTGTCTCGGTGCCCGATAGTTTATCACGGGGCGCGAGCGCCGGCCGCGTCGCGCTCCTCGCGGGCGTAACGGGCGCGGACGCGGACGCAGCGCTCCAGGCCGTCCGCGGCTTCGAGCACCTTGAGGCGCAGGTCGCGGTCGAGCGCGGTCTCGGCGGCGAGGAAGTTGCGCACGACGCCGAGCGCGCGCTCGCTGCACTGGCCGCCGACGAAGGCGGCGAGCCAGCCGTTGACGAAGAAGATTTTGCGCGTGCGCTTGAGCGCCGGCAGCTCCGCGAGCGCCGCCCCGAGCAGCGGGAGCGTCAAAACGTCCTGCCGCGGCGCGTTCAGGGGGCCGAAGCTCGCCTCGATCCAGCTCTCGGAGAGGTCTTTGTCCGTCAGGTACTCGGCGAAGTAGCGGCGCTTGACGGCCCCGTCGGGCCACGCCGCGCCGGCCGCGTAGGCGTAGCGGCGCGCGTCGTCCGTCTTCTCCTCCGCGCCCAGCTTCTTGAGCAGTCCCGGCGCGCGGCCGTCGCCGCCCGTCATCAGGGCGCGCACGAGGTCGAAGCGGTCGCGCGCGCGCAGGGTCATCCCCGGCACGGTTGCCTCGCCCGACAGAATCCGAATCAACTCCTGGCGCGCCTCGGCCGTCAGCGCCACGTCGCGGAAGGTGCGGAAGAAGGTGATGCGCAGGGGCGCCGTCTCCGCCCGCGACATCCCCTCGCGGAGCATCCGTTCGAGGCGCGGCGCGAGCCGGAGCGTCTGGGTGGTGGAGAGGTAGCGGGTGAAGGCCATCTGCGCGCGGGCGAGGACGAACTGGAGCGCCACGTCGTCGCGCTCGCGCGGCGCGTGTTTGATGACCAACTCGATGAAGTCCGAGGGCGCGAGTTCCGCTTCGCGGACGCTCTCCCAGAGCGAGCCCCAGAGGAGCGCGCGCAGGAAGTCGTCTTCGACGGCGCCGAGGTTTTCCAGGACAGCGCGGCGGCTCGCGTCGTCGAGCAGGAAGCGGCCGTAGCCGTAGTCCTCGAAGTTGGCGAAGACGAAGGCGGGCCGCGGCGTCGGCAGAAGCTTGTCGACGGGCGTCCGGCCGCCGCCGGGCAACGTCACGTCGACCACGCGCAGCCGCGCGCCGTTCGGGCCCGCGAGCAGAAGTTTCACGCGCATCGGCCACGCGCCGCCCTCGCCGAGCACGTCCCGCTGCGTGAGGTCGAGGCGCTGAAGCTGGCCGCGCCGGTTCGTCGTCCACTCGACGCGCACGTCCGGCATGCCGCGCCGTTTGACCCACGCGTCGGCCCACGCGTCGAGCTTTCTTCCCGAAGCGCGCTCGAAGGCGCGCACCAGATCGGCCCACTCGGCGTTGGCGTAGTCGTGCTCGGCGACGAAGCTCTGCACGGCTTGCCGGAACTCGCGCTCGCCGAGGTAGAACTCCGCCTGCCGGAGCATCGAGGGCGCCTTGCGGTAGACGATGTTGCCGTAGGCCGACTTGGCGGCCGAGAGGTTCGTGATCTCCTGCCAGATGGGCGTCGTGCCCTTCGTCGCGTCCGTCTCGTAGGCGAGCGGCTTGGTGCGCAGGTAGAAGACCTTCCACGCGTCGAACTGCGGCAGGAGCCTCTCGACGGCCTTGCTCGCCATGAAGGTGGCGAAGCCCTCCTTGAGCCAGAGGTCGTCGAACCAGCGCATCGTGACGAGGTCGCCGAACCACTGGTGCGCGGCCTCGTGCAGCATCACGTCGGCGCGCGACCAGAGGTCGTTGGCCGTCGGGTCGGAGGGGAAGATGATCGTCTCCTCGCGCAGGAAGGTCGCGCCCGCGTGCTCCATGCCGCGGAAGGGGAACTCTGGGAGGATGACGAGGTCGTACTTCGGGAACGGGAACCGGCGCGCGAAGTAGCCCTCGAAAAACTTCACGCCCTCGCGGTTGAGGCGGAAGACTTCGGGCAGCTCCTTGCGCGCCGCCTCGGCCTTCGACTTGCGGACGAAGAGGTGCGTGCCGAGCGGCGAGCCGTCGTCCCTGAACTCGGCGAACGGCCCGGCGGCGAAGGCGAAGACGTAGGTGCTGATGGGTTGCGTCTCGCCGAAGACCCACAAACTCCAGGTTCCGCTGCGCGTGACGGTGCGGGCGGCCGTGTTGCTGACGATGCTCCACGCGGTCGGCGCGCTGGCGGTGAGCGTGAAGCGCGCCTTCAGGTCGGGCTGGTCGAAGCAGGGGAAGGCGGTGCTCGCGTCGGAGGGCACGAAGAGCGTGTAGACGTACTCGGAGTTGTCCTCGCGGTCGAGGTAGCGCGTGACGGCGCTGCCCGAGGCGCTGACGGGCGAGGCGAACGACAGCTCGACCGTGTTCACGCCCGCGCGCAGGTGCGAGCGCGGGATAAGGATGTGCTCGTCGGCGATGCGGGCGTCAGAAACTTCCCGGCCGTTGGCCTTGATGTCGGAGACGCGCTCGCGCGCCTCGACGCCCTGCTGCGTCATGCGCCAGTCGAGCACGAGGTCAACCGGCGCGTCCAGCGTGACCGCGATGCTGACCCTCCCCTGGAGCAGCTCCGCGTTCGGCGTGAGCGACACGGCGAGCGCGTAGCGCACGTCGCGGTAGTGGGCCGCGCGCCAGCGGGCCAGCTCGCGCGGGACGCCCGGCTCAAGTGTCGGCGGCCCGGCGCCGCCCTGCGCGTAGACGGCGGCGCAGCACGACACGAAGAGGAGCAAGAGGGAGAGGACGGGAACGGCGCGCAACGTCATCAACGTTTCTCCGGGCGATTCGCCTGTCGGATTCGAGAGCGTTACCAAACGCGGACGGGGTGATTCATTCTCCAACGTCGGCGGTGTCGAAGCAAGCGGGGGGAGAAGGGTGTTAGGTGCTGGGTCAAAGCAGCTTATCTTTACCAGCACCCAGCACCTAACACCCAGAACCCTTTTTTCGTCTTAACGCTTCGCGCGCGGCGAGGACGGTGCGGGCGGCCTCGGCCGGCGAGTCGGCGAGCGCCGTGAGGTGGCCCATCTTGCGCCCCGGTCGCGGCTCGGTCTTGCCGTAGAGGTGGAGTTTGACGGCGGGGAAGGAGGCGGCCGCGCGCCAGTCGGGCTCGCCGCCCTGCCAGAGGTCGCCGAGGAGGTTCGCCATCGCCGCGGGCCGCAGCAGGTCGGTCGCGCCGAGCGGCAGGCCGCAGACGGCGCGCAACTGCTGCTCGAACTGGCTCGTCACGCACGCGTCGAAGGTGAGGTGGCCGGAGTTGTGCGGGCGCGGCGCCAGCTCGTTGACGAGGAAGCGGCCGTCGCGCGTCACGAAGAACTCGACGCACATCACGCCGACCACGTCGAGGTCTTCGAGCACCGCGCGCGCGATCTCGACGGCCTCTCGCGCCGCCTCCTCCGGGAGCCGTGCGGGCGCCACCGAGAGGTCGAGGATGTGGCGGCGGTGCGTGTTCTCGACGACGCCGTAATGCCGGAACTCGCCGCGGTGGCCGCGCGCGGCGACGACCGAGACCTCGCGCTCGAAATCGATGAAAGCCTCCAACACGGCCTCGCGCCCGCCGAGCGCGGAGAGCGCCGCCTCGACGTCGCCGTCGGAGTCGAGTTTCGTCTGCCCCTTGCCGTCGTAGCCGAAGCCGGCGGTCTTGAGGACGGCCGGGAAGCCGACCTCGGAGAGGGCCGCGCGCAGGTCTTCGGCGCCCGTGACGTGCCGGAAAGGCGCGACGGGGAAGCCGCCGCGCGCGAGGAATTTTTTTTCGCGCAGGCGGTTCTGCGTCGTGTAGAGCACCGCGCCGGAGGGGCGCACGGGGGCGAGCGCGGCCGCCGCTTCGACCGCCTCCGAGGGGACGTTCTCGAACTCGAAGGTCACGACCGAGACCCCGCGCGCGAACTCGCGCACGGCGTCGAGGTCGTCGTAGGCGTGTTCGTGCTCGCGGTCGGCGACCTGCCCCGTCGGCGTGTCGGAGTCGGGCGAGAAGGTGTGGACGCGGTAGCCCATCCGGCGCGCGGCGATGGCGAACATGCGGCCGAGCTGGCCGCTGCCGAGGACGCCGATGGCCGCTCCGGGGAGGATTGTTTTCATGTGGGGAGGACGGCCCCGCGCACTTTGTCGGTCTGCGCGCGGCGGAACTCGCGCAGCCGCTCGCGCAAGGCGGGCCGCGTGTTGGCGAGGATGGCGACGGCGAGGAGCGCGGCGTTGGTCGCCCCGGCCGGCCCGATGGCGAGCGTGCCGACGGGGACGCCCGCCGGCATCTGCACGATGGAGAGCAGGGAGTCCACGCCGCGCAGGACGCGGCTCTCGACGGGGACGCCGAGGACGGGCACGGTCGTCTGCGCCGCGACCATGCCGGGCAGGTGGGCCGCGCCGCCCGCGCCCGCGACGACCACTTCGAGCCCGCGCCCTTCGGCCTCGCGCGCGAACTCGGCCAGCCACTCCGGCGTGCGGTGCGCCGACACGACGCGGCACTCGTGCGCGACGCCGAACTCTTTGAGCACCTCGGCGGCGTGGCGCATCGTCTCCCAGTCCGAAGTGCTGCCCATGATGACGGCGACGAGCGGCGCCTCACCCCCGGCAGCCGGCGGCGGGGCGTCGCCCCGCGGTTCCGGCGCCCCAACTGGATTAGGTGTCTCTCCCATCAATCTCTCCGGGCGGGCCGCGCGGTTTCTTACAGGTAGCGTGTGCGGAGGACGTCGCGGTGGTGCAGCTCGTGGCCGGCGATGATGTGCGCGAGGGCGCGGACGCTGGCCTCGCTCTCGTTGGCCGTGCCGCGGCGTTGCCACGCCTCCGCGTCGAGGCCGCGCAGCAGCGCGACGGTCGCGCGGCGCACGCTCTCGAACTCGCCGGCCAGTTCCGCGAGAGGGCGCGCGTCGAAGTTGCCGCCGCGGACGTAGTCGTCCTGCTCGAAGCCGGGGAGCGGCGTGCGGTCGCCGCGCGCGAAGCGCAGGGCGCGGTAGGCGAAGACGCGCTCGCTGTCGATGAGGTGGCCGACCAACTCCTTGACGCTCCACTTGCCGGGCTCGTAGCGCGACCCGGCCCGCTCCTCCGAGAGGCCGCGCAGCAGCGCGAGCGTCTCGACGAGCTGCGTCTCCAGCGTCTCGACCACGTCGCCCGCCGGGACGAGCGAGACGTACTTCTCGTAATACGGCGCGTACTCGGTCGCGTCGGGCCGCGCCGGGGCTGTTGCAGACATCTTTTTCCTTTCAAAAGCCGTCAATCGTCAATCGTCAATCGTCAATCGTC
>Ga0272482_10000506_pt1 | contig 12176 bp, 11 predicted proteins | sample RVTome_8_FD_192427 | JGI IMG/M metagenome (GOLD analysis project Ga0272482, IMG submission 192427) | Soil microbial communities from uranium-contaminated site in the Upper Colorado River Basin, Wyoming, United States - RVT160D0 (version 2) ...
AACCACCCCTGCGGATCAGACCCTGAAGCTGGCCGACGGCCACACGATCCCGGTCCTCGGGCTCGGCGTCTGGCAGGTCCCCAACGGGCCTGCGTGCGTGGACGCCGTGCGCTGGGCGCTCGAGGTCGGGTACCGCCACATCGACACCGCCCAGGCGTACGGCAACGAGGAGAGCGTCGGCCAGGCGCTGCACGACAGCGGCGTGCCCCGGGACGAGGTGTTCATCACCACCAAGTTCCATCCCACCAAGAAGGACCCGGTCGCCGAGATCGAGCGGAGCCTCGCCCGGCTCGACACCGACTACGTCGACCTCTACATCGTCCACTGGCCGCGGCGGGGCCCGTCGTGGATGTGGGCCGACATGGAGCGGTCCCGTGAGCTGGGCTACGCCCGCTCGATCGGCGTGTCGAACTACAGCGTGGCCGAGCTGGACGAGGTCCTCGGGGTGGCCGAGTCGCCCCCGGTGGTGAACCAGGTGCAGTTCAGCCCGTTCGAGTACCGGCGGGCGCTGCTGGACGCGGGTGCCGACAAGGGCGTCGTGACCGAGGCCTACAGCCCGCTGGGCACCGGCCGCCACCTGTCGAGCAAGCCGGTGGTGGACCTGGCCGACGAGCTGGGTCGCACGCCAGCGCAGGTCCTCCTGCGGTGGGCCGTCCAGCGCGGGCTCGTCGTCCTCCCCAAGTCGGTCCACCAGGACCGCATCGCCGAGAACGCCCAGCTCTTCGACTTCGAGCTCACCCCCGCCCAGGTGTCCACCCTCGACCAGCTCGACACCACCGCCGCCACCGCCGAGGCCCGCGAGTCCAAGTGGTGGTAGGGCGGCAGCCCGGCCGACGGGTCGCTGTACTACGTCCGCTTCCGGCGGGCGGGCGACACGGAGGTCCCGACGTGGGTCGACTCGCAGGGCTTCCGGTCGGTCGCCCAGGCCGTGCCGGCCGCCGAGTCGAAGGCGCCGACGGCGATCACCTGGTCGCACCCGTGACGGCGCACACGGAGAAGGACCTGTGGTCCCGCTCGTTCCCGGTGGGCCCTCCCGTCGCCTCCCGGCCTGGTCGGGCGAGGTCCATCGGTCGGTCGGGGCGGGGGTGGGCGTCAGGTGCCGTCGAGGCAGCGGGTGTTCTCGTCGGGCAGACCGGGCTTCTCGCCGTCCTCGCCGTGGACGAAGTCGTAGTCGACGCCGGCCCACTCGCCCGGGAGGCCCTCGACGGTCTGCGGCTCGCCGTCGCCGAGGAAGGCCCGCCAGTCGGGTGACCGGTAGCCGGAGGTGCCGAAGGGAGCGGCGGCGGCGATCGCCTCGGTGTCGACCCCGGGCGCCCGCCGGACCACCAGCCATCGGGCCTGGTACGCCGGGTCGTCGACGAGACGGGCCTCGACGTACCACCACTCGATCGTGTCGAGGCGGGGCGACTTGACCCAGGACAGCTCGGGGCCGGTGAAGTAGCGCATCCCGAGCACCTGGAACTGGCCGGTGACGCCCATCTGGCGCCGGATCGCGTCGAGGGGCGCGACCCGCAGCGCGGTGCCCGGCGCAGGCGTCGTCCAGCCGTCGACGCAGCCCGGGCCGGCGTCGCCGTCGTCGCTCGGCGGGGTCGACGTGGTGGTGATCTCCACCGGGGGTGACGCCGTCGCGCCGTCGTTGTCGGCGGTCTCGGAGGTGGGCGTGGTCGTCGTGACGGGCCCGGTGGTCGTCGACCCGGTGGTCGACGACGTCGTGGTCGGGGCCTCGGTGGTGGTCGTCGTGGTCTCGGTGTCCGGCCGTCCTTCCGTGCTCACGCGCTGGTCGTCGTCCTGAGCCCAGCGGGGAACGGCCCCCGCGGCGACCACCAGCGCGGCGGCGCCGAGCAGCACGAGCGTGTGGCGTCGACGGCGCACCGACCGGGCCCGGGCCCGGATCGCGGTCAGGCTGTCGCCGTCGTGCCGGGCGGCGGCGGATGCGGCTTCGGCGTGCACGGCGGCCCGGAGGCGGGCCTCGAGGTCATCGGTCATGGCGGTCCTCGGACAGGACGTCGGCGAGGTTGGCGAGGCCCCGGCGCAGGTGCGTCTTCACCGAGCCCGGCGATATGCCCATGGTGGCGGCGATCTCGGCCTCCGAGAGCTCGAGGTAGTAGCGAAGGGTGAGGGCCTCGCACTGGCGGCCCGACAGGTGGCGCAGCGCGGTGATCACCCGGGTCTGGTCGTCGTGGGCGAGCGCCGCCGACTCCGGTGTCGGCGGGGGGCGCTTGACGGTGCGGCGCCCCGCGAAGCGGTCGCGCACCTTCTGCCGCCGGAGCTGCGAGCGGGCGCCGTTGAGCACCGAGCTGCGCAGGTAGGCCGGCGCCCGGTCGAGGTCGCGCAGGCCACCCCAACGGAGCTGCAGGCGCACGAAGGCGTCCTGGACGACCTGCTCGCTGAGACCCACGTCGCCCAGGACCAGGACCGCCAGGCGAACCAGCGACTGGTAGTGCTCCTGATGCAGCACGGCCAGCGCATCGACGCCCGCCTCGGTGCTACCCGCTCTCCCGTCGAACGGGACGCTCATCACTGACATCATCCTTACCGACGCCCAAGTCGTCTACCTCGATGACATCAGCGGCAAAGGAACTTCCGCTCAAGCGATAACCGGCATCGCGTCCTCCGATCAACGGAGCCCGGCGTCAATAGGCGGCGAGCTCATGAGAGCTCAGGAAACGTGGGCGGACGCGTCAGTTCGATTCTCCGACATAGCGGTTCGGCGCGGTCCACGCATCGAAAGGTGAAACTGATGGATAGGACGATGAGTCGCCGACGCTGCCTCCGCGCGTCGGCGTTGGCGGTCATGCTGCCGATGCTGCTGCAAGGTTCGGCCGGAGCCTCCGAAACCGCGACGACGGCGAGGTCGAGGCCCCTGCAGATCGTGGATCTCGGCACCCTGCCGGGCGGGGACAGCAGCTCGGCAGAGGCCATCAACGACGATGGCTGGGTGGTCGGCTGGGCCGCTGCAGGCAACGGGCAGACGCATGGGTTCGTGTGGCGCGACGGGCGGATGACCGATCTCGGCACGCTGACCGGGCCCACCGGCTACAGCGGTGCCTACGACGTCAACGAGCGGGGCGAGATCGTCGGCGACAGCTCGACGGCCACCGGGGGCAGCACTGCCGTCCTCTGGCACCGCGGTCGGATGACCGATCTCGGCACGCTCGGCGGGTCGTTCGGCAAGGCGACCGGCATCAACGACCGTGGGGACGTGGTCGGCCTCAGCACGACACCGACCGAGGACTACCACGCGTTCCTGTGGCGCGACGGCCGGATGACGGACCTGGGGACGATCGCCGGCGAGAGCTCCAGCTCGGCGGAGGCGATCAACGATCGGGGCCAAGTGGTCGGCGCGTCGGGCGGACCTGCTGTGTGGCGGCGGGGTGTCCCGACCCGTCTTCCGCTGGTTCCCGGCGCCGAGTTCGGCTCGGCCCACGACAACAACAGCCGTGGCGACGCCGTCGGTTACTCGGGCTTTCTCAGTGGGTCGAGCGTCAACCGTGCCGTCATCTGGCGTCGAGGCGTGCCGACCGACCTCGGTCTACAAGGCGGGGTGAGCCAGGCCCACGGCATCAACGACCGGGGACAGGTCGTCGGCTCCCGAGAGTTCGTCCCGAGCGAGAGCTTCGCCGGTTTCCTCTGGGAGGACGGACGGGTGACCACCCTCCCATCCCTCACCGGCCACGGCGGCTACGCCACCGCCATCAACAACCACGGCACCATCGCCGGCATCAGCCCCTCCCCCACCAACGACTTCACCTCCCACGCCGTTCTCTGGCACTAACCCCCACCCGTCCCCACGGCCCGCCTCCGGCGCCGTGGGGACACACCCCAACCCGCCCTTCTGTTGGCTGCACCCGCCACCGGGTCCTCCGACGGTCACGCCTTCGTGAGCAGCTTCTCGCGGAACAGGTCGAGGACCTGGTCGAGGGCCTGGCGTGTGGGGCTGCCGGGCTCGTCGACGAGGTGTTCGGTGAGAACCGAGTGGGGGTTGTGCATGACCGCAGCCGGGTTGGCAGCGGCGTCGTCGAGCTCGACGGCGATGAACGCGTCGCCGAGCTGGTCCCGCAGGAAGCGGAAGCGGTCGGCGGGGACGTTGCGGTCACCCTTGAAGCGCAGGCCCAACACTTGCAGGCCCTCGGCGGCGCAGCGGTGCCTCACGATGGCGAGGTCATCGGGCGAGCAGTCGATCCCAGCTCGTTGGCCTCGGGTCACGGGCAGCGGCATCGAGGGCTGCGACAGGACGGGGGCGAGGAGGTGGTCGTCGGTGGCCATCGCGAGGGCGTAGCCGCCGGTGAAGCACATGCCGACGGCGCCCACACCGGGACCGCCGCACCGCTCGTGTTCGGCGGCGGCCAGCGCACGAAGCCAGCCCACGACCGCCGAGGTGCGATTGGTGGCCCACACCGTGAACTCGCGGCTGATGCAGGCCGGAAGGAACGACGAGTTGACGTAGGCGCCGGCCGACAACGTGTTGCGGCCGGGGTGGCGGCCCGGGACACCGAAGAGGTGTGGCACCACGGCCGTGCAGCCGATGTCGGCCACCCATCCAGCGAAGCGCAACACCTTCGGCGTGATGCCCGGCAGCTCCGCCATGACGATCACCGCCGGTCCAGCACCCCGACGAAACACCGTGCGGCGCTTCCCTCCGTGCTCAAAGGCCGTCCGCTCAAAGTCGCCCGTCGTCAGCTCCGCCACTCCGCGGAAGGTAGCCGGCGGAAGCGTGGTCGTGGTCAGCGCTCACCCGGGGCCCCACCCAGATCGCCCAGGCTCCCAACGCCCCAGGGAAGCGCATGTCCCGGCAGGAAGGATGTGGGGGTGCCGGCCGTTCGGGTCCTAGAGCCGGACGAGGGCCGCGGCGAGGGCGGCCTCGACTCGGCTGGTCATCCCTGCAACATCGAGGGGGATGCGCCCGGCGACCTGCTTTGGGATGAACTCCTGCCAGTCGGGGCCGTAGCCGGTGAGCCGGTGGAGATCCCACCACGGTTCGAGGGTTCGTCCGGCTTCAGCCTCGTAGGCGAGTCGAAACGCCTCTGCGCGCTCGAGGCCGTAGAGGATCGTCAGGTTGAGGCGACAATGTGCGACGTCCAGATCCGGCGAGCTCCGCACTGGGAAGACCCAGTCGACGACGCCGCTGAGCCGGCCCCGGTTCCACAACAGGTTGAAGTGTTGGAAGTCGCCGTGGGTGAAGCAAGGCGGTGTTGGTGGCGGGGGTGACTGCAGGACCTCGAGTCCCCGGTCGTCACACGACCTGGGACATGCAGCAGTTGTAGAGCTGGTTGACGGCGCCGCTCCAAGCCTGTTCGGTCGGCAAGGTGCCGAGCGTCATGATCTCGGGAACCGTCTCCTCCGGCCGCAGGTCGATGTCATCGACGTCGGCGAGGGACAAAATGCCACCGGAGAGGTCCGAACACCACGCCTGCACGTCGTCTGAGCCGTCTGGCACGGTCGCCACCGTTGTCGCCCCCGCATGCCCAACTACCAAGTCGAGCCCCCCGGCCGGCCTCGTCCGATGTCACGCTGAGGTTTCCGGCGCCTCGCCAGCGGATGCCGAGTCGATGCGTCGCATCCGCTCCTCGACCACCCGTCGTCGGGCAGCGTCTTTCAAGGCGCGCACGACCAGGTAAGCCCCGTTGGCAACCAAGAAGACGACGTACCAGCCATCGTGCTCCCACTCGGCGGGAGCACGACGACTGAACCCCCGCCGCAGAAGCTCTGGCAGGACGACAGGGTGAAGGAACGACTCGGCCGCCAGGCCGAGTCCACCCGTATCGCCAGCCCCGGCTGAACACCCGCCGCCGGACGTCCGGCAAGACGAGGGGTGGGAGAACGACTCGGCCTTGGCCGAGGCCGCTCGATGGGGCACCACGGCTGAACACACCCGCCGCGGGAGGTGGGAGGGATGGCGGGGCAGTAGGGGTTGGTCGCCGCAGGCGACGCCGCTTCCTACAGGCGGTCGTTGTAGGACTGGAGGGCTTCGTTGGCGGCTTCGGCGGCTTGGGAGATGGCTTCCTCGGGGGTGAGGTCCTCGAGGTACATGCGGGACTCGGCTTCGCCTACTGCTCGGCGGATCCCGCGGTAGTCGCCGATGGCGGGGCCGGCGGTGGCCTCGTTTTCGGCGCCCTCGTTCAGCTCGTCGTAGGCCACCCGGAAGCCGGGGATCTCCTCCCAGCGGGCCTGGATCTCCGGGAGCTCCGTCGCCGACTGGCGGACCGGGATGAAACCGGTCGCTGCGGCCCATTGTGACTGGGACTCGGCGGACGTCAGGAACTCGGCGAAGCGCCATGCCGCGGCCTGCTTGGCCGGATCGGATGCGGAGACGTACAGGCCGGATCCGCCCACCAGCACGCCACCGTCGTCCTCACGGCCCGGCACCGGGCCCACGTCGGGGGCGACGTCGGGGTACTGGCCGCTCTCCAGCACCTCGATGATCGTGCCCAGCGACCCCGACGAGTCGATGGTCATGCCCACCTTGCCGGTGCCGACGCTGAGCAGGTTGTCGAAGCTGCTGCCGCCCTCGGCCGAGTTGGTGACGGCCAGACCGTCGTCGACCAGGCCCTTCAGGAAGGCGAACGTCTCGACCGCGGTCTCGGTGTCGAAGGCGACCTCGGTGGCCCGGTCGTCACGCCCGTTGCCGTTGTTGACGAACGGCTCGCCCTGCCAGGCCAGCATCTGCTCCAGGTGCCAGGCGTCGAGCTTGAGGCCCAGGCCGAACTCGTGACCGGCATCGACCAGCGCCTGGGCCGCGGCCCGGAGGTCGTCGAAGGTGGCCGGCGGGTTGTCGGGGTCGAGGCCGGCCCGCTCGAAGGCGGTCCGGTCGAACAGCAGGATCGGCTCCGACACGGCGAACGGCAGCGCCCACTGCACGTCCTGGATCTCGTAGTAGGCGAGGGTGCGCTCGACGAAGTCGTCGGTGTCGAAGTCGTCCGTCGCGTCGATACACGACGCCACGGGCAGGACGCTCTGGGTGTCGACCATCTGCTGCAGGTAGAACTCCTGCGACTGGACGAGATCGGGCAGCTGGCCACCGGTCTCCAGGGCCGACAGGTACTTCTCGTGCTGGTCGTCGGCGCTGTTGTTGTTGACCAGCGTGACGGCCACCTCTTCCTGCGACGAGTTGAAGGCGTCGGTCAGCGCGACCAGGGCCTCCTCGTTGGCCCTGGTCATGGTGTGCCAGAAGGTGATCTCGACGGGCTCGGTCACACCCTCCAGCGCGTCGAGGGGGCACTCGGGGAGGTCGTCGGGCGACGCACCGCCATCCGGGTCGGCCGAGTCGTCGTCGCCACCGCCGCTGCAGGCCGTGGCCAGCAGGGCCAGCGCCACCAGGGTTGTCGTCGTCTTCTTCACGCCTCGCTCCTTCGCCGCGAACCCACAGGGTTACAGACGGTCGTTGTACGACTCGATGGCCGTCGTCGTGTTGTCGGCGGCCTCGGTCAGGGCCGCTGCCGGGTCGCCGTCGTCGAGGAACATCCGGTCCTGGGCCTCCTCGACGGCGGCCCGCAGGCTCTCGAAGTCGCCGACCACGCCGCCGGCCGTGGCGGTGTTGTCGGACCCGTCGACCAGCTGGTCGTAGGCCACCCGGAACCCGGGCGCCTCGGCCCAGCGGGCGGTGACCTCGGGCAGGTCGACCGCGGAGGTCCGCACCGGGATGTAGCCGGTGGCCGCCGCCCACTTCGACTGGCTGTCGGGGGTGGTCAGGAAGTCCATGTAGTCCCAGGCCGCGGCCTGCTTCTCCGGCTCGTCGCCGGTGGCCGAGATGAAGAGCGCCGCGCCGCCCACGGTCACGCCCCCGTCCTCGGTCGCGCCGGGCAGGGGCGCCACGCCCAGCTCGACGTCGGCGTACTGCCCGCTGCCCAGCACCTCCATGATCGTGCCCAGCGCCGCCGAGCTGTCGATCGTCATGGCGTGGTTGTGGGAGCCGATGCCGAGGATGTTGTCGAACTGGCTGGGGCCGCTGCGGGGGTTGGGGGTGGCCAGGCCGTCGGCCACCAGGCCGCCCAGGAAGTCGAACACCACCCGGCCCTCGTCGCTGTCGAAGGCGGCGGCGGTCGCCCGCGAGTCGCGACCGTTGCCGTTGTCGACCAGGTCGCCGTCCTGGAGCGCCAGGAGCTCCTCGAAGTGCCAGGAGTCGACCTTGAGGCTCATGCCCGTGGGGAACCCGGCGTCCTTGATCGCCTGGGCCGCCGCCCGGAGGTCGTCGAAGCTGGCCGGCGGCGTCTCGGGATCGAGCCCGGCCTGCCGGAAGGCGGCCTTGTCGTAGTAGAGGACCGGGTTCGACACGTTGAACGGCAGGCCCCACTGCACCGAGTCGACCTGGTAGTAGTCGAGGGTGCGGGGGACGAAGTCGTCGCCGTCGAAGTCGCTCGCGGCATCGATGCAGCTCTGCGCCGGCAGCACGGTCTGCGTGTCGATCATCTGCTGCAGGTAGCTGTCCTGCATGAGCGCCACGTCGGGCAGGTCGCCGGTGGTGAGACCGGCCCGGTACTTGTCCTGCTGGTCGTCGTAGCTGGTGTTGTTGACCAGCTGGACCTTCACCTTGTCCTGCGAGGCGTTGTAGGCGTCGGTCAGCTTGGTGAGCGCTGTCTCGTTGGCCCGGGCCATCGTGTGCCAGAAGACGATGTCGACCGGCTCGGTGGCCGACTCCAGGGCGTCGAGCGGGCACTCGGGGACGTCGGCACCGTCGCCGCCGCCGGATCCGCCGCCGGACGACGAGTCGTCGTCGCCACCCCCACCGCAGGCGGCGGTCAGCAGGAGGAGGGTGGACGCGGCCACCCCCACCAGGCTGCGCATGTCTCTCAACCTTTCACCGCCCCGGTGGTCAGCCCACGGATGAGCTGCTTCTGGAAGAGGATCAGCAGGACGACCAGCGGCAGCGCCGCCAGGACCGTGCCGGCCAACGTCACGTTGATCTCGTCGAGCTGGGTGCTGCGCAGCTGGCGGAGGCCGATCTGCACGGTGCGCAGCCGGTCGTCCTCGGTGACCAGCAGCGGCCACAGGTACTGGTTCCACGCGCCCAGGAACGAGAACACGGCCAGCGCCGCGATCGACGGGCGGGCCAGCGGCACGGCCACCCGGGCCAGGAACTTGAGGTGCCCGTAGCCGTCGATGGTGGCGGCGTCGCGCAGGTCGGACGGGATCTGCAGGAACGCCTGGCGCATCAGGAACGCCCCGAACCCGGTGGCCAGGAACGGCACCGCCAGCCCGGCGTAGGTGTCGTACCAGTTCAGGTCGGTCACCGTCTGGAGGTTGGTGATGATCGTGACCTCGAACGGCACCATCATCGTGGCCAGGAACACCACGAAGATCGTCCGCTTGAGGGGGAACTCCAGCATGGCGAAGGCGTAGCCGGCGAGGATCGACGTGAGCAGCTGGCCCAGCGTGATCGCCGCGGTGACGACCGCGCTGTTCCACAGGTAGGTGCCGAAGTTCCCGTCGGTCCAGGCCTCGGAGTAGGAGCCCCACTGGGGGTTGTCGGGGAACAGCGTCGGCGGCCGCGAGGTGAGCTGCTCGGGCAGCAGCAGCGACCCCACCACGGTGACGTACACCGGGAACAGCACGACGAAGGCCAGCAGCGTGAGCACCAGGTAGCGCACGGCCTTCCGCAGCGCGGGACTACTGGGCATAGTGCACCCGCTTCTCGAGGATCCGCATCTGGAACAGGGTGAGCGCCAGCGTCACCACGAACAGGGCGATCGACAGCACCGCCGCCTTCCCCTCGTCCTGACCTTCCCGCAGCGTCGTGAAGATGTAGTAGGTCAGCACGTTGGTGCGCTTGATGGGGCCGCCGTCGGTGAGCATCTCCACCTGGGCGAACGCCTGGAAGGCGAAGATGCCGCCCACCACCACGGCGAAGAAGATCGTGGGCGACAGCAGCGGCACGGTGACCCGCCAGAAGCGCCGCCACGGGCGGGCGCCGTCGAGCTGGGCCGCCTCCATGACCTCGTCGGGGATGGCCTGGAGGCCGGCCGACATCACGATGAACGACAGACCGATGCTCTGCCAGATCGTGACCAGGGCCACGGCGGGCAGCGCCCAGTCGGGGTTCTGGAGCAGCGGCGGCTGGGGGTTGAGCCCCATCCACGGCAGCCAGCCGATGACCGGGTTGAACAGGGTGCCGAAGATCACCGACGCCACCGCCACCGAGCTGGCCACGGTGGAGGCGAAGATCGTGCGGTAGATGCCGATGCCCCGCAGCTTCTGGTGGGCGGCGACGGCCAGAGCCAGACCCAGGAAGATGCCGAGCGGCACCGACATCAGGGCGAACACCACGGTGACCCACAGGCTCTGGCGGAAGTCGGCCGAGCCCAGGACGTCGGTGACCTGGCTGAACCCCACGTACTCGGAGCCGGGGCCGAACAGCTTGTCGCGGTACAGGGCGAGCCGGAAGTTCTTGGCGAAGGGGTAGAAGACGAAGACCGCGAAGACCAGCAGGGCCGGCGCCACCAGCACGTAGCCGAGCAGCGCCTCCCGGCGCCGTTGGGCCGCCCGGGTGAGGGCGTGGCCGGGCGTGCGGGCCATCGTTAGTCGGACTCCAGCCGGTGGCCGCCGGGGCCCGCGTCGAAGACGTGGAGGCGGCGGGTGTCGACCGAGATGCGCACGTCGATACCGGTGCCGGGCGGGACGTCGTCGTTGGGCTGGCGCACGATGAACAGCGTCTCGTCGGCCAGGCGGCAGATCACGTGCTGCTCGTGGCCCAGCACCTCGACCACCGCCACCGTGGCCTCCAGCGGGCCCTCGGGGTCGAGCTTGGCGTGCTCGGGACGGACGCCGACGATGACGTCGGCGTCGTCGCGCTCCTGCACGGCCGCGGTCGCCGCCGGCGGCAGCTCGAGCCGGCCGCCGGGCACCTGCACCGAGGTGGTCCCCTCGCTGACGACCACCTTGCCCGCCACCGTGTTCATCGGCGGGTTGCCGATGAACCGGGCCACGAACAGGTTGGCCGGCTTGGCGTAGACCTCCTGGGGCGGCCCCACCTGCTGGAGCAGGCCCCGGTCCATCACCGCGATGCGGTCGGCCATCGTCATGGCCTCGACCTGGTCGTGGGTGACGTAGACCACGGTGGTGGACAGCCGCCGCTGCAGCTCGACCAGCTCGGCCCGGGTCTGCACCCGCAGCTTGGCGTCGAGGTTGGACAGCGGTTCGTCCATCAGGAACACCGCCGGGCGCCGCACGATCGCCCGGGCCAGCGCCACCCGCTGCCGCTGGCCACCCGACAGTTGGGCCGGCTTGCGGTCGAGCAGCTGGCCCAGGTCGAGCGAGGCGGCGGCGTCGGCCACCAGCTTGTCTCGCTCGGGGCCGGGCACCTTGCGGCTTCGCAGCGGGAACTCGATGTTCCGCCGCACGGTCATGTGGGGGTAGAGCGCGTAGCTCTGGAACACCATGGCGATGTCGCGGTCGAGGGCCGCCACCTCGGTGACCACCCGTTCACCGATGACGATGTCGCCCGACGTGGGGTCGTCGAGCCCGGCCAGCATCCGCAGTGCGGTGGTCTTCCCACACCCCGACGGCCCCACCAGGACGAGGAACTCCTGGTCGGCCACGTCGAGGGTGAGGTCGTCGACCGCGGTCACATCGCCGAAGCGCTTGGTGACGTGATCGAAGGCAACCCGTCCCATCAACTCTCCTGTTCCTGCCGCCGCCAGCGGCGACCCGGGACGTTACCCACCCAGGCGCTCCTCGTAGGAGGCAATCGCCTCGTCGGATTCCCGAGCCGCCTGGGCGACGGCCTCGTCGGGCGGGAGGTCGGCCACGAACATGGCGGTGAGCGCCTCCTCGACGGCCTTGCGCACCGCCGGCATGTCGCCCACCAACGGCCCGGCGGTGGCATCGTTCTCGGCCCCCTCGACCAGCTGGTCGTAGGCGACCCGCAGCTCGGGGACGTCGGCCCAGGCCTGGTCCAGCTCGGGGAGCTCGACCGAGGAGAGCCGCACCGGCGTGTACCCGGTGGCCGCCGCCCACACCGACTGGCTCTCGGGCGAGGTCAGGAACTCGACGAACCGCCAGCCGGCGGCCTGCTGCACCGGCTCGCGGGCGGTGATCGACAGTCCCCCGCCGGCCACGACCACGCCCCCGTCGTCGGTGAGACCCGGCAGCGGCCCGACGCCCAGCTCGACGTCGTCGTACTGGCCCGAGCCCAACACCTCCAGCACGGACCCCAGAGCGGAGGACGACACCACGGTCATGGC
>Ga0272482_10000507_pt1 | contig 12167 bp, 7 predicted proteins | sample RVTome_8_FD_192427 | JGI IMG/M metagenome (GOLD analysis project Ga0272482, IMG submission 192427) | Soil microbial communities from uranium-contaminated site in the Upper Colorado River Basin, Wyoming, United States - RVT160D0 (version 2) ...
CGCGGACGCCGCGGCGAACCGTGCGGCCGCGCCGGTGCTCGGCCGGCTGCCCAGTGGCTGGCGCAATGTCGTCTCGGCCCCGCTGCGCAAACGTTTCACAGTGGGGGAGACCGAGCACGAGGTCACCTACCGGCTTGGTCGCGACGGGCTGACCGGCCACGACGGCGTCCGCCTCGTCGAGGCGACGCCCTCGGCCGTCGTGCTGGTGGTGGCAGGTGTGCGTCGCCGGTTCACGGTGGCCGGCTACCCCGGGCTGTCCTGTGTGGACTCGTCGCTCGGCTCGGTCGCACTGGTGCCGGCGCCGCGGTTCACCGACCCCGCGACGCAGGTCGCGGCCGGGTCGTTGCTCGCGCCGATGCCGGGCACGGTGGTGCGGGTCGCGGTCGAACAGGGCGCCACCGTCACCGAGGGCCAGCCGCTGTTGTGGCTGGAGGCCATGAAGATGCAGCACCAGATCAACGCGCCCGCCGACGGGGTGGTCACCGAACTGGCCGTCACCGCGGGAGATCAGGTAGAGGTCGGCAGGGTGCTGGCCGTCGTCACTGCTGAGGAGGCACAATGACCGGCTTCTCCGAGTCCGAGGAGCGACTGGCGCTGCGGGCGGCGGTCGCCGACCTCGGCAAGCGCTACGGCGGCCAGTGGTTCCTGAAGAAGGCGCGGGCCGGCGAGAAGTCCACGGAGCTGTGGGACGAGGCGGCCAAGCTCGGCTACCTCGGCGTGAACGTGCCCGAGGAGTACGGCGGCGGTGGCGGCGACATCGGCGACCTCGCGGCGGTGGGCGAGGAGCTGTCCGCGCAGGGCTGCGGGCTGTTGCTGATGGTGGTGTCGCCCGCGATCTGCGCGACGATCATCAGCCGGTTCGGCACCGACCAGCAGAAGCAGGAGTGGCTGCCGAGGTTCGCCGACGGCACGCTGCGGATGGCGTTCGCGATCACCGAGCCGGACGCGGGCTCCAACTCGCACAAGCTCACCACCACGGCCCGCCGCGACGGCGACGACTGGGTCCTCAGTGGACGCAAGGTCTACATCTCCGGTGTCGACGAGGCGGCCGCGGTGATGGTCGTCGGCCGCACCGAGGACGCGAGGACCGGCAAGCTCAAGCCGGCGCTGTTCATCGTGCCGACCGACGCGCCCGGCTTCGAGTACCAGCCGATCGAGATGGACATCGTCTCGCCGGACAAGCAGTTCATGCTGTTCCTCGACGACGTCCGGCTGCCGGCCGACGCGCTGGTCGGCGCCGAGGACGCGGCGCTGCTGCAGCTGTTCGCCGGCCTCAACCCGGAGCGGATCATGGCCGCGTCGTTCGCCATCGGCATGGGCCGGTACGCGCTGGAGAAGGGCGTCGAGTACGCGAAGACGCGACAGGTGTGGAGCACCCCGATCGGCGCCCACCAGGCCGTCGCCCACCCGCTCGCCGAGGCGAAGATCCAGCTGGAGCTGGCGAAGGTGATGACGCAGAAGGCGGCCGCGCTGTATGACGCCGGCGACGACATGGCCGCCGGCGAAGCCGCGAACATGGCCAAGTACGCGGCGGCGGAGGCGTGCATCAAGGCCGTCGACGCGGCGATCCAGGTGCACGGCGGCAACGGTCTCACCGCCGAGTACGGCCTCGGCGCGCTGGTGGCTGCCGCGCGTGTCAACCGCATCGCGCCGGTCAGCCGTGAGATGATCTTGAACTTCGTCGCACAGAACACCCTCGGACTACCGAAGTCGTACTGAGAAACACGGGACATGACAGACGCACTGCGCGTGCCGCGACAGGACCGCAGCCGGGCCACCCGGCAGCGGTTGCTGGAGGCTGCCATCGAGTGCCTGGCCGAGGTCGGCTGGTCGGGCAGCACCGTGTCGGTGGTGGCGGAACGCGCGGGCGTGTCGCGAGGCGCCGCCCAGCACCACTTCCCGACCAGGGAGGACCTGTTCACCTCGGCGGTCGAGTACGTGGCCGCCGAACGCCTCGCCGTCCTGCGCACCAAGGCCGTCGACCTGCCGGCCGGCCCGGACCGCACCCGCGCGGTCGTCGGGATGGTCGAGCACATGTACACCGGCCCGCTGTTCCGCGCCGCCATCCACCTGTGGGTGGCGGCGACGTCGGACGAGCGGCTGCGGGACCGGGTCGTGGTGCTCGAGGCGCAGGTCGGGCGGGAGACGCACCGAGCGGCACTCGAACTGCTCGGCGTCGACGAGTCGCACTCCGGGGTGCGCGAGGCGGTGCAGGCCACGCTCGACATGGCCCGAGGCCTCGGCCTGGCGAACCTCCTCAGCGACGACAGCCGCCGGCGGCACCGCGTACTGGACCAGTGGGCGACGATGCTGTCCGCCGCCCTGCACGAGAGCCCGCCCCGGTGCCCGCCGCAGCCCGGCCCCGCACAGCACGACTAGGGCGTCACGTCCGTCATCGTGACGTCGGCCAGTAGGGACAGGGACTCGGGCAGTGGCTTGGTGTGTACGACGCCGAGGCGTTGCGTCGCGCGGGTCAGTGCCACGTAGAGGTCGGCCATGCCAGCGGGACCGGCCACGATGTCGGCCGGTTCCACGACGATCACGCCGTCGAACTCCAGGCCCTTCGTCGCGCGTGGGGGGAGCAGCAACGCGTCCACGTTGAGGGTGGCGCCGTCCGGGGCGATCACCGCGACCGTGCCCGCGCCGAGCTCCTCCTCCATGCGTGCCACCATCTCCGTCACCGCGGCGGCCAGGGTGTCCTGCGTCGCGCGGCGGGACCAGGGCAGCACGCCCGTCGAGCGCACCGACTTCGGTGGCTGTGCCGAGGTGCCCATGGTGGCCAGCACGGACGCGGCGACGTCCATGATCTCCGCCGGCATCCGGTAGTTGATGGTGAGCTGCCGGTAGGTCCAGCGCTTCGGGACGTACTCGTCGAGCATCGTCGCCCACGAGCGAGCGCCAGCGGGGGACTCGCGCTGGGCGAGGTCGCCGACGATCGTCATGGAACGGCTGGGGCAGCGGCGCATCAGCACTCGCCAGTCCATTTCGGACAGTTCCTGCGCCTCGTCGACCACCACGTGCCCGTAGGTCCACTCGCGGTCGGCGGCGGCCCGCTCGGCGAGCGAACGGTGGTCGCGCTCCTCCTGCCGCTCGGCCAGCTGGGTCGGGTCGATCAGGTCGACCGCGCGCAGCATCTCCTCGTCCGGGTCCTCGTCGGTGTCGAGGATGTCGAGCACGCCCCGCGCGTACGCCTCCCGCTCGCGGCGGGTCTGCTCGGCCTCCGCGACCGACTCGTACGTGCCGAGGAGCTCGGCCGCCTCGTCGAGCAGCGGAACGTCGGACACCGTCCATGCGTCGCCCCGCTCACGCAGGAACGACTTCGGCGCGCGGATCGCGGCGAGGCGCTCCGGCGAGGTGTACAGGTCGGCGAACAGCTTCTGCGGCGACAGGCGTGGCCACAGCAGCTCGACGGCGGTGGCGAGCGCGGCACTGGAGATCAGCTCGCGGCGCACGTCCGCGGCGAGGTCACCGGCGAGGTCGGGGGTGTCGCGGGCGTCCAGCCAGCCAGCCCCGATCCGGTCGACGGCCTGCTCGGCCAGCTCCAGGACGAGCGCGTCGCGGAAGACCTCCTGCGCCCGGTTGTGGGTGCGGCCGGAGCCGCGGGCCCGCTCCCGCGCCCGGCCGGCGACCGACACGTCGATCTCGACGGTCACGTCGTCCAGCTCGACCTCGATCGGCGTCTCCGGCACCTCCTCGCGGTTGCGGACGGCCGCCAGCACGAGGTCGACCATCCGCAGGCTGCCCTTGAGCTCGCGGTCCGGGTCGGCGGCGCGGGTCTTCACGTCCGGCAACAGCTCGCCGGGGGTCGAGAACACCACGTCGGTCTCGCCGAGTGAGGGCAGCACGCCGCCGATGTAGCGCAGGAAGCCGGTGTTGGGGCCGATGATCAGCACGCCGCGCCGGGACATCCGCTCGCGGTGCGTGTACAGCAGGTAGGCCACCCGGTGCAGCGCGACGACCGTCTTGCCGGTGCCTGGGCCACCGTCGATGACCACAACGCCCGTGCGCCCGAGGCGGATGATCTCGTCCTGCTCGGCCTGGATCGTGGCCACGATGTCACCCATCGTGTCCGACCGCGGCGCGTTCAGCGCGGCGAGCAGCACCTCGTCACTGTCCGCCACACCGTGTTCGAGCACGTCGTCGTGAAATGCGAGCACACGCCGGCCGCGGGTGCGGAAATGGCGCCGGCGGACGATCCCTTCCGGATTCGCGGCGGTGGCCACGTAAAATGGCCGCGCGATCGGCGCTCGCCAGTCGGTGAGCAGCGGCTCGTAGTCGTTGTCCTCGTCGAAAAGCCCGATCCGGCCGATATAGGTGGTCTCGCCGTCGAGGTGGTCGAGCCGGCCGAAGCAGAGCCCGTTGTCGGCGACCCTCAGGAGCCCGATCCGCCTGGACAGCGTGGTCGCGGCCACGTCCCGCTCCCACAGGGCCTCGGTGGTCTCCGCCGTGCTGTCCATCAGGACACCGTCGAGCTTGCCGGACGCGGTCGACCGCTCGGCATCAAGACGCGCGTACAGACCGGCGATGTGCTCCCGCTCGGCCGACAATTCCACGTCGTAATCGCCCTTTGACAAATGTGCCTCTCATCGGTATAATCGAGCCACTTCCGCAATTCCACGACCATCTTCGGAATTGCCAGTCGTCGAGTATGACGCAAATGTGGCTCGGTTGCCAAATCCGGCTGGTTTCACCCGTCGGGGTGCAGGGCGTCCAGGATCAGGCCAGGCCGAACTCGAACTCCGCTGAGTAGTCGTAGGCCCGCGCCGTGGCCAGTTGACCGTCAGCGGCGTTTGATCGAGATCGGGAGGCCGTCCTTCGGCATGGGAAGGGCGGTGGGGTCCCAGCGGACGTCGTAGTCCTGGGGGACCGTCCACTCGAAGCGGCGGACCAGCTCGTGCACGATGGTCTTCACCTCGTACGTGCCGAAGTGCATGCCGATGCACTTGTGGACGCCGCCGCCGAAGGGCATGTACGCGAAGCGGTGTGACTTGTCCTCGCGGCGGTCCTCCGCGAAGCGGGTCGGGTCGAAGCGGAGGGGGTCGGTCCAGTACTCCGGTAGCAGGTGGTTCATCCAGGACAGCGTGGTCACGAACACGCCCGCGGGCAGGTGGTGGCCGAGGAGCTCGGTGTCCTTCACCGTCTTGCGGACCATCCACGGGACCGGCGCCACGAGCCGCATGGACTCCTTGAGCACGAGGTCGAGCGTGGGCAGTCGGTCGAGCGCCTCGACGGTCAGTGGCTCGTCGCCGATGGCGTCGGACTCGGCGCGGACCTGGTCCTGCCACAGCTCGTTCTTGCCGAGGTAGTACACGAGCGCGGAGGTCGCGATGGTGGCCGTGTCGTGCGCTGCCATCATCAGGAAGATCATGTGGTTGACGACGTCGTCGTCGGTGAACGTCTCGCCCTCGTCGGTGCGGGCGTGGCACAGCGCGGCGAACAGGTCGTCCGAGTCGGACGCGCGCTTGGCCGGCAGGCTCTGGCGGAAGTAGTCCTCCAGCACCTTGCGGCCGGTGAGCCCGGCGCCCCAGCGACCGACCGGCAGGCGCACCAGCGCGGTGCCGGCCCGCACGGTGTCCACGAACGCCTTCGTCAGCTTCGTCGAGTCACCGCCGAGCGAGGACGCCATGAAGATCTTGGTAGCGACGTCGAGGGTCAGCTGCTTGAGCGCCGGATAGACGGTGAAGCCGTCGCGTGGCGCCCACTCGTCGACACTGGACCGGACCACCTGGCCGACACTCGCCATGTAACCCGACAGCCGGTCCTTGGTGAAGGCGAGCTGCATCAGCCGCCGGTGGTACAGGTGCTCGTCGAAGTCGAGCAGCATCAGGCCGCGGTTGAAGAACGGACCGATGAAGTACTCCCAGCCCTGCTGCGAGAACGCCTTGTCCTTGTTGGCGAGCACCACCTGGGTGGCGTCCGGGCCGGACGCGGACACCAACCGCACGCCGAACGCACGCACCCATGACACCGGCCCGTACGTCCGGTACCGCTTCATCGCGTAGTTCAGCCCGAGCCGCAGCATCTCCAGGCTGTGCCCCAGCACCGGCAGCCCCGGGTCGCCGGGCACGGGCTTCAGGCCGACCGGTGGTGTCGTCAGGTTCCGCGTGGGCCAGCTGCGGTCCATCAGCCACCGGTCGAGCGCGTTCTTGTCCACCTCGTAGGGCGCCCGCAGATCGGTCGGGGACATGACGAACTACCTCCCAGCTTCGAGGACCGCCACCACCAGCTCGGTCAGTTCGGTCGCGAGCCTCGGCCGCTTGAGCAGCCGGGGCGTGCGGACCAGGTCGTTCACGATCGTGAGCGCGGTGTGCACGACGATCTTGGCGTCCTGTTCGGACAGCTCGGGCGCGACGGTGCGCAGCAGCTGGTACCAGTGGGAGACGTAGTGGCGCTGCAGCCGCACGAGGTCCTTGCGGTCCCGCTCCGGCAGGTTGCGCAGCTCGTTGGTGAAGGTCGCCATGATGTTGTCCGACCGCAGCACGGTGTCCACGTAGGACGCGACGAGGTGGCGCAGCGCGTCGGGCGCCGGCAGCGTCATCGCGTGCTCGGCGTGCCTGGCCAGCTGGTCGGCCATCCGGTAGCCGCCCGCCACCAGGATCGCCGCCTTGCCGGGGAAGTACCGGTAGATGCTCGGCCCGGCCATGCCGGCCCGGTTGCCGATGTCCTCCATGCTCACCGCGGCGTACCCGCGTTCCCGGAACAGCGAGATCGCGGCGGTCAGCAGCTCCTCACGACGCGACGCGGGCGCGGCGGGCGCGGGCTCCGGCGCGGGCTCCGACTCGCCGGCCCTCGGCACCGACCAGTTGGCCACCGCGGTCGCCAGTTCGACGAGCAGCTCCTCGAACCGCCTGCGTGGCGGGCTGACATGGTGGTCGGACAGGCTGCCGTACACCGAGAGGATGGCCCACTCGAGCAGCTCGGCGTCCGACCTGGACAGTTCCGGCCGGACGTCACGCAGCGCGATGCCCCACTGGCTGATCAGCTCGGCGCCCCGCAGCCGGATCTTGGCGCGGTCGGCCTCGGCGAGGTGCCGGCCCTCCCAGCGCCACAGCGCGGTGACCGCGCGGCGGTCGACGGCGAGCGCGGCGACGGCACGCAGCAGGGAGCTCAGCTGTTCCGCCGCGGTGCCGGGGCCGGCCAGCGCACGCTCGGTGACCAGGCAGAACGTGTCCATCCCGGACAGCAGCACGTGGGCGAGGATGTCCTGCTTGCCGCGGAAGTGCCGGTAGACGGCGGGGCCGGTGACGCCCGCTGCGCGGGCGATGTCGTTGACGCTGACCTGGTGGTACCCATACTTGCGGAACAGCTCGGCTGCAGCGTCGGCGAGCTGCGCCTTGCGGTTGCGCGGGCGCCTGGCCGGCGTCCTGGGTGTTTCCGCCACGGTCCCTCCACGCGTGTGGCGTCACTGGCAAGTGACTGGCAAGTTAGTCCACGCCGTGTTGTTGGCAAAACGCCAACGCGGCCATCTTAAGTTAACCACGATTCGCGATGTGCGCGACTCATGGTCGCTGGTTGGCGCCGAGCTTGACCGAAGGTGTGGTGCACGCCGCAAATCGGGCGCCGATCGTTGACAACCACGGATCCAGTGCCAACATGTTAATCAGTATTAGCCCTTGAGAGGACCCCTGGCTGTGGCTACCGAAGCTTTCGTCTACGACGCGATCCGCACCCCGCGCGGCCGGGGCAAGAAGAACGGGTCGCTACACGGCACCAAGCCGATCTCGCTGGTCGTCGGCCTGATCGACGAGCTGCGCAAGCGCAACCCGACCCTCGACGTCGACCGGGTCTCCGACCTGCTGCTCGGCGTGGTCACGCCCATCGGCGACCAGGGCAGTGACATCGCGAAGACCGCCGCGATCGCGGCCGGGCTGCCCGACACCGTCGGGGGCGTGCAGCTCAACCGCTTCTGCGCGTCCGGGCTCGAGGCCGTCAACATCGCGGCGCAGAAGGTCGCGTCCGGGTGGGACGAGGTCGTCATCGGCGGCGGCGTCGAGTCGATGTCCCGGGTGACCATGGGATCCGACGGTGGCGCGTGGGCCATGGACCCGGCCACCGCCTACGACACCTACTTCGTGCCCCAGGGCATCGGCGCCGACCTGATCGCCACGATCGAGGGCTTCTCCCGCGAGGACGTCGACGCCTACGCGGTGCGCAGCCAGCAGCTGGCGGCCAAGGCGACGAGCAACGGCTACTTCGCGAACTCGATCATCCCGGTGGTCGACCAGAACGGCGTCACCGTGCTCGACCACGACGAGCACATGCGTCCCGACTCCACGGTCGAGGGTCTCGGCAAGCTGCCGGTCTCGTTCGAGGCGATCGGTGAGATGGGTGGCTTCGACGCGGTGGCGCTGCAGAAGTACCACTGGGTCGAGAAGATCAACCACGTGCACGGCCCAGGCAACTCCTCCGGCATCGTCGACGGCGCCGCGCTGGTGCTCGTCGGCTCCGAGCAGGCCGGCAAGGACATGGGCCTGACCCCGCGCGCCCGCATCGTCGCCACCGCCACCTCCGGCGCGGACTCGACGATCATGCTGACCGGCCCGATCCCGGCCACGGAGAAGCTGCTCGCGCGGACCGGCCTCACCGTCGACGACATCGACCTGTTCGAGCTGAACGAGGCGTTCGCGTCGGTCGTGCTGAACTTCCAGCGCAAGCTGCACATCCCGGACGAGAAGCTCAACGTCAACGGCGGCGCCATCGCCATGGGCCACCCGCTCGGCGCGACCGGCGCCATGATCCTCGGCACCATGGTCGACGAGCTGGAACGCCGGCAGGCCCGCCGGGCCGTCGTCACCCTCTGCATCGGCGGCGGCATGGGCGTCGCGACCCTCATCGAGCGCGTGTAAGGAAACGGCAACTCAATGACTGAGACCATTCGCTGGGACAAGGACGCGGACGGGATCGTCGTCCTGACCATGGACGACCCCAACCAGTCGGCCAACACGATGAACCGGGACTACGCGGAGTCGATGGCCGCGACGGTCGACCGGTTGTACGCCGAGAAGGACGACATCGCTGGCGTGGTGCTCACGTCGGCCAAGAAGACGTTCTTCGCCGGTGGCGACCTCAAGGACATGATCCAGTCCAAGGCGGACCAGGCAGAGGACGGCTTCGCCTTCATCGAGGGCATCAAGGCGCAGCTGCGCAGGCTGGAGACGCTCGGCAAGCCGGTCGTGGCGGCCATCAACGGCGCCGCACTGGGTGGTGGCCTGGAGATCGCGCTCGCCTGCCACCACCGGATCGCCGCGGACGTCAAGGGCTCGCAGATCGGCCTGCCCGAGGTGACGCTGGGGCTGCTGCCGGGTGGCGGCGGTGTCACCAGGACCGTTCGCCTGCTTGGCATCCAGACCGCGCTGCTGTCGGTGCTGCTGCAGGGGCAGCGGCACAAGCCGGCCGCCGCCAAGGACCTCGGCCTCGTGCACGACCTGGTGTCCACTGTGGACGAGCTGCTGCCGAAGGCCAAGGAGTGGATCAAGGCCAACCCCGAGGCCGCGCAGCCGTGGGACGTCAAGGGCTTCAAGATCCCCGGCGGCTCGCCGTCGCACCCGGCGTTCGCGGCGAACCTGCCCGCGTTCCCGGCCAACCTGCGCAAGCAGCTCAAGGGCGCCAACATGCCGGCGCCGCGCGCGATCCTGTCCGCCGCGATCGAGGGCGCGCAGGTCGACATCGACACCGCGCTCACCATCGAGTCGCGGTACCTGATCGAGCTGCTGTCCGGCCAGGTCGCGAAGAACATGATCAAGGCGTTCTTCTTCGACCTGCAGCACATCAACTCCGGCGGCTCCCGGCCGGACGGGTACGAGAAGTTCACCGCGCGGAAGGTGGGCGTGCTCGGCGCGGGCATGATGGGCGCCGGCATCGCGTACGTCTGCGCGCGGGGTGGCATGGAGGTCGTGCTCAAGGACGTCTCGCAGGAGGCGGCCGACAAGGGCAAGGACTACTCGGTCAAGCTGTTCGACAAGGCCGTGTCCCGTGGGAAGGTCACGCGGGAGAAGGCCGACGAGACGCTGGCCCGCATCACGGCGTCGGCCAACGCCGAGGACCTCGCCGGTTGTGACCTCGTGATCGAGGCCGTGTTCGAGAGCACCGAGCTGAAGCACAAGGTGTTCGCGGAGATCGAGAACGTGGTCGCGGCCGACGCCCTGCTCGGGTCCAACACCTCGACGCTGCCGATCACCGGGCTCGCGGAAGGGGTGAAGCGGCAGGAGGACTTCATCGGCCTGCACTTCTTCTCCCCGGTCGACAAGATGCCACTCCTGGAGATCATCGTCGGCGAGAAGACCTCGGATGCCACGCTCGCCAAGGCGTTCGACGTCGCGCAGCAGATCAAGAAGACACCCATCGTCGTCAACGACTCACGCGGGTTCTTCACCTCGCGAGTGATCGGCACGTTCATCAACGAGGCCGTGGCCATGGTCGCCGAGGGGGTGAACCCGCAGTCGGTCGAGCAGGCCGGTTCGCAGGCCGGCTACCCGGCGCCGCCGCTGCAGCTGCTGGACGAGCTGACGCTGACCCTGCCGCTGAAGATCCGCAAGGAGACCAAGGCGGCGGTGCTCGCGGCCGGCGGCGAGTGGCACGACCACGCCTCCGAGCCGATCATGGACCGCATGGTCGAGGAGTTCGACCGCAAGGGCAAGTCGTCCGGCGCGGGCTTCTACTCCTATGAGGACGGCAAGCGTGTCGGCCTGTGGAAGGGGCTCTACGAGCACTTCGGCCGGAGGCCGACCGATGGACACAGCACGAAGGAGGGGCACACGATCCCCTTCGAGGACATGAAGGAGCGCATGCTCTTCGCGGAAGCCCTCGAGACGGTGAAGTGCTTCGACGAGGGCGTGCTGCGGTCCGTGCCGGACGCCAACATCGGGTCCATCATGGGGATCGGCTTCCCGCCGTGGACCGGTGGTGTCATCCAGTACATCAACGGGTACGAGGGTGGGGTCGCCGGGTTCGTCGCCCGCGCCCGTGAGCTGGCCGAGCGTTACGGCGACCACTTCCTGCCCCCGGCCTCCCTGGTCGAGAAGGCGGAGAAGGGCGAGATCTTCGAGTAGCCACGAATAGGCACCTACTGATCGATGCCGCCGCGCCTCATCAGAGCGCGGCGGCATCTTCATCGATGTCGTCGACCACGAGCGTGAGATCACCTGCTGCCCAGCTGTTCACAAACTGCCGGACAGCAGGTGACAGCCATGAGGCCGGTATCTCCTGGAGTGCGGCAGCTCCCTGAGCCGTCGCTGCCATCACGGTGTTCAGCGGATGTGCCACGCCGAGTCGAAGCCAGCTCGGCAATGGCTCCGATCCGATGTTGACGCTCAGCCCAAAGTGGCGTCGAGCGAGGTCGCGGGCTTCCGAGTACAGGCAACTGCACAGCACCAACACGTCGAACTGTGCCGTTCCCGTCGGTGTGCTGTTGACCGGACTGTCGATAGTCATGTCCCAGTAGGCCAACTTCGACAGTCGAGCCCACGGCGCTGACGTGAGAGGCAACGTGCTCGCCACGTCATCCGCCCAGGATGCGGCAATGGGCTCGATAGCGATATGTGCGTGCCACTCGTGCCACTTGATGTCGTGATGGGCAAGCGCTACCTGTGCGAGGATGGACATACGGCGATACGTCGAGGCGGTCAGTGGTACTTCACACACGGCCGCTGGTCCGTGTGCTGCGATGAGTTCGGCGATGGTCATCTCGCCACAGAAGACCAGCTCCATCGCGGCGTGCATGTGGACCTGGGCTTGCGCCCTCAGCGCGGCCCGAGCCAGGAAGACGTTCTGCCGCGCCTCCTTGTACCAACGGATGCGCGGATCGGGGTGGCCTCGGGGGTCGCATATCTGGTCGAGTGTGACGGCGAGCACCGCAGCCATGCCGGGGAGATCATTGGCGATGACACGTTGTCGAATCATCCCCGCGACCGAGTCCCTGTTTTCAAGGGCGCTGGTCAGCAGTTTGGCCAACGGGGCGATGCCGGTGTCGTCGTCGAGCGAGGTCGTCGCCAGTGACCAACACGCGTCGAACACCCGACGTCTGATCGACGGCCTCGGTACCAAGTGCATCAACAGGCGAGCGGCGAACGTGAGGATCGAGACCGCGTGTTCCTTCTCCGCCGCGCTCTGGAGGAGCAGGCCGAGAAACTGGTCGGCACCCTCATCCACGTTGCGGTCCAGCAACAACA
>Ga0272482_10000508_pt1 | contig 12165 bp, 10 predicted proteins | sample RVTome_8_FD_192427 | JGI IMG/M metagenome (GOLD analysis project Ga0272482, IMG submission 192427) | Soil microbial communities from uranium-contaminated site in the Upper Colorado River Basin, Wyoming, United States - RVT160D0 (version 2) ...
CGCCGCTATTCTGGAAACTGAGAACCCTTGAAGGGAGCCCGGCGGCAGTCCTGTAGCGGACGGCCGCCGGGCCTCCGTGGGCGTGTCTTCAGCGGGCCGGCTACTCAATTCAGACAATTTCCTGGCGGCGGCCGAAAAGAGAGCTTGCTATTTTAGATTTTAGTGATATGCTCCCGCCGCCACGGGCTCCTCAGCTAGTCCTCGCTGCTCAGCCCAGAGTACTCACACCTTCCAAGGCCGCCATCGTGGTAAGCGCGCCACGACGGCTCTCGCCACCGACTTCCACCCGCGCCCTCAAGGAGAAGCGTCATGAAGACTCACACCCCGAACCGTTTGCTCTCTTGCTGCTCCGCGGTCGTCGCCCTCATTGCGGCCGCCGCCAGCGTGACCCCCGCCCAAACCCGAGCCGACTACGTCAGCCAGGTGCGTGTGCAGCTTAACGTTATCAAAGCTACCGTCGAGGACGACGGCTACGAGAAGACCCACGAGTATAAGATCGACAGTCTCGACCAGAGCCGCACCGACTCGTTCAACCTCACTCTCAACAAAGGGTCGGACTACCTGTTAGTCAGCGCGTGCGACAAAGACTGTTCCGATCTGGACATTAGCGTCTACGACGAAAACGGGAACCAGATAGCGTCGGACACCGAGGTGGACGACGTACCGATGGTCAGCGTCACCCCTCGGTGGACGGGCGCGTTCCGCATCCAGGTGACGATGCACAAGTGCAACACTAGCCCCTGCTTCTATGGGATCGGGATCTTCGGGAAGTGAAATGGGCGGGTAGCGCAAGGCCATCAGGAAGGCCGGCGGCGCGCGTGAAGCGGAGCGGCGGCCGGCTTTCCTGAGTTCGACTACGACTTCGGCAACGTTCACCTCTCGTCAAGCGGTACGTACTTCAGGCCGCGCGGGCCGGTGTAATTGGCGCGCGGGCGGATGAGGCGGTTGTTGGCGTACTGTTCGAGGATGTGGCCCGTCCAGCCGGCGACGCGGCTGACGGCGAAGATGGGCGTGAAGAGGTCGAGCGGGATGCCCATCAGGTGGTAGGCTGAGCCCGAGTAGTAGTCCACGTTCGGGTAGAGCTTCTTCTCGCGGAACATCACCTCGCGCAGCCGCTCCAGCATCTCGAACCACTTCGTCTCGCCCCGCGCCTCGCCCATCTCGCGCGAGAAGCGGCGGAGCCACACCGAGCGCGGGTCTTCGGTGCGGTAGACGCGGTGGCCGAAGCCCATGATCTTCTTCTTCGCGGCGAGCGCGTCGCGCAGCCACCCCTCGGCCCGCTCCGGGCTCCCGATCTCCAAAAGCATCTTCATGACGTTGGTGTTCGCGCCGCCGTGCAGCGGGCCGGAGAGGGCCGCGATGGCGGCCGTCACCGCGCCGTACATGTCGGCGAGCGTGCCGGCGACGACGCGCGCCGTGAAGGTCGAGGCGTTCAGCTCGTGGTCGGCGTGGAGGACGAGGCACACGTCGAAGATGTGCGCCTCGCGCTCCGAGGGCGGCTCGCCCTTGAGCATGTGGAGGAAGTTGGAGGCGAGGCCGGCGCCGGGCCGCGGCGCGACCGGCTCCCCGCCCTTGCGGACGCGCTCGAAGGCGGCGACGAGGACGGGGAGTTGCGCCGTCAGTTTAGTCGCCGCGCGCAGCGCGCCCTCGCGCGAGAGGTCGCGCGCGCCCGCGTCGTAGAAGGCGAGGGCCGAGACGGCCGTCCGCAGCGCGTCCATCGGCTCGGCGTCGCGCGGGAACCGCCGGATGAAATCCATGACCTCTTCCGGCACCGTCTGGTTTTCGGCGAGCGCGCGGCGGAAGGCTTCGAGTTCTTCGCGCGCCGGCAGGCGGCCGTGCCAGAGCAGGTAGACGGTCTCCTCGAAGTTGGAGTGCTCGGCCAGGTCGTGGATGTCGTAGCCCTGGTAGATGAGCACGCCGTTGGCGCCGTCAACGTCCCCGATTGACGACTCGGCGGCGACCACGCCTTCGAGCCCCGCCGGGGCCTTCGCCGGGGCCGCAGGCTTGTTCTCGACTTTATCCATCATGCACAGTCCTTCGGGCGGTTTACTTCACTCGAACATAACAAGGAAAGCGACGAGTGACAAGCTCGTGAACCGTGAACCGTGAATCGTGAATCGTGAATCGTGAATCGTAAATCGTGAATAGAAAATGCCTACGTCACGGCGGCCCGTCTTTAATCATTCGACGTTGAGCAGGCTCAACCACGATTCACGATTTACGATTCACGATTCATGTCTTTACCGTCACCGTTATTTTCTGCCCGCGGCGCGCGTCGAGGGTGTGGGCGGCGGAGCCGCGGTTGACGGAGAGTTCGAGGAAGCCGGCGCTGCCCCAGATGGCGAAGGGCTCGGCCGGGTCGCCTCCGCCTTCGGCGTAGAAGCGGCGGAAGCGGCGCACCTCGCGCGCGCCGACGAGCAGGCGCAGGCGGCCCGCCGCGGCCTCTGCTTCCGGGATGTCCTGCGGCGTGAGGTTGGTGACGAGGTTGCCGAAGCGGTCGACGTGGATGACGGCGGCTTCGAGCGAGCCGTCGGGCAGGCGGCGCGGGCGCGCGAGGGGGAGGCGGTCGAAGTCCTCGACTTCGCGGCCGAGTTCCGACGGCGCGACGCCGCGCGAGAGCGCGCCGGCCGCGGGGGCGAACACGTCGCGCCCGTGGAAGGTCGCGCTCGGGGCCGCGCGGAAGTAACTCTCGTTGGTGAGGTGGAAGACTCGGAGGCCGCGCGCGCGCTCGTAGACGTGGCCGAACAGCCCGTTGTCCGGCCCGACGAAGAAGTGCCCCGACGCCTCGACCGCGAGCGCGCGGCGCGGCGAGCCGACGCCGGGGTCGACGACCGCGACGTGCACCGTCCCGGCCGGGAAAGTCTCGTAGGCGGCGGCCAACGTGAACGCCCCGGCCTCCACGTCGTGCGCCGGGATGTCGTGCGTGATGTCCACGACCTGCGCCCGCGGGTTGGCCGCGAGCACCGCCCCCTTCATCGCCCCGACGAAATAGTCCGCCGTGCCGAAATCGGTCAGCAGGGTAACGATCATAGTAGACAGTAGACAGTAGTCAGTAGACAGTAGGAAGACGGCGGGGGCCCGACGGGCGTTGCGCGCAGTTTCGGGTTTCGAGTTAAAGCACCTTGTCTTAACTCGAAACCCGAAACCCGAAACTCGAAACTCGAACCCGCGGCGCGGGGCGCTACTGTCTACTGTCTACTGTCTACTTCTTTTCATCGTCTCCCGACGGTCGCGCGGATGCGGAGTTGCTGGCCGCGTTCGAGGCGGATGTCTTTGCCGCGCTCGTTGAGGACGCCGGCCGTGCCGACCGAGGCGCCGATGATGGCCCCGATGCCGGCCCCCTTGCCGCCGCCGGCAATCGCCCCGATGATGGCGCCGAGGCCGGCGCCCGCGCCGACCTTCACGGCGTCCTCCTTCGTCGAGTCGCGGCCGCGCACGCCGCCCTCCGGGTCAACGTCGCCGACGTTGTCCTCGCCCGTGCGGACGATCTCGACGACCTGCGCGCTGAACTCCTCCCAGTCGCCCCCCGGCAGCCTGATCTGCTCGAAGTCGAGTTGGAGCTGCGAGCGGCCGCGCGTCTTGCCCGGCCGCTGGACTTCGGCGAGGCGGCCGGCGACGACGGCCCCCTCGAACTCGCGCGGCTCGATGACGCGCGCCTCGAAGCGGTCGCCGCGCTGGCTCACGTCCGTCGAGAGGCGGTTGAGCAGTTCGACGAGGAGCACCGTGTCGGCGCGGACGGCGCCGGAGGAGGAGGACGGCGAAGGCGAGGACGACGAAGCGGGGGACGAATCAGAAGCGTCGCGTTCGTCGTCGCGTGCGCCGGGGTTCGCGGCCGTGGTGGAGCCGTCGCTGCGGCCTCTCACACCCTCGTTGCCCGCCACGTCGCCGCGCCTCGTCAGGCCCGGCGGGAGGTTCGAGTCGAAGCCGCGGCGCGCGTAGCCGGCCCCGTAGCCGACCTCGAAGCCCTGCCGGTAGCCGTCGCGGTAATCTTCGAGCGGGCCGTAGGCCGCGATGTAGGCGCGGTCGGCGCGCTGGTAGTCGGTCTTGGCGCTGAAGTCGGCGGGCGTGCGCTTGAGCTGGTCGCCCCACCCGGCCTGGTAGCCGTCGGAGTAGCCCGTGCGGTAGCCGCGTTCGAGCGCGCCGTACTGTTGAGCCTGCGCGGCGGCGCGCGCCGAAACGTCGGAGGGCATGGCGGACAGGACGGCCGAGGCGGCGGCGACCGACAGCGCCAGCGCGAGGGGGGCGGCGAACAACTGCGTGCGGGTCTTCATCTCTCTTCTCCTCACAGAGTCGTCCCGGGAACGGGGGGTTCGCGGGCAGCTTACAACAACGCGCGGCCAAACACCCAACACCTTGACGCTCCACGGGCCGCACCGTAGACTCGAAACCAGAATTTTCGCGTGGAAAAAGCCGGGAGAGGCGTCCGAAAGTGTGAGATGCGCCCGGCGGCCCGACAGGTTCGATGGAAAAGTAGGCAGAAGGCAGAAAGAAGTAGTCAGTAGTCAGTAGTCAGTAGGCTCCGCATGAAGTCTGCTGACGCTGACACCCGAACGGTTAACTAAAGAAAGTTCTTCTACTGTCTACTGACTACTGGCTACTTCTTTTTATGCGCCGAGTTTACATGGATCACAGCGCGACGACGCCGGTTGACCGGCGCGTCGTCGAGGCGATGCTGCCGTACCTGACGGAGCGGTTCGGCAACCCTTCGAGCGTCCACTTCTACGGGCAGGAGGCGCGCGGGGCGGTCGACCGCGCGCGGCGCGAGGTGGCGGCGCTCGTCAACGCGCGGCCGAACGAAATCGTCTTCCTCTCCGGCGGGACGGAGGCCAACAACCTCGCCATCCGCGGCGTCTGCGAGGCGGCGGCCGAGCGCGGCCGACACGTCATCACCTCTGCCATCGAACACTCGTCCGTGCGCGGCATCTGCGACGCGCTGGAGCGGCGCGACTGGGAGGTGACGCGCCTGCCCGTCTACGAAGACGGCCTCGTCCGCGTCGAGGACGTGCGGCGCGCGCTCAGGCCCGACACCGTGCTCCTAAGCGTCCACCTCGCCAACAACGAGATCGGCACCGTCCAGCCCGTCGCCGAACTGGGCGCGCTCGTCCGCGAGCGCCGCGCCGCAGGGCACAAGCACCTCCGGCTCCACACCGACGCCGTGCAGGCTCCGGGCCGGATGCGGGTGGACGTGGAAGAACTCGGCTGCGACCTGCTCTCCCTGTCGGCGCACAAGCTGCACGCGCCGAAGGGGGTCGGCGCGCTCTACGTGCGGCGGGGCGTGCGGCTCGCGCCGCAGAACGTCGGCGGCCACCAGGAGCGCGAGCGGCGCGGCGGCACCGAGGCCGTCGCGCTCATCGTCGCCTTCGGCGAGGCCGCGCGCCTCGCGCGCGAGGAACTCGACGCGAGGGTCGAGCACATGCGCACCTTGCGCGAGCGCTTCGAGGCCGGCGTCCGCGAGCGCGTCTCGGACGTCGTCTTCAACGGCGACCGCGCGCGCCGCCTCCCGCACATCTCGAACGTCTCCTTCCGCTTCATCGAAGGCGAGGGCCTGCTCATCAACCTCGACATGCAGGGCGTGGCCGTCTCGACCGGCTCGGCCTGCTCCTCGGGCTCGCTCGAACCCTCGCCCGTCATCCTCGCCCTCGGCCGCAACGACGAGTTGGCCCGCGGCTCGATTCGCTTCAGCCTCGGCAAGGACACGACGGCCGAAGACATCGACTACGTTCTCGAAGTCCTCCCCCGCGCCGTCGAGAACCTGCGCCGCCTCTCGCCGCTCTACCAGACGAAAGTTTCGATGGCGGATGGCGGCTTGCGGATGGCGGATTGAAAAGCAGGAGCCTCTTCATTCCCAATCCGCCGTCCGCCATCCGCCATCCGCCAACGTAAAGTTGCCCTACTCCGAAGCTTTCAAAGACCACCTTGCGAACCCGCGTCGCGCCGGCGAACTCGACCGGCCGGACGCGGTCGTCGAGCAGATCAACCCGGTCTGCGGCGACCGCCTCCGCCTCTCCTTGCGCGTCCGCGCCGGCCGCGTCGAGGCCGCCCGCTTCCTCGCCTACGGCTGCGCGCCGACGCTCGCCTGCGGCTCCGCCCTCGCCGAGCTACTCGAAGGCATGACCGTCGAAGAGGCCGCGCGCCTCACGCGCAGAGACATCGTCGACGCCCTCGGCGGCCTCCCCTCCCGCAAGCAGCACGCGGCCGCCCTCGCCGTCGAAACTCTCCAAGCCGCCCTGCAACAGCTCGCCTGAGCCATAGAAGTTTGTGGCCGCGGTACGGCCGCGGTGCTATACTCCTGCTCACCGGCCCACCAGCTCGGAGATGAGGGTGTCCCGCAAAGTGAAACACACAGTCAACTCTTTCGTCTCGCCCGAAGATTACCTGGCCCTCGAACGCAAAAACGAGTTCAAGAGCGAGTATCTCGACGGCGAGATTCGCGCCATGACTGGCGCGAGCCGGCCGCATAACATCATCACCCTCAACGTCGCGTCGGAACTGCGCGCGCAGTTGCGCGCCGCTAACTGCGAAACTTATGCGATGGACATGCGCGTCAAAATCCCTGCCAGAAATCAATATACATACCCCGACGTGATAGTTGTGTGTGGGAAGCCTGAGTTGGAGGATGATTACCTGGATACGCTGCTCAACCCGACCTTACTCATCGAAGTGCTATCGAAATCTACCGCTAAACACGACCGCACCGTGAAGTTCGACCACTACCGGACTCTCGAATCCCTGGCAGAGTACGTGCTCATCGCACAGGACGAACATCGAGTCGAGCAGTATACGAGACAGGCGGACGGGCGCTGGCTGTTGACTGACGCCGGCGGGCCGGAAGGTGTGGTCGAACTTTCGGCGGTCAACTGCGCCCTGCCGCTCGGCGTGATTTACGAGAGAGTCGAACTGTAGAACAGTCGGCACATTATAGCGGGGTTCATTCGCATGCGACTTTCGCCAAATGCCCCGTCTTACGCTCGTTCCTAACGAACGCGACGGCAAGCTGCCAGCATCAGGTCGCATCCGAATGACCACCGCTGTAGTTTCGAGTTTCGAGTCGGGTGCGGCGGGAGTACAACTTCAACACAGAGGGCACACGGAGGACACAGAGAATACCTTTCTTCTCTGTGTCCTCCGTGTGCCCTCTGTGCTAAATCGTGCGTCGCGCTTCACTCAACCAGCGACGCCTGCATGACCACCCACGGCTCTGTTCTGAACTCGAAACTCGAAACTCGAAACTCGGAACTTTTTATGGCGAGACGCGGCGGGGGCGGGTCTCGGTGGGGATGATGTCGCGGCCGGTGTGGTACTGGGGGCCGCAGCGGCGGCGCGGCTCGGTGCCGATGGCGTAGGTTCTGGTGCGGATGACGGGGCAGGTGTCGTCGGCCAGCAGGCCGGTCGTCGGGTCGATGTCGAGCGTGATGGTGCCGGAGAGTCTGCTGGGGGCGTCGGGAGGCCCCGCGCCGCGGCCTTCGAGGCCGGGCCGCGGGCGCGCGGAGGGCGTCTCCGCGGGCAAGGGCGGCACTTCCAGAGCGTCGGGCGGCGTGGGCAGCGGAAGCTCAGCGCCCGGCTCAAGCTCGCCGTCCTCGTCGAACTCGTCGTCGGCCGACTCGTCGGTCGGGGCGGTCGGGGCGGTGCCGCGGACGAACAGCTCGACGCGCTTCGACTCGGAATCGGGGGCGGCGAGCAGGCCCGTCGCCGGGTCGATCTCGACCTGCTCGACGTCGGAAGGCATCTGCCAGTCGCCGGCCCACTCGGGGTGCGTTTGCAGCGCGGCCGTCATGAAGTCGGCCCAGATGGGGAGGGCCGAGTCGGCGCCCGTCATGCCGAGCTGCGAGCCGTCGTCGAAGCCGACGTAGACGACGCAGACGAGGTTCGGCGTGTAGCCGGCGAACCAGCCGTCGCGGCTCGTCCCGGTCTTGCCGGCGACGTTGCCCTTGAAGCCGCGCGCGCGCACCTTCGCCGCCGTGCCGCGGTTGACCACGTCCTTCATGAAGGAGGTCATGATGTAGGCGACCTCCGGCTTCAGGACTTCGCTCCGCTGCGTCCGGGGCGCGGCGATGGTGGTGCCCGAGCCCGTGGTGACGCGGTTGATGACGACGGGCGTCGAGCGCGTGCCCGACTGCGCGAAGGCCGTGTAGGCCGAGGCGACCTGCAAGGGCGTCGCCTCGTTGGCGCCGAGCGCGTGCGCGAGGTAGTTCTGCTTCGGCTTCGGCAGTCCCGCCTTCCCGGCGAGGCTCATCACGCGGCCGATGGTCACTTCGTTCGCCACCTCGACCGTCACGACGTTGAGCGAGCGGACGAGCGCGTCGCGCAGCGTCACCTTCTTGTTCGAGTACTGCTCGCCGAAGTTGCCGGGCGCGTACTCCTGCCCGCCCGTGTGGAAGACCTGTGGCGCGTCGACGTAGGTGGTCGCGGCCGTGATGAGGCGCGGGACGGGGTCGTAGGCCGTGTTGAGCGCCGTGGCGTAGACGAAGGGCTTGAAGACGGAGCCGGGCTGGCGCAGCGCGTCGGTCGCGCGGTTGTGCTGGCTCTTCTCGTAGTCGCGCCCGCCGACCATCGCCACGACCTCGCCCGTGTCGGCCTTCATGGCGACGAGCGCGGCCTGGAGCGTGCCCGCCGGGAAGCGCTTCGCCTGCACGCGGTCGAGGGCGGCGAGTTGCTTGACGAGGGCCGCGTAGGCCGCGCGCTGCAAGTCCATGTCAATCGTCGTGTAGACGCGCAGGCGGTCGGCCCCCGCGCCGTCGGCCATCAGGTCGGCGAGCTGCTGCTGCGCGTAGTCGACGAAGTAGGGCGCTTCGGAAACGTCGAGTCGCCCCTTGGCGGGCGCGACCTTCAGCTCGGTCGCCATCGCGCGCGCGCCCTCGACCTCCGTGACGGCGCCGGCCTCGACCATCGACTTCAAGACCTGGTTGCGCCGCTCGGAGGCGACCTGCGGGTGGCGGTAGGGGTTGTAGCGGTTCGGGCTGCGGATGAGGCCGGCGAGGAGCGCCGACTCGGGCAGGCTGAGCGCCGTCACGTCCTTGTTGAAGTAAGCCTCGCTCGCCTCGCCGAAGCCCTTGATGGAGAAGCCGGCGCGCTGGCCCAGGTACGCCTCGTTGCAGTAGAGGGCGAAGATCTGCTCCTTCGACAGTCGCGTCTCGATGATGACGGACATGTAGGCTTCGGCCAGCTTGCGCTTGAGCGTGCGCTCGGGCGAGAGCAGGAGGTTCTTGACGAGCTGCTGCGTGATGGAGCTGCCGCCCTGGCGCGCGATGGGCGAGCCGGGGTCGGAGTCGAAGCGGCGGAAGAAGGCGCGCAGGATGCCGCGGAAGTTGACGCCGTAGTGGTCGAAGAAGGCGCGGTCTTCGGTGACGGTGATGGCCTTGACGAGGTGCGGCGGCAAGTCCTGGAAGCCGACGATCTTGCGCCGCTCGCGCTGCGGCCCCGAGACCGAGCTGAGGAGTTCGGGTTCGAGCCACGCCGCGGGCAGCTTCGCCCCGGCCGCGTCGAGGTCCTGGATGGCGGCGACGCCCTTGCCGCCCTTGCCGAACTGCACGCGGACGCGCGCGAACTGCCGCTTGCCGTCGATGTCGGAGTCCTTGCTCGGCTCGACCTCGACGCTCTGCCCGGCGACGGCGAAGCGGCCGCGCGAGGTGTCGGCCTGCTGCGCGCGCTCGACGTAGCCGGCCCGCTTCAGGCGCCCGACGAGGTCTTCGACCGAGAGGTTGTCGCCGGGGCGGAGCTGGCGCGGCGCGGCGTAGACGCCGGCGCTGCGCGTGAAGACCTCGCCGCGCAGCAGGCGGTCGATGCGCGCCGAGAAGACCCAGTAGTAGTAGCCGAGGAGGCCGACGGCGAGCGTCGTCAGGAAGACGACGGGGATGACCACGGCGGGCCGGGTCAGGCGGCGCAGCCAGCGCCGGAAGAAGCCCTCCGGCGGCTCCTCAAACCTGACGACGCGCGGCCCGCGGCGTTGGCGCGCGGGCGGCGGGACGTAACCTTGAGGCGGATGACGAAGAGCCATCTTGTAAAGATAGTAAACCGTGAATCGTGAATCGTAAATCGTAAATCGTCCGGGCGGCCTCCGACCCGGCGATTCAACGCCCGTGCCGGGCGGCGCTCAACCTCGATTTACGGTGCACGATTCACGATTCACGAGATTGACACCCTCCTTGCGTTTTCGCTAACGTGGCCCGTTAGCCCGGACGCCTTTTTTGATGCCGCCGCAGTGCCATACGGTTCGATGCTTCCCGTCGTCAGCCTGGCGCAAAAGATTGGGATCGCGCAAAAAGACAAAAGCTGACGACTGACGGCTCATTCCGCATTTCTTCCGTCCTGTCCAGCCCTGTTAAGGTGCGGTTCGGTAGAATGAACTCTCGTGCCAAGCAAGAGCCTCAAGCCTGAGAACATCGAGCGCGTCGTCGTGCGCGGGGCGAACTGGGTGGGCGACGCGGTGATGACCGTGCCAGCGCTGCGCGAGTTGCGCCGCGTGCTGCCCGGCGCGCGCCTCACGCTGGCGACGCGCGCGTGGGCCGAGGGCATCTTCGACGGCGCCGATTTCCTCGACGACCTGCTCGTCATCGAGGGCGACGGCCGCGGCGTCGGTTCGTTCCTGCGAGAGGCGCGACAGTGGCGCGCGCGCCGCTTCGACCTCGCCGTGCTCCTGCCCAACGCCTTCGCGCCCGCGCTCGTGGCCTTCGCGGCGCGCGTGCCCCTGCGCGTCGGCCACGCGACGGACGGTCGCCGCCCGCTCCTCACGCACCCGTTCGCCGTCCCCGCGTGGCGCGGCACACGCCACGAGATTTTTTACTACCTCAACGTCGTCGCCGAACTTGAGCGAGCCCTCTCCGGCTCCACCTCAATCGAGTTGCAGGACGCCCCGGCGGACGGGATTAAGTGTGACTCGCCGGTCGCGCCTCGCGGCCCTTTGCTTGCCGGGCTTGAAGACTCTTCCTCCACCGGGCCGCGCGGGCCGCGGACGGGGCTTGCCGTCTCGGCCGAGAGGCGCGAGGCCGCGCGCGAGTTGCTGCGCTCGCGCGGCGTCCGCCTCGACCGGCCCGTCGTCGCGCTCTGCCCCGGCTCGACCAACAGCCGCGCCAAGCGCTGGCCCGCCGCACGCTTCGCCGCGGTCGCCGACCTGCTCGCCGAGCGTGCCGGCGCGCAAGTCCTGCTCGTCGGCTCGCGCGAAGAGGTCGAAGTGAGCGAGGAGGTGGCGCGGCTCGCGCGCCGCACGCCCGTCGTCCTGACGGGCCAGACCGACCTCGCGCGGACGGTCGCCGTCCTCGGCGTCGTCGACCTGCTCGTCACCAACGACACCGGCCCCGCGCACATCGCCGCCGCGCTGGCGCGCCCCGTCGTCGTCATCTTCGGCCCGACCGACCCGTCGACGACGCGCCCCTTCTCGCCGCTCGCCGAGTTGGTGCGCGAGCCGCCCGACTGCGCGCCCTGCATGCTGCGCGACTGCCCCATCGACCACCGCTGCATGACGGCCGTCACGCCCGAGGCCGTCTACGCGCGCGCCGCGCTGGCGCTCGGACGACGCGCCTCGGAGGTCGCGCGTTGACGGGGCTCAAGCGCGCGGTCTTCATCGACCGCGACGGCACGATCTCGGACGAGGTGGGCTACGTCAACCACGTCTCTCGTTATCGCGTCTTCCCGTTCGCGGCCGAAGCGGTGCGCCTCCTAAATGACGCGGGCTGGCTCGCCATCCTCGTGACGAACCAGGCGGGCGTCGCGCGCGGCTACTTCGGCGAGGAGTTGATCGGCGAGGTGCACGCGCTCCTCGCCGCCGAGCTTCGGCGCGGCGGGGCGCGGCTCGACGCCGTCTACTACTGCCCGCACCACCCCTCGGTGGGCGAGCCGCCCTACCGGCAGGACTGCGACTGCCGCAAGCCGCGGCCCGGCCTCATCCGGCGCGCGGCCGACGAATTAGGTCTCGACCTCGCGCGCTCGTGGATGGTCGGCGACCGCCACAGCGACATCGAACTGGCGCGCAACGCCGGCGTCCGCTCCGCCTTCGTCCTGACCGGCTACGGCCGCGGCGAGTTGGAGCACCAACGCGGCGTCTGGCGACACCAGCCCGACCTCGTCGCCGAGAACCTGCTCGAAGTCGTGAAGGAAATAATAAAGACGAGTGAAAAGCCGTGAATCGTGAATCGTGAATCGTGAATCGTGAATCGTGAATCGTGAATCGTA
>Ga0272482_10000509_pt1 | contig 12158 bp, 4 predicted proteins | sample RVTome_8_FD_192427 | JGI IMG/M metagenome (GOLD analysis project Ga0272482, IMG submission 192427) | Soil microbial communities from uranium-contaminated site in the Upper Colorado River Basin, Wyoming, United States - RVT160D0 (version 2) ...
AGGCCCTGCGCAGCACGCTGCCGGAGTTCATGATCCCGAGGTGCTTCGTCGTCCTCGACCAGTTGCCGCTGACGGGCACGGGCAAGGTCAACCGCAAGGCGCTGCCGCCCGTCGACCTCGACCAGCGCGAGAGCGAGCAGGCCCTCGCCGCCCCCCGCACGCCCCTCGAAGAGATGCTGGCCGGCGTCTGGCGCGAAGTGCTGCGGCGCGAGAGCGTCGGCATCAACGACGACTTCTTCGCCATCGGCGGACACTCGCTGCTCGCCGCGCAGGTCGTCAGCCGCGCGGCCCGCAGCTTCGGCGTCCAGCTCGAACTGCGCGAGGTCTTCGAGCGCCCGACCATCGCGCAACTGGCCGAGCGGGTGCTGGAGCTGCACCGCCTCAAGACGCGCGGCCACGTCGAGCCGATCCAGCGCGTGCCGCGCGACGGGCTACTGCCGCTCGCCAACGCGCAGAAGCGTCTGTGGTTCCTCAACCAGCTTGAGCCGGGCAACCCCGCCTACAACATGGCGATGGGCTTCCGCCTGACGGGGCCGCTCGACGCCGCGGCGCTCGAATGGTCGCTGAACCAGCTCGTCGTGCGGCACGAGACGCTGCGCACGACCATCGGCACGGCCGACGGCCGCCCGTTCCAGTCCATCGCCGAGCCCGCGCCGCTCTCGCTAAACGTCGCGCGGCTGGGCGACGTGCCCGAAGAGGAGAAGGAGGGCGCGGCCCGTGAAGTCATCCGGGAGGAGGTCAGCCGGCCCTTCGACCTGGCGACCGGGCCGCTCTTCCGCCACCTGCTCGTGAGCCTCGACGACGAGCGACACTTCCTCTGGTTCACGCTGCACCACATCGTCTGCGACGCGTGGTCGCTGGGCGTCATCATCCGCGAGCTGATGAGCCTCTACTCGGCGCGCGTCGCCGGCATCACGCGCCAGCTCCCGGCCCTGCCGATCCAGTACGCCGACTTCGCCGTCTGGCAGAGCCGCTGGCTCAAGGACGAGGCGCTCAAGACGGAGGTCGAGTACTGGAAGGCGCAACTGGGCGATGATGTCGTCGCGCTCAACCTCCCGCTCGACTACCCGCGCGCCGCCGAGATGACCTTCCGCGGCGCGCACCTCAGACTCGAATTCTCGCCGGAGCTGACCGACGGCCTCCGCCGCCTCAGCCAGACGCTCGGCAGCACCCTCTTCATGACGGTCCTGACGGCGTGGAAAGTCCTGCTGGCGAGGTACTGCGGGCAGACCGACATCGTCGTCGGCACGCCCGTCGCCGGCCGCACCGCGCCGGAGACCGAGTCGCTCATCGGGATGTTCGTCAACACCCTCGTGCTGCGCACGTCGCTCGACCACAACCCTTCGTTCGCCGAGGCCCTGCGGCGCGTCAAGAAAGTCTGCCTGGAGGCTTACGCGCATCAGGACTTGCCGTTCGAGGAGTTAGTGAGCGTGCTCCAGCCGACGCGCGACCTGAGCCGCGTGCCGCTCTTCGAGATCATGTTCAATTGGCTGAGCTTCGCCGAGCGCTCGCAGGAGATCGCCGCGACGGCCGGCGGGCTGGCCGAGGCCGGCCTGACGCTGACGCCGTTGGCGGTCGAGAACAGCTTCTCGAAGTTCGACATGTCCGTCATCCTCGGCGAGCGGCCCGACGGGATGAGCGGCACCATCGAGTTCAACACCAACCTCTTCGCGCCGCAGACCATCGAGCGGCTCATCGCCAACTTCGGCCGGCTCCTCGAAAGCATCGCCCGCGAGCCGGACGCGCGCATCGAGAACCTGTCGCTGTTGACCGAGGCCGAGCGCGCCGCCGTGCTCGAAGGGTTGAACCGGACGGCCGCCGACTACCCGGCCGACCTCTGCGCGCACCAGCTCTTTGAGCTTCAGGCGCGGCGCACGCCCGACGACGCCGCGCTCGTCTTCGAGGGGCAGACCGTCAGCTACCGCGCGCTCAACGAGAGCGCGAACCGCCTCGCGCACTACCTGCGCCGGGCCGGCGTCGGCCCCGAGGCGCTGGTCGGCATCTCTCTGGAGAGGTCGCCGGAGATGGTCGTCGCCATGCTCGGCGTGTTGAAGGCGGGCGGGGCCTACGTGCCGCTCGACGCCGAGTACCCGGAGGCGCGGCTGAACTACGTGGCCGTCGACGCCGGCGTCAAAGTCCTGCTCACGACGCGCGACGCCGCCGGCAAGTTCGCCTCCGTCAAGACGCGCCTCATTTGCCTCGACGAGGCCGCGGGCGAGATCGCCGCCGCGCCCGCCGACGACCCGCGCAACCTGACCTCGCCCGACAACCTGCTCTACATGATTTACACCTCCGGCTCGACCGGCAAGCCGAAGGGCGCGATGAACACGCACCGGGGCGTCGTCAACCGCCAGCTCTGGATGCAGGAGCAGTACCCGCTCGGGGCAGACGACAGGCTGTTGCAGTTGTCATCGTTCGGCTTCGACTTTTCGGTCTGGGAAATCCTCGGCACGCTGGCGGCGGGCGCGCAACTCGTCATCCCCGAGCCCGGCGTCCAGCGCGACCCGGCCCGGCTCGTCTCGCTGATTCAGAGCGCCGGCGTCACCGTCATCCACTTCGTCCCCTCGCTCCTCAACGCCTTCGTCAATCAGGAGGGCGTCGAGCAGTGCCGCAGCCTGCGGCTCGTGCTGGCGGGCGGCGAGGCCCTCGCGTACGAGCTTCAGGAGAGGTTCTTCGCCGCGCTGCCCGGCGCGGCGCTGGCGAACCAGTACGGGCCGACCGAGGCGTCCATCGACGTGACCTTCTGGGACTGCGTGCGCGACTCGCGGGCGCGCAAGGTGCCCATCGGCCGCCCCAACGCGAACAACCGCGTCTACATCTTAAACCGCCACTTGCAGCCCGTGCCGCTCGGCGTCGGCGGCGAGTTGTACATCGGCGGCGTGGCGGTCGGGCGCGGCTACTGGTCGCGCCCCGGTCTGACGGCCGAGAAGTTTTTGCCCGACCCCTACGGCGCGGCGCCCGGCGCGCGGATGTACCGCACGGGCGACCTCGCGCGCTTCATGCAGGACGGCGCGGTAGAGTTCCTCGGGCGCGTCGATCAACAGGTCAAGGTGCGCGGCTTCCGGATTGAACTCGGCGAGGTCGAGGCGGCGCTCGCGGAGTGCCCGTCCGTCGCCGAGGCTGCGGTGGTCTTCCGCGAAGAGTCCGACGGCGAGCGGCGCGTGGCGGCTTACGTCGTGCCGCGGCCGGGCCACGACTTCAACGTCATGCAACTGCGCGAGGACCTCAGCCGGAGTCTGCCCGACTACATGATCCCGGCCGCCTTCGTCAGGATGGACGCGCTGCCGCTGCTGCCCTCGGGCAAGCTCGACCGCCCCGCGCTGCCGGAGCCGGGCGGCGGGCGCGACGAGCTCGGCGACGGCTACGCGCCGCCGACCAACGAGGTCGAGGAGCGGCTGGCCGAGGTCTGGGCCGGCGTCCTCAACGTCGAGCGCGTCGGCATCCATGACAACTTCTTCGCGCTCAGCGGCGACTCCATCCTCAGCATCCAGATCGTCGTGCGCGCCAAAGAGGTCGGGCTCCACTTCAACCCGCGGCAGATGTTCCAGCACCAGACGATTGCGGAGCTGGCGGCCGTCACCTCCTTCAACCCGCCGGTCAGCGCCGAGCAGGGGGCCTTGAGCGGCCCCGTGCCTCTGCTCCCGATTCAGCTCGACTTCTTCGAGCGCCGCCTGCCCGAGCCGCACCACTTCACGCAGGCGCTGATGATTAACCCCGGCGCGGAGGTTGACGTGGCCGCCCTGCGGGGCGCGCTCGACGCCGTGCTCGTCTTCCACGACGCGCTGCGGATGCGCTTCCGCCAAGCCGACGGCGCGTGGCAGCAGTCCTACGCCCCGGCCGAAGAGAACGAAGTCTTCGCTCTCCACGATTTGAGCGGCGAGCCCGACGGGTCGGGCTCGTCGAGGTTCGCCGAACTCGTGGCCGAGACCCAGCGCAGCCTCGACCTTGAGTCCGGGCCGCTCTTCCGCGCGGCGCTCTTCAGGCTGGGCGCGGACAAGGGCTGGCGGCTGCTGTTGGTCGCGCACCACCTCATCGTTGACGGCGTCTCGTGGCGCGTGCTGGCCGACGATTTGTGGAACGCTTACCAGCAGCCGCTGCGCGGCGAGGCCGTCAACCTCGGCCAGAAGACCAGCTCTTTCCGGCAGTGGGCCGCGAAGCTGCGCGAGGCTCGGCCGGCGGCCGAGGTGCGCGCGTCAGCCGCCTACTGGCTGGAGCAGGCCGGGCTCAGCGAGGCCCCGTGGTGGGTCGAGCGGCCGGACGGGCGCAACGAGGAGGCGCAGGTCGCGCGCGTCCGGCGGAGGCTGGACGCGGCCGAGACGGCGCTGCTCTTGAAAGACGTGCCGCAGGCTTACGGCGTGCAGATCACGGAAGCCCTGCTGGCCGCGTTCGGCGAGGCCGTGCGCGCGTGGGGCGGGGCCGCGCGCGTCGTGGTCGCGGTCGAGGGCCACGGGCGCGACGAGCCGGTCGCGGCGCTCGACGTGACGCGCACGGTCGGGTGGTTCACGACCGTCACGCCGCTTCTCGCCGACTTGAGCGGCCCCGAAGCGTTGTGGGAGAGAGTGCGGCGCGCCGCCGCCGGCCTGCGCGGCGGGCTCGAAGCCGGGTGGAGTTTCAGACACCTCCGGTACCTCGACACGACGGCGGCGGCCGAAGCCGAGCGCCTGCGGCGCGAATGGGAGCCGGCCGTGAGCCTCAACTACCTCGGGCAGGTGAAGGCGATGGGCCGCGGCGAGCGCGAGTGGGGCGTCGCCGAGGAGGGCGTCGGCCCCGTGCGCAGCGAGCGCGGGGGCCGTCGTTACGAGCTGGACGTGACGCTCGTCGTCGTCAACGACGAACTCGAAATCACGCTCGCCTACAGCCGCGAGCGGTACGGCGTCGAACAGATGGAGCGGCTGGCCGCGGCCTACCTCGCGGCGCTGCGGCAGGTCGTCGAGGCACGCGGCGAAGTGACGGAGGCGGTGGCCGACACGCCCGCGAGCGACGCGTCGCTCGCGCCTTTGAATCAGCAGCAGTGGGACGAACTGATCGAGGAAGTCGAGTTCGAGTACTGAGGGTTGCGCGGCGCGAGGTGATCATGGACTTTCGGAAATTCAAGCCCCGGCCCGTCAAGCTGTCGGTGAGCGAGCTCGTCGAGGCGGGCCGCCTCGAACCCGGGAGAGATTTGCCTCTCGTGCTCACGCCGGCGCAGCCCCGCGTGAGGCTCGCGCAGTGGGCCGCGCAGAGCGCCGCGCTCATCGAAGAGCACCTCCGGCGCTCCGGCGCGCTCCTCTTCCGCGGCTTCGGGGTGAACACGCCCGAACTCTTCGAGGAGGTCGTCCGGGCCGTCACGCCGCGGCTGCTCGCCTACACCGAACGCTCGACGCCGCGCACCTCCGTGGGCGGAGACATTTACACGGCGACGGAGTACCCGGCCGACCGGCACATCCCGCTGCACAACGAGAACTCGTACTCGCACGCGTTCCCGCGCCGGCTCTGGTTCTGTTGCATACAGCCGGCCGAGCGCGGCGGCGAGACGCCGCTCGCCGACAGCCGCGAAGTCCTGCGCCGCCTCGCGCCGCAGACCCGCGCGCGCTTCGACGAGAAGGGCGTCATGTACGTGAGGAACTACGGGCAGGGCATCGACCTCGACTGGCAGACCGCCTTCCAGACGACCTCGCGCGCCGCCGTCGAAGAGTACTGCCGCGCGGCCGGCATCAAGTTCGAGTGGAGGGGCGAGGGACGCCTGCGCACGCGTCAGGTGCGGCCGTCGATTCAGGTCGCGCCGGAGACGGGCGAGCCCGTCTGGTTCAATCAGGCGCACCTCTTCCACGTCTCCGCCCTGGAAGAAGGCGTCCGCGCAGACCTCCTGCGCACGACGGCCGTGGAAGACCTCACGCGCAACGCCTTCTACGGCGACGGCTCGGCCATCGCCGTAGAGACGCTCGAAGAGATTCGCGGCGCGTACCGGGCGTGCGCCGTGACGTTCCCGTGGCAGCGCGGCGACGTGCTGCTCGTCAACAACCTCCTCACCGCCCACGGCCGCAACCCCTACGAGGGCGCGCGCCGCGTGCTGGTGGCGATGGCGGACAGGCAGCTCGCCGCCCCGACCGGCCAGACCGGCGCGGCCTGAGACACGCCCTCCCGGCTCGGCCCTCTCCCGCCAGAGATCGAACTTCACTGAAGTCGAAGGGACTTTGACGTGAAAACAACTGCGAGCGATAAGGCGCAAAACATCGAGGCCGTCTACCCGCTGTCCCCTTTGCAGCAGGGCATGATCTTTCACACCCTCTTTGCTCCCAGCTCGGGCGTCTACATCGAACAACTGAACTGTCGCTTCCACGGCGAGTTGGACGTGGAGGCTTTCCGGCGGGCGTGTCAGGCGGTCGTCGACAGGCACTCCGTGCTGCGGACGGCTTTCGTCGGCGAGAGCCAGGGCGAGTTGATGCAGGTCGTCGTCAAGCGCGTCAAACTCCCGTTCGAGTTGCTGGACTGGCGCGGGCTCTCGGACGGCGAGCAGCAGTCGAGACTCGAAGGGCTGCAACAGGCCGACCGCGCCGAGGGCTTCAAGCTCGCGCGCGCCCCGCTGATGCGGCTGCGCCTGATCCGGCTCGGCGACGAACTGCACCACTTCGTCTGGAGCCACCACCACCTGCTGCTCGACGGCTGGTCGGTGCCGCTCGTCATGCGCGAAGTCTTGGGCGGATACGAGGCGTTCCGGCGGGGGGCGGAGCCTCGTTGGCCGGCGGCGCGACCCTTCCGCGATTACATCGCGTGGCTCCGGCAACAGGACGCGGGCGCGGCGCGGGCCTACTGGGAGCGCGCCCTGCTGGGCGTCGCCGGGGCCACGCGCCTCGCCAACCGTCAACTGCACAACAACGGCGGCGGACGCGCCGGGGCCGGCGAGCGGCGGGCGCGGCTCAGCGTCGCGGAAAGCGAGCGGGTGCGCCGCGCCTCCCGAGCGATGCAGGTGACGGTCAACACGCTGGTGCAGGGCGCGTGGGCGGTGGTCTTGACCCGTCACACGGGAGAGCGCGAAGCGATCTACGGGGTGACGGTGAGCGGACGCCCGGCCGAACTTGAGGGCGTCGGCGAGATGGTCGGCCTCTTCATCAACAGCCTCCCGGCGCGGGCGCGCGTCGCGCCCGACGAAGCGGTCGGCCCGTGGCTGCGGCGGCTCCAGGCGGAGCAGGCCGAGAGCCGGCAATTCGAGTACAGCCCGCTGGCGGAGGTGCAGAAGTGGGCGGGCCTCGGAGGCGGCGAGCGCCTCTTCGAGAGCCTCGTCGTCTTCGAGAACTACCCCGTCGAAGAGTCGCTGCGCGACGGCGGCGGGAGTTTAGAGATTACGCACTTCAACTACGTCGACCCGCCGCAGGCCGAGCTGATGCTGATGGTCGTGCCCGGCGCGGAGACCCTCGTCCGCCTGATGTACGACAGGGGCTTGTTCGCCGACGAGGCGGCCGAACAGATTCTTGAGCACTTCAGGACGGTGCTGCTCTCCATCTGCGACGACGCCTCCGGCCGAGTGCGCGACCTCCGGTTCCCGGCCGGCATCGAGCCGCGGCTCGCGGCCCCTGCGGCGGGCCAGTCTTTCGCCGCCGACGAGTTCTCTTTCGAGGCCGGGTGAGCGACGCGCCGACGCCCGCGCCGTGTGACAGCTTCACCTGACGGTCAAGGCGACCGTCGAAAGGAAACCCACACTCGTGATGACAAAGAGCCGCCTCTTAACGCCGCTCGCTGCCCTCCTCGTCTGCCTCTGCTGCGCGCCGGCCGCGGCGCAGCAGAGGGGCGCGAGGCTTCAGGTCGAGCACACGGTGAAGGTCGAGAGCCTACGCGAACAGGTCTACCGGGCGACGACCGTCATCCGCGGCGTCAACGCGCCGCGGCTGCGACTGGAGCTGCCCGTCTTCCGGCCCGGCATCTACACGACCAACTTTTTCGTCAGCAACATCTTCGACCTCATGGTCACGGACGGGGCCGGCAAGCCTCTGATGTTCGTCATGCCGCACAAGCAGACGTGGGAGGTCGAGACGGGCGGGGCCGCGGAGGTCAGGTTCTCTTACAACTACCGCGCCGAGGTGCTCTCGGCCAGCCAGGCTTACCTCGACAACGACTTCGGCTTCTTCACCGGCGTGCACTTCTTCCCGATGGTGCAGGGCCGGCGCGACCTCCCGGCCGCCGTCCGCATCGAGGCCCCGGCGGGCTGGGCCGTCCTCTCGACGCTGAAGGAGACCGCCGACCCAATGGCCTTTACCGCCGCCGACTACGACAGCCTCGCCGATTCCCAGACGATGGTCGGCCACTTCGACCTCACGCGCTTCGAGGTGGACGGCCACCCGCGCTACTTCGCCTCCACGCCCGTCGGCAAGTACTCCAAAGAGCGCACCGCCGAGATGAGCGAAATCCTGACCCGCATCGACCGCGTGCAGTCGGCCATCTTCGGCGAGCGGCCCTTCGACAAATACGTCTACTTCTACATCTTCAAGCAGCGGGTCGAGGGCGGCGCGCTCAACACGCTCCCCGAGATTCAGTCGCTGAACTCGCACCTGCACATCGTCCGCCCGAACGACGAAGACTCGCAGCCGTCCCGGCTCCTCGCCTCGGCCAACCACAACTTCTTCCACGCCTGGAACCTGATGCGGATGCGCCCGGCCGAGTACTGGCCGCTCGACTACTCGCGCGAGGTCGAGACGCCGCTGCTGTGGCTGGCCGAGGGCGTGACCCGCTACTACATGACCGTCACCCGGCTGCGCGCGCGCTACGGCGAGCGCGACGAATTCCTGATGCGGCTCAACGAGGCCATCGCCGACGTGGAGCGGCGGCCGGCGCGGGCCTACCTCTCGCCGGCCAACGCCTCCGTGCTCTCGGGCGTGCGCTACGAGGGGCCGCTGGAGGCCGACTACTCCTACATCATGGGCGGGCACGTCATCGGGGCGCTGCTCGACCTCTCCATCCGGCGCGACACCGACAGCCGGGCCTCGTTCGACGACGTGATGCGCCTGCTCTACCAGCAGTCCTACAAGAAGGGGCGCGGGTACACGACCGACGACGTCGTCCGCGTCATCAACCAGCTCACGCGCCGCGACTACCGCGACTTCTTCAGGCGTCATGTGTGGGGGACAAAGGTGCCGCCCTACGACGAGATTCTGGGCTACGCCGGCTACCGTCTGGAGAAGTCCGTCAACGAGCGCCCGAGCCTCGGGCTAGCGCTGGAGCAGCGGCCCGACGGCGTCACGCTGACGAGCGTCGCGCGGCGCTCGGCCGCCGCCTACGCGGGGCTGGAGGCGGGCGACGTGCTGCTCAAGCTGGGCGACCTCGACATCGCCAAGAACGGCTTCGCCGGCGTGCGCGAACTGGTGGCGAGCCGCAAGGGCCAGAACGTGCCCGTCACGGTCAAGCGGGGCGCGGAGGTCAAGCAGACGGAGTTGACCATCGGCGTCGTGCGCGACGTCGATTTCCGGGTGCGCGAAGTGGCGAACCCGACGCCCGAACAGCTCAGGCTGCGCGACGCGTGGCTCAAACAGTGACCCGCCGGGCGGCGGCGTCCGAACCCTTCCAGTCAGCAAACTTGCGGGAGACAAGCTCATGGCATTCAGGAAAACACTCGCGGCTTCGCTCATCGCGCTCCACCTCCTGGCCCCCCTGCCGGCCACGGCGGACGAGGGGCTCTGGGACTTGCACGGCGTGCCGGCCGCGGAGATCGAGAAGCGCCACCGCATCAAGCTCGGCGACGGGCTGGTCGAGCGTCTGCGGCGCTCGACCGTGCGGCTGTCCAACGGCGGGACGGGGGCTTTCGTCTCGCCCGACGGCCTCCTGCTGACGAACCAGCACGTGGCGCAGGACTTCGTCCAGAAAATCAGCTCCGTGGAAAAAAACTATGTGAAGGACGGCTACGTCGCGCGCGAGCGGGGCGCGGAGCTGAAGCTACCCGAAATCGAGGTGCGCGTCCTGGAGCGGCAGGAGAACGTCACGGCGCGCGTCAACGGCGCGGTCAAGGAGGGGATGTCGGCGGGCGAAGCGGCCAACGCGCGCCGGCGCGAGAGTGTCCGCATCGTGCAGGAGAGGGACAAGGCCGAGGGCCTGACCAGCGACGTCCTCTCGCACTTCAAGGGCCTCAAGCACACGCTCTACTCCTACAAAGTCTACCGCGACGTGCGGCTCGTCTTCATCCCGGAGCGCGAGGTCGCCAACTTCGGCGGCGACGACGACAACTACCGCTACCCGAGATTCTGGATGGACGCGGCCCTGCTGCGCATCTATGAGAAAGACCAGCCGCTGCGCACCGAGAGCCACCTCACGCCGGCCGCCGGCGGCGCGCAGGAGAAGGCGACCGTCATCGTCGCCGGCTACCCGCTGACGACGGAGAGGTATCTGACGGCCGCGCACCTCGAATACCTGACGCGCACCGAGCTGCCGCTCGTCGTCAAGCGGCTGCAAAGCCAGCTCGCCGCGCTCCGCGCCTTCGCCGCGCTCGGCGAGTCGGAGGCCGTCAGCGTGCAGACGCAGATCTTCGACACGGAGAACACGATCAAGGCGCTCGCGGGCCGCGTGCAGGGGCTCTCGCGCAAGGGCGTCCTCGAAGGGCGGCGCAAGAGCGAGCAGGCGTGGCGCCAGCAGCTCGCCCGCCGGCCGGGCGGAGAGCGCTACGAGCGGGCCTTCGCGGCCGTCGAGAGGGCCCGCCGGGATTTGAACGCGTACGAGGCCGAGCGGCGTCTGCTCGACGAGACGTGGGCGTTCGAGACGGGGCTCTTCCGCGCGGCGCGCGAGCACGTGCGGCTGGCGCAGGAGAAGGCGAAGGAGCCGAACGAGCGCATGGCCGGCTTCGACGACGCCTTCCTCGCGCGGCTGGAGAAGCAAGTGGTTTCGGGCGCGCCGAAGAAGAGCAAGTTCGACGAGCTGAGGCTGGCGAACTCGCTCGCGCTGTTGAAGGACGCGCTGGGCGACGCGCACCCGGCTGTGAAGACGGCGCTGGCCGGCAAGTCGCCCGCGGAGAGGGCGGCCGAACTGATGTCGCAGACGCGCCTCGACGACGTGGGCTTCCGCAAGACGCTGGCCGCGGAAGGCCTGCGCGGGCTGGAGGCGAGCACCGACCCCATGATCGTGCTCGCGCGCTGGGCCGACGCCGAGGCGCTGCGCCTGCGCCTGCGCTACCAGGCCGAGGTCGTGGAGGTCGAGGGCGAGAACTACCCGGTGGTCGAACAGGCCCTGCACACGCTGCTCGGCGAGAGTCGTTACCCGGACGCGAACTTCACGCTGCGGCTCAGCGTCGGGCAGGTCACGGGCTACTCCGAGGGCGGTAAAAAATTGCCGCCCTTCACGACCCTCGCCGGGCTCTTCGACCGGGCGCGGCAGAACGGCAACAAGTCGCCCTACCAGTTGCCCGAGCGCTGGCTCGCGCGGCGCGCCGACCTCAAGCCGGAGACGCCCTTCAACTTCGTCACGACCAACGACGTCGTCGGCGGCAGCAGCGGCTCGCCGGTCGTCAACGAGCGCGGCGAGCTGCTGGGCATCATCTTCGACTCGAACGAGCACGCGCTCGTCGGCCGGTACCTGTACGACGGCGAGCGCGGGCGCGCCATCGCACTCGACGTGCGCGCGCTGCTCGCCGCGCTCAGGCAGGTCTACGGGGCCGAGCCGCTGCTGGCCGAGCTGGGGCGCGGCTGAAGATTTTACACGCGACGCCCCGCCCGAGACCGAGGGGGAAGCGCGGAGACGAGGAGTATGAGCGCGGCGAATCAGGAGACCATGGTGTACGACCCCGAACTGGTCGAGGAGAAGCACTACTGGCTGGGGAAGCTTTCGGGATGGGGCGAGGAGACGTTCCTGCCTCTCGACTACCCGCGCCACCCGATCTATCTGGGGGCCGTCGGGAGCCTGCGCGCCGAAGTCCCCGGCGCGCTCTACGCGCGGCTCAGGGGGCTGACGAAGGGCTCGCCGTTTCTGCTCTTTGTCACGCTGCTCGCCGCCTACAAGGTCTGTCTCCTGAAATACTCCGGGCAGAGGAAAATCTCCGTCGGCAGCCCGGCCGCGCTCGACGGGCAGCCGCCGGAGGATGCGACGCCGAACGCGCTCGTCATCGTCGACGAGCTCGACCCCGGGGCCAGCTTCAAAGACCTCCTCATGCAAGTCCGCTCAAGTCTTGCCGAGGCGTACCGCAGACAGCGGTACTCCTTCAGCCACCT
>Ga0272482_10000510_pt1 | contig 12156 bp, 11 predicted proteins | sample RVTome_8_FD_192427 | JGI IMG/M metagenome (GOLD analysis project Ga0272482, IMG submission 192427) | Soil microbial communities from uranium-contaminated site in the Upper Colorado River Basin, Wyoming, United States - RVT160D0 (version 2) ...
CTTGCGGAGGGCGCCCGGCACCTTTTCGAACGGGGACAAGGAGATCGGCTCGCGGTAGATGGTGTAGCCGCCGAACAGCTCGTCGGCGCCCTCGCCGGAGAGCACCACCTTCACGTGCCGGCGGGCCTCGCGGGCGATGAACCACAGCGGCACCAGCGCGGGGTCGGCGACCGGGTCGTCCAGGTACCAGACGATCAGCGGCAGCGCCTCCATCATCTCCTCGGCGCCGACCGTTCTGACCACGTGTTTCACCCCGATCGCGGCCGCCGACTCGGCGGCGACGTCGACCTCGGAGTAGCCCTCGCGCTCGAAGCCGGTCGTGAAGGTGATCAGGTTCGGGTTGTGCTCGCGGGCGAGCGCGGCGATCGCCGTCGAGTCGATGCCGCCGGACAGGAACGAGCCGACCGTCACGTCCGCGCGCATGTGCTTCGCGACCGAGTCACGCATGACCTCGGCGATCTCGTCGTACAGCTTCTGCGACTCGTCGCGAACCGGCGTCGGGCGGAAGGTGTGGAAGAAGTACCGCTCGGTGCGCAGCTCGCCGCCGGGGGAGATGGTGAACGACGTGCCCGACTCGATCCGCCGCACCTCCTGGTGCAGCGTCTCCGGCTCCGGCACGTACTGCAGCGTCAGGTAGTGCTGCAGCGCCTTCCTGTCCAGCGTCTGCCCCAGCTGCAGCCGGGGCGACAGCTCGAGCAGCGCCTTCTTCTCGCTGGAGAACGCCACGCCGCCGGGGCCGGCCGAGTAGAACAGCGGCTTGATGCCGAACGGGTCACGCGCGCCGAACACCTCACGCTTGCGCCAGTCCCAGATCAGGAACGCGAACATGCCGCGCAGCTTCGACACCGCCGCCGGCCCGAGGTAGTGGTACAGCGCCACGATGACCTCACTGTCACCGTGTGTGCGCATGGTCGCGCCGTACTGCTCGATGAGCTCCTCGCGCAGCTCGAGGTAGTTGTAGATCTCGCCGTTGAACAACAGCGTGTAGCGCTCCTGGACACCCTCCGGGCTCCAGTGCAGCGGCTGGTGGGAGTGGTCGACATCGATGATCGACAGGCGGTTGAAGCCGAAGACCACCTCGTCGCCGGTCCACGTTCCGCTCTCGTCCGGACCTCTGTGCCGCTGGCACCGCATGGCCGCGGCCACGGCGTCCCTGGTCGCGCTGGCATCCGATTCGGTAGGGCACACCACACCAAGCAGACCGCACACGGTTCCGGCACAACCTCTCCTGTCGAGTGCTCGTCGACGCTCAGTATGGCCGCTTCGGACATGGCTGCCCCTAAGCGGTGTGGCCTGCGCCTCTCGGCTACGCTCCGGGGCTGTGATCACCGGTCTTCTTGGGAGGGGTCGCGCAGTGGGCGGAACCGGGCGTACACGGACATCGCGGCTGGCCACCATCGGTGGGCTCGTCGGGCTGGTGGCCGTCACCGCGACGGGTTGCTCCGGCGACGAGGTGCTGCGGTTCGGCTGGCCGGAGGCGGTCACGCCCCAGGCCGCGCGCATGCGTGACTTCTGGACGTGGTCCGTCGTCGCCTCCCTCGTCATCGGCGTGATCATGTGGGCCCTGATCCTGTGGCCGGTCATCGCGCACCGGAAGAAGGGCGACAAGCTCCCGAGGCAGTTCCAGTACAACCACTTCCTCGAGTTCATCTACACCGGCGTGCCGTCGATCATCGTCGTCGTCCTCTTCTACTTCACGGTGACCACGCAGAACTACGTGCTCGCCGAGGAGCCGGAGGACCGGGTCGACGTCAACGTCGACGTCCTCGCCTTCCAGTGGAACTGGCAGTTCACCTACAACGAGTACGTGAACGAGGCCGGTCAGCGGGTCGTGCCACGCACCTCCGACGGCGAGCTGGTCAGCACCATCGGCAGCACCACCGAGATCCCGCTGCTCGTGCTCCCGTCGACGAAGTCGATTCACTACGACCTGCGTGCCCGCGACGTCATCCACTCGTTCTTCGTGCCGGAGTTCAACTTCAAGCGAGACGTCTTCCCGTACCCGGAGAAGAACAACCAGGACAACACGTTCCAGAACTCGATCGACCGCGAGGGCTCGTTCGTCGGGCGCTGCGCCGAGCTCTGCGGCACCTACCACTCGGGCATGAACTTCGAGGTCAGGGCACTGAGCCCGGAGCGGTTCGACAACTACATGCAGCTGCGGGTGACGACCAACACCGACACCGGCAAGCCGTACACGGCAGCGGAGGCGCTCGAACAGCTCGGCAAGGACGACCCGTCGTGCGGCGAGCTCTGCACCCCGCACGCCGTGACCACGTCGCCGTTCAACAGCGACCGCACCGTTCGCACCTCGTCGAACTGACTCAGCGGAGGACTGACTGATGAAGGTCGAAGCCAGGCTGTTCGACATCACGACGGCGTTCTTCTTCATCGCCGCGATCGTGTACGGGATCTGGGCCAAGGAGCCGGTCGGCACCGTCGGGCTCATCCTCACCGGTGGGCTCTCGCTGATCATCGGGTCGTACTTCCACTTCGTCGCCCGTCGTGTCGAGCGACGGCCGGAGGACAACCCCGAGGCCGAGATCAGCGACGGCGCCGGTGAGGTCGGGTTCTTCTCCGCCGGTAGCTACTGGCCGGTCGCGATCGCCGCCTCCGGTGGACTGGCGGCCGTGTCGCTGGCGTTCTGGCAGATCTGGCTGTTGATCGTCGCACTGGTGCTGGTTCTCACCACCGTCGGTGGGCTGGTGTTCGAGTACCACACGCGGCCGAACACGACCGACTGATCTTCCCGAGCCACAACGAAAGAGGGCCCCTCGGCGAGGGGCCCTCTTCTCGTTTCCTATGCGCTTGCCTGGGTTTCCGCCAGTTGTCGGGATCGGTCGATCCAGCGGTCGAGCAGGCTTGCCGCTCTGCCCGAGTCGATGGCTTCCGCCGCCTCGGTCATGCCAGCCGCCAGGTCAGCCGTCAGGTCCCCGCTGAAGCCCTTGAACGCCGCTATCGCGCCCGCCGCGTTGATCAGCACCGTGTCCCTGATCGCGCCGGCGTCGCCGCCCAGCAGGGCCCGGAGCGCTCGCGCGTTGGTCTCCGCGTCGCCGCCCGCCAGCGAGCCTTCCGGCGCCGGGGCCAGGTTCAGCGCCTTCGGGTCGATGGTCGTCTCGCGGACCTCGCCGTTCGACGCCACCCACGCACTGGTCGTGGTTGTGGTGGTTATCTCATCGAGGCCGTCGTCGCCGCGGACGACGAGCACCGAGAAGCCCCGGCCGGCCAACACTTCCGCGATCACCGGGGCCAGCGCGGCGTGCGCGCAGCCGACCAGCGCCGCCGTCGGCTGCGCCGGGTTCGTGAGCGGGCCCAGGATGTTGAACACCGTGGGGATGCCCAGCTCCGCCCTGGCGGGACCGACGAAGCGGAACGCCGGGTGGAAGGCCCTGGCGAAGCAGAAGCCGATGCCCAGCTCGTCGACGCAGGTGGCTACCGCTTCCGGGGAGAGCTCGATCACCACTCCGAGTGATTCGAGCACGTCCGCCGCGCCGCACTGTGACGATGCCGACCGGTTTCCGTGCTTCACGACCGGCACGCCGGCCGCCGAGGTGACCAGAGCGCTCATCGTCGAGATGTTGACCGTGCCGGCCTGGTCGCCGCCGGTGCCGACGACGTCGACCGCGGGTGCGGCCAACGTCACTCTCAGCGCGTGGGTCAGCATCACCTCGGCCAGGCCCGCCACCTCGGCAGGGGTCTCACCCTTGGAGCGCAGGGCCGCCGCGAAGGCGCCGATCTGGCTGCCGGTCGCCTGACCAGTCATGATCTGGTCCATCGCCCAGGACGTCTCGGTCGTGCCGAGGTCCTGGCGCGCGACCAACCGGCCCAGCAGGCCGGGCCAGGTCTGGGTCACCGGGGTCACCCCTGGACGACGGGGAGCTGCTTGTTGCGCAGGACGTCGGCGACCGTCTCCGCCGCGGCCAGCGGGTCGAGCGGGTGCACGATGACGGCGTCCGCCTGGGACCACGTGGCCAGCCAGCGATCGTCCTTGCGCCGGATGGCGATCACGATCGGGGGACAGTTGTCGATCTCGTTCTTGAGCTGGCGGCACAGGCCGATGCCACCGGTCGGCTGGGACTCGCCGTCGAGAATGGCCAGGTCAACGTTGCCGGCGTCCATCTCCATCAGCACGTCGGCGATGGTGGCGGACTCGTGGTAGGTCACCCGGCCGATGTCGGCGGCTGGCCTGCGGCCGACGGCTGTGACGATCCTCTCCCGGACTTCCGGCCGGTGGCTGAACACGAGGATCTTCAGCGGCGAGCTCATCGAATGCCTCCGGCGGGAAATAGGGCAGGTCCGGACACGTGGATGCTATCCGGCACCTCGTGATCGGCTGCACGCCCCCGACCCCCCGACGCGCCGTGGACCCGATCAGCTCACCGGCCCACGGACAGGCAATAATGCCCGCGTGACGACAGCAGCGCCCTCAATCAGCCAGCGTGTGCATTCGCTGAACCGGCCGAACATGGTCAGCGTCGGCACCATCGTGTGGCTGGCCAGCGAGCTGATGTTCTTCGCCGGCCTCTTCGCCATGTTCTTCACGGTCAAGGCGCAGAACGACACCGGCCACTGGCCTCCGCCCCCGTACCACCTCGACGTGCCCTACGCGCTCGTTGTCACGATCGTGTTGGTCGCCTCGTCCATCACCTGTCAGCTGGGTGTGTTCGCGGCGGAGAAGGGCGACGTGTTCGGGTTGCGGAAGTGGTACACGATCACGCTGGTGATGGGCTTCTTCTTCGTGCTCGGCCAGGCGAACGAGTACCGCACGCTCATCTCCGAGGGCCTGACCATCCCGTCCTCCGCGTACGGCACCGTGTTCTACCTGACCACCGGGTTCCACGGCCTGCACGTGACCGGTGGCCTCATCGCCTTCGTGTACCTGCTCATGCGCACCAGGATGAGCAAGTTCACCCCGGCCCAGGCCACGTCGGCGATCGTCGTGTCGTACTACTGGCACTTCGTCGACATCGTCTGGATCGGTCTGTTCTCCGTGATCTATTTCGTGAAGTGACCAGACCGAGCCGCCGACTCGCCGGGTCCGAACTGACATCAGAGGTTGCCGCACAGATGACCAAGAAACTCAGGGCACGCACGAAGATGCGCCGCCGCATCGCCGGCCTGCTGGCGCTGGGCATCGCGCTGATCGGCGTCGGCGCGCTGTACAGCGTGCTGGTGCCGGAGCCGCAGACCGCGCAGGCCCAGCAGGACCCGGTCATGGTGCGCGAGGGCGAGAAGATCTACAACAACACCTGCATCAGCTGCCACGGCGACAACCTGGAGGGTGTGAAGGACCGCGGCCCGAGCCTCATCGGCATCGGCGAGGCGTCGGTCTACTTCCAGACCTCCACCGGTCGCATGCCGGCTGTGCAGCAGGGCGCGCAGGCCAAGAAGAAGCCCCCGGTGCTGACCCCGGAAGAGGTCGACCAGGTCGCGGCGTACATCCAGGCCAACGGCGGCGGCGTCCAGATGCCGGAGGAGAAGGGCGCGGCGCTGCGGGGTGAGGACCCGGCGCGCGGCGGCGAGCTGTTCCGGTTCAACTGCGCCTCCTGCCACAACTTCACCGGCCGGGGTGGCGCGCTGTCCTCCGGCAAGGCGGCGCCCGCGCTGGACGGCGTCTCGGAGGAGCAGATGTACGCGGCCATGCTCTCCGGCCCGCAGAACATGCCGCGGTTCTCCGAGCGCCAGCTGACGCCGGAGGAGAAGAAGGACATCATCTCTTACGTCAAGTCGGTGACGGACGGCAACAACAACCCCGGCGGTGCCCCGATCGGCGGCCTCGGTCCGCAGTCGGAAGGGTTCATCGCGTTCGTGGTGGGGATCGTCGCCCTGCTTGGCATCACGTTGTGGATCGGGGCTAAAGCATGAGCACGGACAAGCCGGCGGAGCTCCCGAGCGAGGAGGAGCTCGCCGCCATGGACCGCGAGGAGCTGGTCAAGCTCGGGAACAAGCTCGACGGCGTCGAGCTGGTCGAGTACCCGGACCCGTGGCCGGTCAAGGGCACCAGGGCCGAGAAGCGGGCCGAGCGCCAGGTCGCGTTCTGGTTCGGGCTCTCCGGCCTCTCCGGTCTCGCCTTCGTCGTCGCGTTCATCTGGTGGCCAGCGCAGTACAAGGCCTACGACGAGCCCGGCCACGTCATGTACATGCTGTACACGCCGGTCATCGGCTTCACGCTCGGCCTCGCGATCCTCGCCGTCGGCATCGGCGTGCTGGTCTACACCCGGCGGTTCATCCCGCACGAGATCGCGGTGCAGCAGCGGCACGACGGCGGGTCGCAGGAGCTGGACAAGGCGACCATCCTCGCGAACCTGGCCGACGCCGGTAACCGCAGCACCATCGCGCGCCGGCCGATGATCAAGCGCTCGCTCGCGTTCGGCGGCGGCGTGCTCGGGCTCGCGCTCACCGCGCTGCCGCTGGGCAGCCTCCTGCGCAACCCGCACGCGCAGTCGTCCAACAAGGACGGCCTGCTGCACACGCCGTGGCAGCACACCAGCAAGGACGAGAAGGTCTTCCTGCGCAGGGCCACCGGCCACGCCGAGGAGATCTCCCTGGTGCGCCCCGAGGACCTCGACGCGGGCTCCATGGAGACGGTCTTCCCGTTCCGGGAGTCCGAGCGCGGCGACCACGAGGCGCTCGTCAAGATCTTCAAGCGCGGCGACAGCCCCGTGATGCTGATCCGGCTGCGCCCGCAGGACGCGGCGCGGGTGATCAAGCACGAGGGCCAGGAAGACTTCAACTACGGCGACTACTACGCGTACACGAAGATCTGCAGCCACGTCGGCTGCCCGACCTCCCTGTACGAGCAGCGGTCCAACCGCATCCTGTGCCCGTGCCACCAGTCCCAGTTCGACGCGCTGCAGTACGCGAAGCCGGTCTTCGGTCCGGCCACCCGCAAGCTCGCCCAGCTGCCCATCACGGTGGACGAGGAAACCGGATACTTCATCTCGACCGGTGACTTCATCGAGCCGATCGGCCCCGCATACTGGGAGCGGAAGTCATGAGTGGAATCACCACACCGACGAAGCCCGACAACGTCGTCATGCGCGCGGCCGGTGGTGCGGCCAAGTGGGCCGACGACCGGTACCACGCGGCCGGTGGCCTCCGCCGCCAGCTGAACAAGGTCTTCCCGACGCACTGGTCGTTCCTGCTCGGTGAGATCGCGCTGTACAGCTTCATCGTGCTGCTGCTGTCCGGCACGTACCTCGCGCTGTTCTTCGACCCGTCGATGGCCGAGGTCACCTACCAGGGCTCGTTCGCGAACCTGCGTGGCCTGGAGATGTCGCGGGCCTACGAGTCCACGCTGTACATCACGTTCGACGTGCGTGGCGGGCTGTTCGTTCGGCAGGTGCACCACTGGTCGGCGCTGCTGTTCATGCTGTCGCTGACCATCCACATGTTCCGCACGTTCTTCACCGGCGCCTTCCGCAGGCCGCGTGAGGTCAACTGGATCATCGGCATCCTGATCTTCATGCTTGGCTGCCTCGAGGGCCTGTTCGGCTACTCGCTGCCCGACGACCTGCTCTCCGGCGCCGGCCTGCGGATCACCTCCGGCCTGATGATGTCGATCCCGGTGATCGGCACCTGGGCGAACTGGCTGCTGTTCGGCAGCGAGTTCCCCGGCGTCGAGGTCATCCCACGCCTGTACACGCTGCACATCCTGCTGATCCCGGGCATCCTGCTCGCGCTCATCGGTGTGCACGTCGGCCTGGTCTGGTATCAGAAGCACACGCAGTTCCCCGGCGTGCGGCGCAAGGAGACCAACGTCGTCGGCGTGCGGATCCTGCCGACGTTCGCGCTGAAGGCAGGCGGCTTCACGGCCGTGGTCATCGGCATCACCGCGCTGCTCGGTGGTCTGTTCCAGATCAACCCGGTGTGGAACTTCGGGCCGTTCTCGGCGGCGCAGGTGTCGGCGGGCACGGTGCCGGACTGGTACATGGCCTGGACAGACGGCCTGGTCCGACTATGGCCGGCGTGGGAGGTCTATCTCGGGAACTACACGATTCCCGCGCCGTTCTTCCCGTTCATCTTCGGGTTGCCGTTGCTGACCGGCATCGCGGCCGCGTATCCATGGATAGAACGAAAATTCACCAAGGACTACGCGCACCACAACCTGTTGCAGCGGCCACGGGACGTGCCGGTCCGCACGAGCCTCGGGGTCATGGCGATCACCTTCTTCATGGTGTCGCTGCTGTCCGCCGCGAACGACGTGCTCGCCGAGAAGTTCGACATCTCGCTGAACGCGACGACGTGGATGGGCCGCATCGGGTTGCTGGTGCTGCCGCCGCTGGCGTACGCCATCACGTACCGCCTGTGCCTCGGCCTGCAGCGGTCCGACCGGATGGTGCTCGAGCACGGTGTCGAGACCGGCATCATCAAGCGGCTGCCGCACGGTGAGTTCATCGAGGTCCACCAGCCGCTCGGCCCGGTGGACGACCACGGCCACCCGATCCCGCTCGAGTACCAGGGCGCGCCGGTGCCGAAGAAGATGAACAAGCTCGGCATGGCAGGCGCGCCGGTCGCCGGGTCGCTCATGCGGCCCGACCCGCCGGAGGAGACGGCCGCGCTGGCCAAGGCCCGTGCCGCCCAGCACGCGTCCGACGGTCACGGGGAGCTGGAGTCCGGCGAGACCGAGACCGGTCCCACCATCGCCCCGGACGACCCGACCAAGAAGATTTGACCGCACGAGGCCGGTTACTGGCGGCCGCCGCGTTCGTCGCGGTGGCCGCCATCGGCATTGCCGGGTGCGGTTCCCCACCGACGCACCTCGCCGCGTCCCGCCTGTCCGACGACTGCCCGCTGCCCGACGCGGGGTTCGACTGCGACTTCCAGCGCCGGTTCGTGGCCGTGCAGTCCTACCTGGCGTCCCGCCCCGGCACCACCGGCGTCGTCGTCCACGACATGAAGACCGGCGAGGTGTGGCACAACGACCACGCCGCCGACTCGACGTGGACCGCGTCGACCATCAAGCTCGCGATGGTCGTCGACCTGTTCACCCGCGACCGGGCAGGCGAGATCACCCTCACGGACGAGGACCGCGGCCTGATCGAGGCGATGCTCCACAGCTCGGACGACGACGCCGCCGACACCCTGTGGTTCCGCTATGCCGGCGCCGACCACATGACCTACAACGACCACTTCCCGTCGTACGGCATGACGTCGCTGCGGCCCCAGAAGGGTTACTCGGACTACTACCCGTACTGGGGCTTCCAGAAGTGCACCCCGGAAGACCTCGACCGGCTGATCCACTACGTGCTGACCGAGCTACCCGCCGACGACCGCACGTACATCCTCGACGAGATGCGGTCGGTGGCGCCGATCCAGCAGTGGGGTGTGTGGGGCGCCGGGCCCGCTGCCAAGCCGGGCACCAAGAACGGCTGGTCGGAGGAAGACGGCGGCTGGGTGATGAACACGGTCGGCTTCGTCGGCGACGACGAGCGCTACACCCTGTCCGCGATGAACAACCTTCGCGGCGAGGGCGGCGAGGAGAACGGCCGGGAGACCGTCACCCACGTCGCCGAACTCCTCTTCACCGGCCGGTACTGACGTACTGACTACCGGTAGAACGGCAGCCGGGGGTCCAGCTCCTCGGTCTCCCACGTCTCGCGGATCCAGCCGTGGGCCGGGTCGTCGCTGATGAGCCACTCGCGTTCGGCGCCGGGGCCCGCCATCACGTTGAGGTAGTACAGGTCGTAGCCGGGTGTGGCCATCGACGGGCCGTGCCAGCCGTGGGGGATCAGGACCACGTCGTCGGTGCGGACCTCGGCCAGCACGTCGATCGGGCGGTCCTCGGTGCCGTAGACCCGCTGGTAGCCCATGCCGCCGCCGGCGACCTGGAAGTAGTAGATCTCCTCCAGCTCGCACTCGCCGTCCCTGACCTCGTCGTGCTTGTGCGGCGGGTAGGACGACCAGTTGCCGCCCGGGGTGAGGACCTCGCAGGCGATCAGCTTGTCCGCCTCGAACGCGGCCGGGGTGGCGAAGTTGTTGACCTGCCGGCTGCACCGACCGGCGCCCCGCAACTCGACCTGCGTGTTCGCCGCCGGCACGTACCGGACCGGGAGCCTGCGGGTGCACACCGCAGACGGGAACGCCAGCGTGGCGCCGCCCGCGCTGGTGACCGTGGCGGTCGCGTCGCGGGGGAGGTACACGAAGTCGGTGGTCGCCGCGAAGACCGACGGGCGGCCGGTCACGTCGTGGGTCTCGCCGTCGACGGTCACCGTGCAGCCGCCTGACAGGGGGAACACCAGCGTCTCCGCCTCGCCCGTCGTCAGCTCGTGGGACTCGCCGGGGGCCAGGCGAACCACCGTCAGCCCGCAGTAGGTCCAGTCCGCCGACGCCGGCGTCACCTCGAGCACGTTCACAGCAACCCCGCAGCGGTGTCGACGGCCGCCACGACGTCCCCGTCCGGCGGGTACAGCAGTGACCGGCCGACGACCAGCCCACGCACGTTCGGCAGCCGCAGGGCCGCCGACCACTTCCCGTAGGTGGCGTCCTGGTCCGCGGCCACCTCGCCACCCAGCAGCAGCGTCGGCAGCGTCGTCGCCGACAGCACCCTGGCCATGTCCTCGCCGCCATCGCCGATCACCGGGACCTTCAGCCACGTGTACGCGGACGTGGCGCCGAGACCGGCCGCCACGGCCACCGCCGTGGTCGCCGCCCGCACCGAGAGGTCGTTGCGCAGCCTGCCGTTCTCCCGCACGGACACGAACGGCTCGACCATCGCGATCAGCCGCTCGCCGGCGAGTGCGGTCACGGCCTTGGCGCACGCCGCCAGCGTCGGCGCGGACCGGTCGTCCGCGTAGTCGATGCGCAGCAGCATCTTGCCGCCGTCGAACCCGGCGCCGACCAGCGCCGGCACGTCGTAGCCGGTGAACCGGTCGTCCAGCTCGAAGCTCGCGCCGGCAAGGCCGCCGCGGTTCATCGAGCCGAACACGCTGCGGTCGTGCAGCGCGCCGAGCAGCAGCAGGTCCTCCAGGATGTCCGCGGTGCCGAGCACGCCGGTGACCCCTGGCCTGGCCAGCGCGACGCACAGCCGCATCAGCAGGTCGGCGCGGTCGGCCATGGCGAGCGGGTCGGCGCCGGCCCGCAGCGACCCCCTGGCCGGGTGGTCGGCGGCGATGACCAACGCCTTGCCGGATGGGCCCAGCGGCGACGCGCGGCGGGTACGGGCCGCGGCCAGCTCGCCGATCGTCTCCGGGCTACGCGCCCTGGTGTCGGTGATCTCGCGGAGCGTGCTCTCCAGCACCTCCGTCGACGGCCAGTCAGCGGGCATCGAGCACGGCCTCCACCTCGTCGCTCGTCGGCATCGCGGCCGAGCAGGACAGCCGGGACGCCACGATGGCGCCCGCCGCGTTGGCGAACCGCATCGTCCGTTCGACCGGCCACCCGCTCAGCAGCCCGTGGCACAGCGCGCCGCCGAACGCGTCGCCCGCGCCGAGCCCGTTGACCACCTCGACCGGCACCGGCGGCACCTCGACCGCACCGTCGTCGTCGACCGCCAGCACGCCGGCAGGGCCCTGCTTGACCACGGCCAACCGGACACCCAGCGCCCGCAGGGCCGCGGCGGCCTCGTGCGGCTCCCGGACGCCGACGGCCGTCTCGCACTCGTCGAGGTTCCCGACGGTCACCGTGACGTGCGGCAGCGCCTCTCGCACCCAGTGCCCGGCCTCCTCACGGGACGCCCAGAACGCCGGCCGGTAGTCCAGGTCCAGCACCGTGAGCGTGCCAGGCTCCCGTGCCCGCAGCGCCGCGAGCGTCGCCGACCGGCTCGGCTCCTGGCACAGCCCGGTGCCGGTCACCCAGAGGATCCTCGCGGCCCTGATCGCGGCCAGGTCCAGCTCGTGCTCGTGGATGACGAGGTCCGGCGCCTTGGGGAACCGGTAGAAGTAGATGGGGAAGTCGTCCGGCGGGAAGATCTCGCAGAACGTCACCGGGGTCGGCAGGTCCGGCACGCCGGTCACGTACCGGTCGTCGACGCCGAAGTCCCGCAGCGCCCGGTGCAGGTACTCGCCGAACGGGTCCTGCCCCGTCCGGCTCACCAGCGCCACCGAGTGCCCGTGCCGGGCCACGGCCACCGCCACGTTGCCCGCGGTGCCACCGAGGTACTTGGCGAACGTCTCGACGTCCGCGAGCCCGACGCCGGTCTGCTGGGGATAGATGTCC
>Ga0272482_10000511_pt1 | contig 12130 bp, 12 predicted proteins | sample RVTome_8_FD_192427 | JGI IMG/M metagenome (GOLD analysis project Ga0272482, IMG submission 192427) | Soil microbial communities from uranium-contaminated site in the Upper Colorado River Basin, Wyoming, United States - RVT160D0 (version 2) ...
CGCCGTCGCCCTCGTCAGCCTGCTCGGCGGCTGCGGCCTTTTCGACCGGAGGCGGTCGACCACCCCGACCGTCGGCACTCGCGTCCCGGTGTTGGCGACCGAAGCGCAGATCGAGGCCGATCCGCTGCTCGCCGCGATTCCGGTCGCCGTGCCGGCGGCGGCCGCCAACGCGGACTGGCCGCAGCCCGGCGGCAATGAGTCCAAGTCGATGGGCCACGTCACGCTGGGCGACGCGCCGGCGCGCGCCTGGAGCGTCTCGATCGGCAACGGCAACAGCTTCCGCACCCGGCTGGTGGCGGAGCCGGTGGTCGCGGGCGGGCGGGTGTTCACCATCGATACCGCCTCGCGGGTCCGCGCCTTCGACCTGCAGACCGGTGCCCAGGTCTGGGAGCATCAGGTGCGCGGCGAGAACAGCCCCAGCGAGGCGCTGTTCGGCGGCGGGGTCAGCTACGACAATGGCCGCATCTACGCGACCAACGGCGCCGGCGACGCGGCGGCGCTCGACGCGGCGACCGGCAACCGGATCTGGATGGTGAAGCCGGGCGGGCCGCTGCGCGGCGCCCCGACGATCGCGCTCGACACCGTCTACATGCTCTCTCAGGACAGCCAGATCTTCGCGCTGAACGCGCAGAATGGCGAGCTTCGCTGGCAGGGGGCCGGCTCGTTCGAGCTGGCCGGCGTGTTCGGCAGCGCCGCCCCCGCCTTCGCGCAATCGACCCTGGTCGCCGGCTACTCCTCGGGCGAGCTCACCGCCTATCGGTTCGAGAACGGCCAGGTGGTGTGGCAGGACGCGCTGGCGCGCACCGGCATCACCACCACCGTCGGCACTCTTTCCGACATCGACGCCGATCCGGTGATCGACCAGGGCCGGGTGTTCGCGATCGGCCAGGGCGGGCGGATGGTCGCGGTCGAGCTGATCACCGGCCAGCGCGCCTGGGAGATCAACATCGGCGGCCTGTCGACGCCGTGGGTGGCCGGGGACTGGGTGTTCGTCGTCACCGACCGCGCCAAGCTGCTCGCGATCGCGCGCTCGTCGGGCCGGATCCGCTGGGTCTCGCAGCTGCCGGGCTTCCGGCGCCCGCCTGAGCAACGCTCGCCAAGCCGCAGCGATATCGCGGCGGGCCGCACCGGCACGGTCCGGCCGGGGGTGGGGCCGATCTACTGGCGCGGGCCGGTGCTCGCCGGCAACCGGCTGGTGCTGGCGGGATCGAACGGCGATCTCATCTACGCCTCGCCGGTCGACGGCACCATCCAGGCCACGATCGAACACGGCACCTCGATCTCGCTGCCGCCGGTCGTCGCCAGCAACACCCTGCTGATCCTCGACGACGAGGGCCGGTTGACCGCCTGGAGGTAAAGCGGCAGGGCAGGCGGCCTCATGGCCCCCCTGCCCACCATCGCCATCGTCGGCCGGCCCAATGTCGGCAAGTCGACCCTGTTCAACCGGCTGGTCGGCCGCAAGCTGGCGCTGGTTGACGACCGGCCCGGCGTGACCCGCGACCGGCGCGAGGGGGAGGCGCACCTGCTCGGCCTCGATTTCCGGGTCATCGACACCGCCGGCTATGAGGACGAGGACGTCGCGACCCTGCCCGGGCGGATGCGCGCGCAGACCACCGCCGCGGTGCGCGCCGCCGACGTCGCCTTGTTCCTGATCGACGCGCGCGCCGGGGTGACCCCGCAGGACGAGGAGATCGCGCGCTGGCTGCGGTCCGAAGCGACCCCGGTCATCCTCGCCGCCAACAAGGCCGAGGGCCGGGCCGGCGAGAGCGGCATCCTCGAAGCCTGGGCGCTCGGCCTCGGCGAGCCGATCCCCCTGAGCGCCGAGCATGGGGAGGGCGTGGTCGACCTGTTCGAGCATCTGCGGCCCCATGTCGAGCGCGAGGAGGCCGTCGAGGAGGAAGAGAATGGCGAGGCGCAGGAGCGCCCCTTGAAGCTCGCCATCGTCGGCCGGCCCAATGCCGGCAAGTCGACTTTGATCAACCGGATCATCGCGCAGGAGCGGCTGATCACCGGGCCGGAAGCGGGGATCACCCGCGATTCGATCGCGATCGACTGGCAATGGCAGGCCCCGGACGGGGCGCGCCGCAAGGTGCGGCTGATCGACACCGCCGGCATGCGCAAGAAGGCCAAGGTCGAGGACAAGCTCGAGAAACTGTCGGTCGCCGACGCCCGCCGCGCGGTCGACTTCGCCGAGGTCGTCGTGCTGCTGCTCGACGGCACGCGCGGGCTCGAGGCGCAGGACCTGCGGATCGCCGACCACGTGCTGCAGGAGGGCCGGGCGCTGGTGATCGCGGTCAGCAAATGGGACGTGGCCGAGGATCCGAGCGCCCTGTTCAACGGCATCAAGGGGGCGCTCGAGGAAGGGCTGAGTCAGGCCCGCGGCGTGCCGCTGCTCACCGTCTCGGGCAAGACCGGCAAGGGCATCGACCAGTTGCTCGGCGCCGCCTTCGAGGTCCGCGACATCTGGTCGAAGCGGGTCACGACCGGGCAGCTCAACCGCTGGTTCGAGGAAGCGCTCGAAAAGAATCCGCCGCCGGCGCCCGGGGGCAAGCGGATCAAGCTTCGCTACATCACCCAGGTCAACACGCGGCCGCCCAGCTTCGTTTTGTTCGGCACAAGGGTCGACCAGCTGCCCGACACCTATTTGCGCTATCTGGTGAACGGCATCCGCAGGGAGCTCGGCTTCGGCGCGGTGCCGGTGCGCCTGCAGGCGCGCGCCTCGCGCAACCCCTACGGCAAGCCGGCGCGCTGATTTACCGTGGCGATCGGGGCTCTGCGTCAACATCCTGTTTACCGGCCGGGGCGTACAAGCGCGGGCGAAGGGAAACAGGCGGTGGACGAGCTCGTCGACTGGACGAAATTCTCGCAGATGCGCACCGAGCTCGGGGCGAGCTTCGTGCGCATCCTCGGCTATTTCCGCGAGGATGGCGAGAAAGCGGTCGCCAGGATCGAGGAGGCGATGCACCGCCGCGACGCGGCCGGGCTCGTCCTTCCCGCGCACACGCTGAAGGCCGAGGCCCGCCAGTTCGGCGCCGAGCCGGTCGCCGCTTTGGCCGAGGAGATCGAGCAGGCCGGCCGCCGCGCGCTCGAATCGCGGCTGTTCCCGGACGACATCCTGCCCCAGGTCGCCCAATTGCGGCCGCTCTACGGGCGCACGCTCGACCTGCTCGAGGAGGAGACCAATCCCTTGGTCGCCCGCCGCCCGCAATTCGGCCGCGGCCCCAGCAACCAGGATTTCGGCCGGCTCTAGGCGCCTGATTCCGTTTGCGTCCCCGCGCGCCCGCGGCTTAGGCTCGGCGCCCGGAGGGACGTGATGCGCAAAGCCCTGAACCTGATCCTGTCCGCGCTGCTGCTGCTGGCGGCGCCGGCCGGCGCCGGAGCCCAGGAGATGCGGTCCGAATGGGACATGTCGGTCGCCGAGCTGCAGGCGATGGTCGAGCGGCTGCGCGGCGAGATGTACCGGCCGGGCGAGCGGGTCGCGGGCTGGGATCGCGGCGGCGCCAACCCCGATGCCGACCTGCGCGCCGCCGGCGCCGACACCCACTACTTCCGGCTGCAGCGGCCGAGCGGCGTCGGCGTGGTCATCCTGAGCGACCGGCCGATCGCGAGCTTCGCGCCGGCCGGCTGGCGGGTGGTCGACACCTACGGCTCGGCGGCGGCGAACATCGACAATCCGTTCGTCCAGTTCGAGGCGCTCTCCCCGCGCTACGTGGTCGGCCTGCGCGCCGGCAGCGCGCGGCGCGGCGACGCCGATTGCGTCGACGCCGTCGCCAACGCGACGCTCTACGAGCGGCCGGCCGTGGCGGCGGGCGAGGCGGACGCGCAGATCCCGCTGATGTTCCGGTTGCTGCTGCTCGCCGCCGAGGACCAGAGCGTCTGCACCCGCTACCAGGGCAACCGGCAGGAGGGCTATCGCGGCCTCGCCTTCCTCCCCGACGGCCGCTCGCTGCCCCGGCTCAACGAGACCGAGGAACGGATCACCATCATCCCGGCCGGGCCGATCGAGCAACTGGTCACCTATTCGGGCCGGGGGGAGGCGACGTGAGGCTTGCCTGGGCCGCGCCGCTGGCGCTGCTGGCGGCCCCGGCCTTAGCCCAGGCGCCGCATCGGGCGGACATGTGGGCCGCCTTTGCCGAGATCCTGGCGGGCGACCCGGAGGCGCGGCGAAGGGTCGAGGAATCGCGCGCGCGCTTCACCGACGCGGGCGAGGCGATCGCCGGATGGGACCAGGCGGGTGTCGACACCGATCCCCTGCTCGCCGCACTGCCCGGCGGCCTCGACGGCAATGCGCTCGCCGATCGGGCCCCGGCGGGCCTCAGCGACGCCGAGCTTCGCACCGGCCGGCCGCTCGCAGAGATCGTGCCGCCGGGATGGACGCTGGTGCTGCGCTACGGCGAGGTCGACCTCCACCCGCGCCACGCCGCGATCCTGTTCATCTCCACCGCCTCGCTCGGCCATGTCGAGTTCAGCCGTGCCCGCAGATGGCGGCAGGGCAATGCGTCCTGCTGGGGCCCGATCCGGGGCGTCGCGGTGTACCGCCCGGCCGGAGCACCGGCGGACGACCCGGCCTTGCTCGCGCTCGAAACGGCCGCCGCGTTCGCCTCCGCCGAGGGCCAGGCGGTATGCGAGACGTTCGAGGGCGACCTCGCGCGCGGCTTCACCCGCACCTCGTTCCTTCCCGACGGCCGGCCTCTGACCGGGATCAACCGCCGCACCGGCGGCCGGCGATCGGTGGCGAGGCCGCTGGCGGAGCTGCTCGACCGCCATTGATCGGGGTCAAGCCGGCGCCGGCGCGCTCTCGTTCCTGCGCATCGGCTCCAGCCGGCCGCGGGCGAGGCTTCGCCAGAGCCATTCGAACGGCCCGTAGCGGAAGCGAGCGAGCCAGGGCTTCGACCAAAGCAGCATCAACGCCCACATCGCGACGACCGGGATCCACAATTCGATCCGGCTCATCGTCCCGTAGAGGCCGAGGCCGTAGCCGTAGAACAGGCCGGTCATCAGGATCGAGGTGCCGAGATAGTTGGTGAAGGCGGCGCGGCCGGCGGCGGCGATCCGCTCGACCAAAGGGCCGCCCTTGCGGGTCAAGAGGACGATCATGGCCGCGATCGCCACCACCATGACCGGGCGGAACGGCACCGCCGCCGCCATCCACAAGGCGAATTGCATCGGGATGGTGAAGCCGTCGCGCACCAGGAGGACGGCGAACAGGGTATAGGCCGGGATGCCGACGGCGAAGCCGGTCAGCGCCCATTTGCGGTAGCGCGCCGGATTCCAGGCGCCGGTCAAGAAGCCGGTCTTCAGCGCCGCCATGCCGAACAGCATGTAGGCAAGGGTCTCGGCGCCGAAGAAGAAGACGCCGCCGAACGGCTCGAGGCCGCGCTCGATCAGCCGGTCGTGGACGAGGCCCGTCCACGGCCCGTGAAACAGAGCGAGCTTGTCGGCGAGCGGCTGGCCGGTCAGCGGCCCGAAGCTTTCCTGCATGCCACGCCATTGCTCGACCAAGGCGGGATCGGGATTGGGCATGGCGACCGCCTGGCTCAGGTAGAAGGTGCTGATTGCGATGCCGGCGAACAGCAGGGTCTGAAGCGCGACCAGCGCTACTCCCCAGACGATCAGGGCGCGGGTCGAGAGGTTGCGGAACAGATAGAGGATGAGGCCGATCAGGGCATAGCCGGCGAGGATGTCGCCGAACCAGATGAAGTAGAAATGGAGGAGGCCGAAGACGAGCAGCCAGACCATGCGGGCGTAATGGACCCGCGCCGGGCTCTCGCCGCTCGCTCTGGCGCGCTCGATCACCAGGAGGGTGCTGGCCCCGAACAGGAAGGAGAACAGGCCGCGCATCTTGCCGTCGATGAATATGAAGGAGGCGATCCAGGAGGCGAGATCGGCGTCGCTTTCGAGGCCGAAGGCGAGCGGGTTCATGTACGCGTTGAACGGCATGGCGAAGGCGATGACGTTCATCGCCAATATGCCCATGACGGCGACGCCGCGGACGATGTCGAGGCTGGCGATGCGCCCGGCGGCGGGCCGGGGCGCGGAATCGGCCGCCAGCGTCGGCCCGGCCATGGTCAGGCTCCGGCCGTGACGGATGGCGGTCCGATTCTGCGCATAGGCTCGATCCGGCCGCGCGCGAGGCTGCGCCACAGCCATTCGAACGGGCCGTAGCGGAAGCGGTCGAGCCAGGGCTTGGACCAGAGCAGCATCAGCGCCCACATCGCGACGACCGGGATCCACAATTCGACCCGGTCGAGCGTCCCGAACAGGCCGAAGCCCCAGCCGTAGAACAAGCCGGTCATCAGGATCGAGGTGCCGAGATAATTGGTGAAGGCGGCGCGCCCGGCGGCGGCGATCCGATCGACCAGCGCCCCGCCCCGGCGGGTGAGCAGGACGATCAGCGCCGCGATCGCGACGATCATGAACGGGCGGACCACGGTCGAGCCGGCGAGCACGGTGGCGACGAGCGTCGGCACGCCGAAATCGGCGCGGACCGTGATCCAGGCGAGCAGGGCATAGAAGGGGATGCCGACGCCGAAGCCGATCAGCGCCCACTTGCGGTAGCGCGCCGGATCCCAGGCGCCGGTCAAGAAGCCGGTCTTCAGCGCGGCCATGCCGAACAGCATGTAGCCCAGGGTCTCGGCGCCCCACATGAAGGCGCCGACGAAGGGATTGTACCATTCCTCGGCGAGGCGGTGCTGGAACAGGGTCCAGTAATCGCCGCGAAACAAAGCGAGATCCTCGGCGAGCTCGGCAGGCGTGAGCGCGAAGCCGATTTGCATCTGGCGCCACAGATCGAGCACCGCCGGAGTCGCGCCGGGCGCGGACGCGGCGGCGCCGATGCTGGAATACATCGCCGCCAGCATCGCCATCTGCAGGAACTGGACGAGCACCAAAGCCGCCCCGATCATGATCATCATCCTGGCCGGCTGGCGGCGCAGCAGCCAGGCGAAGATGCCGACCAAAGCGTAGAGGCTCAGGATGTCGCCCCACCAGATGAAGTAGAAGTGGAGGAGCCCGAAGACGAGCAGCCAGGCCATGCGGCGGAAATGGATCCGCGCGGCCGGCTCGCCCTTCGCCTCCGCCGTCTCGATGACGAGCAGCATGGAAGCGCCGAACAGGAAGGAGAACAGGCCGCGCATCTTGCCGTCGACGAAGATGAAGCCGAGCAGCCAGGAGACGAAATCGCCCCGGTCGTCCATGCCGATGACGGTCGGGTTCATATAGGCTTCGCCGGGCAGGCCGAAGGCGAGGATGTTCATCGCGAGGATGCCCATGACGGCGATGCCGCGGACGATGTCGAGGGTGGCGATGCGCTCGCCCGGGACGATTGCGGCGGGCGCGGACGCGGCGGGCGGCGTGTCGGCGGCGGCTGCGGCAGTGCTCATTGGGCATTCCCCTCCCCAGCGGGCAATCGCAGCGATAGAGGATCGGCGGGCTTCTGCGAAGGCGCAAGTTCAGCCGACCGGCCGAGGCCCTCCATCATGCTTCCGCTCTCGCCATCGGCCCTGCCGCTTTCGGCCGCGTCTCCGTCGGCTTTCTTCCCGGGCGGCGGTCCGGAAGCATTCCGGCGAGTAGCGGGCGGCCGGGCAATCATATGGCAGTCGAGTGACTGTCACCTCTTCCCGAACGGCGTCTCGAGGAGTCGCCCCGCTCAGGAATTCGCCTCAAGCCGTTCCTCGTCCGCTTCCGTTTCGACGTCGGCGAGCGCGGCGGCCTTGCGGGCGTCGGTCTCGGCGCGCATGTGGGTGACGCGGGCCTGACGGAGGGCCATCGCGTCCCAGGCGGCGGCGGCGCGCAAATGGCGGTCGCGGACATTGTCGAGGCTGGCGGCGTCGGCGTCGCGGCGGGCGTCGGCGGCGCGCTCGGCGTAGAATTTGTGGGTGACGGACATCGCTCGGCTCCTGGGCTGGCCCCGCGGGCGCCGCCCCGGACGGGGAGCGGTCATGTGGAGGTCCTTCCTCCACCCGAGACGATCGGGCGGAGGAAGGAACCGCAAGTTCAGGGTCAGGCGGTGACCAGGTTGACCGCGCTGGTCTTGCCGCGCTGGTCGGTCTCCAGCTCGTAGGTGATGCGCTGATCCTGGACCAGGCTGTTCATGCCGGCTTTCTCGACGGCGCTGATATGGACGAAGGCGTCGTTGCCGCCGCCCTCGGGCGCGATGAAACCGAAACCCTTCTGGGTGTTGAAAAATTTGACTGTGCCGGTGGGCATAAGAGAGTTCCTTCTTGGGGCGGGCCGGATTGGCGCGCTTGTTCTGCCGGGGAAGCGGAAGAAGGAGGAAGGAGCCGCAAAGCGCCGAAGACCGACTGGTGCGACCGAAGCAGCCTTATAGGTGGGGTCGCGGCGGGAGATTGCAAGGATGGCGGCGCGGGGACAGTGCCATCTCACTGAGGATGGCGGCTGGTGCCGCGGCGAACTGGGCGAAGTGAGATTCCAGCTTTCGCTGGAATGACGGTGGATTGATTGCTGCCGCCGCGCCTTCACTCTTCCGCCGGCTTGCTCTGCAGCTGGATGTAGTTCTGCAGGCCCATGCGCTCGATCAGCTCGAACTGGGTTTCAAGGAAGTCGACATGGCCTTCCTCGCTCTCGAGGATCGATTCGAACAATTCGCGGCTGACGAAGTCGCGCACGCTCTCGCAATGGACGATGGCGCCCTTGAGCTGGTCGACCGCCTCGCGCTCGAGCTCGAGATCGGCGTTCAATATCTCCTCGACCGTCTCGCCGACCCGCAGCCGCCCGAGCATCTGGAAATTGGGCAGGCCTTCGAGGAAAAGGATGCGGTCGGCGAGCCGGTCGGCATGCTTCATCTCGTCGATCGATTCGTGGCGCTCATGCTCGGCGAGGCGCGCGACGCCCCAATTGTCGAGCATCCGGTAGTGGAGCCAATATTGGTTGATCGCGGTGAGCTCGTTCTTGAGCGTCTCGTTGAGCAGCTCGATGACCTTGGGGTCGCCCTTCATGCACGCCTCCTGTTTCCGCGCCGATCATAACGCGCGGAGCCTCGAAAAGGCAGCAAAAAATGGCGGAAAACTGCGGGAAATTGCGCGCGGATGCTAGGCATTCGCAACTGAGCCCAGACGCAATTGCGAGTCATTGCCGCACCCTCAAAAGGAGTGACTGTCACTACTTTTCAGATGGCCTCCCGCTCGCGGGGAAATGTCAGGCCGCGCTGCGTTCGGCGGCGATGATCTCGCGGGCGAAGGAGAAGCACTGGCCGCAGCGTGGCTTGGCGCCCTTGGCGCGGCGATAGGCGGTGGTCGGGCAGGACGCGCCCTCGCGCGCGGCGGCCCGCACGTCGCATTCCCGAATCGCATTACAGACGCAGACGATCATGGCGATCGGATGTATCGATAATGCGAATAGTTCGCAATAGCCTTTCGCTATGCGTTTGCCTCGAATCGGGAGGGGGCATAGGATCAGCGGATGGCGACATTATTCCTCGTCTTCCTGTTCGCCGCCGTCCAGGAGCCGCCGGCGCCGCAGGCGCCGGCTTCCGCCTGGCGCACCCTGCCGCCCATGACCGGACCCGGCCGCTATTGCACCCCGAGCGGCGGCTGGAGCGTCGATCTCGGCGAGCGCGACACCGCTGCGGCGCGGATGGCCTTCATCGACGAGGACCGGACGGCCATCCGTGTCCAGTTCGAGCTCATGGGCCGGCGCATCGAGGCGGACGAGAGCTATGGTCCTCTCTCCGAGGAGCCGCGCGCGGGCCTGAAGATCGTCTCGTTGCGCACGCCGGCGCCCAATCGGGAAGAATATATGGCGTTGTGGGAAGTGCCGGCCCCGGGGGGAGTCGAATATCGCCGGATCCGCAGCGGGACGTTCAACTTCGGCGACTATCTGGTCCTGCGAAGCGCAGCCTTCCGCGGGGGCTCCGACGACCATTGGTTCCTCGACCGGCTCCACCTCTTCGCATCGCGAAACGACGAGTGCATGGAGGGTACGCGGGCATATGACTATCCGGAAGTAACGGACTAGCCGCGCCGCTCCTTGCGGATCACCAGCTTGAGGGCCGACCAGGTGGCGTCGACGGCGCACACCTTGACGTCGACCAGGCCGGTGGGAAGGGCGATTTCGCGGATCGCGTCCTCATCGATGTCCGTCGGCACCTTCGAAGCCTTTTTCGGCCAGGAGATCCACAGGAAGCCGGCGGGATCGAGCAAGGGCAGCAGGCGGCGGACGGCGTCCTCGAGCGCGGCGCGGTCGCGAACGAAGACGTGCGCCGCCTCGATCGGACCGGCCGGAGCGTCCAGATGGTCGAGCGCCAGCCCCTCGCGCGCGATCTCGTCGCGGACCGAATCCGGCATGTCCTCCCACCAGGTGCGAAGGCCGTGCTTCAGCGACAGCTTCCTGGCGAGCGGGGTGCCCGAATAGCCGGCGGTCATTACCTCTCTCCCGTCATTCCCGCGAACGCGGGAATCCAGCCTAACGCCCGGAGGGGGGAAGAAGAAGCTGGATCCCCGCATTCGCGGGGATGACGAAGGGTGAGCGGGGATGACGAAGGGCGAGCGGGGATGACGAAGGGCGAGCAGGGATGACGAAGGGTGAGCGGGAATGACGAATTGTCAGGCGCGCGCCGGCTCGGCCTCCATCAGCGCCGGGAAGAAGCCTTCATGGGCGGCCCGCAAGTCGGCGAGGGTGACGCAATGGTCGCCGTCGGCGAGCTCGAAGATCAGGCGGCTGCCGGCGGTGCGGCCGATCGCGTCGACCTCGACCCCGGCGGCATGGGCGCGGGCGAGGAAGGTCAGCAGGCAATTGTCGCAGACGGTGGCGAGGTAGACGCCCTGGTCCTCGGCGAAGAAGCCGGCATTGCCGCCCGGCGATCCGTGGTGGATCAGCGCGCCGACATTGCCGGCCAGCGCCATTTCGGCGAGCGCCACGGCGAGCCCGCCGTCCGACACGTCGTGGCAGGCGGTGATCGCGCCGCCGGCGATCGCCGCCCGGACGAAGTCGCCGGCGGCGTGCTCGGCGATCAGGTCGACGCGCGGCGGCGGGCCGGCGTCGCAGCCCTCGCGGCCGTGCAGCTCCCTTAGCCACAGCGACTGGCCGAGATGGCCGCGGCGGTCGCCGATCGCGACGATGACGTCGCCGGGCCCACGAAAGGCGCTGCCGACGGCCTTCTGCCAATCCTCGATCAGGCCGACGCCGCCGATCGCCGGGGTGGGGAGGATGGCCTGGCTGGTGCCGTCCTCGGCCTTGGTCTCGTTGTAGAGCGAGACGTTGCCCGAGACGATCGGGAAGTCCAATGCGGCGCAGGCCTCGGCCATCCCTTCGATGCAGCCGACGAACTGGCCCATGATCTCCGGGCGCTGGGGGTTGCCGAAATTCATGCAGTCGGTGGCGGCGAGCGGGCGGGCGCCGACCGCGCAGAGGTTGCGATACGCCTCGGCGATCGCCTGCCTGCCGCCCTGGACCGGGTCGGCGAAGCAGTAGCGCGGGGTGCAGTCGGCGGTGACCGCGAGCGCCTTTCGGGTGCCGTGGACGCGGACCAGGGCGGCGTCGCCGCCGGGCGGCTGGAGCGTGTCGGCGCCGACCTTGCGGTCATATTGCTCCCAGATCCAGCGGCGGCTGGCGAGGTCGGGCGAGGCCATCAGCGCGACGAGATCGGCGGCGATGTCGGCGCATTCGGGGACGGCGTCGAGCGGGGCGGGCGGCTCGGTCGGGACCCAGGGCCGGTCGTAGCAGGGCGCCTCGTCGGCGAGGGGGCCAAGCGGGATGTCGGCGGCGACCTCGCCGTTCCATCTGAGCACCATGCGGCCCCCATCCGGGCCGGCTTCGGTGACCCTGCCGATCACCGCGAAATCGAGCTCCCACTTGCGAAAGATCGCCTCGGCCTCGGCCTCGCGGCCGGGCTTCAGCACCATCAGCATCCGCTCCTGCGATTCCGACAGCATCATCTCGTAGGGGGTCATTCCCTGCTCGCGGCAGGGCACCGCATTCATGTCGAGTTCGATGCCGACGCCGCCCTTGGAGGCCATCTCGACCGAGGAGGAGGTGAGGCCGGCCGCGCCCATGTCCTGGATGGCGACGATCGCGTCCGAGGCCATCAGCTCGAGGCAGGCTTCGATCAGCAATTTCTCGGTGAACGGATCGCCGACCTGGACGGTCGGGCGCTTCTCCTCGCTATCCTCAT
>Ga0272482_10000512_pt1 | contig 12129 bp, 9 predicted proteins | sample RVTome_8_FD_192427 | JGI IMG/M metagenome (GOLD analysis project Ga0272482, IMG submission 192427) | Soil microbial communities from uranium-contaminated site in the Upper Colorado River Basin, Wyoming, United States - RVT160D0 (version 2) ...
CGAGCAGAGCGCCGGCGGCGAGCGCCCAGGTCAGCAGCACGAACCCGGCGGCGAACACCAGCTCGCCGTATCCCCCGCGGCGTTCCACGCATCGAAGTCTGGCACGGCTTGACATGTGACCTTTTGGTCACGTAACTTTCAGTGGTGATCGACGACGACCTGGTCTTCAAGGCGCTCGCCGACCCGACCCGGCGCTTCCTGCTCGACCTGCTCTTCACGCGGGACGGGCGGACCCTCACGGAGCTGGAGTCGGAGCTGGCGATGACCCGCTTCGGGGTCATGAAGCACCTGCGCGTGCTGGAGGAGGCCGGCCTCGTGATCACGAGGCGCCAGGGCCGGGAAAAGCTGCACTTTCTCAACCCGGTGCCGATCCGGCAGATCCACGACCGGTGGATCGACAAGTACACCGAGCACCGCACGGCGGCGCTGCTTGACCTCAAACGCGAGCTGGAAGGGGATTCCTCATGACCACCACGACCACCACCACGCAGGTCTACCGGGTCTACATCAAGGCGACGCCGCAGGCGATCTGGGACGCGATCACCCAGCCGGAGTGGACGAACAAGTACGGCTACCAGGGCTTCGCCGAGTTCGACATGCGGCCGGGCGGCGCCTACCGGACGCGGGCCAGCGAGGAGATGCAGGCGGCCGGCATGCCTGCGATCGTGGTCGACGGGGAGGTGATCGAGTCGGACCCGCCGCACAAGCTGGTGCAGACCTGGCGGCCCACCTGGCTCGACGAGCCGCCCACCCGCTTGACGTATGAGATTCGCGAAGGCCAGGACGGCGTCTCGTCACTGACCCTGACCCACGAGCTGGCGGGTGCGCCGCAGACGGCGGCCCAGACGGCCGGCTCGATCGAGGGTGCCGGTGGCGGCTGGGCCGAGGTGCTCAGCGACCTCAAGACCCTGCTGGAGACCGGCAAGTCGATGCACGCCTGAGCGACCTCACCGGCGTCCGGTCTCGACCACGTCGGGCGTGTTTGGTAAGGGTCGGTCGAGCCTGGGCCCGCCGCGGGCCGGCCATGCCCTTACCAAACCCGCCCTAGGCCGGACGCCGCGGCGCGTCAGCGCAGGCGGTCACACGGCACGGGAAACGCTCCCCACGCCCGCTTGCTGAGCGGCCCGCTCTGGAAGGTCACCGCCTGGAGGGCCGGATCCTGCCGGCACTTCTCCGTGTTGGCCGTGACCTGCTTGCTCCAGCTCGGCACGGCGGGGGTGCGGTAGACGTGATCCAGCCGGTAGTTGGCCAGCGCGACGACCGCCAGCAGTGTCGCCAGCACGACGATCGGCACGGTGCCGAAGCCCTCCGGACCGGTCCACGACGTGCCCCCGTCCCAGGAGCGCGGCAGGAGCAGCGCGATCACCGTGGTGACCAGCAGCAGCATCGACGGGAGCAGGTAGCGGCCCGGCACCCGGCCGATCAGCGCGATCTGCAGCGCGAAGAGGGCGACCGCGTAGGCCGCCGCGATCGCCGCGAGGATCCACGCCGGACGGGTGCGCCGCAGCAGGGCGAGCACGAGCGCGGCGAGCGGCACCGCCCAGGCGAGCGCGATCAGCGCTTTGTGCTCGCCGGTGTGCACGACCTCGCCCTGGATCCACCCCTCGCCGAGGAAGGCCACCGGCACCTGGACATTGGCGAACTGGTCGAGGATCCACAGTGGCTCGAAGCGGGGCGACTCGCCGATGTTCGACCGCTCGGCGTTTCCGGTCGCCAAGCCCAGCAGCTGCACGGCGCCGCCGAGGACGAGCGTCACGGTCATCAGCAGGCCGGTGCGGTCGCGGCGCAGGATCGTGCGGGCCAGCGCCAGCGGGATGAGCGTGATGGTCAGGATGGTCGACAGCGCGGCCACGGCCGTGAAGATCGGGGCGGCGATCTTCCCGGACCGGCGCGTCTGGACCCCCAGCAGCAGCCAGAAGATCGCGTACAGCGCGGGAAACTGGAGCGTCGCGACGTTGTCGACGATCTCGCCGTTGGCCACCCACTGCACGACGACGGGTGCGGCGGCCATCAGGCGCAGCGCCGGGTGGCGCAGGTGGGCTCCGCTCGCCGCGTACACGACGAAGGCGAGGACCACCGTCGACACCGCCGCGAAGATCGCGTTGACCGACGCCCACAGCGAGATCGGGAAAGCCGTCGTGATCTCGGCCAGCACCCGCTGGTAGGTGAGGTAGTAGCCGTTGACGGGGTTGAGGACCGCGTCGAGCATCGACCGGTTGGCCGCGTCGGCGAGGAAGTTGGCGCCGTCCTCGGCGAAGACGCCGTCCAACGCGCCCACGCCACGGACCCGGCCGAGCGAGTAGACCACGCCGAAGGCCAGGAGCCCGGCCCCGATCACGAGCTGCCGCCGGGACACCGGTGTCGCCGGTGCCTCCGGGAAGATCGCGTCGCGGAGCCGGGTCATCCATCCCGCCGTACGCCGAGGTGTCCCGTCGTCGCCGGACGCTCTGACGGCGACGGTGTCGTCAGGGCCCGGCTGCCGGGACACGTCGGAGCCGACGGCCGCGGTCACAACCGGCCGTCGTGCACGGCCTGGGTCACCCACGGGACGACCTCGTCGAGCATCTCCTCCAGGCCGGTGGTCGCCTCGAAGCCGAGGACCTCCCGCGCCTTGGTCACATCCGGCACCCGCTTCTGCACGTCGTACTCGAACGGGTCGTCGGACACGTACCGGAACGGCACCTCCGGGCCCTTGATCTTCCGCCAGATCACCTCGGCCAGCTCCAGCACCGTGGTCGACTCCGCGGTCGAGAGGTTGAAGTCCTCGTTCACCGCGGCGGGGTGCTCCATCGCGGTCACGATCCCGGCCGCGAGGTCACCGCCGTACGTGTAGTGCCGCACCTGGTTGCCCTCGCCCAGGATGTGCAGCGGGTCCTGACCCTTGACGATCTTCTGCACCAGGTCGGGCACAACGTGCGACATGGCCAGCTTGACATTGCCGGAAAGCACCTCGGCCTCGCCCAGCGCGCGACCCTCGCCGACGCCCACGCAGTTGAACGGCCGCACGATCGTGTACGGCAGCTTGTACTGCTCCCAGGCCGCCCGCGCGTAGTACTCCACCGCGAGCTTCTGGAACCCGTAGGAGGACAGCGGCGGCGGCACCTGGCGCTCGTCGCCTTCCTTGGAGGGCCAGTGCTCGGTCGACTCGAAGACCATCGACGACGACATGTAGGTGACCTTCTTCAGCCGGCCGTCGCGGTGCGCGGCGATCGCGGCGTCGCAGGAGGCGGCCATGATGCGCTCGTTGGTGGCGAGCAGGTCGTAGGCGTAGGCGTGGAAGTACGAGATCCCGCCGATCATCGCGGCGCCGGCGATGAAGTGGTCGCAGTCCGCGGCCAGCTTCGTCACCAGCTCGGTGTCGCGCGCGTCGCCCTCGACGAACTGGTACGCCGGGTTGTCGTCATAGCTGTGCGTCACCGGCCCGTACTTGGAGAAGTTGTCCAGGCCGACCACCTCGTGGCCGCGGCCGAGCAGCTCCTCCACCACGTAACCACCGATGAACCCGGCCGAGCCGGTAACCAGGACCTTAGCCACTTGCGCTGTTCTCCTTTTCCAGGGTTGAGTCGGCTGGCGCGGTATCCGCCGGGCCGCCGCGCGCCGCGACCTGCTCGGCGCTGAGCCGGCGGCCGTACGCGAAGAAGTACCACCTGAGGTACGACGGCATGAACCGCCCGAGGTCGAAGCGCGACTCGCCGAGCTGGCGGTCGAGCCAGATCGTGGGGATCTCGGCCACGGGCAGCCGCATCCTGTTGGCCTTGGCGGTGAGCTCCAGCCCGATCTCGAAGCCGGTCCGCGACTGGATGCCGACGGTACGCACGAAGTCCGTGTCGTACGCCTTGAAGCTGTTGGTCGCGTCGCGCGTGCCGACCCGGGCGAACCAGTGCAGTGTGCGCCCCGCCCAGCGGGACATCATCCGCTTGAACCGCGGGCCGCCCACCTGCTGCCCACCGGGCATGTACCGCGAAGCGGCGGCCACCACCACGCCCCGGTCGACGAGCCGGGCCAGGTCGTCGATCTGGCGGGGGTCGTCGGAGCCGTCGGCCATCGTGACCACCGCGACGGGTGCGGCGGCCGAGTCGATGCCGAAGCGGATCGCGTTGGCCGGGCCCCGCCCGTACGTGTTGAGCACCGTGCGCACCCGCGGGTCGGTGCGGGCGACCTGCCGCGCGAACGGCACCGTGGTGTCCTCGGGCATGTCGTGCACCACGAGCACCTCGGCCGGGAGCAGCACCTCGCGCAGGATCCGGTCGAGGCAGCGGACGATCGACTCGCCCTCGTTGTAGACGGGGATGACCACCGTGACCCGGGGCGTGATCGTCATATCCGGACGCCCTGGCCGGTCAGGCCCCACATATCCACCACCGGGGTCTGCGTCTCGAGCTTCGTGTACTCCTGGTGGGGGCACGCGATCACCAGCAGGTCGGCCTTGGCCAGGACGTCATCCAGGGGCAGGAAGCGCTCGTCCTTGATGTGCGGATCCGTGCACAACGTCTCGCGGGCCTTCAACGACAAGATCTTGCGCAGCTTGTACGCCAGGGACTCGCGCGGGTCGTCGCTGCCACCCTTGAACGCCATGCCCAGTATGCCCACCGTCATCGACGACAGGTCGTAGCTGTCTTCCAACCGGGACACCAGGTAAAGCGGGAGCCCTTCGTTGATCAGCATCGCCGAGTGGCCGAGCACGAAGTTGTTGCGGTTGAAAGCGGCCAGCTGCATCGTGTCCTTGAACAGGCACGGCCCGGCCGCGAACCCCGGCATCGGCAGATCCGCCGCCCGCGGGTAGTCGAACGTGATCGCGTGCCGGATGCGGGCGAAATCCAGCCCGAAGTCGTTGGCCATCATCCAGAACTGGTTGGCCGTCGCGAATTTGATGTACCGCCACGTATTCGTGAACAGCTTCGCCAGCTCGGCCTCTTCGGGCTCCAGCGGCACGATCTGGTCGGTGAGGTGGCGGAAGAGCTTCTCCGCGCGGGAGAGGGCCTGCGGGGTGCGGGCGGAGACGATCTGCGGGAGCGCGAAGAGCTCGGTCATCGCCTTGCCCTCGGCGATCCGCTCCGGGCAGAACGCCACGTCGACCGCGATGCCCATCTCGGTCAGCAGCTTCTCGGTCAGCGCGGTCACGCCCGGGTAGACCGTCGAGCGCAGCACCACCAGCTGGCCGTCGCGCAGGTGCTCGGCGCACCGCTCCAGCGCCCGCGGCACCGCGCCGAGGTCGGGGTTGAGGTGCTCGTCGACCGGGGTGCCCACGACGACCACCAGGTGCTCCGCCGCACCGACACTGGCCGGCTCGGTCGAGGCCCGCAGCCGCCCGTCGGCCACCGCTTCGGCCAGCAGGGCCCCCGCTCCCGGCTCGTCGAAGGGCAGCTTGCCAGCGTTCACCGTTTCGACCGCGGTGGCGTTGATGTCGTAGAGGACCACGGAGACGCCGCGCGAGGCGAGCGCGATGCCGAGCGGCAGCCCGACCCGCCCGCAACCACCCACGATGCACACATCGGTGCTGAACTCCCAAACCGGCACGGTCGGGTCCGAATGGGTCATGACGGCTCCACCTATCGACCTCGCGTTCAAGCGATGGGACATCTCGCGTTCAAGCGCCGGGACATGATGCAAGATACGGCGTGCGGGTGTACGCGCGCGGGGCGGGGGGCCGTATCGGCCGTATGCTGCATTGATAGGACGTTTCGGGTTCAACACCCCAGGGTGATTCTGCACCGACACGCCCGAAGCCGTACTCTCTCTGCGTGCCTACCGTCAACGATCGCGACTTCACCGGATACGAGCTGACGCAACTGTACGACGGCCGGTTCACGGCCGCCGAGCTCGAGGGCAAGCAGAGGCTCTGGGAAGCGCTCTGCCGCGGCTTCTTCGATCGCTATGTCGGCCCTGATGACACGGTGCTCGACCTCGCCGCGGGCTCGTGCGAGTTCACGAACGCGTGCCGCGCGAAACGCAAGATCGCGGTAGACCTCAACCCCGAGACCGCCCGCTACGCGCGCGACAGCGAAGTGGTGATCGCGCCCAGCGACGACATGCCCCAGGTGGAGTCGGGATCGGTCGACGTCGTCTTCACCTCGAACTTCTTCGAGCACCTGCCCGACAAGCGGGCCCTCATGCGCACGCTCGCGGAGTGCCACCGGGTGCTGCGCCCCTCGGGCCAGCTCCTGGTGCTGATGCCCAACCTCCGCTACGCCGGCGCGCGCTACTGGGACTACTTCGACCACCACCTGCCGCTGACCCACGTCAGCCTCGCCGAGGGGCTGCGGCTGGCCGGCTTCGCGCCCGAGGAGATCATCCCGCGGTTCCTGCCGTACACGGTGAAGGATTCGCCAGTGCCGATCAGCACCCGCCTGGTCCGGGCCTACCTCATGCTCCGGCCGGTGTGGCGGATCCTCGGCCAGCAGATGTTCATCGCCGCCCGCAAGCCAGGCTGACCCCGCGACCCAGCCCCGCCGTAGGCGATCTGTTCCAGGCTTTGGGCTACCGCGATGTGCGCGGTGGTCCAGACCCGATGCCGCTCAGCTTGTTTTGATCAAGACTGTGATCTGGGCACTCTCTGAGAGGTTCCATTCCAAAGAGTCAGAGGCTTTGAGCTGCCGCGATGCTCGTCGTGGTCCGGACCGCCGCTCCCGCAGCCTCACCCTCCGCGGTGCACAACCGCCCAGGCCCGCGCGACTCACCGCGGTCCCCCCCGGCCAGAGCGCCGCGCACACTCAGCTTCGAGGCGCGTGGTGATCGTCTACCTGACATCCCGCGCTTCCAACGGTGCGTCGTAAGGATTTCGGATAAACGATCACGCCAGCCCGAGACCCCATCGTGGAGCCGGGAAGCTGCCGTGGCCCGGCGCGGCTTCACCCGTGCGTCTGGTCGTGGTTACTCTCTGCCTCGGGCGAGGGCGCGCCGGACCATCGGGGCAGACGACCGTCATGATCGTTCGCCCAAGATGGGCGTGACACGCCGCCTTCAACGCCAATTTCGGGCGAACGATCAAGCCGAAACCGGGCCGCGATCATCGCCTGGACTCGGTCGACGCGCTATTCGGGCTGGCGCACCGCGCCCGGCGCACCCCACCCGCCCTGGCCCAGTCGGGCGCCCCGGAGGGCCTAAAGGACCGCGACCAGCAGCGGACGGGTGAGGCAGCGGGAGCGGCGGTCTGGACCGCCGCTACCGCAGCCTCACCCGTCCGCTGCTGGTTTTCTTGCCTCCGGCGGGAGCGCTCCGGACCATCGGGATGGGTGGAGTGTGTACGCGGCTCGCGCCGAAAGGCTTTGTTGCTCTGGGTAGTGGGCGCTTTTTGCTGATTTATCTGCTCACCGTGCTCTCGCGAGCGCCCAGCCCAAAAGATCGTGGTACGGAGCTGCCCTCATGGGGGCAGTTGCGTACCACGATCTACTGACGTAACCGGGGAGACGTCCTGGTCGACGCGCTGCCCCACCACCTCCGCCAACGCTGCGTTACGGACCGCCGCCTGAGTCAGCGTTGGCCCGGAAGGCGCGTCACGTCAGCCCACGTGGATCATGGCCCGGAGCTGCACCGGGATCCGCCGGGGCATACCGAGCTCTCGGCATCAAGGGTCGCGGCAGACCGCGCGACGGCAGGGCCCGCCGGGCACCAGCAGCGGACCTTGGAATGGATCTTTTCTAGGCCCCGCGCAGGACCGCCCCGAACCGCCCGGCCGCCTCGGCGACCGCCGCGTCGCGGGCCGCGACCGCCTCCTCCACGGTGAGCGTGCGGTCGGGTGCCCGGAAGGTGAGCTTGTAGGCCAGCGACTTGCGCCCCTCCCCCAGCTGCTGGGCCGAGGTGTAGACGTCGAAGAGGCGCACCGCCTCGAGGAGGTCGCCGGCGCCGGCCACCAGCGCGGTCTGCACATCGGCGGCGGGCACGGACTCGTCGACCACCAGCGCCACGTCGATCAGCGCGGGCGGGAAGCCCGAGACCCGCGGCGCCGGTGCGACGCCCGCCTCGGGCAGCGCGTCGAGGTCGAGCTCCATCGCGCTGGTGCGGCGGGGCAGCTCCAGCGCGGCGAGCGCGGACGGGTGCAGCTCGCCCGCGTGGCCCACGGTGACCCCGTCGACCGCGATCGCGGCGCAGCGGCCAGGGTGCCACGGCGCTCGCTCGGCGGCCCGCACCGTCACCCGCTCGTCCGCGATGCCCGCGGCGGCGACGGTGACCCGGGCCGCCTCGATCGCGTCGGCCCACCCGGCCGGGCGCCCGGCGCCCCACCAGCCGGCCGGCTCGACCTCGCCGGCCAGCACGACCGCGGCGTGCCACGGCTGGTGCGGCACGGTCGCGTCGGCGGCGGCGAACTCCTCCTCGGTCGGGCGCCGCTCGACGCCCATCTCCGGCGGGCTGCCGGCACCCGGGCGGGGCAGGAAGACGGCGCCCATCTCGTACAGCGCGGTGTCGCGGTGGCCGCGGCCGATGTTGCGCTTGAGCGTGGCGAGCAGCGGCGGCAGGAGCGAGGTGCGCAGGAACGGCTCCTCGTCCGAGAGCGGGTTGGCGAGCCGCACCGCCGGCCCGTCCACGGCGGCGGGGCCGACGAACGGGTATGAGAGCACCTCGACGTAGCCGTTCTCCGCCAGGGCGTAGGCCACCGCGCGGCGGCGGCGCTGCGCCGGGGTGAGGCCGTTGCCGGGCGGGGCGACCGGCAGGACGCTGGGCACCTTGCCGTACCCGTCGAGCCGGATCACCTCCTCGACCAGGTCGGCCGGGTCGGTGAGGTCGGGCCGCCACGTCGGCGGCGTCACCGCCAGCACGTCATCCACAGTGGACACGTCACAGCCGACCGCCTGCAGCGTCTCGACGACCCGGGCCACCGTGTACGGCACGCCGGCCCGCAGCCCGGGCAGCGCCGGGTCGATCGTGAGCGGCCGCCGCGGCACCACGTTGTCGATGTCGAGCACGTTGCCGTCGGTGGCGCCGCCGCCGTACTCGACGAGGAGCGCGACCGCGCGGTCGAGGGCGGCCAGCGGCACGGCCGGGTCGACGCCCCGCTCCCACCGCTTGGCCGCCTCGCTGAAGAGCTTGTGCCGGCGGGCGGTGCGGCTGACCATCACCGGATCCCAATGCGCCGCCTCGAAGAGCACGTCCACCGTGTCCGGCTGCACCTCGCTGCTCTCCCCGCCCATGACGGCGGCCAGCGAGATGGGCCCGGTGTCGTCGCAGATGACCATGTCTTCCGCGTCGAGCACGCGGGCCACACCGTCCAGTGTGGTCAGCTTCTCCCCCGGTGTGGCCCGGCGCACCACCAGCGGCCCCCGCAAGCGCGCCATGTCGAACGCGTGCATCGGCTGGCCCAGCTCGAGCATCAGGTAGTTGGTGATGTCGACGGCGAGGCCGAGCGTGCGGATGCCCGCGGTCGTCAGCCGCCGCCGGATGAACTCCGGCGAGGGCGCGTCGGGGTCGATGCCGCGCACGGCCCGCGCCGCGAAGCGGTCGCAGCCCACCGGGTCTTCCACGATCACCGGGTAGGCCGGCTCGGGCGTGACACCGGGCGCCGGCGCGAGGGCCGGGTCGCGGAACGGCACCTGGAACGCGTGCGACAGCTCACGGGCGATCCCACGGACCGACATCGCGTACCCGCGGTCGGGGGTGATCTCCAGCTCGAAGATGACGTCGTCGAGCCCCACGTGCGGCCGCGCGTCGTCGCCCGGACTGGCCGGCGTATCCGGTGGGAGCACGATGATGCCCGCGTGCTCGTCGCTGACGCCCAGCTCGCGGGCGGAGACGATCATGCCGGCGGACATCCGCCCATACGTCTTGCGGGCGCCGATCTCGAAACCGCCGGGCAGCACGCCGCCGGGGAGGATCACGGCCACGAGATCGCCGGGGGCGAAGTTGCTGGCCCCGCAGACGATCTCCTGTGGCTGCTCCCGCCCGATGTCCACCGTGCAGAAGCGGATCGGCTTCTTGAAGCCGGTCAGCTCCTCGATCTCCGCGACCCGCCCGACGACGAGGTCGCCCTTCACCGTCGCACCCTGGTCGACGACGCCGTCCACCTCGATGCCGAGACTGACGAGTGCGTCCGCGACGTCGGCGCCGGCCGGCAGGTCGACGTACTCGCGCAGCCAGGAAAGTGGAATCCGCACCGTGGCCCCCTAGACCGCCATGCCGAACGCGCGGGTGAACCGCACGTCGCCCTCGACCATGTCCCGCATGTCACTTACCCCGTGCCGGAACATCAGCGTGCGCTCGATGCCCATCCCGAACGCGAAGCCCGAGTACCGGTCCGGGTCGATGCCGCAGGCGCGCAGCACCCGGGGGTTGACCATGCCGCAGCCGCCCCACTCCACCCACTGTGGACCGTCGCGGTGCTGCGGGAACCAGACGTCGAACTCCGCCGACGGCTCGGTGAACGGGAAGTAGTGCGGCCGCCACCGGGTCTTCGCCGCAGGCCCGAACATCGCGCGGGCGAAGTGGTCGAGCGTGCCGCGAAGGTGGGCCATCGTGATGCCCTCGTCGACCACGAGCCCCTCGACCTGGTGGAAGACCGGCGTGTGGGTGGCGTCCAGCTCGTCGGTGCGGTAGACCCGGCCGGGCACCACCACGTAGATCGGCGGCTGGCGGGTGAGCATCGTGCGCGCCTGCACCGGCGAGGTGTGGGTGCGCAAGACCAGACCGGACTCCTGCGCAGCGCCACGGGTCGCGGCACCGGCTTCGCCGGCCGCGACATGGAAGGTGTCCATCAGGCCGCGCGCCGGGTGGTCCGGCGGGATGTTGAGCGCGTCGAAGTTGGCCCACTCGAGCTCCAGCTCGGGGCCCTCGGCGATCTCGTACCCCATTCCGACGAAGAGGTCGCCGATCCGCTCCATCAGCGTGGTCAGCGGGTGGCGGGCCCCGCGCGGGCGGCGGTCCCAGGGCAGCGTTACGTCGACCCGCTCCTCGGCGAGGATGCGCTCGGCCTGGCGGCTCTCCAGCTCCGCGGCGCGCGCGTCGAAGGCCGCCTGGATCGCCGCGCGGGCCTGGTTGACCCGCTTGCCGGCGTCGGCCTTGGCGGCCGGCGGCAGCGCGCCGATCTCCCGCCGGGCCAGCGAGACCGGCGACCGGTCGCCGAGGTGCAGGTGCTTGAGCCCGGTGAGCGCGTCCGGATCGGCGGCCGCGGCGAACGCCTCCTCCGCCTTCGCGACGGCGTCACCCAGCGCCTCCGGGGCGAGGAGCGCGACCTGCTTCGGGTCGTACGGATCGTTGCGGTACGTCACAGCCATCAGAGTCTACTGAGCCTCAAGCTCGGCCCCACGCTCGCTCCGCTCCTCGGTCGCCGCGCTCCCCGCGATGCTCATTCACTGGTCCTTCGCAGGGCTCTCGCGGAGGCGTAGAGGCATACCGCCGCTGCCGCCGCGAGGTTGAGGCTCTCCGCGCCGCCGTAGATGGGGACGCGCACCCGGGCGTCCGCGAGCGCGAGCAGATCGGCTGGTAGACCGTGTGCCTCGGAGCCGAAGAGCCAGGCGGTGGGCCGGGCCAGCCCGCCCGCGTCGGCGAGCTCGTCGAGGTCGGTCTCGCCGTAGCCGGTGGCGGCGTAGACGGTGGCGCCGCCGGCCTTGAGCGCCTCCACGACAGCCCCGGCGCCGGGCGCGCGCACCACGTCGACGTGGAAGAGGCTGCCGGCGGAGGCACGCACGCACTTGCCGTTGTAGGGGTCGACCGCGTCGCCGGCGAAGACCACCGCCCTGGCGCCGGCGGCGTCCGCGGTGCGCAGGACCGTGCCGGCGTTTCCCGGATCCCGGATCTCCGCGAGCACCGCGACGAGTCGCGGTCCGCCTTCCATGGCCTTCTCCAGGGGTACCGGCCGCTGCGCGCAGACCGCCACGAGGCCCTGCGGGCGCACCGTCTCGGTGAGCGCCGCCAGCGCCTCGCCGGTGACCTCGGAGACGCGGGCACCGCCCTCGCGCGCCCTCTCGATGACGTCGGCGAACCGGGTCAGCCCGTCGCCCGTACCGAAAATCTCATGGACCACGGACGCGGCGGCGGCCTCCCGGACGGCCTGGGGTCCCTCAGCGAGGAAAAGGCCCGCGGCGTCGCGCTCGCGGCGGCGCTGTAGTCGCCGGGCAGCAACAACCCGGGGTGTCCGCACTGTGTACGGACCTTCCCCGGGTCGTGGGTGTTGCTGGGTCACGCGGCCTGGGCGCCGCCGGT
>Ga0272482_10000513_pt1 | contig 12129 bp, 19 predicted proteins | sample RVTome_8_FD_192427 | JGI IMG/M metagenome (GOLD analysis project Ga0272482, IMG submission 192427) | Soil microbial communities from uranium-contaminated site in the Upper Colorado River Basin, Wyoming, United States - RVT160D0 (version 2) ...
CAGCAGGCAAAGCTCGACGCCTCGGTTGCTCGTCTCTCTGGCGAAGAGCGGATATTGGCCTACGCCAAGCACTGGCCGTTCCACCTGATCCTGCGACACCACAACGGGCCACTGATCGTCAAGCCGGGTGAGGGGCGCGGCTTCAAGCGGCTCCACGACGGCACCCGCGAGGTCAGCTTCACGTCCTGGCCGCACCAGAACTCCTGGCACCGACTCCCGGACCCCTACCAGACGTGCTCCTGCCATGGCCATCCGTGGCCGTGTCAGGAACGCGACCAGCAGGTGTTGGCCCAGCATCAGATGCGGAAGATGGACAAGCTGATGGCTACCGCGCAGCCGGGCGTGTGCGTCCACTGCCTGGAAGCCATTACTACGCGACAGAAGACGCTGACGTTTCCCGAGGACTCCCGGCTGGTGCCCGGCGCACCCGGGCCAACGTTCCACGCCGGGCGTGCCGCGTGCTGGGCGGCGGCCGAGAAGTACGAGCGTTCCGGTCGCCTCGCCGACAACCCGGACGTCACGCGGCTGGCCTCATGCCCTGGCGTGAGGTTCATTCACGAGGCGCACCGCTGCCCGACGGAGAAGCGCATCGAATGCTCGGCCGGCCCCGAATGCACCGGACTCCACGGCCCGCCCGGCTACAAGGCTGATGCCCCGTGCTGGCACAAGGTTGCGGTGGCCAGCCACAACGACGACCCGGTGTACCCCCGGCCGGACTACGACTGCGGCTACCACCGCCCCAACCTTGGCCGGTGTCTCGGCGGCGATCTGTCGCTGGGCGGGGCGAGTATCAGCCCGATCGCAGCGGACCTGCTGTGGCAGTCGAAGCACCGTAACGACGGATAGTTCTGAAGGAGATCAACTCATGACCGACCTCAACGCTGTCCTCGACCTGCACCTCGACTACAACGATGCCGGGCAGAACACCGTCCGCGCCTACCTGACCGAACTACTTCTCGCGGTGTGGCGGGACCGTGACTGCTTCATCGGCAAGCGTCCGTTCGGGAACAGCGGCTGGGAGTACGAGCTGTACACACCCCTGGTCAAGGCCGGGTTCGTGACCGGCGTCCTCGACGCCGACGGGGGTCTTGACACGTTCGACCGGCGGGCAGCCGACACCCTGATCTCCGACGCCATCAAAGCCCTCGGCGCAGCCTGATGCTGCCACCTGTCGCGCCTGCCGAGCTCGCCGCACGCCTCCGCTCCGCTGACGCCGAGGTGCAGCGTGCGGTGATCCGGCATGTGCTGCCGATTCGACGGCGTCGCCGGTTGCGTCAGGCACAGTTGGTGGCGGCCCGTTTCCGCTGGTGGGCACCCACAAGGAGGAGCAGATGACCGCCGAACCGATCGCCCAGGTGGTCGCTGACATCCGCGCCGGCCGCGTGGAGCACCCCGCCGCGTTCGACAAGGCCGGCACGCTGGCGAGCCTGGAGGCGCTTGAACGGGCACAGATGCCGCAGCCCGTAGTGGACTGCACGGCGATCTTCAACATGCAACGGGTCGCCGAACAGATCAACATGTACGACGACTACCCGTCAATCGTCCCACCCTGGCCGAACGCCCTGCTCTGCTACGTCAACACGTTCGGAAACGTCATCGGTTTGCAGGTGAACCGCCGCGACTGGGACGGCGTCCAGCCGGACAACTGGTACAGCGAGAACGAAGTCGACTGGTCGCGAGTCCGATGGATCGCAGAGACATCCATCTGGGTCGGCGGCGTTGACGGCGCCGGCACCGTCTTGCCGACCTCCGGGCCGTGTCACATGCTCCGCCACGCCATCCACGAAGACGGCTCACCAGCGGACATCAACTGGCTGGCGCTGATGTCACGGGGTCGATTCGACGAGCACGGCCGGCTGATGGACGCGAACACCTCCACCTGGGAGGCATCGATGGTCACGCTCGGCGCCTCACTGAACTTCCTGAACGCGTCCAACATCGACATCGCTGAGCCGGCCCGGCCGCGTCCGCTGCGCCGCCGGATTGAACGCACCGACGTGCAGGTACAGACGATTGTGGTCCGCCCCCCTGGCAAAGCCCGCTCCAAGTCCGCCGTGACACGACCGATTGACGCACTCGAAGCGCCACTGAGCCCGGTGCGCGGGCATTGGAGTCACTACGGCGAGCGATACAACCGGGGTCGCCTCTTCGGCAAGTACGAGGGCAAATTCTGGGTGCCCGCACATGCGCGCGGGGCTGGTGAGGCTGAGGCGCCCACAAAGGACTACCTGCTCAAACCGTCAAGAAAGGACGCCGCATGACTGGCATTGCCCTGACCGTCACCGATCTACGCACGATCGCCGACACCCTCGACCGGCTGGCCGCAGCGGGCATCCTGCTCGACGCGCCGATCCGCTGCGGTTCCTACCGGGTGGAGGTGCAGGCCCACGACAGCCAGTTGGACGGCCTGTCGTACACGGTGACGTCGATCGAACGCGTGGACGGCGGTCGGTGAAGCATCATCCGTGGCTGTTTCGGGCTGCCCGGTTGGGTGCGTGGGCGCATTGTCCGTGTGGGTGGCGGTCGCGGTGGTCGTACACGACGGTCACCGGAGCCCACGTCGCCTTCGGTGGGCACCTGCTACTCGTGGCCACGCAGCGTGATGACGCCAACCAAGAAGATGAGCCGGAACCCGTTACCACTCAGTACCGGTGACCCAGGCGCACCGACCGCTGAGGCGCAGCGCAAGAACGGATCAAGACATGATGAGACCTGCCGAACCCGCACCAGTCGGACGTGACGCTGGGTGCGCGGACATCCGTGCCACCTCTGCCGCAATCCTCGCCGCGACGAGCACCACCCTCAACCCTTCCCCCGACGTTTCCGGCTGCCCCGACACGGTGGCCCGCCTCGCTGTCCCCGCAGTCCTGCGCGCCTACGCGGACGCCGAGCACCACTTCGGTGAAGGTGTTGCCCAGCGCGTCGACTACGGTACCGGCGTCGAGTTCGGCGGGGTCTGCGTGTGTGGGGCTTCGTGGGGTGAGGACGGCTGCACCGAACGGGAACGTCTCCTCGCCGTCGCGGCCGAGATCGAAGGCGGTAGTCGAGACTGCCCGGACGGCCTGCCGTGATCGTCTGCGAGTTCAACGGTGCGAAGGACGCGGGCGAGGACCGCTTCGACCCGCGCTTCGACTGTGACCGGCCGGCGGTGTGGCACATCCTCCTCGCCGTCGGCGCCCGCGACCTTGCCATGGGCGGCGTTGATCAGGTGCTCCTCGCGAGGAGCACGCGGTGAACGTCCGTCACTCGACGGCGATGCTGCACCGTGTGGATCCGGAGGCGTGCGGGCGGCCTGGTGCGCGTTGGCGACTGACCGCCAACGCCTGTGGATAACCCTGTGGGTGGAAGGATGATCGAACCGTGAACGGTTTCGTCAAGATCGCCCATGTTGCGCAGGTGAGCGCCGAAGCCCTGGCCACCAACATCGCCCAGTCGATTCATGCCTGCATGGACGCGACTCCGGAGCAGCGAGCCGCCTGGGTGCGTGAGGCGACCGAGCACCGCGCTACCGAACGTGCGGCCGCACCTGTCGTTGAGCCGACCCGCGACGCTCTGCTGGCCAAGCTTGGTTGGGGTCCTCGCTACGCCGAGCATGTGGTTCAGACGTACTGCGAGTGCGGAGACGACATCGACGGGTGGTCGCGGTGTCTGCATGCAACGGATCTTGGACTGGAGACGTGGCAGTGACCGGCATCGTCGATTTCATCAACGCCCGCCTCGACGAAGACGAACGGGGAGCTGTCCGCGCCGGCGGCCGCGAGTGGGAGGTCGGCCCAGCCTTCGGCGCCCGCGAGAACATGGTCCGTATCCGGGAACAGGGTGCGTTCGTCGACTCGGTTGGATCGTGCGCGGAGACGTGGGCGTTCGTCGGGCAGGTGGCGAGCATCCCGAACTGGCGGGAGAACGCACAGCACATCGCTCGCCACGATCCGGCGCGGGTGCTGGCTGAGGTCGACGCCAAGCGGCGCATCATCGCGCTCGCCGACGAGGCGAGCGGACTCGATATGTCGGTCGACAACGACCGTCGTGTGGCACCGCGCGACATGGCGGCTGAGCCGTACGTCGGTGATCTGATCCTGCGGGCGCTGGCTTTGCCGTATGTGGGTCATCCGGACTACCGCGAGGAGTGGACAGCATGAGCGAGCGCCGCATGAGCCCTGTCGCCGTGGAGTTTCAGCGCTACGTCGACGGGATGCCCGGCGTTCGCGCCGCTTACCTGACCGATGCGGAGTACTCGGCGCAGATGAAGTTCATCCGCCGGATGGTGGAGACGATGGACTTGGCTCTCGACACCGAGGAGGTGCCAGTCGACGTGCGCCGACGCGTTGTGCGGATGGTGCTGTTCGGTTCGCCGGACCCGGATGCGGCCGAGCAGCTCCAACGCGAGATGAAGCGCGTCCAGCAGATGCTCGCCACCCAGGGGTGACTAAGCCGCCGTGCCGCGGATCTCGGCAGACACGGTGTCGGCGAGTGCGACTCGCGCCTGGCGTTCCACCTCACGTAAGTCCTCGAACTCGGACCACGTCGTCGTGTCCTCCTGCACGACGTGGAACGAGGCCATGTAGGCGCGGTGCTGCGCGCTGTCCCAGCGCGATGCGGCCGCTCGAACTTCCGCGGATCCGAACGCGGCTAAGGCGACCCACGCAGGCCGACTGGCGTCGCCGTTAGGTCGGGCAGACCGGTCAGGGATGCTCTCAGGCTTCCAGTCAAACAGCCATCCCCCAGCCCGCGCCGAAAGGTTCAATATCGCCAGGTACGCCTCGGCGCGTTTGTCGCGTCGCCACTTCGCATCCTCTGTCGCCCGTTCGTGCGCGTACCGTGCCTCGGCCATCTCGCGTTCGTGGCGCCGCGAGCCTCGCGCCGTCGCCCAGCCGCCGGCCAGCCCCGCGAGGCCGACGATCGCACCCGCGGCCGGAGCTACCCATTCCCAGGCCACCGCAATCAGCCCTGCTTGGTGCAGGTGAGCACGATCAGGGTGTCGGTTTTCACCTTCGTCCCAGCCTTGGCGGACTGTTTCGTGACCGTCCAGTTGCCTAGCAGCAGCACGAACGTATCGTCCTTGTCCTGGGACCCGTACTGGATGTTCGTGAACCCCAACTTGCGCAGTTTGTCGTCGGCTACGGCTGCGTTCTCCCCGGTCACCTTCGGCATCGTCACCGTCTTCGGGCCGACCGGCGCGGTTGATGTAGGCGCGGCTGCTGTTGTAGGCGCTGCCGTCGGTGCCTCGGTTGTCACCTGAGCATCCGGCAGCAACGCCGCCGCAGTCGTCACCGCAGTGTCCGGGGAGGACGCGTCCTGCTTCTTCTGCTCCTCGCTGCCGATGATGTACAGGCCACCGCAGCACAACAGGACCAGGGCGACAGCACCACCGATGATGCCGATGATCAGGGGCTGGTTGCTTCTCTTCCCTGACACCTCGGGTGGCTGGCCGTAGACCGGCGGACGTCCGGGCGGTTCGGAGGGGACGGCACCCATGCGTCCGGTGGTTCGCCACGGGTCTTCACCGGGATTGGGCAGGTGCGGCGGCGGGTTCGGGGGTGGGCCGTAGGACATTGGGGCAGGCTCGCGGATTACGACGTGTGATCGCCATCACCCGACCGGGCGAGCCGCTGTCGGCAACCCGTCACGGCGTCGGTGTCGGCACCGACGACACCCCTGCGATCAGTCCACCGAACCCGCACAAAACGCAGGCCACGACCGGGCCAACCACGCACAAAGCAACAGCGCCGATCACCGTCCAGATCAAGGCAGCTGCCGACATGTTGAGGAACTTCTTCGTCCCGTCCGCAGGCGGGGCACCAGTCACATGGACGGCCTGATGGTATGGCGGCGGGTAATGCGGCGGCCTCGGCGGAGGCTGTTGCGGATATGTCACGCCGCGAAGGGTGCCGGACCGGTCACCTGGAACACCTCCCCCTACAGGGTGCCTCCACCGTCGGCAATCCGACCCCGGCTGGACGCAATCGATCGTCGTCTCACCGCCTACATCCGCACGCACTGTCTTACGCGTGGAGCAGCGCAAACCCGCGAAACGGTCAACCACCGTCCGCCTAGCGCCAACCGGCTACGAACGCGTCGCCGACCGGGCGCGCCGTGCCGACGTTGAGTTCTCCCACATGCTCCGCCGCATGCTCCAGTACGCCGACCAACACATGCCCGAAGGCTGGACCCCTCCGACGCGGATGACTAGCGACGGCGGGAACGGCCGATGACTAGCGACAAGCCGAAGTGCGGCGCGCAGCGACCACGCCAGCCTGAGGGCACACACTGCGGCCAACCTGCCGGTTGGGGCACCAGCCATCCCGGCGTCGGCCGCTGTCGGCGTCACGGCGGGTCGACGCCCACGCAGGTGATCGCGGCCGAGAGGCTTGTCGCCGAGCGGGCGTCCGCGACTCTGCGGATGCGGATGCGCCGCTTCGATGAGTTCGACGGCTCGGACATCGACTACCGCGCTGAGGCGCTGCGGATGATCGCCTTCTGCAAGCACCGGGCCAGCGAATACGGGCGGCTGCTCGCTGACGCGTACGAGGCGGCGGAACGGCTGAAGGAGGAGCACGAGGCAGGCCAACTCCTGATCGCCGAGCCGGACGGTGAGCCGGAGGACGAAGACCCGCAGCGCCAGACGGCCCGCGCCGACCTCGAGCGGATCTTCCTCACCGGCGGAGTGACCGCCTTCGTCGGCCACAAGTGGGACGCCGACCGGCACGGCCGCATCTACGCCGTCGAGGAAGGCGTCCGGGCGCTGGTGAAACTGGAGCGGGAGGCGTTGGCGGACCTGCGGTCAGCGATCGCGCTGGCGAAGGATCTGAAGGTCGCGGAGGCGCAGATCGACCTGGCGAAGCTGGTCGGCGGCATGATCCTGACGATCATCACGGGCGTGCTCGGCGACCTCGGCCGGCGTGGGCTGGTGACCGCGAAGGTTGACGATGCCCAGGTGTTGGAGTTGATCGCTCATCACATGGATCTGATCGGTGCTCGCCCGCTTGGCGCGGTGTCGGCGTGACTCTGCTCGATGTCACCATGGCGGTTCGGGCAGCGGCTGATCTTGCCCGAGAGAGGGTGCGTGAGCAGGAGGCGAAGCAGTCGCTGGAGCGGTACCTGTATGACCCGGTGGGGTGGGCGCGGGACTGCATCGACTGGGGGGCGTTTGGTGGATTGGCGTCGTACCAGAACGAGATCATGGCGGCCATGGTCGAGCACGGTCGTGCGGCCGGGCGGGGGCCTCATGGCTTGGGTAAGACCACAACAAATTCGGTGGTCATCAACTGGTTCGCCACGACCCGCGACGCGGCTGGGATCGACTGGAAGGTCATCGCCACCGCATCCGCTTGGAGGCAATTGTCCATTTTCCTCTTTCCGGAGGTGAGGAAATGGGCGCGCCGGATTCGATGGGATGTTCTTGGGCGACCAGCCTTCAGCGAGCGCCACGAGCTACTCGACCTCAACCTGAAACTCAACCACGGTGCAGCATCGGCCGTCGCATCTAACGACCCGGCGAAGATCGAGGGGGCGCACGCCGACAGCCTGCTCTACATCTTCGATGAGGCGAAGGCCATCCCGAGCGCGACGTGGGACGCCGCCGAGGGTGCGTTCTCCGGCGGCCGCCAGGAAGGGCTTCCGGAGGCGTTCGCGCTCGCTGTCTCCACACCAGGGGCGCCCGCGGGACGCTTCTACGAGATCCACAAACGGGCGCGTGGGCTCGAGGACTGGTGGACGCGCCACGTCACCCTCGAAGAAGCCATCGCGGCTGGCCGGATCTCGCGACAGTGGGCGGAGCAGCGGAAGCGGCAGTGGGGTGCCGACTCGGCGCTCTACCACAACCGGGTACTCGGGGAGTTTCACGCTTCCGACGAAGACTCCGTCATCCCACTGTCGTGGCTCGAGCTCGCCGTCGAACGCTGGCACGCCTGGGCCGACGCCGGAAAGCCACCCATCCCAGGCCGGCGGGTGCTCGGCGTGGACGTCGCCCGATCGGGTGGCGACGAAACCATGTTCGCGTTCCGGTCCGGGCCATGCGTGGAACGCCTGGAGGGGCACTCGAAGGACGACACGATGCGCACCACGGCGAAGGTGCAGGGTGTCCTCGGCGCCGACCGGGTGCCGATTGTCGACTCCATCGGTGTCGGCGGTGGCGTGGTCGACCGGCTGCGGGAACTCCGTGTGCCGGTGATCCCGTACACGGGGTCGGCGAAAACTGACGCACGGGACAGGACGCGAGAGTTCGGGTTCGCCAACGTCAGAAGCGCAGCGTATTGGCGTGTGCGCGAGTTGCTGGATCCATCGTTCGAGTCGGAGATCATGCTGCCACCGGACGAGCTGCTGCTGTCGGACCTAAGTGCACCGACGTGGAAGGAGGTGACCGGCGTCCCGCCGAGGATCCAAGTGGAGCCGAAGGAGGACGTGGTGACCCGGCTGGGCCGGTCTCCGGACCGCGGCGATGCCGTAGTGATGGGGTTCTGGGCTGACCGGCATGGTGAAGGGTCGGCGGTGGGTGCGGCACCGCTGGCCTCGGCAAACCTGCTGCCGTGGGCGCGGTGACAACCAGTAGCGTGTGTAGTAACCGGACAGGGCCGAACGGGAGAAACGCAACGTGGCAAGCAGTGAAGTACTGACGCGAGTAACGGGATGCCCGGCCTGCGGGACGGCATTCACCGGCTGGTCCTACGACCACACCCGCCCAGACCCGATCGAGTACGACGGCGGATGGCTGTCGCCAGTCCTTGCCGGGCGCACGGTCACAGATCATCCGTCGGCCGAACTGCTGGCCTGGGTGTTGAAGCCGTGCGGCTGCCGCGTGTCCCCGGACGAGTGGACGCTGTGCCAGACGGCGCTCTCGGTTTGGTTCGCTCGCCCATCGGCGGCGGAGGCGGAGATCCTCGCTGTGATGGCGCAGGAGCGGGGGCGGCATGATGGGTGAGGTTATGCAGGGTTCTGCCCCCGACCGGCTCACGGTCGACGGCTGGGTGGACGGCGATCTGGCGCTCGACGCCTGCAACCGCATCTACTGCGCCAACATCCACCGACCGGGCGGTAGGTACACGATCGCGACGTGGCTGACCTTTGGCTCCGAAAGCGCCGCTGCCCGGATCGGCGAGGAGTGCCAGGAGGGCACGGACTGCTGCTGTTCGGAGCCGCATCTGCCGCTCCGACGGGCGACCTTGCAGGTGTCCGAGGAGGTCACTCGATGACAGCCGGGACTGAGCCCCGGTACACGCTGGCCGAGGCGCGCGAAATGCTCGCCAACGAGAAGTGCGACCGAGAAGGTCACCTCCTGACGCCAGTACGGTGGGGCGCGGGTCCGGTCGTACGGGTCGAGTGTGGGCGGTGCCCGGTCACGTTCGTGCCTCCGGAACTGCCGCCTCTGCCACCCGATGAAGAGTTGCGCGAAGACGTGTTCACTGCTGGCGGCGGACCTGGAACTGTGCGGACGATCCACATTCCTACCGGGCTTGTCGGCGTCGGTGGCGGCGGCCGGACAGGAATCGAGAATCAGGGACGCGCGCGGGGGATTCTGCGAGCAAAACTGTATGCCCGTTCTCTTGGCGACGGCCGGCAGTCCAGCCCGGAGCCGATACTGCCCGACATCCAGTCGGATCACGTCAGGTACGACATGGTCACTGACGGGACAGGCAACACCGGTGGCTACGCGATCAAGGCGGTTCACATTCCGACCGGGATTGTGGCGGAGGCTTCGGCACCTCGGTCGGACCAGCAGAAGCGCGAGGTGGCGAGAGACCTCTTACGTGCCCGTCTACTGGTTGCCCAACTGGAACGGGAGGCATCGGCATGATCCGTGCCCGGCTTGGCCGTTTGCTGCGGACTCTGGCCGATCGCCTCGATCCGCCGTTCGCCGACGTGCACTACCAGATCATCGACGATCGGACGATGCGCGCGTTTCACGGACCGAGTGGTCTTGCCGCGACCACCTCGAGTCCCCTCGCGACGACACGGGAACGCGATCTGGCGAAGCAGTTGCTGCGCGCCCGCCTGCTGGCGGTTCATCTGGAGAAGGAGGCGGACGGGTTGATCTGGACTGGCGATAGCGTCACCGAACCCCCACGGCACGTATTGGCGGTGCGCGACAGTTCCGGCTGTGTGGCAGATCGAACCCCACAGGAATGCGATGTCTGCAAGCCGCTCGGCAGCGTGTGGCGTTGGCGCCACAACGGAGCCGCTGACTGCTGGATGGACATCGACGGTATCGGCCCCTGGGTCGAAGTCCCGGGACTGCACGGTCCGGAAGAAGGCCGGCGCTGATGGCTGCTTGTAAGTGTGGGGTGTCTCCGCTCGGAGCCTGCCCAATCTGCACCCCACCCGCGCAGGCCGTCTCGTCGGGTACGGCGGCCGTTGAGGTCGACGGGACAACCTATCCGGTACGAGTGACCCGCCAAGGCCATCTGACCTTCGTCGAGATGTGGCAGGAGTCGGCGGGTACCTGGGCACGCACAGTCCTTCAGCCTGCCCCCGGTGGCGCTCTGCTCTCCGATGCCGAGCGCCGCTATCTGGCAATGCATGCCCGGTACGAGTCAAACCGGCAGGACGATGTCCGCTACTGGGACGCTGACCCGCACAAGCGCGCGGAGTTGAAGCAGCGCTGGCGGGAAATCGCCGACTGGCTGCACCCGAACCCATGGGACGAGCAGCCCGACCGGCAGAACTTCCGGCTCGGCGTGGTTGAGGATGGTCGCGTCATGGTCTGGACTGGAGGCTTTACGAGGCCGGTCCGCGTCCTTCGTGACACCGACGGCGAGATGCCACTGATTGAGTGTCCCGACTGCGGCAACCCGGCGACGGCGGGGCGCGAAGGGCATGTGCGCTGCACCGCGGTTTCGGGGTGCGCTCCCGTCTGGCGCGTGCTGGTTGTGCGGGTACCCGAGTCGTGACCAACGCCGAGGTCACGCTGATCACCCCGTCGCTGCGCGGTCGGGAGGACATGCTGGCCGAGACGGCCCGGTCCGTCGAAGCGCAGACGGTGCCGTGCAAGCACCTGTCGATGGTCGACTCCGACCGGTTCGGGCCGGCATCGATCCGGAACAAGCTCCTCGCCGCCGTCGGTACCGCGCTGGTCGGGTTCGTGGACGACGACGATGTTCTGTACCCGGAGCATGTCGAGGTGTGCGTGGCGGCGCTGCGGGAGTCGGGTGTGTGTGTCGCCTATCCGTGGTTCCATTTCGACCATCCGCGTGGCTGGTGGCCGCTGGGCGAGTTCCTCCAAATGCAGCGAGCGGACGGGTCGAAGGTGCACGCGTTCGGGCAGCCGTTCGACCCTGATGCGCTCGCCCACAACAGTTTTATCCCCGTCACCGTGATTGCCCGCACCGACTGCCTGCGCAAGGTGGGCGGTTTTCCGACACCAGGCACGGAGGAGTGGCCGCACGAGTCAACCGAGGAATGGGGTTTGTGGCAGCGCCTGGTCGCGGACGGTCACTCGTTCGTGCACGTGCCTACGGTGACGTGGGAGTACCGGGTGCATGGCGGCAACACGTCCGGAAGCCGGACGGCGAAGGGAGTCAGAACGTGAGCGACCACCAGTACTTCACGTACGAGCTTGCGAACGGCTACCGCAGCCCATGGCTGTGGCCGACCGCCGACGCGGCCACCGAACACGGGACCAAAGCTCACCCAGACAGCGAAGTGTTTGCGGTGGCCGTCCCAGAGAACGGCGCCCAGCCGGTCAGGATGCCCGGCTGTTACTCGGAGGTGAGTGTGCGTGCTCGCGAGGTGAAGGCGTGGTGTGGACAGCGGTCTTCCGGCGATATGATGCAGCGGACCGCCGCGCTCCGGCTCGATGCCGGTGGCGTGCAGGTTGACATTGTGGGCACCGCCGATGAACTGGCGCAGGTGCGGGACCGTATCGTCGCAGCGTTCGATCGGGGGTTGGGCAGTGTTTGACCTAACTGCACAGCGTGCGGAGCCTCAATGCTCACGTGGTCGTCCCGCGTCGGTCTGCTGCGTCGGCGAGCCATGGGACAGCCCCAACATCGCCGTACAGATCATGTACTGGGGTGAGCCCCTATACCCATCGGTCATCGAGACTGCGGCGAGGCTGGGCCTGGATCCGCACGACCTCGCCGGCCACGTTGAGGGCGAGCACGGCTGGGAGCCCCACAATGTCGGCTACGACAAGGC
>Ga0272482_10000514_pt1 | contig 12129 bp, 8 predicted proteins | sample RVTome_8_FD_192427 | JGI IMG/M metagenome (GOLD analysis project Ga0272482, IMG submission 192427) | Soil microbial communities from uranium-contaminated site in the Upper Colorado River Basin, Wyoming, United States - RVT160D0 (version 2) ...
GTCGACTTGCCGGATCCGGTGGAGCCCATCAGGTGGATGTGTTGGCGGGCGTCGACGACGGGCACCGCGACGGAGTGTCCGCCGACTTCGGCCCGGCCGAGGACCTTCATGCCACGTCCTCCGGACGGTACGGCGACCGGGGCGGGTACGGCCTTCGCGCGTGCCCGGTCCAGGCCGGCGACCGCGACGTCGGTCGGGAGCGCCGCGATCGCCGCGAGCTCCGGGGCGGACAGCAGGAAACCGGTACGTAGCGGCCGACCGGCCAGGACCGGCAGCGGCTCGCGCACGCGTAGCCGGCGCAGCCGGTTGCGTCCGGTGAACGCACCGAACGAGGACGCCAGGCCGTGAGCGACGGTGACCAGCCGTCGAGCGATCGCGTCCGGGTCCCCGCCGGCTCGAGTCGCCACCTGGGCGACAGCGAACCGGACAGCGACCTCCCACTGTGGGCCGACCGTCTTGTCGATCGCGGGGCGGGCGTCGCGGTCGCGGATCGGATCCGGCGCTGCCGGGCGGGCGGCGCCGGCGCGGGAGGGGCCGGTGTGCGTCCGGGTCGGGGTGAACAACTCCAGCACCAGATCGAGGAACCCGCGCCCCCAGGCGGTGGGATCGAGCAGCCCACCGCTGGGCGGCCGGCCGGTGCGCAGCGCGGCGGCGCCCTGACGTAGCTTGGCCACCTGCCGGGCGGTGGCCGGCCGGGCCAGGACCTGCACGCAGGCGTGTTCGGTGGCGTGCAGGCCGGTGCCGGCCTGCACGAGGGCCCGCATCGGGTCGGTGTCCAGCTCGGTGTTCAGCGGATACCAGGCCGGCAGGGTCGGGGCCAGCGCCCCACCTTCAGCGGTCGCATCCTTTACCGGTAGGGGTTTGGTGGCCGGGGCGATGGTGCAGGCGGCGCCGGGCCACGCCGCGCGGGCCGCCGCCGCGACCGGGCCGGCGGGCACGGTGCCAGGCACCCACACCTGGATGGTCAGCTCCCGGCCGGCCCACCGGTACTCGATGGCGATGTGTGGTGTGCCGTACAGCAGGCGGCGCCGCCAGGACGGGGCGAGCAGCTCGTACAGGTTGGCCCACCAGGCGTGCACCCCGGCCGGGTCGACCTTCGGCGGGGGCACGATGTGTACGTGTTGGGCGTGCTCGACCAGCCGGGTGTGCCGCCACCACCACACCGCGGTCCGGGCCGCGGTGGCGGCGACGACCAGCACGATAGTGGCTGCGGCGGCGACGGCGGCCAGCCAGGGCCGCTGGCAGGCCCAGGCGGCGACGCTCTTGATGAGGTCGAGCAGGGGTGAGTGCGGGGCGGTGGGCACCATGTTCGGGTCCACCGACCCGGATGGCGACGGCGCGGGGTGTGGTGGCATGGGATCCTCCGATGTGGACTAGCTGGTGTGGGTTAGAAGTCGGGGTCGTCGATGAGGTCGGCTAGGCCCGCGGCGAGTTGGTGTTCCCGCGCGGAGGCGACGGTTTGGAAGCTGACGCGGTGGGAGCCGGCCAGCAGCAGCGCTTGACCGCGCTCGGCGGCCAGGAGCATGCGCGCCTCGCCGCCGGTGAGGGCGAAGGTGTCGGCGATCAGGTCGATGGCTTGTGGGGCTTGGCGCATAAGGATCTGGGTGGCCGCGTTGGACACGACGGCTTGGCCGAGGTCGCTGCCGAGCAGGTCTGCGGCGTCCTGGGTGATGACCGCGACCCCGGCCCGCCGCTTCCTCGCGGCTTTGGACAGCCGGTAAAGGAACTTGGCGCCTTCGCCGTCCTGCAGCAGGGTCCAGGCTTCGTCGACGACGACCAGGCGCCGGTGTCCGACGCCGGTGTGGGTGGTGGCGGGGACGTCGACGTCCCGCCAGATCGCGTCCAGGGCGAGGAGCATGCCAGGGGCGCGGAGCTCGTCGGCGAGTTGTCGGGTGGACCAGACGACGAGGTGGCCGCGCGGGTGGAAAGTCGTCGGCCCATCGAAAAGGTCTTTGAAGGAGCCTTCGGTCCAGGGTGCGAGCCGGGCGGCGAGGGTTTGCGCGGCTGGGTTGCCGTCGGCGGTCAGGGTGGCAGCGAGGTCGCGCAGCAGCGGCGCGGGACGGCTCCACGTGTTCGGGTCGTTGCTGATCCCCGCCGCCGCGTAGGTGGCGGTGATAGCCCGGTCCAGGGCGGCCCGCTCCACCGGCGGCGGCTGCTGCCCGAGCAGGACCGCGGTCAGCGTGTGCAGGAACAGGGCCCGGCGGGTGAGCGCGTCGGGTCGGCGGTCCCCGCCGGGGATGTCGAAGGGGTTGACGCGGATGCCGGGGGCGCCGAGCTGGATGGCGGTGCCGCCGACGGCGTCGCACAGGCGCAGGTACTCGTCTTCGGGGTCGATGACCGCGACCTGCACGCGCTCGTACAGCGACCGGAGGATCTCGAGCTTGACCAGGTAGGACTTGCCCGCACCTGAGCGCGCCAGGACGACGGAGTTGTGATTTTCTTGGGACCAGCGGTCCCACCAGACGACGCCGTTGCTGAAGGTGTTCAGCCCATACAGCACGCCACCGGCCGCGACACCTTCGCCGGGTAGCGGCGCCGGCAGGTCAGCCGAGGCCAACGGGAAGGCGGCGGCGAGCGCGTCGGTGTCGAACACCCGCCGCATCCGTAGGCTGTCCACCCCGATTGGCAGGGTGGAGGTCCAGCCCTGCAGATGCCGCCAGGTCGCCGGCACGGTGTCCAGCAGCACCGAGGCGGCGGCCGCGCGGACCTGCGCGACCGCCTCAATGAGGTCGTCCTCGCTCCAGGCGTGCACGCACAGGTAGTTGCCGGCCCGAAACAGCCGGGCCGCGCCGCGAGCCAGCCGGTCGGCCAGGTCAGCGGCGTCCTCGGCGGCGGCGTCCGTGGCCGGGTCACCGAGCCGGCCCTTGTCGAAGTCCAGGCGCCGGTTGGATTCCAGACGGGCGCGTTGGGTGCGTAGCCGGCCGGCGGCGGTCGCGGCCGGGATCGGCTCGATGTGCTGCACCGCGTCGATGCGGCCCGGCCAGGAAAGGACAGTGCTCAGCCAGGCCAGGCCGACCTCGGGCGGGTAGCCGTTGATGGCTGCGGTGGCGGCGTAGCCGTCACCGACCTGCAGGTACCTCGGGGCGTTGTGCACGCTGGCCGGTCCGATCGCGGCGGCCAGTTGCGCCGCCGCATCGCCGTCGGTGTGGCGCTCACGGCGTGCCGCTTTCGCGGTTTTGGTTTTGGTCATGGGGTTGGCTCCTGCGGGAGGGCGGGTGGGACGGTAACGGGGCGATGCGGGGTGGCGCGGGCCCAGCTGGCCTCGCCGGGGGCGTAGGGGTCGACCGCGGCGGCCAGCACCGCGGTCGCGGTCGGCCCGTCCAGGACTCGGGTCTGCGCGCCCAAAGCGGCCAGGGCGGTGGCGGTGTGTTCGGCGCGGCGCATCGCCTCAGCGCCGGCGGCGCGGCCGCCGCTGGCGGTGCAGGCGATGGTGACCGTGCGCCACAGCGGGTCTCGCTGCTCGGAGATGTCGCACAGGAAGTTGGCGTAGTCCAGGGCCGCGTCCGCCAGGGCCGCATGCGGCAGGGCCTGCGCGGCGTCGGCGACGCGTTCGGCGTGTGAGGTCAGGTCGACCCGCTGCGCGGACACGACGATCTGCACCGCCCCGGTCAGCGAGTTGAGCCACCGTGCGTAGCCGGCGATCAGCGCGGCCTGCTCGGCGCCGGTACGCAATCCGACGTTCACGGTGGTGACCGCGACGAGCACGACCGCGGTCCCGTCGCCGAGCAGGATGACGCCGTCGTCACCGATCGCCTGCGCGGGCAGCCGCAGCACCTGCGGGCGCGGACCGCCCTCGCCGTCGATGGCCGGCGCCCACGCCGGTGCCTCGTTGATGCCTTCCGGGGCGGGCACGGCCCGGCGCGGCTGGCGCCGGTAGCGGATCGCCGCCCACAGCCAGGCATCCAGCGGTAGGCCGTCGCGGCGGCCGAGCGCGAGGGTGGTGGCGACGCCGACGAGCGGGATTACCGCGATCGCGAACAGCGGCAGCGGCAAGCGGGCACCGATGGACCGCCAGAGCAGGTATGCGCCGGCGGCGGCTACGGCCAGGATGGCCACCTGCCGTGCGGTCAGATTCCATAGGATCCGATCCGGCGCTTCGACGTCGGCGGGGATCCGTGCACGAACTTCAACAGAATCGTCCACTGTGTACTCCCAAGGTCGTGGGTCGGGTGGGTTGAACACGAATTGGGTGCGACGGAGCTGGGTGGAGCCGTGCCAGCGGCGCGGGCCGTGCTCAGGCCTCGCCCGCGGCCCGCCCGTACGCGTAAGGCGTGTCGGGCAGGTCGCACCGCCGGGTTGCGATGTTTCGGCGCGGCAGGTCAGCTACCGGCGCCACGCCGGCTTGCTTCTCGGCATCGCGGTCGCTGGCGTGACGCCGGGAGGCGCCGTCGGCCTGGGCAGCGCCGCGCTGATTCCGCCGGCCGGTGGTACGCCGGCGCTGGTCCGCCACGGCGGCCGGGTGGGCGGCATCGCCGTGGCCGGTGTGACGCCCGGGGGCACCACCGGTCGGGCCGGTGCCGCCGGTGGGCTGCCGGCCGGTGCGGCGGGGCGTCCGCCTCGCCAGGCCGGTCGGGTCTTCGGCATCGCGGTCGCCGGGTTGACCCCGGCGGGAATCCGGGGCCGTGCCGGCGCCACCGACGGTCCGCCTGCGGCCGGGCTGCCGGCTGGCGCCGGGCTCCGGGTGGCCGCTGGTGTGGGACGGGGCATCCGTGGCCGCCAGTACCCGATGACCGTGTTGGATACCGACGGGCCGCCCCGCCCGGCACCGGACCTGCCGGCCGCGGCTGCGGCTGCGGCTCGGCCGCTGCGGCCGAGCCGGGGGATCCGGAACACACCGGACAGCTGCTGGGCCAGGACCATGCGGACCAGGAGCCCGGCTATGTTGGTCCGGCTGCCGCCGCCCACCACGTACCGGCCCATCAGGCCGGGGATCTTCACCACTGTCCACAGCAGACACATGACGATGAACAGGTTCAGCGTGCCGGTCGGGTCTTGCGGCAGGCCGATGTCCGGCAGGTTGGCGTCCGGGCGCAGGAAAATGTCCAGCGCGGTGTGCAGCGCGAGGGCCTGCAGCCCGACGGTGGCCAGCAGCCCGAGGAACGCCCGCCACCACAGCCGGGCGGCGCCGTCGGTGAAGGGGGTGGCGTGGCAGGCCAAGGCGACCGGGGCGATACCGACCAGCACGATCAGCACCCCGATGCGGACCAGCCAGGTGGCCAGCAGCATCGCGGTCAGCGCCGCGATGATCATGCCGATGATGGCCAGCAGGAACGCGTTGGACGGGTTGGTCAGCGCGCTGGTGGTGACCCGGAGCAGTTGCCCGAAGGCGTCCTGCGAGCCGATGCCTTCACCGGTCAGCGCCCGGGTGAGGGCGTTGGCGAGTTCGATGAGGTTTTGGCACAGCGGTGTGGAGAAGTTGGACGCGACGAACCCGACCACCAGCCGCGGCGCCAGATCGCCGATGCCGTAACGGACCTGGATGCTTTCGTGGGTCATCACGGTGATCCCGGCGGTGATGATCGCCAGGATGAAGCCGGTGTTCACCACCATCTGGGACTTGCTGGTGATGGCGGCGACCTGTGGCAGGACGGTCACGTCCGGGCTGGTGAAGGCGCTGTTCGCGAGCAGCCCCCACAGTGCTTTGATGGCGGCCAGCGCGACGGCGGTCAGCCATGCCATCGTGGCGTCGAGCATCGGCCCGACCGTGAACTTCCACCATGAGCCCATCTCAGGCGCCCAGGATCTGCTGGAGGATGCTCAGGATGATCGGCGCGAGCAGGGCCAGGCAGTAGCCGATCCCGGCGCGCCTGAGCTGTACTTTGGCCTGCTCGGCTTCGGTCGGATCACCGGCCATCAGAAGGCGGGTGCCGCCGATGGTGAGGAACAAGGTGGCGACCGCAGCGAGGATGCCGGTGATCCAGGCGGTCATGTTGCCGATGACTGTGGGCAGGTCAGCCACGGCCAGGGGTGGCGGTGCCGCGGCAAGCGCCGGGGCGCCGGACGTGAGGATCGCGACGCCAGCCGTGCACGCGGTCAGGGCCAGGCGAATGAGGTTGCGGTACATGGGTGGCCTACACCTCCCGCCCCATCAGGTGGGGCGTGTCCGAAATGGATGGAGGCGTCACCGCGGGAGAGGCGGGGGCGAGACCGGCGCAGGTGCTGCTGCTTCACCGGGCCGAGGAATGTGTGGGGTGAACGTGCCTGACCTGTCGGCCGGCCTCGCCCCTGCTCCGTTGGTGGCGCGGGGAACCGCGCAACGACCGGGCCGCATCGCAGCCCGTCTCGTTCGATTCCTTGCCAACCAAGGGCTCCAGTTGGGTACCCAACTCAGCACCCGCACGGATTCGGGCACCCAACGGGCACCCAACTGACCCAACTGCGCGCCGTAGCCGGTACACCGCAGGGCGGCGACGGGACGCGAGGCCCGCGTCCGGCTACACCTCAGCCGGGCGGCAGACAGGCGCGGCGGGCACGTCGGGCCGGCCGAACCGGGCCCGGTGCGTGCGCTGCGCGCCCTTGGGAGCGCGGATGACCGCGGCACAGATCGGGCGGGCAGGACCTGCCTCGGAACACCAACCGGCCCGGAAACGCAAAAAGCGGGGCGACGACCCTGGTGTGGGTCGTCGCCCCGCTTGGTAACGGCGATGCTGTCTGGTGCGTTAGCCGCCCGCGACCGCCAGATCCCGCCGGCGGCCGCGGCGCCCGGCCGTCCCCGCAGGTGGTGCCTGGGCGCCGGCGGCCGGCTCGTCCGGGGCGGGCGCTGTGAGGTCCAGGGCGGCCGGTTTGGCGGCGGCCTTGCGGCGGCGCGTCGCCGCCGCCTTCGCGTCCAGGGACACCCGGTCGAGTTCCCCGTCGGCGACCGCCGCGACCAACCGCAGCTCCGCTTTGCGACGCCACGCGGCGGCCACCGGCACGCTGACGCCAAGCTGGTCGGCGACTACCCGCAGCGGGATCTCCTCCAGCCGGGTCGCGCCGATCAGCATGTGCTCCTCCGGGTCGATGACCGCCGCGGCGACCGCCCGGGCCAGGACCCAGTCCGGGTGGTCGAACGGGTGCCGCGGCGGCACCGACCACGCCGCGTGCACGGTGACCGTGTCGATCTCCTCTTCCCGTTCCCGGGCATGCTTGACCGCGCGGGCGCCGGCGTCGATCAGCCGCCCGCAGATGCGTGGCTCGTCCAGATCGACCGTCGCGAGACGGTCCAGGAACCCGGTCAGCAACTCGGCGTCGCGGTCGCGGGTATCGCCGTGCCAGCCCTTGGCCAGCAGCCCCGCCATCCGACGAAGGCCAGGCATCGCGATGCCAACCACGGCCACCCTCCAGGCCGGGCCGTCGCGGCGGGCCCGGGTAACCAGCTCCTGCCACACCCGATCCCGGACCAGGCGGGGCGTCTGCTCGTCGGTCAGCACCGCCTTCAACTCATCCAACGGCAGGATCCGCTGCGGCAGACCCGCCAGGCCCCGGCAGTCGAAAGCAAGCGGGGCCCGCGGGGTGACGAGCAGGTCGAAGGCGCGTTGCGCGGCGGCCAGCGGCGACGACGGCCAAGGCTTGGACATTTTGCGGCTCCCCGTGCGCTCGGGACGGCGCGCGGCACGGGCTGGACTCGGCCCGCACGCGCCTGTCGCCACCTATCGGCGCACGCGAACCCAACGGGTTGCCCAACCAGTTGGGTTCCCCACCGGCACCCCGAAAAGCGTGGCCATCACCGCTCTGGTTGGGTTGGTTGGCCCAGCTCAGCACCCCCGCGACCACGCCCGGCCGGACCCAACGGACATCAGCACGCAGGCCGGCGCGGTGCCACCAAACCGGGCCTGTTCGCGCAGCTCAGCAGCCCCGCAACCGCCAGTTTGGTCAGCCGCCACCCAACTGGCCGACGATTCGCACCGCTGCCAGCAGCGGCTCAGCTCAGCCGCACCCGCTCGGCCCACCGCACAGCTTCGACTGCCGTCGCAGCCGGCCGGGAGTGCTCGGCCCGACCGCCCCGCATGATCGCAGCGCCACCGACGCCGCGGCCAGCGCAAGGGTCCGCCGCGCGGCGGCGAACCGGTCAACCGGGGCACCGGTACCGGACGGCCGCCTACCGGCCGCTGGAGCCCGGTCCGGTACCGGCTGCGCATACCGGTACCGGGCACGGGCGTGGTATCGGCCCGGTACCGCTGCGGGCACCCGCCCACCGGTACGGCTGCCCGATCGGTACCGCTACCGGTACGCCCTCGTCCCGCCCGCCTCGGATCCGCCCGAAACCCGGCCAAGGTCCCCCGCGCGTCCGTCACAGCCGGTTATCACCTTTCGGAGTCTTAGGCGGCAGCGTGCTCAGCCCCCTCGCGCTAGCGGGACGCGCGTGGTCTGGCCACGCAGCACTATCGTCGCGCGGGCAGACCCGCTCCGGGTGATCGATACCAACGCCCACGGCCCTCAACCGGACCGCCGCCCCAAGCGCCGCAGGCTCTGGACGGCCGGCATTCTCGGGCTCCTGCGGAAGCGGGCCGAATCGGAGCACCGACTCAGATCGAGGGAACCTTTGAATGCGCGACTACCCCGCGTATCAGCCGTCCATGACCGGGGCCAGACCGTAGACCGGGGACTGTCCGTGGCCTATGCCCACGGAAGGTGACGGAAAGTCGCCGGTTCGCGGTTCGTTCAGAGGCCGGCCTCACCGGTCACCGCAGCCGGTGATGCCGGGCCCCGACCCGCGCGGTGCGTACCGGTCACCGGTGCGGGGCCCGGGGCCGGCACCGGCGCCGTACCGGTACCGGTCGCCGGCGGACCCCTTGCCGTACCGGTCGACTGCGCCCGCGCCGGTACCGCGGGCCCGTACCGGTGGTACCGGTACCGGTACCCGTTGCTGCCCGTACCGGTGAGCCGTCACCGGGACCGGTCGGTCCGGTACCGGTACCGGCGCACCCGGCCGACGCCATCGACCCCGACCACACCCCGGCCTGTTCGTCCCGCACCGAGGTCGTCTGGCGATGAGCCGGATGACTGGGGCGATCCACGGCCGATCCGTTCCGCGCGCAGACCGCTGGGGGCCGTCAGCCCGCCGCCCTCGCCTCTGCGTCCTTGGCATCTGGTCCGGGCGGCGCCACGCCGGACGCGGCGGCGACAACGGCATCGGCCGGGTCAGGGTCACTGCGCCCGGTTCGGGCAGCACCGCGTGGCCCGCCGAGGGCCGTCGATCTTCCCGGGCTGGTTGGGTACCCAACTGACCGCCAGTTTGGTACCGGACCAGCCCAGTTGGGTGCCGCCAGCCCGCTGCTACCAAACCAGTTGGGTAGCAGCCGGGCACGGTTGGGTAGACCTGCCGAGCCCGGTTTAGTCACCCGGCGGCCCGGTTGGGTGCCAGTTGGGTGCCCGCTGCGGGGTGGTCGCTACGCTGCCGGGTCCAGTTGGGCCATGGGTTGGTGTGAGCAATACCAACCCCGAGCGGGAACCACACCCGCCCAAGATCCCCACACCACACCAGCCCGACCGCGCCGCGGACACCCCGTCCGAGACGCAGCCGGGCACCAGGCCGGATCCACTGGCCATGTCGCAGCTGATCGCCGCCGGCGACATCGACGTCGTCGACGGCGACCCGCCCGTGCCGATCACCGTCTGGCGTGTCGCCGGTGTTGACCACCCGTTCCGCCACGACCCGGCAGGCGGGCTCACCCCGCGCACGGCCGGGCTGCTGCTGTCCTTCTACACCGATCCGGGCGACACCATCGTGTCGATCGGCGACGACCCAGCCCTGGCCGGCGTCGCCGGCCGCGGCGGCCGTACCTGCCTGTGCATCAGCGACCCGGCGGACCTGGCCAACCTCGACCACCTCGCCGGCACCGTGCGCCTGATCGTGCTGCGCTGGCCGCCGCCCGACCGGGTGGGCCAGCCGTGGACCAGCCCGCAGCGGATGCGGCAGCTGTTCGCCGCCTGCCGCCGCCTGCTGGCCCGGCGAGGCTGCACCGTGGTCGCGCTGGCCGACATCCCCGGCGAAACCGAAGCCGCCTACTACGGCCACAGCCAACAGGTCATCCCCGCCGCACGCCACGGCGGCCTCGGCTGGCTGCAACACATCATCGCGGTCACCGCCCCGATCGTGGGCGAACGCATCACCTGGAAGACCACACCCGCCGACCCGGCGACGATCCGCGCCGCCACCCACCTCAAGATCCACCTGGACCTGCTCGTCTTCGAGGTACAGGGGTTCCCCGCATGACTGACCCCCGCGACACGCGACCGCCCCACCGGACCGGGCACGGCTTGTCGCCGGCCGACGGGCTCGAGTCGCCGCGCCCGCCGCTGCTGTCGGTCATCCTGGTCGGGCAGCGCAGCCTCGCCGCCCAGCGCCGCGGCCGGTACGTCGCCGGTTCCGGCGCGCACCCGGCGCGGATGGCCCCGGACCTGGCCACCGCGCTGATCAACGGCTACACCCAACCCGGGGACCTGGTCTTCGATCCGCTGGCCGGTATCGGCACCACCCTGGTCGAGGCCGTCCACGCCGGCCGCAACGGCTTCGGCATCGAGTACGAACCCGGCTGGGTCGCGCTCGCCCGCGCCAACATCGCCCTGGCCCGCGCCCAGGGTGGCCAGGGAAACGCCAGCATCGTGCGCGGCGACGCCACCCGGCTGCCGCGCGGGGTGCCGGCCGAACTGCGCGGCCAGATCAGCCTCGTCATCGCCTCGCCGCCGTACGGGCGGACCATACATGGCCGGGTCGAGCATCGCTCCGGGCCGCTGAGCCGGTTCCACAACAGCTACAGCGGTCTGCGCCAGCACGCTGACCCGCAAGCGGGGAACCTCGGCCACCGCGGACGCGCCGGTCTCATCGATGGCATCACCGCCGTCCTGGCCGGCTGTGTCCCGCTGCTCAAGCCGGACGGGGTCATCGCCGTGGTCGCCAGACCGTGGCGGCGCGACCGCTACCTGGTCGACCTGCCCGGCCAGATCATCGGTGCCGCGCAGGTCGCCGGGCTGGACCTGATCGCCCGCCGCGTCGCGCTGCACGCCGCCGTCCGCGACGGGAAGCTCGTCCCCCGGCACACCTTCTGGCAGCTGTTGGTCGCCAAGGCCAGCCGCGCCAAAGGCATCCCGGTCGCGTTGATCCAACACGACGACGTGAACGTCTTCCAACTCCGGCTCGAGCCGGAACCGGCAAACCCATCCCAGACAAGCCCCCCGTCCGACGCTGACAGACCACGACGAACCAAGGTCGACGGCCGCGATGAGCAGGCCATACGGCGCAGCTGGCCGGAAAGCCGCGAGTCGCGGTACCGTCCCGCCGTCATCAGCCAGCAGGCCACAGACGGCGACGACAGCGGGAGGACAGGCAGCGGTGAGCAGCCACGCGATCGGCAGGCGGCGCCGCGATGACCGACAGCCAGAACACCAGCTGGGAACCAGACCCCCTGCTGAGCCCGGACGAGGTCGCACGGTGGCTTGGCAAACCCAAGGCCACCCTCTACGCCTGGCGCAGCCGAGGCCAGGGCCCCCGGGGAATCCGGGTCGGCAACGCCCTGCGCTACCGGCGCAGCGAGGTCGAACGCTGGCTGGACGAACACACCGACCCACGACCGTAACGAGGCGCGGGCATGGCTAGGCCTGAGCTGCCAGTCGGTACCTGGGGCAACATCCGCCGCGAACAGGTTGGCCCAAACCGATTCCGCGCCCGGGCCCGCTACCGCGACGTCGACGGCATCACCCGCGACGTTGAAGGCTGGGGCACCAGCGGCGCAGCCGCGGAGCGCTCGCTGCGCGTCAAACTGCGGGACCGGTCCGCGCCCACCAACGACGAGATCAACCGAGAGACCCGGATCAGCCGCCTGGCTGAACTGTGGCTCGACGAGGTCAGGGAGGAAGCCCGCGTCACACCCCAAACAATCGACCGGTACACCACCAGCGTCCGCACCGCGGTCCTGCCAGCCTTGGGCAACCTGCGGATCCGTGAGGCGACCGTTAGCCGACTCGATCGCTTCTTCAAGAAGCTCGACGAACACCAACCAGGTAAAGCCCGCGGCGCGAAACTCGTCCTCGGGCTCATGTTCGGCATGGCCGTCCGCCACGATGCCCTAGATTCCAACCCTGCCCGTGACATCAGCCGAGGCCGCAAACGAGACCGCAACGTCCGAGCCTTGAAGGTCAAGCAACTCGACG
>Ga0272482_10000515_pt1 | contig 12127 bp, 9 predicted proteins | sample RVTome_8_FD_192427 | JGI IMG/M metagenome (GOLD analysis project Ga0272482, IMG submission 192427) | Soil microbial communities from uranium-contaminated site in the Upper Colorado River Basin, Wyoming, United States - RVT160D0 (version 2) ...
AGGTGCTCCCTTTTGGTCGGTCTGTTGTGCTGGTGGCAGGGGGTTTCGCCAGCGGCTTGGGGGAGCGGGGGTGTGGTGTTTCGCGCCCTGATTGGCCCGGTCGGGTTGGCGCGCTCCCCAAATCGGCGGCCTCGCAGGGAGCAATGTGGGTGTCGTCAATGGCGCCGGGAGGCGTTGAACGGATCGCAACGGCGTTGAATGGACACCGAAGAGGTCACTGGTTCGATCCCAATATCGCCCACATCTATATTTGCAGCTAGATGACCCGTTGCCAGAGTCGTTGGCAACGGGTCACTCGTTTGTCGCCCTTTATTGGGAGCGCAAGATCGACAGAGCTGTGCTGTTCAGGGCATTTGGTGGCGGTGGTCGCGCGTACGGGCGGCGCTCGAAGGAGATCGAGGATCTTGGATCGCCAGGCGTGCTCTGGCGGTGGTGCGCTGCCACGCGGTCGGGCTGCGCGATCCGCTGCCGCTCCGAGGGCTCGATCCGGGTGTCCAGCCAGTAGTTGAGCTGTCCCTGCCAGGGCTCAGGCTGGGTGGCCCGCCTCCAAGTCGTGGACTGCGGACAGCATCAGCGGCGGTGCGGCCAGGCCGGCCTGCTGCACCGGCGCGAGCAGATACCCGGTGTGGTCGCCGAGGTCGAATCGGCCCTCGACGTGGCCGAGCAGTCGGCGGGGGCACTCGTCCAGCAGCGGTGTGCCCTCGGGGCCGGGGGTCCACAGGCACCGGGTGAACTTGTCGACCTCGTCCCCGGTTTGCTCGCCGAACAGCGCTGCCAAGTCATGCTGGCCAGCGCTCAGAGCGTGTACCGCGAGCATCCGGCTCTTGCTCGCCACCCGATGGGTGCGATTGGTCCGCGACAGGCAGACCAGGAACCGCAACGGGCTGATGCTGCATTGGGTGGTGAAGCCGACCAGGCAGCCGGCTCGTTCGTCGGAGCGCTCATCGGCGGCGGTTACGACGAACATCGGGTAGTCCAGCCCTGCTACGAATTCTGCCACCCCACCACGCTGCCACATCGCCCACTCGACCGAGCTCCGTCGGGCTCCGGAAGACAGCTGGGTCAGCGCGCCGGAGGTTGTCGGCCTTGAGGGTCGGCGCCGCCGCGTAGCTACGGCCCGCAGTAGCGCGGTGGGCAGACGCTCGCGCCACCGTACGCTCCAGCCTGCCGCCCTTGCCGTGAGCGGCGTGGCGGGCACCGGTCCGGGGAACTGATGGCGCATGTGGGTTCGGTTGCGGACGGTCGTCGGTATGGCTTTGCGGCGCCTGCGCAGCCGGGATATCCCGCTGCACGCCGCGGCGGTGACGTTTTACGGCGCGGTCGCGGTGGTCCCGGTGCTTCTGCTGGCGACCTGGGTCGCCGGCGTGCTCGGTGGTGCGAATCGGGTGCGGCGGCTGGCCGCGTTTGCCGTGCAGTCGCTGCCCGGACAGATAGGCGCGGACCGGGCGGTGGCCGCCCTGCTGCACGCCGGCCTCGACCTCACCCCGATGCTCGCCCTTGCCGCGCTGTTTCCCGCGACGTTCTACGGCGAGGGGCTACGGCGGGCGTTCGCTTCCATCGCGGACCGGGGCCAGGCACAGCGGTTCATCGGCTGGCGCGGGCGGCTGCGGCTGCTCCCGCTGCTCGGCCTTACGCCCGCGCTGCTGCTCGCCGTCCTCGCCACGCTGCCGTTCACCACCCGCCTCGTCGACAGAGGCGGATGGTCGGGTGTGCTCGGTGTCGTGCTGTCGTTTCTGGCCTGCTGGCTGGCCCTGACCCCGGTGCTTCTCTGGGCGTACCGTGTGATCGGCCCTGGCCGGCCCGGGTGGGCAGCGACCGCGGTTACCGGGTCGTTCACCGCCGCGAACATTTCCGGCTTCCTGCACGGGCTTGTGCTCTTCGCCTACCTTCCCCTGGACCTCGGACTGCCCTTCGGCGGCTTCGACGAGATCGGCGCCGTGGTCGCGCTCCTGCTGTGGCTGTACCTTTTCCACTTCATCGTCCTGGTCGGCTACGCCACGACCCTGGCCGCCCATGACAGCTGATCGCCACGCGGGCGGCGGAGGTCCTGCACGACTTTCCGCGTCCGTAACAACCGGGCCGCCGAAGCCGTACGCCAGGCCGTCAAACGCGGCGAGCTACCCGATGGTGTCAAGTCAGTACACGGCGCGGCGGTCCTTGCCAGAGCGGTCTCGGTGACCACGCTGTCAACGGGAGGTGATTGTCCGGATGACGCGTGGGATCACGCTCGGCACCGGGGCCGGGCTGCTCTGGGGCCTGGCGTTCGTGCTTCCGGATCTGGTGCCCCGGTGGTCGCCGGTGTCAGTGACCACCGGTCGCTATCTGGCCTACGGGGTCGTCTCGCTCGTGCTGGTAGCCGCCATCGCCCGTCGCCACCCGCGGACGCTGGGCGTGATCCGTCGCCACTGGCGACCGGCGATGGTGTTCGCGGCCCACCGGCAACGTCGCCTACTACCTCCTGCTCGTTGTCGGCATCCAGGCTGCGGGCGCCCCGGTCGCGACGGTCGTCATCGGCTGCATACCGGTCGTCATCGCAGCGGTCGCCAACCTCCGCGAACCCCGCTATGCCTGGCGGCGTCTCGCGCTGCCGCTGGCGATGGTCGGCGTAGGGCTGGTGACGGTGGGCCCAGCCAGGGGCGGTCGACAAGCCACCACAGGGCCGCCGCCTGCGCCGCGATCAAAACCACCGCCACGGTACGCGCGGCCGTGCTCGCGGAGAACGCCAGCACGGGCGCGGACGCCCCCACCGACGCGACCACGAAGACCGCCCGCCACCTCCACGGCAGACGAGCCGAGACCAGACCACCGATCAACCGCTGAGGTGCGCGCCGGACGACCATGCCAGCGCGGGGGCGTTCCTCAGGGGCCCGCAGCAACACCACCTTCCGCAAGCCTTCCGAGAACTCGTTGACAAGCACGACGAGGTTGATCGATACTGCGAACATCGATGGACCTCTACGTCTGCGGGCGCCGGGCCACGGCAGCGACCGGTTCTTCGGTCGTCATCCCCTGTCCACGAGCGGTGAAGCCGCGGCGTGGACCCCCGCTGCCGACCTATGACAGCGTCGAGTCGTGTCCTGCAGCGGCCTTCGGGCTGCCTTACGAAAAGGATGCACGCGCGTGAATGACACCTCTACCCTCCCGAGACGCCGCCGGCGTACCCGCATGAGACTGCTCATCGCCGGTGCCAGTGCCGTCGTGCTCGCCGCGACCTCGGCGACCCTGGCCACCGTCGCCAATGCCGAGGCTGACCGGACCGTCACCACGAACTCCGAGAGCACCCACAACGGCTTCTTCTACTCCTTCTGGAAGGACAGCGGCAACGTCACGATGACGCTGGGGGCCGCCGGCCAGTACAGCGTCCAGTGGAGCAACATGAACAACATGGTCGTCGGCAAGGGCTGGAACCCCGGCTCCAGCCACAGCGTGAGGTACTCGGGCACGTTCAGCCCGAACGGCAACGGCTACCTGGCGCTGTACGGGTGGACGCGTAATCCGCTCATCGAGTACTACGTCGTCGAGGACTTCGGCAGCTACAACCCGAGTTCGGGCGCCACCCGGCTGGGCTCGATCACCACCGACGGCAGCACCTACGACCTCTACCGCACGCAGCGGGTCAACCAGCCGTCGATCGATGGCACCGCGACGTTCTACCAGTACTGGAGCGTCCGGCAGCAGCACCGGAGCAGTGGCACCATCACCACGGCGAACCACTTCAACGCGTGGGCCTCCGCCGGCTTGAACCTGGGCACGCACTACTACCAGATCATGGCCACCGAGGGGTACCAGAGCAGTGGCAGCTCCAACATCACGGTGAGCGAGGCCACCAGCGGGCCTACACAGCCGACGACCGCGCCGCCAACCACCGGGCCGCCGACGAACACCACCCCGCCCCCGAACGGCGGTGGCAGCTGCCGGGTGACCAACTCCGTCAGCGCGTGGAACACCGGCCTGACCAACAACATCACCATCACCAACACCGGCTCCTCCGCGATCAACGGCTGGTCGCTGAGGTTCAACCTCGCGTCCGGGCAGACCATCACCAGCGGCTGGAACGCCTCGTACTCACCGAGCAGCGGCCAGGTGACGGCAACCAACGTCAGCTACAACGGCCCCATACCAGCTGGCGGGTCGACCACGATCGGCTTCCAGGGCACGCACACCGGCAATACCGCCGCGCCGAGCGGGTTCACCCTCAATGGCGCCGCCTGCAGCAGCTAAGGATCGCCCGTGGTGCCGGGTTTGGCAGCTCAAACCCGGCACCGCGTCTCCTCCGGTCAGACGTAGCTGAACAACGGAGGAAAGACGAGGACCACGATCCAGGCCCACACGGCGTACACCGGCAGGTAGCCGGTCTGCCACCGTTCGAGCGCCGCGAACGGCGTACGCCGGCGGATGAAGGTCAGCAGGAGCCACGCCGACCACGCGAGGTTGACCAGCAGGATGACGTTCTCGCCGAGCGCGGCCGCCCTGTTGGGGGTGCTGCCGTATTCGTCGGTGATGCGCCCGGTGATCTCCAGCAGCACCAGCACGTCGATGGCCAGCGCGCTGACCACGAGCGCGAGCTGGAGTTTGTCGAACGCGCCGGGTGGGGCCAGCGGATCGCGGGCCGAGAGCGAGTAGAGCAGCAGCCCCAGGACCACGACCAGCAGGAGGTTGAACAGGATCAGCGCGTCGCGCTCGACGTCGATGCCGTGGCTGGTCCAGACGACGGCGACGAGGAAGGCGAGGAGGGCGCCCGTGAAAAGCGGTGTGAACAGGCGGGTGATGACCGGCGCGATGTTCTCGACGACGCCCTGCTTGGCCTCGACGAGCCACCCGGCCACGACGACCGCGGCCGCGGCGCCGCAGGGGAGGAGCCACTGCGAGATGAACTCCTCCGGGACGATCCCGATGGCCTTGAAGGTGTTGAACAGGAACGCGGAGAGTACGCCGCCGCCGAGGGCCATGAGTACGAAGTAGATGAACCACTCGCCGGTGAAGCGGATGAAGTCCATGCGTCGACGGGAGGAGCGCCAGTCGTCGGCGACATAGGCGAGGCCGACCACGAGCCACAGGGCGATGGGAAGGTGGATGCTGGTGACGACCACGGACTGCGACGTGTCCGCTAGGGAATAGGCGTTGGCCGCCACGGCGCCGAGAGCGAAGAGGGCCACAAGGATCGCTATCACCGACCGCCGGGCTTCGCGGCGCCAGGCCAGGAACGCCGCCAGCCAGGGCAGCGCGAGCAGGGTGAAGTTTCGCGCGTAGAACGAGCTGTCGTCCTCGAAGCCAAGCCCGAACAGTGCCGGCACCTTGACGGACGCCACCGCGCCCGCCGCGCAGGCGACGACGGCCCACAGGTCCCGCCGGGAGCGCGCGCCGGCGACCGGGCTGCCGGTGTCGGCGGTCAGCACCAGCTGCTTCCACAGCCGTTCCGAATGCTCCCGGGCGAACTCGCGGGAGAGGTCGTCGAGGCTGCCCATCCGCTTGACCGCGACCAGGAACGCCTCATCCGGGCTCAGGCCCGCCGCGACGAGCTCGTCGACGGAGCCGCGCAGGTGGTCTTCGAGCTCGTCGGCGTCGAGCGCGTGCAGCTCCCTGCGGCGGAGCACGTACTGGCGCCACTGCTCGAACTGCGCTTCCAGCTCCTCCGGCCCGTCGTGTGCCGTCATGCGAGGCCCTCCAGCGGGTGCATCGTCCGCGGCGCACGGTCATGCCAGATCTGTTTGAGCGCGTCCACGACGGTGTCCCACTGGCGGCGCTGCTCGGCCAGCTCAGCCAGGCCCTTGTCGGTGACGCGGTAGTACTTGCGCTTGCGCTCGCCGGTGACCGACTGCCAGCTCGACTCCACGTAACCGAGGCGCTCGAGCCGGTGCAACAACGGGTAGAGCAGCCCCTCGGTCCAGTCCAGCTCGCCCCCGGACAGCTCGTTGATCCGCTTGAGGATGGCGTAGCCATAGCTCTCGCTCTCGGCCAGGATGCCGAGCACCATCGGCGTCGCCGAGGCGGCCACCAGATCCTTGGCGACCTTCACGAGACATCACCCGCTCCTACCCTAGAAGTTCGATGCATAGTACTGGCAGGTATTGCCCGGCGCAACGGCGGTGGCCAGGAGGTTTGTTGACGGCGGTCCGGGGTCAGGGAATACTTCCATTCATGAGGGTCGATCCGTTTATCCGGCTGTCCCGCTTCGCGTTCACGGTCGGCGCGACGCTGGCCCTCGCGGCCGCCGGCACCGTCGCGCTGCCCGCCAGCGCCAGTGCGGGGACCACGCTGGCCGCCGCCGCCACCGCGAAAGGCCGGTACTTCGGCGCCGGCGTGCAGGGGAGCAAGCTGAGCGACAGCGCGTACGTGACGATCCTGGACACTGAGTTCAACTCGGTGACGCCGGAGAACGAGATGAAGCTGGACGCGACCGAGCCGCGGCGCGGCGAGTTCTCGTTCGGGCCCGCCGACCGGGTCGTGCAGCACGCTCTCTCCCGGGGCATGCGGGTGCGCGGCTACTCGTTGCTGTGGCACGCCGCGCAGCCGGGGTGGCTGCAGAGCCTCTCCGGCAGCACCCTGCGGCAGGCGATGCTCAACCACGTCACCCAGGTGGCCGCCCACTTCCGCGGCCAGGTGGTGTCGTGGGACGTGGTCGACGAGGCGTTCGCCGACGTGGGTGGCGGCCGGCGAGACTCCAACTTCCAGCGGACCGGCGGCGACTGGATCGAGGCCGCGTTCCGGGCCGCCCGCGCCGCCGACCCGGCCGCCAAGCTCTGCTACAACGACTACCGCATCGAGGACTGGGCGTCGCCGAAGACCCAGGCCGTCTACGCGATGGTCCGCGACTTCAAGCACCGCGGGGTGCCGATCGACTGCGTGGGGATCCAGTCGCACTTCGGGCCCGGCAGCCCGTACCCGACCAGCTACCGCACCACCCTCTCGTCCTTCGCGGCGCTCGGCGTCGACGTGGCGATCAGCCAGCTTGACGTCGAGGGCTCCGGCGCCCAGCAGGCCGACACCTATCGGCGCGTCGTGGAGGACTGCCTCACCGTCGCCCGCTGCACCGGCATCACCGTATGGGGCGTCCGGGACAGTGACTCCTGGCGGGCCGGCAGCACCCCGCTACTCTTCGACGCCAGCGGAGGAAAGAAGCCCGCCTACCACGCGGTGCTGTCCACACTGGACAGCACCTGCCGGGGTACCGGATAGATCTCCGGACAGCAGCTCACGGTGGGCCGGCGACGGGAGGTCGCCGGCCCACCATGCCTGCTGGCTACCGCACCCGCAGATGCTGATGGACCGCCGCGTCGGGCGCGTAGGTCCGGTCACCGGAGTAGGCGACGTGGACCGGATACACCCCCGCTGGCAGTCCGGCGGTCGGCAGCATGACGGCCGCCGTGCCGCCGGTCAGCGGAACCACCCGCGTGGTGCCGCCGAAGGTGACGGCGATCTCGCCGGTCGCCTTCGGAGCCTTCCAGTGCTGGGACCGTGCCTTCACATCGACCTTCAGCGTGAACGTGCCGCCACTGACGACCGACGCGGGTGTGGCTTTCGCCTTCACCTCTGCCCTTGCCGTGCCGGGGGGAGTCAGGATGACCCGGGCCGAGCTCGCCTTGGTCGGGTCGACCACCGACGTCGCCACGACGGTGAGCGCCGATGCGGTCTCGGCAGCGGCCACGGAGAGCAGACCATCCGCAGAGATGGTGGTGCCCGCCGAGGTGGCTCCCTTGACCGACCACGTGACCGCCGGGCTGACCCCCTCGTTGGTGGTCACCTGAGCGCGGAACTGCCTGACCCAGGGCCAGCCCTTCGTCAGGCGCTCAGTCGCGGGCGTCACCGACACGGAGTCGACCCCCGACCACAGGTAGTCCCTGGCGAAGATCGTGAACAGCTGGCCCGCCGTCATCCCGTCGTGCGCGCCGGGGACCTGGGTCGTCTCGGCGGCGAACCCACGAGCCCTGAAGTTGTCCGCGATGGCGTTCTGGGCGTTGAGGTTACCCTCGAAGACCCCATTGCCGAGGAATACGAAGAGGTCGTCATCCCCGACCGCCTGCGCGACGTTGTCGTAGTCCTGCGTCGTGAGGGACGGATTACCGGAGAAGTGTCCATAGAACGCGAACGTCGTCGGGTAGTTCCTGATGACGACGCCGCCCGTCATCCCGCCGTACGAGAACCCGCCGTAGGCGCGCCCCTCGCGCTCGGTCGAGACGTTGTACCTCTCTTCGATGAGGGGGAGGATCGTCTGGACCAGGTTGTTGGCGGCGTTGGTCTGGTTGTATGAGGCGAAGCCGAGGCTGGTGCCCGTGAAGTGATTTCCCATGGTGACGACCACCGTGGGCTCGATCTCGCCCTTGGCCGTCATGTTGTCCAGGATGTTCGGGACATTCGCCGGGACCATGAAGTCGGTCTCGTCACCGAAGATGCCGTGCGCCAGATACGCGACCTTGTAGGGCTCCGCGCGGTGGGGATCGTAGTTGGCCGGCAGGTAGACGCCGAGGTAGTGACCGCTGTCGCCCAGGATCGTGGTGTAGGGGATGTACCGGACGGTGCCCCGCCGCGAGCGGTCCGCCATCGGCAGCTCGTACTCCGCACGCTCCTTCAGGACCGGGTCGTTCTGCTTCTTGGCGTACGGCACGTATACGGCGTCGAGAACGTCGTTGTTCCGGACGCGGAACGAGGACTCGCCAGGGGGTCGGGGCTTATTCGAGGCGGGATCCCAGATGCGCTTGTTGACCCAGCCCTGAGTCGGGTCCCAGACCCGGTACCAGTAGCTGAGACCTCCGGCGTGCAGCGGGAGCGAGATCGACCAGTATCCCTTCGAATCCTTGGTCATGTCCCTGAGGAACTCGGTGCCTCCGGAGTGGTACCGCCCCGTCTGCCACTCCTCCGGCTGATACCGCGTGTTGCCGGTATTGAGGTCGAGCAGAGTCAGGTCTCCGGCAAGGCGGACCTGCGTGGCATTGGGATTGCGGTAGACGAACTTGACGGTGTAGCCGGTCGGTGAACGGTGATCCGCCTTGACGGTCGCACCTTCCGCGATCGCGGGCTTGCCCGCGACGGCAGGGGGCGCGGAGACGATGGTGCCCGCACCGAGTGACATGAATGCGAGTAACGAGGCCGCACGCCTGAGCCCGCGTCTTCTGATCATCTGCGCATACTCCTTTTAGTCTCTTCTCGTGGGGTTTGTTCGGAGACTGGCGAAACTGAGGAGCTCCCTATTTCACCTCCCATCGAGCTGCGAAGCGCGTGGCGCTGGAGGCCGCCAGGAGACGTCCAGGGGGACGAGACACGGACATGAGAGCCCTCCTCCTGGGCCACGCGGGCTCCCGTGCCCGTCGATATGACCCGCTCCGGCACCCTATGGACCTTGTACTCTGCTAAATCGAATTAGCAGGTAGTGTGGCTGGGCGCGCCTTTCGATGTCAAGGGCGTCCGGGGCTATGGCGTCGCCACGTCGCTCCTGGTCACGGGCGCCGCCCGAGCCCGCAGCCACCGGGCCGGCACGGTGGACGGCGACTCGGCGTCGAGGACGCGGGTATACCTAGCAATACCCGCGGTTGGGGTGCTGGCCATATCGTCCGGGCGGTCCCGCGCCGGCATCCTGGGATCCACGATGTTCACAGTGGACCGGACGGGGGATCCATGGCTTCCGCGCTTGTACGACGCCGACTTCTTCTGCTTGCCTCGATGTGCCTGGCGGCGACGGCGGTAACGTCTCCGGCCGCGGCACACGGCCAGGCGGGTGACCCGGTCGCCGCGCTGGGCCGTGACGCCCACGCGCTGCGGACCACCGAGCCATACGGTCACTTGGGTGACCTGCGCCCGCTCGACGCGATGGTCGCCGACGCCACGGTGGTCGGGATCGGCGAGGCCACCCACAACTCCCGCGAGTTCTTCACCATGAAGCACCGGATGTTCCGCTACCTGGTGGAGGAGAAGGGCTTCACCACCTTCTCGCTGGAGACCGGCTGGAGCGGCGGCCTGCGGTTGAACGAGTACGTGCTGCACGGGCGCGGTGACCTACGCCAGATCATGCGCGAGGAGTTTCAGGGCGCCTACCAGTTCTGGCACACCGCCGAATACCTGGACCTCATCGAGTGGATGCGCCAGCACAACGCCCGACACGGCACGCGGCTGCGGTTCATGGGCAATGACCTGGGATACGCTGGCCCCGAGCTGTTCGATCAGGTGACCGGATACGTGCGCACCAACCATCCCACCCTGTTGGGGCAGTTCGCGGAGGCCTATCGCGGCCTGCGCCCCACCACCGAGGCCGGCACCTGGATGTCCACCTACCCCGGCCTCCCACTCGAGCAGCGACAGGCGACCGCGGCGAAGGCCCGGCAAGCGCTGGACGCGCTGGTCGCCGTGAACGCCGGCACCGAGCAGCACGCCTGGATGGTCCAGCACGCGCGGGCGATCTCCCAGGTCGCCACGGCATACGCCTTCGACCTGGACGACCCCGGACGTATCCCGGACGCCATGCGCTACCGGGACCAGGTGATGGCCGAAAACACCGTCTGGTGGCAGCGGCAGACCGGCGCGAAGGTCCTGCTGTCGGCCCACAACGGGCACGTTGGATACGAATCCGCGGACCCCGACCGATACCCGAAGGTCCAAGGCGCGTTCCTGCGCGAACAGCTTGGGGCCCGCTACGTCAGCATCGGTTTCACGTTCCACCACGGATCATTCAACGCCCAGGACGAAAACGACGAGATGGGCCGGATCTCGGTCGGCGCTCCGCGCGCCGGCAGCAACGAGCACATCCTGGACATGGTGGCGCCGCGGGACTACGTGCTCGACATGCGCGCCGCGCCACCCGCGGCACGCGCCTGGCTCCTGCGGGCCCGACCCACACGCTCCATCGGCACCGGGTGGCCCGAGACGGAAAAGACGACCGCACTCGCCCGCACCTACGACGTCCTCATCCACCTCCACCGCATCCGCGCGGCCAACCTGCTCGGCTGAGCCAGCCGTCGCACTATGTCCCAGCCGGGTACTGGTCGTGGCGGTGCAGCCAGGCCATGGCCGCGCTGTCCGAACGACCCGGCGGCCGCTCCCACTCCTCCTGGCGACCCAGGGCGGTCAGGTCGAGCCAGTTGTAGGTGCCGACGAGAAGGTCAGTGCCGCGCCCGTACGTGGAGTACGTGTGGAAGATCTGACCACCCTCGGTGAGAAACGCGCTCGCGCCGGGCTGCTCTCCGGTCCAGCCCTGCCAGGCCGGGTCACCGGACATGTCGCGGTAGTTGTACTCGACGTGGCCAGAGGAGGCGTCAAAGGTGACGCCGAAGTCGAGGTTGAAGTCCGAGCGGCCCGACGAGTACCAGTCGACGTCCCAGCCCATCCGCTTCCGGTATGCCTCGAGGCGGTCGAGCGGCGCCCGGGAGACGACCGCGAGCGTGGTGCCGCGGGCGTGCAGATGCGCCTGGTGCCCGACATTGTCGATGGTGTACGAGCAGGACGGGCAGCCCTCGGTCCAGTCCGGCTCGAACATGAAGTGATAGACCAACAGCTGGCGCCGCCCCCGGAAGAGGTCGGCGAGCCCCACCGGTCCATCCGGGCCGTCGAAGACGTAGGGCTTGTCGACCTCGACCATCGGGAGCTCCCGGCGCGCGGCGTTCACCGCGTCGCGGTGCCGGTCCAGCTCCTTCTCCTTGGCCAGCAGCTCCAGGCGGGCGGCGCGCCATTTCGCGGCGTCGACGATCTCGGGCAGCTCCATCCACGGAAGGTGCCCAGCCCAGCGCCGGTTGAATCCAGTCGTCGGCGTGCCGAAAGTAGGTGCTGTGGTGATGCAACCCCGCGGCAGGCTGCATCCGTTCTACCTTGACGGAGGGAGCGGCCTGTTGAAGCGGGACGATCACGATGGGTTTCGCGAGTTCGTAGCCGCACGCATGGCATCGCTGCGCACGTTGGCGTACGTGACGTGCGGCGACTGGTACGCCGCCGAGGACGCGGTGGCCAACACCCTGGCCAGGCTCTATCCGCGTTGGGGCAAGCTCGAGCGACCCGACCTGTACGCGCAGACGATGGTCTTCCGCGCCGCCATCGACGAGACCCGCCGGCCCTGGTGGCGGCGGGAACGACCGGCCGGCGACGTGCTGCCCGATGTGGCGGAGGCCGACCCCGCCGAGTCCACCGACGAACGCCTCAGGGTGCGGGC
>Ga0272482_10000516_pt1 | contig 12107 bp, 8 predicted proteins | sample RVTome_8_FD_192427 | JGI IMG/M metagenome (GOLD analysis project Ga0272482, IMG submission 192427) | Soil microbial communities from uranium-contaminated site in the Upper Colorado River Basin, Wyoming, United States - RVT160D0 (version 2) ...
CGCAGAAACCCTGCGTCTGAGCTGAGGAGGCTTCCGCAACTACCCGCTCGTCAAGACCACGAACGGGGTACACCTCGACTCAACCCACCGGCCGCACTCGGCCGATGCATGTCATCTCTCATGCCGCGAAGCGCGCGCCAGTACTCCGCCAACCCGTCACGGTCCGCGCAGCCAGCCAGCCTGGCCGGCGCACGCTCTTGGCCGATGAGAGGGTCGTGTAGGTCAGTGTCCGAACGCCCACGCCACCATCAGCGGAAACTCGTGTTTCCAGAAGGCGTCGCCATGCGAGCCGGCTCGTTCGGCGATGACAACGTCCCCACCCGCGTCGCGTAAAGCGTCCGCCCACCGGGTCGCGTTGGTGAGGAAGAACGGTTCCTCGGTGCCTGCGACGAGGTAGGTACGCGGAAGCTGGCCGGGCAGCGTGGCGGGCGGCCGGTACCCTGCCCCGGGCGAGGCGCAGAAGACCGCGCCGTAGATGTCGGGATGGCGCAGCCCTATGGCCAGCGCGAGTTCCGCACCGGCCGAGACACCGAACACCGCGGTTCGGCCTGCTGGCAGCCTGACGGCCAGGCGGGCCGCCGCCCATCGCCGGACGTCGCCGACGAAGAACGTCTCGTGGGCCGCGAACCGTTGCGGGTCGAAGGCGAACGCGGCCGTGCTACGGCCCGGTGAGTACTCGTGCAGCCGCAGCGCCTCGTCCTCGACGCGGTGCGCGCCGACGATCATCGTGGGTGGCAGATCGGCAGCCTCCAGAACCTCTCCCCACGACGTGATCAATTGCCCGTCGCCAGCGAAGACGACCGCCTCGGCCGCAGCCGCCGGTACGTAGGCCGTGACCTGCCGCCCACCGTCGTACTCCAACGTCTCGGTAACGAACTCGCCCGCTGTGGACGACATCGGCGTGGGCTCCCTTAACGGCATTGGGGCAGCTGCTGGCACACAGACACTTTGACAGGATCCCGTCCGTCCTGCCTACCTAGCTCTGCATCCGAACCCGTATAACGGTGCGACACTCGCGCGGTGCCACACATCCGGATCTGCCGCGAACCGCGCGGGTACTGGCCGCAAGCTCAGGTGCACGCTCATGCCCTGACCTCGTCTCGCCGTCGCTAATCGCTGTGGCGGTAGATCTCGATGGCGTCGTCCCCAAGACTTGAGCCAACCCGGCCAGAGTCGGGGTCCTTGTGGATGGCGCCGCAGCGACAGGCGCCGTACTCGCCCGGATCCAATGAAACGAGATCGCCGCAGCGGACGCATCGCGCGAACAGATCGGCTCGCATCGTCCAACCAGGACCACCTCCGGTCGCGAGCGGACCGTTGCCAAGGTAGTCGTAGCCGCCCAAATCCTCGCCGAGCATCGAATCACCATACTCATCTGCCGCGCCCCGGCATGCCAGCGTTCGTATCGCCGGTGACGGACAGTGAGCATGCCGGCCTTCGCTGCTCCGGTACTGGCATCGCCGCGCTCGCTCAGCTTGTGGGCGGCGGTGGTGGGGCACGGGGGTCGCGCGACGAGACCAGAGTGCACCGAGTCCGACCTGCCAGTGCTCCTGCGCTGGCACGTCGACGTTGGCATCTGGCCCGCTCGCAGCGGTCCGAGCGGACATCGAACAATCCGTGACCGCGGAGATGCGCGCGGGCGAATGCGTAGCTAGATGGGTCGATCTTGCCGACGTGGTGACTGATCGGGCGTAGGGTCAGGATACGAGGCACGATCATGAGGAAATTGCCGACAGTCTTCGCGTTGCTGGCGCTACTGGCCCTGGCCGGCTGGGGAGTTGCTGCGACGACGCCAACGGCCCCGAAGACCCCACCGGCAGCATTGGCCTCGTCGACACCAGTGTTGTCCCCGGCCGCGGAAATCGCGTTGGAGCGCGCTGCCTACCGCACTCGGACGGTCAAGCGCGTTGGCAGGAACAGCAGCGTGCTGCAGCTCACGCCAAGCGCCTCGCCGCGCAGAAGGCGTTCTCCGGCGCGTCTGGCAGCTCGGGGTCGACCGGCGGGACGCATCCGGCCGGATAGCAGTTGCCCGGTGAGTCTTGCGCGTCGTCCTGCTGGTTGGCGTCCTGCTGCGCTCGCTGCTGTTGTGCGGTGCGTTCGGCCGCCTCCGCACCCGGGTGCAGCGCGTTGACCTGGCGGGCGACGGCCTCCGCGTCGGACGGTTCGGCGGATCGGCGTGCAGGCTCGATGTGTTGCGGCACCAGGATCCGAGCGCCGTTGACCTCGTACGTCGAGACAGTCACCAGGTCGACCACGATCCGATCGGTCAACAGTTGCAGGTAGCCGACCAGCTGCACCAACTCGTCCGGCGTGCTGTCCAGGACGAACACCAGCCGGAAGCCACCATCGGCCAGACTGCTGGCCAGGCTGTCGGTGAACGCCTGCGGATCAAAGGCGCCCTGCTGGTCGGCCGCCTCGACCGCGGCAACGATGCTGGCTGTTCCCCGCTTGTGCAGGTGCTGACCGAGAACCTCCGACTCCAGACCCTCCGGCGTCAGACCCTGCAGATAGGCGGCGTACGACAACACCTGCGCCAACCGCCCGGCGCGCTTCGGCGCTGACCGCCAGCTTGATTTCAATGATCACCAGGCGACCCGAGGACTCCACCGCCAGCAGATCCGCCCGCCCGGCACCAAGCTGGACCTCCCGGCCGAGGACCGTGACCTGCGGCGACCCGGCCAGTGGCAACATCTGCGGCGCCTGCTCCACCAGGTCGTGCAAGACCTGCTCAGCCGGGTACTGGCTGGGCCGCAACGGCCGCCATATACCGCGGGGATCCGATCCCCAAATGGAAGGCATGCCCGGCGCTAGCAGCCGCCACCACGAACACCGCCGCGTTCCAGTGCGTCGGCAGGTAGCTTCCGGTCGGATTCAACTCGGGGCCGGACTGCCGGCCGACCCGGGCCAGTTCCGGCTGCACTCCGCGACGCACCGGCACGTCACCGTGAGGCGTCGAACGGCTGGAACCGGACGGCGTCACGAGGCGCCCGGAGGGGACGGCGGCGACCGCAGGTAGCGCCGCTCGCGGATTCTCTTCGCCCGCTTGGCCGGAGACCGCATGGCTGGGATCACCCCCTCCGGTCGTGCCCGTCCGTGCGACGATCGCGCCAACCGCCCATATATGCCTATCAATGGCTGGGATGTCGCTTGTGGACCCTGGTGCGCGACCGAGCACGGCCTCAAGCGCCGTCGTTATATTGGTAGGCATCGAATTGAGGGATGGCGCATGACCGTCAGGATCCTGGCCCGCAGGCCGCTCGCCGCTGTTGTCACCGCTCTGCTGACCGTGCTCGTGATGCTGCCCCTGTCCGGCCGACCGGCCCGCGCGGACACTCCACTGGCGACCCCGGGCATCCCCGTCGCCAGCACCGTCACGACGACCAGCGCCGCCCTGTCCTGGACGCCGTCGTCCGGCCCGGTCGCCACCTACACGCTCGAGGTAACCCCGATCTTCGCCTCCATCGCGGAGCGGCTCATCACCACGACGACGCCCTACCACACCCACACGGGGCTCAACCCGGACACGGCCTACCAGTACCGGGTGTGGGCCAACCCCGTGCCCGGCTCCGGCTACTCCATGAGCAGTCCATCCGGGTACCTGACCATCCGGACCCAGCCGCTACCCGACAGCGAGCCACCGACCGCACCCGGCGGCGTCTACGTGAACAGCGTCGGGACGATCTCCGCCACCGTCGTGGTGCTCAACGGGTCGACGGACAACCGTCGCGTGGCGGGATACGTGGTCCAGCGCCAGGTCGACGGCGAGTGGATCGACGCCGCCACGAACGGCATCAACACGGTCTACATGCGCGACCTGACCCCGGACACCAGCTACACGATCGCGGTGATCGCCTTCGACGCGAACGGCAACCGGTCGCCGCGATCGGCACCGCTGACATTCGCCACCGCCAAGACCGAGCCGTACCCCACGTGCAAGGTCCAGATCAGCTCCTGGGGTCAGTACGTCAACGTCTCCGTGACCATCCGGAACTTCACCCTCGACACCGTGCTGAACGACTGGCGGCTCACCTTCACCCTGGCGACCGACTACACCGTGGACACGGCGTTCAGCATGACCGTCAACCGCAGCGGAGACCAGGCGACCGGTAGCCCGGTCTCGTGGAACACCCGAGTCCTCCCTGGCTCGGGCACGACTGTCGGCTTCAACGCCTTCCGCCCGAGCGACCTCCCGCTACCGAGCGGATTCGCCGTCAGCGGCCCCAGCCTGAGCCCCGTCCCCTGCACGAGCTGACCCCGTTCCCTGGTCCGCGCGTGGGACCCGGTCAAGGCGAGCGGACGCCGGCGATACAGGTCGGGCCGGTCACTGCGGATGGACGGGTGTGGTGTACGGCAGGTTGGCCGCCAAGACATTGAAGTGGCGTTGAGCTGCCCACGCCCGCCTGTCACCGATGACGTACAGGCGACGTTTGGCGCGGCTGACGGCGACGTTGAGGAGGTTGGGCTTGCTCGCCGCCCACTCGCGGCCGCGCGGACGCTGGGGATCGCCTCCCAGGACGAGGATGACGACGTCGGCCTGTTTGCCCTGTACGGTGTGGACGGTGCCGGCGACCAGCCCCGGATACCTCTCTGACCTGCCCCAGACCTCCCGGACGATCTCCCGGAACGGCGCGATCACCATCACCTTGGACATGTCGAACCGGAGGTCGGCGAGTGTGCCGAGGATGCGGTCGAGATGGCGGCCCTCGTCGGGGATCCAGTGGCCCTGGGCCACACCGCCGCTCACGTCGATCCATTTGGACGGCGGGAGGGTCGGGTAGGCCGCGTCGAACCGTTCGGCAGCGGCCCGGCCGGTACCGTCGATCATGAGGCCGTCGTAGGCGATGGCGTTGACGATGTCAAACATCGGCTGGTCACACCGGCGGTGGACGGTCAGCGGCACGCCCACCCAGGTGCTGCCGTCCTCATCGGACAACCAGGTACCGAGCGGCGTCTGGCGGTCGGCGAGGCGCTGGACCGATGTGCCGCTGGCCGACCATTGCTCGTCGACGCCGAAGTCGTTGCGGATCACCTGTTCGGCGGGGAACGGCAGGGTGGTGATCGGCTCGAGCTGCAACGGGTCACCCACGACGACGGCGCGCTTGGTCCGCCACAACGCGCCGACCGCGTTCTGCGGTGTCGCCTGCCCGGCTTCGTCGACGAGGAGCCAGCCGAGCGATTCCTTGCCGAGGTGGCCGAAGAGCCGGGCGTACGACGCGAACGTCGTCGAGACCACCGGTACCACGAAGAACAAGCTCCGCCACGCGGCGAGTGCGGCCTCTTCGGAAACATTCTCCGGCATCTCGCCGCTCACGAGGTCCATGGCCGCCTGGAGATTGCGGCGCATCTCCGTGGGCGTGTGCCGCAGGAACTCCTTGTGCAGCTTCAAGGCGGCGAGAAACAGCTCACCGCGGGCGAGGTTCCACTCCTCGTCGGTCCAGAGCGCGGCCGGTTCGCGGCGCTCGCGCTCCTTCCACCAGGTGGCGTCGGGATAGTGCGGGCCAAGGGCGGTCGCCGCGCGGTCGAGCCGGCCGTCGGTAGCGGCGATCTCCGCCTCGAGGTCGCGCAGCTCCTGCGCGGCGTCGGCCTGGGCGTGCTTGGCGGCGGTGGCCGCGCGCTCCGCCTGTGCCACCTCCCGCCGCGCCGCCAGCAAGGGCTCGTAGGGCGGCTGCGACACCGGCGCCGTCCGAGCGTGCGCGGCGGCGGCAACCTCATGCTGAGCGGCGCGCATCTCGTGCTGAGCGGCGCCCACCTGATTGGCCAGCCAGCTGTCCTGCCGCGCCCACCGGCTGGTCGCCGCGCCGAGGGTTTTCAGTCGCTCCCACAGTCCTGGCCGGGACTGCTGGTGCTGGGCATGGGCCTGCCAGCGCCGGCTCACCTCGGCCTCCCACGACTGGACCATCCGCTCGGCGCTGGCCATCCGCTGCTCGGCGATCCGCTGGGCCTCAGCCTGACGCGCGTTCGCGACCTCGGCCGCCTCGGCCTGTCGCTCGCGCTCGACCCGAAGGGCGGCCTGATGCCGCTCGTGTGTCCGATCGACCCGCTCACCGGCCGTGACCACGGCGCGCCGGAGGCCGGCGAGCTCGCCGGCCATCCGGGCCCGCCGCTCCACGGCCCGGTAAACCTCGGCCCGTGCGGCGCGCAGCCTCTCCACCCGCGCTTCGACCGCCCGAAACTCCGCGACCGCAGCCGACCACCGCCGTTCCGGGGCGCTCTGCTCGTACTCCCTGAGTACGGCGAGCAGCCCCCGCCACGTCCTCTGAACCTCCGGCGGATCGTCATGGCCCTCGTACCAGAACGCGTGCACGAACCGGCTGCGATTGGCCTTGTGGCCCAGCCGCGCCGCGACGAGTGCCCACGCCTGGGCGCCCGTCGCCTCCCCGGCGGGCTGCCCGGCGGCCTGGGCGGACTCCCCCGCGGCCTGGGCTTCGGGCGCCGAGTCGGGCGGGTCCGGTGCCAGCAGCGCGGTGGCGATCTCGGGGAAGTAGTCGACCGCGGCGGCGCCCTCGCGCCACGAGTCGTCGATCGCGTCCGCGGCCGGGATCTCGTCGGTGACGTTCCGCACCGCGCCGTTGTTCGTCGACGCGACCACCATCTCAAACCCGGTGAGCTCGGGCTTCCACTCGGACACCTGCCGGGTGCGTTGCCCGACCGTCCAGTGCAGCACCTCGCGGGTGAACGCCTTCCTCGGATCCGACAGCGCCGCGAGGCGCTTGGCTCGCTCCACCACCAGCGCCGCGATGAGATCGCGCAGCATCGTGGTCTTTCCGGTGCCCGGCGGGCCGTTGACCGCCATGAGGCCGGCGCCGGTCATCGCCATCGCGGTGCTCACGGCGAGCTGCTGGTTCAGGGCGAGCGCGTGCGCGGGGTGGCTCAGCCAGCGGCCCGCCGGCACCCGGTCCGGGGCGGTGGCCGGCAGCACCGTGCCCGGCTGGGCGCGGACGTCGACCCGCGCGGCGGTGCGGATCTCGGCCTCCGGACGCAGATAGTCGCGCAGGGCGGCGCCGATGTCCCCCTTGGCCGCCCGGCTGGCGACCCGGGCCAGGTCTCCCGTGATGAGGCTGTTGAGGAACTCGTGGCCGCCCCCGTCCTCCGCGGTACGCCGGGCGATGATCTGGCTCTTGGTCCGGATCTCCGTGCAGGAGAGCGCCTCACTGACGCCCGCGGGGGCCGTGGCGGCGTCCAGGCACGCACGCAGGCGAGCATGATCCAGGACCCGCCGGTACACGGTCGGCGGCGATTTTTCGTCCACGGGCGGGACGATCTCCTCGATGACTTCGTCGGCCCACGCCTTGCTGAACCGCTCCTTGGCGTCCTCGAACCCGCGAAGCCAGTCTTGCGATCGCCGCCCCTGGCTCAACACCTGACCGGTGGCCCAGGCACAACTGGAGAGCACCTCCGAGTCCAGGAACGCTTTTCCATTTTCGTCGACCAGGAACATCGCCGCAGCGCTTTCTCCACGCGGCCTCTCGTCGAAGCTCTCCCCATCCGCCTCCAGGAAACGCGAAATGGTCTCGACAATCGCGTCGAGTCGGTAGATCCCGAGGTACACGACGTGCCGCCAGGTCAGGTTGGGCTTCAATCGCCGGCGGCGGAGCTCGTGGCCGGACTCCCAGGGCAGTGGCCTGCCGGGCTTGACCGGGACGACCAGCCGATCCGGGCTCGCTTTGTCGACGCCCGGTGGACTGAACATCTCCACCGTCCGCCAGAACTCGATGATCTCCGCCCGCTTCGCGTCCGCTTTCCGCGCCAACCCCGACTCCGATCGACAGACACCTTCGAACCCAATCACGGAAGACCCTAAAGCCTTTCGCATGATCATGAGAGTGGGAAATTGATGAGATGACACTGGTTCGTGAGCGCGTTTGCGGGATGTTCGCCCCCCGTCGCGTTCGACGGTCACCCGTTGTCCGTCCGGGGCGACTCCTCTGTAGACAGCCACACGCCCCGGGGGGGTGCCCCTATGGGCTTCGTCAAGCGTCGGAACTAGCGTCTTGTTCGAACTCGGTCTTGCGGCGAGCCAGGTAGGTAGGCCGGTTGGCGCGTGCGGCTATGACATCGTCGATAGACAGCTTGATCACCGCGCAGTAGCCGATGGAGCAGGCGCGGGGCATGGTGGCGTCGATCAGTGAGATGCCTTGGATCTGGTCGCCGTCATTGGACCGGTCAAGACCCGGCCGGGGAGCGCACCGTCGCCCTCGACACCGCCACGATCGCCGTGCTGCGGGAGCACCAGCGCCGCCAGTACGCGCTCGTCAAGGCTGCGGGGCGGAGCTGGCATTCGGACGATTACGTGTTCACCCTGGCCGACGGGCGGCCGGTACGTCCGGACTGGCTCACCCACCGCTTGCACCACCTCGTCGCCAAATTCGGGCTGCCGCCAATCCGGTTCCACGATTACGTCAGGGCGCGGCCATCCTTGCGCTTGCCGCGCACGTCGACATGAAGATCGTGCAGCACATGCTCGGCCACGCCAACTTCGCCTTCACCTCCAACACCTACACCACCGTCCTAACCGAAGTCGCCCACACCGCCGCCGAAGCCACCGCTCACCTCGTCCTCGAAGCCATACGGCCGCAACCGGATCGGCCAGCCGTGGAAGGCGCGGCCTAGCAACGCACCGCCTGCCACCACTGGCGCATCGCCGCTGACCGCGTGAGCTTCCCAGGCGAGGTACTCACCGCCGAAGGGCCTCTTTGTGAGGCTCGACTGACGGGCTGCCGGCTAGGCGATTCCATAAACGAGTTCGGTATCCTGATCTGCCGCCGAGCGTGCGCGTGTCGGCGTGGGTAGCGGGTCCTGGAGTCGTCGGCGCTCTTTTGGCGGTGCGGCAGGGGAGCGTTTGAACCCTGCATGATCGATGATGGGGTCATGTCGTTGCCGGGGCTGGACCCTGATGAGTATCCGCCGATCGATCCCGGCGAGCCCGTGCCGGATGATGCCGGCGAGTTGTTGCCGGATACGCCGGATGAGCTGCCGGCCGCCCCGGTTGAGCCGCTGCCGGATGACGGCGAGGAGGGTGGCGTACGGGAACCTGCGTAGCGTGGGCGATGCGTACGGAGCGCTGCCGCTCCGGGAGCGTCCTAGCGTTTATCGCCGCTGGGCGCACACGGTGGTTCATGGCTGCTTCCTCTGCTTCTGCTTCCGGCGTCACGCAACGCGGTGAGCTCGTGTTGGCCGTGGCGTCGACTGCGTACCTGGGCCGTTACCGCGGCCAGACCCGGATCCACACCGAGTCCGATCTTCGGGTCTTCCTGCGGTGGTGTGCCGCTATGGAGCTCGACCCGCTTACCGCGGTTCGAGCGGACATCGAACGGTATGTGCGCTGGCTGCAGGATGTGCGCTGCTACCAGCCGTCGACCGTTTCGCGGCGGCTGTCGGTCGTGGTCGGCTTCTACCGGGTCTGCGTGATCGATCAGATCCTGCCGCACTCACCGGCGGCCTACGTGCGCCGGCCGACCGTCCCAGCCGAGTCGCCCACGCTCGGCCTCGGACACCTGCAGTTCGAAGCTCTGATCACCACCGCGCGGTTGTCGGCGAACATCAACGACTTCGCCTTGGTCGCGCTACTGGGCCTGCTCGGTCTGCGGATCTTTGAAGCCTGTGGGTCCAACGTCGCCGACCTAGGCGAGGAACACGGCCACCGAGTCCTACGCGTGCGCGGCAAGGGCGGCAAAGTCGTGCTCGTCCCGCTTCCGCCGGCGATCGCGCGCGCGATCGATCGAGCCGTGGACGGTCGCGTCGACGGGCCGATCCTGCGCAACACCCTCGGCGCTCGGATGGACCGGCACGCCGCCACCCGCCGGCTCAAGCACCTGGCCGCTACGGCCGGGATCCGGATGCCCAGGATGCATCCGTTGAGTCGGCCCGGGGCGCGGTTTCGGTGTTGCCACCGGTCCGTTTCCCCGGGCCGCTCGCCGAACCCGCCGTGCCGATTTCTCGGCAGCGGGCTCTCCACGGTCTCTGTCGTTAGGCGGGGTTGGGGGTTGGCCATGGGGTTGGGATCTTGTTGCCCCGGTAGGTGTAGCGGGAGACCGTTACGCCTTCGATCCGGAAGTATTCGACCCCGTCCGCTGCGATCTGCCACCGCCCATCGGCGGTGATCAGGCGGCGGCGGAGCTGTCCCCAGTTCCAGCCGTGTCGTGTCCGTATCATGTGGACCAGTCGCCACCAGGTGAAGGTGTCGAGCTTGCTGAAGGTCCATTTGGCCACGGCGTGCTTGAAGTAGTTGGCCCATCCGCGCATGAGCATGCCCAACCGGGTTAGCACGTACGCCAGATGCCCTTGCGATGTCCTTCGGGTCAGGGTACGGATCTTCGCCTTCAGGGATCGGAGGGGCCGGTCGGCGATGAAGGTGTAGACGTACCACTTGTTCGAGCCTCTCTTGCGTTTCCACCGGATGCGGAAGCCGAGGAAGTCGAACCCGTCGCTCATGTGGACCACCTGGGTCTTGGCCTTCGACAGGCGCAGGCCGAGCGGTGCCAGTATGGTGGCGACGTCTTCGCGTAGCGCTTCGGTGTCCTTCCGCGAGCCGTGCACCATGATGACGAAGTCGTCCGCGTAGCGGATGATCCGCCACGTCGGTCGTCCCTTGGTGCGCCGGTAGACGCGTCGTCCCGTGGTCGACATCGATCCGCCAGGCTTCCACGGCGCCATCACGTGCTCGTCGAGCGCGGACAGCGCGATGTTGGCCAGCAGCGGCGAGAGGATGCCGCCTTGCGGCGTGCCGGTATGCGTGTCCTGCCGGTCACCGAGTTCGGTGAGGATCCCGGCTTTCAGGAACGCTTTGACCAGCGTCAGAACGCGTTTGTCCTTGACTCGTGCCCGCACCCGGTCCATGAGAGCGGAGTGTGAGATGGAGTCGAAGCACGCCTCGATGTCCGCGTCCAGCACCCAGCGGTAGCCGCGGGTGCCGAAGTGGTGGATCTCGGCGATCGCGTCATGGGCGCGCCGCTTGGGCCGGAACCCGTAGGAGACCGGCAGGAAGTCGGCCTCGAAGATGGGCTCCAACACCAGCTTGAGCGCCGCCTGAACGACCCGGTCCGCGACTGTCGGTATCCCGAGCTTGCGGACCTTTCCCGACCCGCCCGGCTTGGGAATCGTTCGTTCCCGCACCGGCAGTGGTCGGAACGAGCCGTCCTTGACGGCGGCTCGCAGGTCGTCCAGGAACCCGGGCACACCCACGATTTCCTCGATGTCGGCGACCGTGAGGCCGTCCACACCGGGCGTGCGCGCCCCTTGGTTTCCCGCGACCCGACCGAACGCCACGATCAGCGTCGCCGGGTCGTACACGAAGTTGAACAGGTCATCGAACCGGCGGCCAGGATCAGCCACCGCCCAACGGTGAAGCTTGGCCTGCATCCCCGATACCCTCGACCACGGCCCGACAAGCCCCGCCCCAGGAGCACCGCCGTTCGGCGACGCATCTTCCGGCATTGCAGCATCCGTCCCTTCTCGAAACCGCTGCCGCCCTTCCCCATGTGCGCGGGCTTTCCCCGGCTCGGAGTACTACGGCGGCTCCGCCCCACCCCGAATCGATCAGCGGTCGATGCGCTCAGCCCCACACACCCGCCGGACGCGGACGTGTAGGGCAAGACCCGGGACGGTTCCCGTGTTCACCAAGGTTCGCTCGTCGAAGGAGGAGCCCGACTGTGCCCCTGCGGCATCGCTACGGGTACGCCGCAGACCTTCCCCGCAGCCTCCCTAGCGGCATATGCCATCCGCCACAGGAGTTCCCCGGCCATCATCGGACGGGTGCGCACCGCATCCAGCCCACATCCACCAGGTTCGAGCTGGCGCCTGATCAAGGGACTGTCAAACGCCGGTTCCTCGCGTACTCCTCTTCAACCCGCTAGCCGGACCCGCACCATCTGGCAGTACTGGCGCGTCCCGTCGTTGTCAGGGCTGCTCCCACCCTCCCCGGCACCACCCGGATCAGGCTGCCCCCAGCTCCACCCGCCCCACTGCGACAAGGCAGGCGGTGAAGGTCTCACACCTCCACTCGAACCTCAGCGCCTCACGGCGCACGCACATGCTCCGGCACACCTACGTGACGACCATGCTGGACGCCGGCGTGAGTCTGCGCGACGTACAGATCGCCGCCCGGCACG
>Ga0272482_10000517_pt1 | contig 12095 bp, 10 predicted proteins | sample RVTome_8_FD_192427 | JGI IMG/M metagenome (GOLD analysis project Ga0272482, IMG submission 192427) | Soil microbial communities from uranium-contaminated site in the Upper Colorado River Basin, Wyoming, United States - RVT160D0 (version 2) ...
TTGGCGCCCACTCCTAACTCGCGCTGCGCCCATGTGTAGAAGGAAGAGAGAAATGAGACGCGGGCGTAGATGGTAGCCGGGCTCCGCCCGGCACGGCGCATCCGGTCGCACCAACCCTGAACGTCCGCCGGCGTCACTTCGCCTGGTGCAAGACCGACTTCAGCGAAAAAGTTCTCGATGACCCTGTGCTTCTTCAGGATGAGCTCGTCTCGCCGTCGCGCTGTGGCGCCGGTCGAACTCGTCGCCCAGACCCCGACCGCGGTGCGCAACTCCGCCTCATGCCCGCTGCGGACGGCCAGAGCCGTCTGTTCCGCCGCCGGTGACTCACTCGTCATCATACTTGCTGACATAAAGTTCGCCGTCGTGCTCTATGAGGCACAATCGCAGTTGCTCGATGAAGCCCTGTCTTCCGAGAACATTTCTCCTGATGCTTTCGTCGGCCGCGAAATAGACCATTGCTTCGAACTGAAAGCCGAGGGCCGTCATCGTCAGCCGGTGCCCGTAGACCAGGAATGTGCCGTTGGCCGTCGAGACGGTCACCTGCTCCCCGCGTTCCACGTCCAGCCTCAGCATCTCGCCATAAGTGCGCTCGAAGATGCAGAAGCTCGCGCCGGTGTCGAGCTTGGCGTCCACCTGAACCACGTTCGGGCCGTGGCTCAACTCGACGGGGACGGTGATGCCGGTCTTCGTCGTGTCGTATGAGTGCTTGCTGAGAAAGTTGAAGGTGTACGGCAACCCTGTCACCATCCCGCGAAAGGCAGCTCGCCGACCGGTTCGACCCGCGTGACGAACGGTCGCTCATCGCCTGCCGCGCGCGCCGCCTCGTACACCTGCCGCCCATCAGGACCGCTGCCGAGTAGCCTGTCGCCACGCACTGCGACCCACTGGCCGGCGTACTCCACGCGGTGCTCCTCAATCCACCGCAACTCGCGGGAAAGGTCGACGGAGCGCTCGCTCGGCTCAACTGTTGCCTGATCTTCGCGGTCTAACACTTGGCGCAACCGCCGCTTCTCGTCCGGAGGAAGTCGACGCACTTCTTCAATGATTCTTTCTACGTCTGCGGATGCCACGGCCTTGCCTGCCTCTCTTCAAGAACCTCACCGATCTTTTTCGGACTATAACATACATTCCCGATCCGTTTACAGAAATGAACTCTTCCTGTAAACGTAATTTGCGCCGGGCTGATATTTATCCTTCTAATTGGCACTATTGATGTATGCTGCCCGAGCTGTGAAACATCGCCGTTAGCGGAGGTCACTAAGGCCACATGCGCGCCACCCGCTGCAGGCGACGCGAACCCGATCCGCTCGCCTCCCCCGCATCCGTCCGCGCCGTTTGCCGTCTCTTACGCGACCGGATGCCCGACACCATCCCTGCATCAGAGAACCAGTTAGCGCGGTTTCTCTTCGCCGTCAGGCACGTTGAGCGCCGCCCCGCCACCGACACAAAGCGGGGCCGGCCCTCACGCTGGCCGCGGGAAAAGCTCACGGAAGCCGCTTCCCTGCTGCGCGCCCTCCTCGAGCGTGAAACAATGGGCCGCGTCTCTGTCAACAGCTTCATCGGACAATACCTTCCCCTCCTTCAGTTCCCTACTGACGTCACTGATGCGCTGGCGAAAGGGGAGGTTAATCTCCACGAGGCGGCACAGCTCGCTAGACTCACGCCGGAACGTCTGGACTGCACGCCCGCCCGGGCCAAGTCGGTGCGGGCCGAGGTACTGCGAGCGCACCTCCTCTCCCACGGTTCACAGAACTCCCTGCGGGCGCGCGTGAAGGAGATCCTCGGTGAGGTTGTTTCCGTCTCGACCGAGCAGATGGCGAACGTCGTGCAGAAGGTCGACGAGTTGCTCGAGATCGACCCTTCCGACAAGCGCCATCTCTTCTACGAAGAGATGAAGCGCCTTTTTTACGCCATGAGGGAAATCCAGCCCGAAGACGTGGACGACGAGTCGCTCGATCAATTCATGGCGGCCGCTGATCAGTTGTCGAACGCGATTTACTCCATCGAGCTCAGGCGGCGGAAGAAACAGGTCTCAAAAATGAACGTTTAGCGGAGGCTTGATAAAGCCACCCTGAAATATTTTCTTCACCCTGAAATATTTTCTTCACCCTGAAGGAGATATTTCAGGGTGAAATTTCCGGAATACAGGAGCAACTGACGAAGGAAATTGCCGGGATTAGATGATTTAGGCGGGAGGAAGGGTAATCCGGAACTGAATGCCTAAACGGTCGGCGGGGTCGTAATCTTTCAGGCGGACAACGAAGCCGCGGGATTCCAGATTCCTCAACGCGAACTGGCAGCCGCGGTGGGTCATCTCACACGTGTCCGCGAGTTGCGGAACCTTGGCGTAGCACTCAGACCCGCCGTTTTCGGCCGCCTTCTCCAACAGGCATCTCAGGACGGCCGCTTCGCCCTTGCTGAGGCGGTACTGCCGCTTGATGAGGTCGACGCGCGCGTAAGTGTCGGCACCGGATGAGACATTCGGGAGCGCGGCCGTGATCGGGCTGACGGTGGCCTTGGGTTGCGGGCGCTTCTGGGGCCGCGCCGCGGGCGCCGGAGACACCTTGTTTTTCCGGGCGGGAAGAGTGGTCACCTCCCCCGCAGGCGGCGGCGCTACTTCTTCGCCGGCGGCCGGAGGGCCGGGCTCGTGCTGGGTTCTTTTGAAAAAACGGTCGAAGACGGCGTCGTTCTGTTCAGCGTCTATCTGAACGTCCTTCCACGCGTCTCCGTACCTGCGTCTCTTCGCCATTCAACAGCTCCTTGGCCACCCTCAGGTAGTCCATCGCGCCCGACGCCGCCGGGTCGTACTGGATGATCGGCTGGCGGGCGGCGAAAGCCTCGGCCAGTTTCACGTTCTTGTGGACCGGGCTCAGCGCGAAAGATTCAAAATGCTCCTTGATCTCGTCGTAAATGTCCTTCGCCAGGTTCGTGCGCTCCAGGAACGTCGGGAGCGCGTAGATGCGTAGCGGCCGCTGAAACTCTTTGACGATCTTACGCAGCGTCTGCATGAGCCTCGGCACGGCCTCCCACGCCTCCGGCTTGCACTCTATCGGTATCAGGACCACCTGGGCCGCCGCGAACGCGTTGATCGTCACGAAGCCGAGGTTCGGCGGGCAGTCGACGATCACGTAATCGAAGGCGTTCTCGCCCAGCTCCTGGAGCGCCATCTCCAGGCGGTGCTCGCGGTTGAACTCGCTAAGTAGGTCAACGTCGAGCGAGGCGAGCCCGAGGTTGCTGGGCACCACCGAGAGGCCGAATGAGGTTTCCTTGATACAGTCCCGCAGTCTTACGCGCTTCATCAGCACGTCATACATGACGTGCCCGTCCTCGCCGTAGGAGCCGAGCAGGTAGCGGGAGGCGGTGGCCTGCGCGTCCAGGTCGAGCAGTAGGCACTTACGCCCGCTGTGCACGAGCGCCGCTGCCAGATTGACGGCCGTGGTCGTCTTGCCAACGCCACCCTTCTGGTTAGCGACGGCGATCGTCTTCATAGAATCTCCCGCCAATTAAAGAACCCGGCCCGGCCGGGTGGTTAAGAGGCCCGCCTCTCCAAGGCCTCTTGGGTGGAAGGGACCTCGCCGTCGCGCACCCGGCGCGCTAAGGCGAGGAGCTTGTCCACGTCCTCGCGCCTGATCAGCTTCACGCGCCGGTCCAGCACGTCCTCGAAGGTCGTGATCTGGTACCGCTTGAGCAGCCGCCAGAAGGTGGCGCGGCTCACCCCCACCAACTTGATCGCTTCGGATGTAGAAACCGTCTTGGACTTTGGCATAAGAACTCCGACTTCTGAGTAAAATCGTATAGAAGTGGTGACACCTACTTAGAGCACATTGTCTCACAATGTCAATAAATATATTTAGTTATGTTTCACTCGCAGAGCACCGTGCGTGCGTCGGAACCCTGAAATATCCCCTTCACCCTGAAATATTTCTTTCACCCTGAAAAAATTATTTCACCCCAAAACCAAGAAGTGTTCAGGAGGGATGTCTTAGGAAAGCGAGCATAAAGAGAACCTTTTTAGCCCGGATAGTCTTTAGCACAAGCCCGCAGAAAAGGCGTGTTTATTGAATGAATTCATACTTCCCCGAGTAAATTCTTCTCTCCCGGCACCTCAAGCGAAGATCACTTGTACCGGTCGTCTTAATACCCTACTTCGGTAGAACAAGAGCTCGCTGCCTTCAGTTCATCAGAACTTTTTCAGGGTGAAAAAAACTCTTCACCCTGAACGACGAGCTTCACCATGAAGAAAACTTTTCATCCTGAAGAATTCTTTTCAGCCTGAAAAATTCCTTTCACGGTGAAAAGAATTCTTCGCCCTGAAAAAAAAATTTCAGGCTTCTCAAGCAGCGAAAAGTGCTGTAGGTATCTGACGCTGAGGAAGAGAGGGCGAGAGGTAAGGGCCCTCAAAACACTTTGACCTGCGGCACGTGAGTTTGGCGACCAGGTGCCACGGGTCAACCGAAAACTCGCTCTTGGCGAGCCGGCGGAAGTGTGTCTAGGACACGAATTATAGACAACCGGCCAGCCAGTGTCGAGAGATTTTGTAGGAGTCGGTCAGATGACACTGCATGCACTATCGGCACCACGCTTCGTCCGCAGGACACAGCTTGGGCCCGGCGAATACCGCAGGAACTTCCGCCAGATCGACGCGGACGTCATCGCCGCGGTCACCTCCAGGGAGGCGGACGAGGTGACGCCGCTGATGAGCAAAGTGTACCTGCGGCTGGTCTCGGCCCCCGTCAAGTTCTGGGAGAGAGAGGGGGTGCTTTACTTCACGGCGAAGGAAGCTGACGGGCGTTTGGTCAAGTCGTCGAAAGTGCTTTACGAACAGTTGGGCGTAGCTTCGGCGACGGCGCACAAGGCGCTGCGGTGGATGCACGAGCAGGGGATCATCGGCTACTTCGCCGGCAAGAACGGCGCCGGCATCCGCATCTTCCTCAACCGCGCGGCCGCCTCCATCGGGGTGCGCGCGCCTGCGGCGGGCAAAAAAATTTTACCTTTCGTCCAGGGCTCAAACGGGGAGGCTCGTGGCTCAGGCAATGAGCCAGCCTTTAGTGACAGCTTCGCTGACTTAGAAGCTTTAGACACAGATGTAAATCCGCGCGCGCCGAAAAGCGGCGCGGAGCAAACCGGGGTGGTTAAAAAAGACCCCGACCCGCGCCCGACATTCTCCCAACCCCCTCGGCAGGATGCCGGCTTGGGGAATGTGTCCCCACAACACACAACGCTCCGGGTCGAGGTCCCAGTCGAGGAGATAGTTTCGCGGCTGAAGCATGAGCTTGAGCCTTCGCTTCAATCCGTAGCGAGGCAAGCGGCCGCGCACGAGCACGAGCGGACGCGCGAATGGCTGGAGAGCAGGGGACTGCCGAAGGTGGCGCGCGTCGCCCAACGGGAGGCCTTCAACGTACTCAGGAAGTATGGGGTCGTGTTGGAAACGGCGCGAGCTTCACATGCCGAAGTGGGCCACAGCGGGTGCGTGCCACAGGGACCGCACCCGCTATCGGATGACGAGATCACGGAGTTGGCCCAAGCTTGCGTCGCCATGCTTGAGGTACAGGGGCAGTCTGTCGAAGTCACGCTCTCGGAGATGAGCGTCGCGGCAGGCGGGTTCCTTCTACCGGAAGATGCCCCGCGCGTGCGGCAAAAAGTTACCTGTCTGATCGGCGGTTTATTTGTAAGACCAGGAAGTGGAGACCTTGATGTCTAGGAATCGATTGGCAACTTGAAGAGTATGGCAAACGAAAAGTCGTCGGGGTTCTTTGCGAGCGGACGCGTGTGAAGGTTCTGGGCCTTTTCATAGCTCACAATCGCACCAGAGAAATCGCCCAGATTCGGCCGGCGCGGCGCGCCTTGCAGGTCGCCGACCTTTTCGTAAGCCGCCGCGAGTTCCGCCTGCAAAGTGCAAGCTCGAGAGTTCTGACCCTCCGCTACCGCACGATGGGATTAAGTTAAGGTTTAACGCATCTTCTCAAGCTTCTCCAAAGCCGCTCGCATTTCGTCAACGTTTCTCAGGTCCCATTCGGAAAGAGTTTTTTGCGCCTGAGCTTTCAGCATCAAATCCAACGCCCGCTGATAATTTTCCTTTGCCGCCGCGAGATGTGTCTGGCGCGTCTGCCCGGCGGTGGTGTTGACGAGTTCCGCGTGAACCGAGCCGGCGGATGCATGTGTGGTTGCCAGATTGCGTAAAGCTCGCATGTCCGCGGCATCGTCCTCGACCTTCTTTTCATACAACACAACACTTTTTTGATAGGCCGCGAACGAGGCCGGGTAATCACGCTGTTGCCACCGTGCGTCGCCGATTTTCGAATGAAGCGCGCCCGCGTCGGCGTCGTAGCCGCGATTGAGCGGGTCTTTGTCCATCAACTCAAGATAAATCGCCGCCGCTTTTTCCATGTAAGCGATGGCTTCGTCCGGCTTTTTCAAAAGTGACACGGCCGTGCCGAGCCGGACGTAAGTCCGCGCCAGATTATGCCGCGCCTGAGCGTTGGCACTGTCAGCCGCGACGGTTTCCTCGGCGATTTTTCGCGCCTTGTCGGCCAACTCGAACATCCGCGCGTTATTAATTTCCTCGTAGATGACGGCCGCCGTCTGGTAAGTCCTCCAGAGGTCCTGTTTGAAATTCGCGTCGTGCGGGTGACGCGCGGCGAGCGATTCGGCGAGGCTGACGGCTTCGCTCATTTTCGCCTCGGCTTCCGGCTGGCGGCTTTCCCACGAAAGCACGAATCCAAGATATGACAGACAGTTGGCGAGAGTTCTCTGGACTTCCGCGTTGTCCGCGCCTTCCCGGCGCAACGCTTCGAGCTCGCCCGCCGTTTGCTCAAGCAGCGGAATGGCTTCGGCGAATCGGTTGATGCCGGCGTAACTGATTGCGACTTCGACTCGCGTTTCGAGCAGCGCCGTCCGCAACGCGGGCGAACCGGGGTTTTCGGCGACTAAGTTTTCGTAAATCCGCACGGCTTCTTTCCCGTCGCGGATTCCGCCTTCGGTGTCGTTCTGGGCTATCCGCCTGACGCCGAGCAGCAGCAAATTAGCCGCTAACAACCGCCTGTTTTCCGCGTCACTGGGATTCGTTCTCAACAGCCGCCGCCGAATCGTTTGAGCTTTTTCGAGACTCGCAATCGCGCCGCGAAAATCGCTCAAGCTCGGCTTGTTCGAGTCGCCTTGCAACACGCCAACTTTTTCATATGCGGCGGCAAGTTCCGCCTGCAAAGTTGTATCGTCGGCGGATTCGACGGCGAGACTATCGAGATATTTCAACGACTGTGCGACGAGCGATTGTCTGGCTGCGGTCGAGCCTTCGAGCCGCTCGATCTTCGGCGCGATGTCATTCAGAAGCGCGTTCGACAAGCCGCGCACGTCGGCGAATCTCTTCTCCGCCCGCGCCCGATTCGCCTCGGCGCGGCGCGCCTGCCAGACGGTTGCGATAATGCCGCCGACGAGCGTCAGCAGGACGGTGGCCGCTGCCGCCACACCGACCTTGTTGCGCCGGACGAACTTCCCCGCGCGGTAGGTGAAGGAGTCTTTCTGCGCCCGGACGGGCTGGCCGTCTAAATACCTTTGAATGTCTTCGGCGAGTTGGGCGGCGGATGCGTAACGGCGGGCGGGGTCTTCGTGCCGCGCCATCGCGACGATGTTCTTCAGCTCGGCGTTGACGGATTTTCTGCCGGTGGCTTTCTGCTTGGCGCGCGCCTCGTCTTGATTCGTCGGCAGATTCGTCGCCGCTGTTTTCGTCCGACCGCCGCTCTCACTCCTCCAGCCGCCGAACGCCGGTTGTTCGTTCGACGACGGGCGCGCGCCGTGCAGAAGCTCGTCGAGCAGCACGCCGAGCGAGTAAACGTCGCTGGCCGTCGTAATCGAAGCGCCGCGCACCTGTTCGGGCGAGGCGTACTCGGGGGTGAACGCATGCAAGGTGGTCTGTGTGTGTTCGTCGGCGTGTTCCGCGCCGAGCAGCTTGGCGATGCCGAAGTCGAGCAGCTTCGGCACGCCTTCGGCCGTGACGAGGATATTCGAGGGCTTCAGGTCGCGGTGGACGACGAGGTGCTGGTGCGCGTAGCTGACGCCGCGACAGACGGCGAGGAAAAGCCTGAGCCTCTCGCCGGTCGAAAGGTTGTGCTCGTCGCAGTATGCGTCAATGCGCACGCCTTCGACGTGCTCCATCACCAGAAACGGCTCGCCGTCGGCGCTCACGCCGCCGTCCAAGAGGCGCGCGATGTTCGGGTGGTTGAGCGAGGCAAGTATCTGCCGCTCGCGGCGGAAACGACGGGTGAGGCCGGGGTCGGCGAAACCGCGCCGCACGAGCTTGAGCGCGACCTGTTGCTGAAACTCGCCGTCCGAGCGTTCGGCGAGGAAGACCGCGCCCATCCCGCCGCGCCCGATCTCGCGCAGAATCTTGTAAGCCCCGAGGCGCCGGTTCTCTAATTGCTCGCCCGCATCGTCCGCGAGCAGGTCGGCGGCCAGGACGAACGCCGGGGCTTCGATGAAGTCCTCGGACGGGGTCTGATGAACGAGCAGCGATTCGACTTCGCGGCGCAAATCAGCATCACCCGCGCATGCACGGTCGAGTAAAGGGCCACGCTCCGCCGGCTCGCGTTCGAGCGCGGCGTCTAAGAGTTCCTCAATCTGCCGCCACCGTTCAGCCTTCATCGCCCTTCCCGCTCAAGTTCGCCGCCGTCCTCGACACTACCGCTCAACTCTCGGTGCAGCCACATCTTGGCGACGCGCCAGTCACGCATCACCGTCTTGTCCGAGACGCCGAGCGCCTCCGCCGTCTCCTCGACGCTGAGGCCCCCGAAGAAGCGCATCTCCACGACGCGACTCTTCCGCTCGTCAATCGCGGCGAGCCTCACGAGCGCCTCGTCGAGCGCGACCAACTCCGCCGCCACCTCTTCGGGAGCCATACACGCTTCGTCGAGCGACAACTTGTGGATGAGCCCCCCGCGCTTCGCCGCCGCGCGCGAGCGGGCGTGATCCACGAGGACGTGTCGCATCAACTGCGCCGCCAGCCCGAAGAACTGCGCGCGGGTCTGCCAGCTCACGCGCCGCTGGTCAACGAGGCGCAGGTACACCTCGTTGACGAGCGCCGTCGGCTGCAAGGTGTGGTCGGGGCGCTCGCGCCGCAGGTGGTCGCGCGCCAGCCGCCGCAGCTCGTTATAGACGAGCGGCATCAGCTTGGCGGGCGCGTCCCGGTCGCCGCCGCTCCAATTGAGAAGCAGCTCCGTGATGTCGTGAGGTGGGGCGTTACTCACGCGGCCTCCTAAATAAAAGCGGATTTTAACCCCGATACAGGACACCGCGAGATTTTTTTTCCCGCGTGGGAGTTTCCGTGCCTGCTTCCCGCTTTAGCTTGTCGGAGAAGCAAATTTGAAGCGTGGGCGGACATGCTTGCGCCCACACCCCACGCGTTGCGCTTTCCGCCTTCACCCGCAGGACGACATGCCTCCGGCAGCCCCAAGGAGATTGACCATGCCTAACCTCATTCGCCCCCTTCCCACTTTGACGATAGTGTTGGCGCTCGGCCGCGGGTTGTTGCCGGGCCGCCGGGCGCTCGCCCTCTTACTCGTACTCCTCCTGTTCACGCAGGCAATCGTCCCCCCGACCCTGGCTTCTTCTCACGCCTCTTTACCGGGCGGCACGAGCGCGGCCGGCGACCCCGCGCGCCCGGCCCCCTTCACGCCCGCGTCGGAAACTTTCAGCGTCGTGCTGACGGCGCTCGGCACCGCCTTTAACAGCCACGCGGGGATTGATTACCACCAGCCGTCGAGGAACGTTGTCGTCTCGGCCAACTCCCCCACGGGGCAGCCGCACAACTTCGAGCTGATAGACGGCGGCGGCGCACACCACCCGTTTTCCAATGTCGGCGGCCTCGGCGGCGCGCTCAAGCTGGCGACGGCCCGCGACGACGGGCGGGGCGCGAGTCTCGGAGGGTTCCGCACGGGCGAGTTATTCGCCGGCACGGGCGTCCCCGGAGTGGTCGCGCGCGTCTCGGCTGACGGCGCGGCGGTGCAGAACCCCTGGGTGACGCTGCCGGGCGAGGCGGGTCAGCCCGGCGGGCTGCACCTCGACCGGACGGGCGTCTTCGGCGGCGACCTCCTCGTCGTCACGGACGCCGGCGGCGTGTGGCGGATTAACGCGGCCGGCGTCGCCACCCAGTTGGCGTCCCTCAACACCCCTTTGGCCGGCGTGACGACGATCCCCGACGACGCGGCGAGGTACGGCCCGTGGGCGGGCAAGGTTCTGGCCGGCGCGAGAGAGCAGGGGGCCGTCTACGCCCTCGACGCGCAGGGCGGCGCGGCCGCTTACCCGCTCGGCGTCAACCCCGAAGAGATTAAGGTCATCCCGGCGCACGAAAACTTTTTCGGCCTCGACCCGGCCGACGGCAAGCTGTGGGGCGCGCCGGCCGACGCCTTCGCCGGCCTCATCGGCGACGTGCTCGTCGCGCAAGGCTCGCCGGGCGTCCTTACGCGCGTCCGCTGGAACGGGACGGGTTTCGAGGCGGGACAGCTCGCGCAAGTCGCGAGCTGGGGACAGGTCGCTTTCGCGCCGGCCGCGCTGGCCGAGCTGCGCGGCGTCAAGCAGGTCTACGACCAGCTCGCCGTCGTGCGGCGCGCGCCCGTCCTCAACAGCGGGCGCGTCGAGGGCGCGCTCTGGCAGTTGAGCGCCGAGGGCGTCGTGCTCGGCGGGACGGACGCGATCACGTCCGACCTGCTCGTGCCGGGCACCCCGACCGTTAAGATCGGCGGCGGCCGGCCGAGCTTCGGCGGCGTTATCGAGGGCGTCGAAGACGCGCAGCCTACCGGCTACACGGTCAGCATCGGCGGTAACGCCTCCCTGCGCCACCTCATCACGCGCACGAACCCGTTTGAACCGGACGGCGTGGCCGCGCCGCCGGCCCCGTCCGGCGCGCGCGACGTGGCCCTCACCAGCGAGGGTCAGGGCGTCGGCGACCCCTCGACCCTGCGCCACCTGAGCCTTTCGGGGAAGGCCGGCGCGGTCTCCGTCCCGCCAGGCACGTACGGCAGTTTCTCGGTCAGCGGCCGCGCCGCCCTCGTCCTCGGCGTCGAGCACGCGACCGAGCCGGCCGTCTACAACCTGCAAGGTTTGACCCTCGCCGGCGGCAGTGAGCTGCGACTGGTCGGCCCCGTCGTGCTCACGGTCAGGGGTGACGTGTCGCTCACGGGCTCGACCGTCGGGGCGGCGGACGGCCCCCGCCGCCTTCTGCTCAAGGTCGCGGAAGGGGGCGTCAAGGTCGGCGGCGGGGCCGTGCTCTACGGCGTGGTGCGCGCGCCGCGCGGCGCGGTCGAGATCGCGGGCTGGGGCCGTGTCCGCGGCACCGTGACGTGCGACCGGCTGAGCGTCAGCGGCAACGGCGTCTTACAGGTGACGGAATCGGACGTGCCGCCGCCGCCCGTCAACCGCCCGCCGGCCGTGGACGCCGGCCCCGACCAGACCGCGACGCTGCCGGCCGACACCGTGAGCTTCAACGGCACGGTCGGCGACGACGGGCTGCCGCGGGGCGGCACGCTCCACATCAACTGGAGCGCGTCGAGCGGGCCGGGGCCGGTGAGTTTCGGCAGCCCCGCGAGCCCTTCGACGACGGCCACCTTCGTCGAGCCGGGCGTCTACGTCCTGAAGCTGACGGCCTCCGACGGCCACCTGACGCGCAGCGACACGACGCGGGTGGAAGTCGTCCCGCGCAACCGGCCGCCGGCCGTGGACGCCGGGCCGAGTCAGACGGTCGAGCTGCCGAACATGGCGACGCTCAACGGCGCGGTGAGCGACGACGCCCTGCCCAGCGGCTCGACGTTAACGATCAGTTGGGACGCGTTGAGCGGCCCCGGCGCGGTCACGTTCGGCAGCCCCGACCGGGCCGTGACGACCGCCGCCTTCGGCGAGGCCGGCACCTACGTGCTGCGGCTTCAGGCGTCCGACACCGAGTTGACGGCCTCCGACGAAGTGACCGTCACGGTGCTGCGGAGGCCCAACCGCCCGCCGCAGATTACGAGCACCCCGGTCACGGAATTCACGCCCGGCACGGCCCCGGCCGGCGAAGGCGAGCCGGTCAACCTCGCGCCCTGGACGGTTCAGCAGTTCGGGGGCGGGGG
>Ga0272482_10000519_pt1 | contig 12066 bp, 10 predicted proteins | sample RVTome_8_FD_192427 | JGI IMG/M metagenome (GOLD analysis project Ga0272482, IMG submission 192427) | Soil microbial communities from uranium-contaminated site in the Upper Colorado River Basin, Wyoming, United States - RVT160D0 (version 2) ...
GCTGGCCACCGCCGCCGAGGCGATGCACGGGTCCAAGCGCGCGATCGTCGACGTCGACCTGCCGTCCGGGGCGAAGGCGCGGATGTACTGCGCGCCGGTGCTGACCGAGTCCGGCCCGTCCGGCGGGGTCGTGCGGGTGCGGCTGGTGGAGGGCACCGAGGTGTCCCGGCCGTTCACGCATCCACTGTTGCCGGGGATCGTCGGGTCGGGCGCGCTGTGGCAGCGCGCGTGCGACGAGGTGTGCGTGCACCAGCTGGCCGGCGAGTGGATCACGGTGCACGGCGAGCCGGGCGTGGGGAAGGTCGCGCTGCTGCGGGCCGTCCACCGCAGGTACAACCCGGCGGGCCGGTTCCACGTGCTGTCCCCCGGCCCTGGGTTCCTCGCCGACGCGCAACGTGAGCTGGCCGAGAACGAGGGCACGCTGGTGCTGCGGCACGTCGACGAGCTGCCAAGCGACGTCATGGCCACGCTGTTGCGGACGCCGACCCGCGCGTGGGTGTGCGCGACGCACACGAACCCCCAGCTCGCCCCTGAGCTGCTGCGGAACTTCCCCAGCTCGGTGGAGGTGCCCCCGCTGCGCCACCACATCGAGGACATCCGCGAGCTGGTGCCGTTCCTGCTGGTGAAGCTGGCTGCCGGCGCCGGGCTGTCCTGTTCCGCCGGCGCGATGCGGCTGCTGATGCGGACGAAGTGGCCGGGCAACGTGGCGCAGCTACGTGAGGTGCTGCAGAAGGTGACCGCCCACCGCAGGGTCGGCGTGATCGAGCCTGGTGACCTGCCGCCGGAGTTCCACACGGTCACCGGCCGGGTGCTGAACCCGCTGGAGTCGATCGAACGCGACGCCATCGTCCGCGGCCTCATGGACGCGGAGGGCAACAAGAAGGAAGCGGCACGCGCCCTCGGCATGTCCAGGGCGACGATCTACCGCAAGATCCGCGAGTACGGCATCGACATGCCGCAGTAGGACCAGCTCCCCCGCCTGCTTCCGCTGGTCCCCGGCCTGCGCCGGTAAAACTCGGCCGCCCTACCGACGTCATGCGACGGGCTACTCTTGGTTACTCCGATGGGCTATTCGGGTAGACAACGGGCGTGACCGCGTTCTCGGTGTGGGTTCGATCTAGGGTCGGAACGGCGGGTCGTGCGGGTTCGGCGCACGACCTGTCGGTGTCGGAGCAAGGGCGGCGGAATGGGGCGGCAGACCAGGTTTCGCGACGTTCTCGCGGTGCGTGAGTTTCGCGCACTGTGGGTCGCGGAGCTGCTCTCCGTCGGCGGCGACCAGCTCGCCAGGGTCGGGCTCGCGGTCCTCGTCTACCGGCAGACCAACTCGGCGGGCTGGACGGCACTCACCTACGCGCTGACCTTCCTGCCGGCACTCCTCGGCGGACTGTTCCTGTCCGGCCTCGCCGACCGGTTCCCCCGCCGCGAGCTGATGATCGCCGTCGACCTCGGCAGGGCCGTGGTCGCCGGGCTCATGGCCATCCCGGGGTTGCCACTACCCGTACTGCTGGGGCTCGTCATCCTCCTCACGCTCGGCGGCGCGCCGTTCAAGGCAGCCCAGCAGGCGCTGCTGCCGACGATCCTGCTTGGCGACCGGTACGTGACCGGGCTGTCGCTGCGCACGGTCACGAGCCAGGCCGCGCAGGTCGGCGGCTTCCTCGGCGGCGGAGCGCTGGTGGCGATCGTCGATCCGCACCTCGCGCTCGGCATGAACGCGCTCACCTTCGTCGCGGCGGCGGCCGTGGTCGCCGCCGGTGTCGCGCACCGGGCGGTGCCGCCCGCCCCGCCGAACCAGGACCGCCAGCCCGGCACCGCCACCATGCTCTGGCGTGACCCCAAGCTTCGCGCACTGGTCGCGCTGTCCTGGCTGGTCGGCATCTTCACCATCCCCGAGGGCCTCGCGGCGCCGTACGCCGACACGCTCACCGCGACGGCCGCCGCGGTCGGGCTGCTCATGGCCGCCGACCCGGCTGGCAGCATCGTCGGCGCCTGGCTGGTCGGCAAGCTGCCGACCGAGCGCCGCCCGGCGGCGACCGCCTGGCTGGCGGTCGCGGCCGGGGTGCCTCTCATCCTCTGTTTCTTCCAGCCACCGCTGATCGCGGTGGTGCTGCTCTGGGCGATCTCCGGGGCGTGCGCCACCGCATATCTGATCCTCGCCCAGGCGGCGTTCGTGCTCGGCGTACCCGACCACCGTCGGGGCGCCGCGTCGGGGCTCGCCGGCGCGGGGGTGCTGTCCTCACAGGGCGTAGCGGTCCTCGCGGCCGGCGTGCTCGCCGACGCGACCGACCCCGTCCTCGCGGTAGCGACCGGAGGTGTTGCCGGCGTGGTGTTGACCGGTCTCAGTGGGGCGTCGTGGCTTCGCGCCCGGTCCCGGCAGGGACATTCGTCCGTTCAGTCGGGCGGCGGACGCGAAAGCGACGACACGGATAATCGTGGGGAGTTCACCAGTCCTTGTTCATCAGAGACACCTCCTCCTGGGGAAGCGACCATCGAGAACGACAGCAAGGCCCCTGACCAGGCATCTGGTCAGCGTGGCGAGATCACCAGTCCTTGTTCGTCATCGTTGGCACCTCCTCCCGCAGGAACTGCCGCCGAGCACGGCAATGGGGGCGCTGATCAGGTCATTTTCGCCCGATCGGCCCAACCAGCATCCCTTTCGACTGATGAGCGGTCCAGGCGACCGAGGAGCTGGGCACTGTGGCGGGAGCCGGCGCGCGTGCTGGCACTCATCCTGTGTGTGGAGGCCGCGACGGTCGGGATCACGGTGTTCCTCGCCGGTCACAGCGTCATCGACCGGGGCGCGTTGGTCACGCTCGGTATCATTGTCTTCCTGGGCGTCACGATGGGTGAGCTGTCCCGGCATGTCGAGCGGGTGCGGCGCCGCTTCAACGACACCCCCCACGTCAACCTGACCTCGGTGTGGACGTTCTCCGCCGCGTTGGTCCTGCCGCCGGTGCTCACCCCGGTGGTCATCGGCGTGCTGTACGTCCACCTGTTCTGGCGCAGCTGGTACCGGGTGCGTGGCGTGCACGCCTACCGGCTGGTCTTCACCGCGTCGACGGTCACCCTCGCGGCGCACACCGCGTGGACCATCCGCCACCTGTTCGCGCCGGAGTCACTGACCGGCTGGGACCGACCCTCGGTCGTGGTGGCCGTCGCGGTGGCCGTGCTGGCCTACTCCGCGGTGAACTCGGGCCTGGTCGCGGCGGCGATCACCCTGCACGACAAGCACCTCGACCTGCGGCGGGCGCTCGGCACCGGCAAGGAGAACGCGCTCGAGTACGGCACCCTCGGACTCGGCGCCATCACCGGCCTGCTGATCAGCCTGAACCCCGGCTGGGCCGTGATGATCGTGCCTGCGCTGCTCGTGCTGCACCGCAGCGTCCTGATGCGGCAGCTGGAGGAGGCCGCGTCCACCGACGCGAAGACCGGGCTGACGAACGCGACCGCGTGGACGTCGATGGCGTCGGCGGAGATCCAGCGCGCGGCCCGCGACACCACGCAGGCCGGCGTGCTGATGGTCGACCTCGACCACTTCAAGCAGGTCAACGACGTGCACGGTCACCTCGTCGGCGACCGGGTGCTGCAGGCGGTCGCCGACGTGCTGACCGCGTCGGTCCGGCGCTACGACGTGGTGGGGCGGTGGGGTGGCGAGGAGTTCGTGGTCCTCTGTCCCGAGGTCACGCCGGAGGAGCTGCGGTCGATCGCGGAGCGCATCTGCGAGCGGGTCCGTGAGCTGCGGGTCCCGGTCGATGGCACGGTGGTCGACGGGCTCAGCGTGTCCGTCGGGATCGCCTTGTACCCGGAGTTCGGGCCCGAGCTGCAGGACGTCCTACTGGCGGCGGACGACGCGTTGTTCGTGGCGAAGGACTCCGGCCGCAACCAGGTGCAAACGATCGTAGGAGCCATAGGAGACCTGAACGGGAACTAGCGCTCCGTCTTCACTGCTTCCTGCGCTGCCAGCCAGGTGGCCCGCGCCTTCGACAGGTTCGTCCTGTTGTCCTCGGACCACTTGGCCAGCGGCAGCAGCGCACGCAGCAGCGAGCGGCCCATCGGGGTCAGCTGGTACCAGGTGGACCCGAAGCGGTTCGGCCGGTCGATCTTGACGACCAGCCCGTCGCGCTGCATGCGGTGCAGGGTGTCGGTCAGCACCTTCTGACGCAGCGGCCGTTCGTGGGTGACCCAGCCCATCCGCTCCTCGGTCCGGTTGATGTGCTCCAGCAGCTTGGAGTACGTCATCGGACGGGCGGTCAGCGACGCGAGCACCGCGGTGACCCACTGCCCGGACAACACGCCCATCGCCTCGTGGATGCCGTGGCGGTACGGCAGGCTCTCCTCGGTCATCGTCCGACTCACCCCCTCACCGCCGCTCGAAGTTCAAGTGTGCCCGATCGGAGACGCTCCGTGTTCCCCTGTCCGCACTACTCCGAACGAGTGAGGGCGGTACGGAACGGTGCTGGTCGCCACGGCGCACCCGGAGGTCGCGGACCAACGCACCTTGCAGTGCGTCGAGGCGACCGGTGTACGAAAGGGGGGACCGCGGCAGTTTCGGCTGCGGGTCGGGGAGCCGGGACGACGGTGGCGCACGACAATCCGAGCCGTGGGTGACCATCCTCACCCACGTTTGTCAGCGCCACCGTCGGCCTGCTGGCGCCTGAGGGGTCGCCTGAGCCGCCCCTCAGGCGGCCCTGCCCACCAGTCCCGTCACGCGGCCGCCAACGCCTCGTTCGGTGTCAGCCGCGCCGCCCGGATCGACGGGTGCAGCCCGGCCAGCGTCCCCACCACGACCGCACCGGCGATCCCGCCGCCGACCGCGAGCAGCGGCACGACCAGCGGCCACCCCTGGTACATCGAGTAGCCGAGTGTCACCAGCACCCCGATCGCCGTGCCGGCCAGCCCGCCGAGCGCCGACAGCGCCACCGCCTCGGTCAGGAACTGGGCCCTGATGTGCCCCCTGGTCGCGCCGAGCGCCCTGCGCAGCCCGATCTCCCGCCGCCGCTCCAGCACCGAGATGAACATGGTGTTGGCGACGCCGATCCCGCCGACGAGCAACGCGACGCCCGCCAGCCCGAGCAACAGCGCGGAGAAGTTGCTCTCCGTCGCCCGCTTCGCCGCCAGCGCGTCCGACGGTCTGCTGACCCGCACCAACCCCGGCAGCTCCGGGTAGAGCGTCGGCGCGAGCACGGCGCGGACGTCGTCGATCGCGTCCTCGCGGGCCTTCGCGTACAGCACGGTCGGGTGGCCGTCGAAGCCGAGCCACTGCCGGGCCGCGTCCCAGCCGACCAGCACCGACCGTTCGATGTCGGGCGCCAGCGGCATCGGCTGGAGGATGCCGACCACGGTGAACCAGGTCTCGCCGATGTACACCTGCGGCGCCTGCTGACCGGGCACGATCCGGTCGATGCCGAGCCTGCCGGCCGCCACGTAGCCGAGCACGGCCGTCGGGAACCCGCCGTCGTCGAGGAACCGGCCGTCGCGAACGGCGCCGTTGACCTGGTCGAGCAGGTCGGTGGTGCTGGCGAGGACGGAGAGCCCCGAGCCCTCGGTGGGCGCCACCCTGTCCGACCTGCGCACGACCTGGTGGGTGTTCGCGACCGCGGCAGCGCCGGTCACCGGGCCGATCCGCTCAACCCTGGCGACCGCATCGGTCGGCAGTGTGACCGGCGGGTCCTGGTCGGGCGTCGGCTCGGCACGCAGCATGTTCGTGCCGAGCGCGGTCAGCTCGTCGAGCAGCGCGCGCTGGCTCGCCGCCGGGATGCCGGTGACCACGATCATCGTCGCGATGCCGATGGAGATGCCGAGTGCCGACAGCGCGGCCCGGAACTTGCGCGTGCTGATGCCGAGCAGCCCCAGCCGGACGACGTCACCGAAACCGAGTCGCACGGCGCGGGTGTCCGGGGCGGTCATGCGACGATCCGCCCGTCCCGCAGCTCGACCCGGCGCGGCAGCGACGCGGCGATGTCCCGGTCGTGAGTGATCACCGCGACCGTCGTGCCGTCGGCGTTGAGCGACCGCAGCAGCGCGAGGACCGAGGCGCCGTTGTCGGTGTCGAGCGCGCCGGTCGGCTCGTCGGCCAGCACCAGCGCCGGCTCGTTGACCACGGCCCGCGCGATCGCGACCCGCTGCCGCTCGCCGCCGGACAGCTCGTGCGGCCGGTGCGTGAGCCGGTGGCCGAGCCCGACCCGCTCCAGCGCCGCCGCGGCCCGGTCCCGCCGCGCCTGCCTCGGCACACCCGCGTACAGCAGCGCCGTCGCCACGTTGTCCAGCGCGGGCAGCCCGTCGGTCAGGTGGAACTGCTGGAAGACGAACCCGAGCCAGCGGCCGCGCAGCGCGGAGAGGCGCCGGTCGGACAGGCCGGTCACGTCCACGCCCCCGAGCTCGACGCTGCCGCCGGATGGGCGGTCCAGCGTGCCGACGATGGACAGCAGCGTCGACTTGCCGGACCCGGACGGACCGACGATCGCGAGCATCTCCCCCGCCTCGATGCCCAGCGACACCCCGTCCAGCGCCACCACCCCGCCGGGGTAGCGCTTGCTCACCTCGTTCAGCGACAGGATCACGACGTCGTCACCACCGTCATGCCCGCTTTCAGCCCCGCGCCGCTGACCTCCACCAGCTCACGGGAGAACATGCCCGTCTGGACGGCCTTGAGCGTGCCGTCCGGCAACTGAACCGCGTAGCCGCCGCCGCGCAGCGCCACGAGCGCGCCGACGGGGACCGCGAGCACGCCCTCGTGCACCTCGGTGGTGATGTTGACCTGCACCGACGCGCTGTCGATGTCCGCCACCGCCTGCTGGTCGTCCGGGGTGACGGTGACGTTCACCTTCGGCGGGCCGCCGGTCTGCGCCTGGTCGTCGCCACCGCCATCGACGACCGTGCTGACGGCCGTCACCTTGCCTGGCACCGGCTTGCCGTCCGGCCTGGTCACGGTCACCGCCATGCCCGTGCTGACCTGACTGACCTCGCCGGCCGTGAACGGGACGGTGACGACCTTCGTGGTGGCGGTGACGGTCAACAGCTCGCCGTCGACCGGGTCGCCGAGCTGCGCGGTCACCGAGTTCACCCGCACCGGGCCGGCGAGCACCACGACCTGACCGGGCGCGAGCGTGCCGGTCGGGTCCATGCCGACCTTGTCCTGCCAGCGTTTCAGCGAGGTCAGCAGGGTCTGGCTGACCTGCGCCTTCGCCGGGTCCTTCGCCCGCTTGCCGACGGGGTAGCCCAGCTCGGCGAGGTTCGCGGCGACGACCGCGACGTCCGGGCCCTCGATGCCCGCCTTGTCGAGCGGCCGGAACAGGGGCGTGTCCCCGAAGAACACCGGCACCGGCCGGCCGTCCACCCAGTACAGCGCCTCCCCGCGAGCCGCGACGGCGCCGGTGGCCGGGAGCTTGGTGACGGTGCCGGCGCCAGCGCCCTTCAACGTGGTCACGTCGCCGAAGCCGAGCGTGCCGCTGAACGTCTGCGTGTTGGTCAGGTCGGTCGTGACGATCTCGGTGGTGGCGACCTTCGGGGCGGCCGGGGCCCGTTCGGCGCCCGCCCCGTGGCTGGCGAGCGCCGTCGCACCCGCGCCCAGCCCCGCGGCCACCACGACCGCGGCCGCCACCACGTAGGTCTTCTTCTCAGGCACGGAAAGCCTCGAGCTGGCAGTCGTGTTCGAGCTTCTGCTGGGCGTCCTCGGTCAGGGTCTGGGTGACGCCGTCGTCGTAGGTCCAGCCGGTGCCGAACGGCTCGATCGGGTGCACCTTCAGCCCGCCGTCGGTCAGGCAGGTCATGTACTCGTGGTAGTCGTCGAGGTAGTGCGGGTTCTTGCTCTGGTCCAGCTCAGGTGGCTGCAATGGGAGCTCGTTCGCACAGGCCTTCTCGGCCGCCACCGACGCGGGGCTGTCGTCGTTCATGTCCGGCGAGGTCACCGACTGGTCCCCGGCCGGCCCGGCGTGCTCGTCGGTGCGGCCGTTGAGCATCTTGTGCCCGTTCGCCTCGAGGCAGAGGTAGTAGCCCTGCCATGCGAGGTCGACCTCCTCGTCACTGCTGTCGAGCCGCAGCTGCGGCCTGCCCTCCTCATTCGCCGCGCTGGTCGTCGTGGCGCCCGCGCTCGTACCACTCCGCTCGGGCAGGGAGGCCACCTGCGGCGCGTCGTCCGCCGGCGTGGCACAGGCGGTGAGCAGGGCGAACGCGGCGACTGTGAGAAGGATGTGCTTCTTCATGCCGCCACGGTGGCGGACGAATGTCAGGGTCTTGTCAGGTTTCGGTTCGGGTCCGATCAGAGGGACGGCGGCTGTCGGTGGTCGCACCTAACATCGTCGCCATGGCAGCCATCGTGCTCGCCGAGGACGACGTCAAGCAGGCCGAGCTGGTGCGCCGCTACCTCGAGCGTGAGCACCACACCGTGACCGTCGTCGGCGACGGGCGCGCCGCGTTGGACGAGGTCCGGCGGCAGCGCCCGGACCTGCTGGTGCTTGACCTGATGCTGCCGCTCGTCGACGGGCTCGACGTGTGCCGGATCCTGCGTGCGGAGGGCGCGGACGTGCTGGTGCTGATGCTTACCGCACGGTCGACGGAGGACGACCTGTTGCTCGGGCTCGACCTCGGCGCCGACGACTACCTCACCAAGCCGTTCAGCCCACGCGAGCTGGTCGCGCGGGTGCGCACGCTCCTACGCAGGACCCGCGCGGTCACGGCGGCGCCCGATCCGGTCCTGCGGGTCGGGCCGCTCACGGTCGACCCGGTGCGGCACGAGGTGCGTGCCGGCGGCGAGCCGGTCGAGTGCACGCCGGGTGAGTTCCGGCTGCTGGCCGCCATGGCCGCGCAGCCGGGCCGGGTCTTCACCCGCGAGCAGCTGCTCGAGAACCTGCACGGCTTCGACCGCTACATCACCGACCGCACCATCGACGTGCACGTGATGAACCTGCGCAAGAAGATCGAGCCGCGCCCAGGCAAGCCGGTACACCTCGTGACGGTGTACGGGGTCGGCTACAAGCTCACCGGCGGTCCCGGTGCGCGCTAGCCTCCTCACCCGGCTGCTCGCGGTGTCGGTGCTGGTCGCGGTGCTGGCCATTGCCGCAACGGCGTGGCTCGCGGTGCGCACCACCACGGGTGCGCTGGAGCGTGAGCAGGGCCGGTCGCTGGCGTCGGACAACCAGATCTACTCGACGCTGCTCGCGTACGCGGCAACGCACCGGTCGTGGTCCGGCGTCGGCCCGACGCTGGAAACGTTGGCACAGCACACCGATCGCCGCATCGCGCTGCTCGCACACGACCGCTCCCGCATCGCCGACACGGCGTCGGGCCCTCTCCCGTCGGCCGCGTCGGCCGACGTCGACCCATTGGCAGTCAATCCCGCACTGGTGCCGAACGCACCGGCGGACCGCATCGACCAGGGCGTCGTCGGCCCGTTCCGATTACCGCAGGCTGAGCGGGACCACCTGAACGCGCTGGCTCAGCGCGCGCTGAACTGTGTCCGCGAGGAGGCTGGCGGCGGCTCGGTCGTGGTGTCGCCGTCCGGCAGGCCACGCGTGGAGAGCACGAACCAGGTGGCGGTGGCCAGGTGCTCGGCGCTGGCACTGAACGACCCGACACCCACCGAACAGGCGGCGCTGGCGCAGCTGAACGGCCTGGTCAACGGCTGCGTGACGAGGCTGGGCCTTGCGCCGGTCGCTGTCCACCTCGACCACTCGTGGACCTGGGCGGCGTCGGGTCCCGCACAGGTGGGCATGGACGAGATGGTGACGTCCTGCCTGGCGAGCGCGCGCAAGGAACAGCTGGCGCCGTACGTGGCGCCGAGCGCACTGCTGTTCGTGACGAGCACGACGGGCGCGGCGCCGAGCCCGTTCGACCTGTCGGCAGGCAACCAGGTCCGCATCGCCCTGGCGGCCGCGGCGGTCCTGGTACTGACAGTGGCGGTGACGGTGCTGGCCGGCCGCCGCCTGACAAGGCCGCTACGCGCACTGACCACGGCAGCGGAACGCATGCGCGACGGCGAACCAGGTGCGCGGGTACAGGTCAGAGGCAAGGACGAGATAGCCCGCCTGGCGACGGCGTTCAACGACATGTCGGCGAGCCGGGATCGCCTGGAGCGACAAAGAAAGGACATGGTGGGCGACATAGCCCACGAACTGCGAACCCCGCTCTCGAACATCCGGGGTTGGCTGGAGGCAACAGAAGACGGCGTATCGACAGCGTCCCCAGAACTGGTGACCTCGCTACTCGAAGAAGCCCAACTACTGCAACACATCATCGACGACCTACAGGACCTGGCACTGGCGGACGCGGGCACCCTACGCCTGCACAAGTCCGAAGTGGACGTACCAGAGCTGCTCACGCAAGTGGCCGCGGCCCACAACGGCGCAAGAGTCGACTCCCCACCCCTGACGGTAGAAGCAGACCCCATGCGCCTGAGACAGATGCTGGGCAACCTGCTCTCCAACGCGAAACGCCACACCCCGGACGGCGGCGTGATCACGTTGAGAGCCCACAAGACCGCGACGGAGGTAGTACTGGAGGTGGCGGACACCGGAGCCGGCATCACCCCAGAAGACCTCCCGCACGTCTTCGACCGCTTCTGGCGAGCCGAGAAGTCCCGCAGCCGAGCTACCGGCGGCAGCGGCCTGGGTCTGGCCATCGTCCGCAAACTGGCAGAAGCCCACGGCGGCACCACAACGGCGACCAGCACAGTGGGCGTGGGCTCCACGTTCAGCATCCACCTACCAGCCCACTGACAGCCGCCCAGGAAAGCCACCCCCGGTTCGGCGGCGGCGAAAACCGCCGCCGAACCAGGGCGATGTCAGCCTGCCTTGGCCACTGCCTCGAACTCGGCGTCCGTCAGCTCGATCGCCGCCGCGGCGGTGTTCTCCTCCAGGTGGTCGATGCTCGACGTGCCCGGGATCGGCAGCATCACCGGCGACCGGCGAAGCAGCCACGCCAAAGCGAGCTGCGACGCGGACGCGTCGTGGTCCTGCGCGATCGTGTCCAGCGGCCCGCCAGGCTGCGCCAGCTCCCCGGTCGCCAGCGGGAACCATGGGATGAACCCGATGTCGTTCTTCTCGCAGTGGGTGAGCACGTCCTCCGCGCGCCGGTTCGCCACGTTGTACAGGTTCTGCACCGAGACGATGCGGGCCGTGCGACTGGCCTCCTCGATGTCCGCCACCGACACCTCGGACAGCCCGATGTGCCGGATCTTGCCCTCCTGCTGCAGCGCGGCCAGCTCACCGACCTGGTCGGCGACCGGCACGGCCGGGTCGATCCGGTGCAGCTGCAGGAGGTCGATCCGCTCGAGCCCGAGGTGGCGCAGCGACAGCTCGACCTGCTGCCGCAGGTACTCCGGCCGCCCGACCTCCGTCCACAGCCCCGGCCCCTGCCTGGTGAAGCCGGCCTTCGTGGCGATGACGACACCGTCGGCGTACGGGTGGAGCGCGCGTTTGATCAGCAGCTCGGCGACGAACGGGCCGTAGGAGTCAGCGGTGTCGATGAAGTTGACGCCCAGGTCGACCGCCCGCCGCAGCACCCGCACCGCGCCGTCCGGGTCGGCAGGGTCGCCCCACACGCCGGGGCCGGTGAGCTGCATCGACCCGTAGCCGAGCCGGACGACCGGCAGGTCCCCGCCGAGTTGGTACGTGCCTGATGCCTCCGCGATAGTCATGAATCCACACTAGGTCGACTGTCGATTCGGGGCCCGGCGATGTGTCGTAGAGGTGAGCGAAGAGACAGACAGGGAGACGCCGATGCGCTACATGCTGCTGATCTGCGGTGACGAGAACCTCGCCCCCGGCCCGGAGCACGAGGACGACGAGCCGATGACCACCTGGTTCACCGAGATGGACGGCCGCGGCGTGCGGGTCGTGTCACAGCGGCTGCGCACGACCGCCACCGCGACGACCGTGCGGACGGCCGAGAGTGGCGAGGTGCTGCTGACCGACGGCCCGTTCGCGGAGACGAAGGAGCAGATCCTCGGCTTCGAGCTGATCGAGTGCGCCGACCTCGACGAGGCGCTGGAGATCGCCGGCAAGCACCCGTCCGCGCGGTACGGCCCGATCGAGGTGCGTCCGATTTGGGCGTGACCACGGCGCTGACCACGGT
>Ga0272482_10000520_pt1 | contig 12065 bp, 12 predicted proteins | sample RVTome_8_FD_192427 | JGI IMG/M metagenome (GOLD analysis project Ga0272482, IMG submission 192427) | Soil microbial communities from uranium-contaminated site in the Upper Colorado River Basin, Wyoming, United States - RVT160D0 (version 2) ...
TCTCATCGTGCAGAACAATCTCGGCAGGGTGCTCTACGACCGAGGTGACATGCGGGCAGCTCGCGCCGAGTTTGAGGCTGTGCTGAGCGCGCAGAGGGACCTGCTGCGTGAGGACCATCCGGACCTGCTGCGTACCCGTCATAACATCGCCCTCGTCCTGCGCGGTGAAGGTAGAAGAGACGAGGCCGAACGTGAGCTCAAGGATGTCCTCAAGCTGCAGCGCCAAGAGTTGGGCGAGCGCCACGCTCATATCTTCGACACTCGTCACCACCTCGCTCTCCTCGAGTACGACCGTCGTCGGTTCGGTCTGGCGGAAGAAGGGTTCCGCAAGGTAATGGACGACCAGGCCGAGTTGCTCGGCGCCCGCCACCCCGACACCCTGCGGACCCGACGCAACCGCGCGTTGGCGATACGCGACCAAGGCGGCATGGCCGAGGCCGCAAGTGAGCTCCGCGCCGTCATCGACCTTCAGGAGCAGACGCTGGGTGCGACCATGACGAAACCTCGCAGACCCGCCGCAATCTTGCGGAGCTGATGGCTAGCATCTCCGATGCGGGGATCGCGGCCGTGAGCTCAGCCGTCGGGGCCCGCCTCATCGCGGCTACTTGAGCGGATATCCGATCTTGTGCGCAGCGGAGTCCTGCCTGATGGTCTCGGCGGCTGGCGGTAGTGTCTGCGCGGTGGCAGGTCGATGGCAGCTGGACAGCGGGCTAGAAGCCTTCCTGGCAGCAACGGCGGACCAAGGGGGTACACATTGGGTGCCCGTACTCCGCTGTGGGAATGCAGAGGGCATCGGCGTCGCCGATCGGTTTGCCGAGAAGGTGCACGAGCGCCGAGTGGATGCTGGGGTTCGTGACGCCACCTGACGTAAGCAAGAGCTTCAAGGAGCCTCCGAATTCGCGCGCGGAAGGGCGGATGTGCCTGAAGACCAGGGACCGAACCGGGACTCATCGTAGTTCCGGTCTCCTCTTTCGAAGGTCCTCAGATTGCCGGGCGCGATCGCCCTGCGGCCGGTCCTACTTCACACAGCACGTGCACCCGACCGCACGCAGGATGCTCATGTCACGACGACCGCTCATCGGCTAATCAGTGCGTTGAGGGCGACGCGGCCGTGTTTGCGGTGGCCGGCCAGGTCTGGCTGTTCAACGGACCGCTTGTCGGTGTACTCCTTGATGTGGCTAGCTGAATGGAACAGGGACCCGTGACCGTTCCGTTGAAGATCGTCTTAGGCTCGTAAGCAACGGAGGTGGGGTCAGCGGGTGAGGCCCCGGAGCTTGTCCGGGTTGCCCTGCATGCGTACGCCGGTGATCCGCTCGCCGTCGAAGTCGAAGCAGATCGCCCCGGCCGGTTGCCCGTCTGACAGGCCGAGGATGCCCGGCCCGCCGTTGATCTCGGTGATCACGAGCTGTGTGTCCTGCGTCTGCGGCTTGGCGAAGACCCCGAGCAGCCAGCGGGCGACGTTGTCGGCGCCTTCCAGCGGCCGGCGGGCCGCGGTTACCTTGCCACCGCCGTCCGACCAGCAGACCACCTCGGGCGCCAGGAGTTCCATCATCGCGTTCAGGTCGCCTCCGGCACAGGCCTCGCGAAACCGGTCCACTGCTTCCCGGCGTACGCCTTGGTCGACGTCGAAGCGAGGCCGGCGGGCCGCGACGTGCGCCCGCGCCCGGGCCGCGCTCTGCCGCACCGCGACCTCGGACTTGTCCAGGATGGATGCGATCTCGCCGTGGTTGTAGCCGAAGACGTCGTGGAGCAGGAAGATCGCGCGTTCGGCGGGGGTGAGCGTCTCCAGGACGACGAGCATCGCCATCGAGATCGACTCGGCCATCTCTGCCTCCTGCCCCGCGTCGGGCGCCGTGAGCAGCGGCTCGGGCAGCCACGGCCCGATATACGTCTCGCGGCGGGCGCGGGCCGAGGTGAGCTGGTTGAGCGAGAGGTTGGTGACGGTCTTGACCAGGTACGCCCGGGGGTTGGCGAGTTGGTCGCCGTCGACGTCGCGGCACCGCAGCCAGGCCTCCTGCAGGATGTCCTCGGCATCGGCGACGCTTCCCGTCATCCGGTAGGCGACGTCGAAGAGAAGCCGCCGATGCCGAGCGAAGACCTGGCTATCGATCATGGAAACAGGTTAGAGAGCGGACGCCTGCGCCCGCAGCCCGTCCAGCACCGTCGGGTACACGGGCTGCCACCCGAGCTCACGGCGGGCCTTCTCGCTCGAGACCCGCATGGTGACGCCGAGCATCAGGTGCATGTAGGGCGCGACCGCCATCGTCCACGTGGGCACGGTGAACGGCTTGGGCGTGCCGAAGGTCTCGGCGATCGCCCGGATCATCGCCCCGAAGCCCATGTGGTCGTCGACGACGTTGTACGCCTCACCGGGCCGGCCGCGATCGATCGCCGCGACGACCGCGGCGGCCGCGTCCGCCAGGTGCGTCCACGGCGAGATGTGACCGTGGTCGTTGAACGCCGGCAGCTGCCGCTTCCGCAGCATGTGCACCATCGTGTCGGTGCCACCCGGCCCGTAGAAGAAGCCGAACCGCAGTGAGATCGCCTCCAGCCCCGACTCCCGGGGCAGGCGCTCCTTCTCCCGCATGCCCTCCAGGTGCCGGTTGATCTTCGGGTCCGTCACGGGCGTCCCGAACTCGTCGGCCTCGGTCAGGACCCGGTCGCCGAAGTCGCGGTAGCCGTAGCCGACGGCGACGTTCTCGCCGATGAAGCGGCGCACGCCCGCGAGCTCGGCCGCCTCGATCAGGTTCGCGGTCCCGGCCACCCGCAGGTCGTCGGTGCCGAACATGCCCTTGTGCGTCATCGGCGGCTTGCGCAGCGCGGTCGCGGCGTGCACCACGACGTCGGCCTTGATCCCGTCGAACGCCCGCAGCAGCCCGTCCCGGTCGAGCAGGTCGGCGCGGATCTCGTTGCCCTCGCCGCGGCCCAGGCCCAGCACGGTGTGCCCAGCGCCGGTCAGCGCCTCGCGGATGTGCCGGCCGAAGACACCACTGGCCCCGGCCACGATCACGGTCTGGTTCTTCATCTCCGTCATGCCCATGCGACAAAGCGGCGTTCCGATCCGTGACATACCCGGGCGTGACCCCCGTCACTCGCCCGGGGCCACTACCCGGGGTCCTATGACCGCGAGGGCTGGTCCGTGGACGTGCCGGATAGCGGTGCCGAGGACCAGCGGACACAATGAGCTGGTGGACGTCGGCATCGCGATCGTCGGGGCAGGACCGATCGGCGCGGCGACGGCGTACCAGCTGCGGGGTGCCGACGTCGCGCTCGTCGCCCGGCGGGAGCCGGACATCGACGACACGTACCGGCGGTCCGGAGGCAGCATCTGCTGGCATCGGCCAGACCCGGACCGAGCCATGGCGATCGCCGAGACCGCCCAGTTCGTCTCCGACAGTGTCCGCGACGGCGCGCCGATCCGGGTCCGCGACGCTCCGTATCTCTTCCTCGACACCGGAGCGTTCGTTCCCGGACTCAACGTCTTCGCCCCTGACCTGGTCGAGCACCTGCTGGCGCGGGCCGCCCCGCCTCGGCTCGACCTCGGCGCGGTCACCGCGGTCGAGGCTGGCCGTGGCCGCTACCGGATCATCGGCACCGGTGGCGAGGTGACCGCACGCGTCGTCGTCCTGGCCTGCGGCACGGGCAACCTCGCGTTGATGCCCGTCCTGCGCGCCCCCGTGGAAAAGCGCAGCCTGATGGTCGTCGACGTCCCGGTCGACGAGCCGCGGCGAAACATGCCACACATCGTCAGCCGACTCGGGGCCGGATACGTATACAGCTTCGTCAAGGAGCACGACGGCCAGCTGAGGATCCACGTCGGCCAGGAAGACCTCGTCCACGACGAGGCCGCCGGCCCGGTCGACCACCTGCCCGCGTTGACCCGCGCGGGCTTGGCAGAGAGGCTCCCGTTCCTCGACGGCGCCCGCACCCTCGACGTGCTGTGGGGCACCGACTTCGTCCACAAGGACCCGCTGGTCGTCCGCGAAGGCAGCGGCCTCATCAGCGTGACCTGCGGCAGCGCGGTACGTTCCTGTCTTCACCTGGGCCGGCGAGCCGCGATGGAGGCCACCGAAGCCCTCGACGCGACGGTCGCCTGACCGCGCACCACGAGGCGGCCTTGAAGCCCGGGCCGGGCCAGTATCGTCGCTGGCAGTGCACCACGGGGGTTCCGTCCGGCGAGGACAAGGAAGCACGATGAGCGATCCCGACCCGTTGCCCGAGCAGGTCGCCGATCGGCGGGCGATCCGCGACCTGGTCGACGCCTACGCCCACCTGGCGGACCGGCGCGACGCCCAGGCACAGGCTGGCCTCTTCACCGACGACGCCCGTGTCGCGGTGTACGACGGCGAGCCCGACACGACCGAGCCGGCGCAGGTCCTCAACGGTCGCGACGAGCTGGCCGCCGCCTTCGGCTCGCTGCGAAACATGTCGATCCGCTACCACGACACCTTCGTTCGGCAGGGCGGCCGGTGGTTCTTCGCCGAGCGGCGGCTCATCACCGACTGGGTCGACCGCCGGCCGTCGACAGCCTGAGATCCGTGGAGCCCCGAATCACCAGGTGCCGGCCGCCAGCTCGGAGAGGATCGCGTCGACCGTGGCGATCGGCACCGTCACGGCGATGTCCCACGTCTCGTCGTCGTGGCCCACCATGATCGCGGCCGTATCACCCTCCGCCGACCAATGCACGGCGGTACCAGCCGACTGGCCGATGTGCAGGCAACGCCTCGCCGCCCAATCCGTATCCCGGATCGCGCCGAGGCCCGCCAGGTCGTCAGCCGTCGCACGGAGGTTGAGCTCCCACTGCTGCGACTGCAGCTTCACCTGAAGCAGGACCGGCTCACCCCGGGCGGAAGCCAGATTCAAAGTCACGTCGACCACCGGACGATGATGGCAGGCCTCCGCCCGTTTCCTGGACAGTGTCGCCCTCAGGCAGAAGGCCAGAGCGCCCCGTCAGGCGTCGGGCTTGTGGTGGGGCGCCGCCTGCCGCAGGCGCCGGACCAGCTCCGCCCGTCGCCGCCCCGGGCCGCTCACGGCATGCGCGGCGGCGAGGTCGAGCCGGTGCGGATCCGCGTAGCGCAAGAACTCGTCGTCGGCCAGCAGCTCATCCACCAGCCCGGTGCGTGCGGCGTGCCCGGGCAGCGACCGCAGCAGGTACTCCGGCGCCTGCCGCCAGCCCATCTCCCGCCCGTGCCACAGCCAGGCCCAGACCAGACGCCGCTCCTCGTCACCGCCGGCGGACGGCCGCCGCCAGGCGCGCGGCTGGTACACCGGCTCGGCGCCGCCGGCCCGCGACTCGATCAACAGCTGCGGCACGGTCCGCACCGCCCGGCGCAGATCCTCTTCAGAGATCGGCACGCCGAGCGCGGCCATCCCGACCTGCCACAGCTCGAGCGTCAGTCCGGGCGACTCGGCGTACGCGAGCACGTCCAGCGCCCGCGTGTTTCCCGGCAGGAGGTGCCAGAGGCGGTTGGCGAGCAGGCTCAAGTTTTCCGCGGCCCGCTCGCTGCCGTCGTCCAGGTGCAGGATCCGGGCGTCCGCCCCGAAGGCGTCGAGCAGGTCGCCGGCCTCATCCACCGCCCGGGTGCCGGCGACCACCCGCACACCCTGCCCGTCGCGGATCCGTGCCAACGGCCGCAGCAGGCCGGCGGCGATGGTCCGGGCTTCCCGCGGTGCACTCGCCTCGTCAACGCCATCGACCACCACGGTGAAGCGGCGCGGCCGGGCGGAGAGTGCCTCACGCAGCGCGGGCAGCAGGCCATCAGGCTCGGCGGGCAGCGGCGCCGAGGCGGCCCGGGCGATCTCCTCGGCGACCTCCAGCGCGGTGGCCCCGCGCGCGTGCACCGCGCACGCCACCGCCGCTCGGTCATCACCGGCGTCCGTGGCCAGCGCGCCACCCAGCACCGCGGACCGGCCACCCTCCGCGGGCCCGGACAGCACCAGCATCCGCCCGTCGTGCCGGCCGTCAACGAGCCAGCCCCGCACCTCGGCCAGGGCCTCCGCCCGGTCGGGCTCTTCGTTACGAGCCTCCGCCCGCCAGCCGCGGCCCACCGGAGAAAGACCCCACGCGACGCGTCCGACCTCCCCGGCCTCCGCCGGCGACCACCGCTCCGCGAGCGAGGCCAGCTCTTCCAGGCGGCGGTACGGTACGGCCCGCGCACCCCCGCCGTCGAGCGGCTCGGTGATCAGGCCGACCACCGCGCGGTACCTCGGCGACCACAGCCCAGCCCCCTGAAACGCCAGGTCGACCGGCGCCCACGAGGAGCGTTCCAAGTCCCACGACCCGGACGCCGCGTGGGGCGTGACCGTGCCCCACGCGGTGCGGCCCCGCCCGCCCGGCCCGGGCGAGGCGAATGCCCACCAGGGCCCGCCCACCACGTCCCGCGCACGGGGGCGGCGCAGCGAGGCGGCCGGCACGCCGTCCGGCACCCGCTGGTCGAGCTCCAGCACGACGGCGAACGGCCCGACCTCCGTCGTGCGCCACGCCGAGCGGGTCACCGTGTCGGGAACGCCATCCGCCGCCGGAAACGACACGCGCGCCCGCGCCGGCACGGCGGTCGGCACGGTCAGCACCCGGTGGTCGTCCAGCACCACACCCATACCCGTAGGCTCGCCGGTCTCGCCGTCGTGGACGGTCGCCGCCCACCCGTGATCAACCTGGCCAGCCCTGTCGTCCACAGTGGCCAAAGGTACCCACGCACCGCCACCCCATGACCCGGCGCGACCAACCAGCCACCCCGGGCACTCAGCGGACCGGTGGTGATCCGCGCAGGGTATCGCGCCGGGGCGACTGCCCGCCGCGGACGGTCGGGAGCACGACGGCCTGGCCCGGCGGCGGAACCCGGCGCCGGCCGGCCGCGTCCGACGGTCCATGACATTTGGTCGAATGACAATTCGCATCGCGGCGGTGATAGCCCTGGCCGTCACGATGGTGGGGCTCAATCCCGCGATATCCGGCGCCTGCGCCTGCGGGGCGTTCGTCGCCAACGACAAGCTGCGCGCGCAGCAGGAAACCGCGCTGGTCGAGCTGACCGGCCGCACCGAGTCGATCACCCTCTCGGTGCAGGCCCGTTCCGAGGCGACCCAGGCGGCGTTCCTGATGCCGGTGCCCGCCCGCGCCCGCTTCGAGGTGGCCAACGGCGACCTGTTCACCGAGCTCGACCGGATCAGCCGCCCGGAGGTCAAGGTGCGCCGGGTAACGGCGGACGGGGACGGCTCGGGTGGGGCTCCGCAGTCCGGTAGTGGCGCCACCGTCGTCGACCACATCGAGATCGGGCCTTACGAGGTCGCCCAACTCGCCGGCACCGACGCCACCGCCGTGACGCGATGGCTCGCCGACAACGACTTCACCCTGCCGACCGCCCTCGGCGACGCGCTTACGCCATACCTGGCCGGAGGCTGGCTCGTCGTCGCGGTGCGCCTGGCCCCCACCTCCGGCAGCCTCGCAGAAGGCCTCCCACCCATGCGCCTGGCTTTCGAGACCGACACGCCGATCTACCCGATGCGGCTGTCCGCCACCGCTGCGGACAGGCAGCCGCTACGCCTGTACGTGCTGGCCGACCACCGGATGGACATCAGCAATCCGGCGCCCGAGGGCAACACACCCGACCTGACGTTCGCGGGGGCGGTGAAGCCCGACCCGGAGTACCCCACGCTGTCCGCGGCGTTGACCGGCCCGCGTTTCCTGACCCGCTACGACGGCGACTTCGCACCGGCGCAGATCACCGACGACATCCGCATCACCCGCTCCGCGACCGACGAGCACCACCGCGCGGTCGTGACCGTCACGCAGTACGTCCGATCCCCGTGGCGGGCGCTCGCGGTGCCACTGATCGTCCTGGTCCTGGCGCTCGTCGTCGCCGCCGTGGCGATCCTGCGCCGCCGATGGCCGACCCGGGCCTGAGGACGTCGACACGTGGCAGGTGTCCAGAGTGGACACCTGCCACCATCCGATGGAACGGTCAGCCGACGATGGACAGCTCGAACGACACCGCGTCCCTACCTGTCGTGACGCCGCCGCCCGCGCAGGCTGTCACCTCGGTGATCTCCGGATCCAGGACGAAAGTCTGGTCGATACCACCGTCGGTGGTGGTGTACAGCACCGCCCAGTTTCCCTCGTAGTTGTTGGTGTTGCCGGTGACGGAGATGATCCAGCCGGTCCGGCCGCTCCCGGCGCCCACCAACCGGACCGTGTCACCGGACGAGACAGGGGTACGGTCGCCGCAGGCCTGGGCGTTCAGCGACAGCGCCGCCGTCTCCGGACCGATATCGCTCACCGCACCGGAGCTGGTCGAGGTGAGCGACAGCTGGTAGTGGGTCACGCTGAAGACGCTGACCTTCATGATCTTGATGGCGACCACACACGCCCGATAGAAAAAGACCCCGGGCGCGGTCGGTGCGATGGTCTTGTCGACGGGCGTCTGCGCCCCACTCCGCGAACCCGCCGGCGCGCTGAAGGCAACGCTCTCCGGACCGCCCACGGTGCTGGACCGCAGCACTGTCCATTCGCCGGTGCCGTTGGCGAAGAACCCGGTCAGCCGCACCCCGGCGCCCGACTTGACGTAGTCGCTACACCGGCTGTCGCCCACGCCCAAGGTCTGTCCGGTGGCGATACCCGCCGCACTGGCCGGTGCCATGGTCGCGGCCAGCAGCAGCGCGGCGGATGCCACGCACACACCCGCCCGCGCCCAGGTCTTCATCCTCATCAGTCCTCCTCACGGGGCTGGCGCCCTCCACGACCAACATGACGGTCGGGCGTCAAGGACTCGTCAAGGCCGGGTGGGAGCGCGCTCGACGGCGAACGCGGGTCGTCCTGATCGCCTAGACCGGGTCCTTGGCGAGGTCCTCGGTCCTGGTGCTCGCCGGGCGCTTGCCGCCCACGGCCTCGGTCCGCTCCGCGATCGCCGCCGGCGGCTCCGTCTGTGCCGGCGGCGCCGCCGGCGGCTCCTCCAGCTCCTTTTCCAGCAGGCCCTCCTCGAAGAAGTCGACGGATGGCTCGGCGCCGGCGCCGACTTCGGCCCGTTGGTTGATGCGCTTCCGCGTCATCCGGGCCCAGCCCGTCGCGGCGAAGCCGCGCACGCACGCCTGCTCCATCGCCGCGTCGTGGGCCTGGTCGTCAGTCGCGAGTGCCTCGTCGATCAGGCCGCACCTGCCCTCGAGGAAGTCCGCGACAGCCGGGTAGCCATCGGCCCTCGCGGCCGCCCAGATCTCGTAGATTTCCTGCGCCGACTCGGCGTCCGGGGTGAGCTGCTGCAGAAACGGGATCCAGTCGTAAATGGACTTCGCCACCGCCGGGATCTTGTCTTCCATGTCCCGCATCAGGATGACCAGGGTGGGGCCTCCGCCATACAGGGCGAACATGTTGATCCGCTCGGTCACGCCGTTGAGGTGCGCCTTCGCCGCCTGCCAATTCTGCTGGCAGTGCGCCTTGAGTGTCTTGACGGCCAGATCCTCATCGGCCCTACGGTCGCTGAGCGCCCCGTGCGTGCCGAACGGTAAGGCGGCCGAGCTCCGCCAGCTGGGTGGCGCGCCTTCCTTGAGCGATACCCCTTTGGCCAGCTTCATGCCCGCGCACACCAGTAGCCTCAGTTCCTTTCCACTGTTGCAGCCCTCGAAGCCGCTGATGTAGTCGGAGAGGGTCGCTTCCTGCTCGATGAGGTCGACCTTCTTGAGCAGGCCTTCCCCGTACTTCTTCCACAGGCGCTGCTCGAACGCCGAGAGGGGCGCAAGGTCGATTTCCGGGCATTCGCCGTTGGTGGGGCGGAAGATTGGCAGTAGGTTGTCCTTGAGGATGTGACGTATGTCGCGCCAAGCCAGAAAATCGTCGACGTTGTTGTAGACACCGACGGTCGTCTTCGACAGATCCGCCTTCTCCTCGGCCAACGCCTCTCCGTGACACATCAGATAGGTCACTTCGTCGGTTGGCTTGTAGTCCTTCGGGCCGAACGCGGCCATATGACGCACCCCCAGAGCATCGTGAGACGCCAGAAACGTACTTTGACGTACCTGCCGCGTCAGTCGTGGTGGTGACGCATCTTCTGTCGGCCAGAAGCCAGGAGGCGGCATGGGCGCCGCCACGGATGGCCGCCCCGCACCGCGGCGACGCCGTCGGGGGCATGGAGCTCAGCGGGATGTTGGTAAACAGCCGTGGCACGCCCGACCGGTCGGCTGTCCCGCGCATGCGAAGCCCGCCCGATCAGCTCGTCGGAAAGGTGGACATCCGGCATCTCCAAGTCTTCGGATGCGATCACTCTCCCGACAGTTGCCGACCGCACCTCGCGCGCGCAATCCGTGCTGACACCCATTTCTGGGCGCAGCCCCGGTCTCCCTCTGTCAGGCAGACCGGGTGAGCACGACGACCGGGATCTCCCGCTCCACCATCGCCTGGTAGTGGGCGTACTTCGGGAAGATCCCAACCATCCGGTCCCACAGCTCGGCGCGCTCCTGCCCCGCCGCCGTTCGCGCGACCGCGTCGAAGACCTCGTCCTTGACCTGCACCGTCACCCGCGGGTCGGCGACCAGATTGTGGTACCACAGCGGATGCCCGACCGAGCCACCGTTGGAGGCGACGAGGACGTAGTCACCGTCGCGGGTCCCGTAGTAGAGCGCGGTCCGGCGCGGGGTGCCGGACCGGCGCCCCCTTGTCGTCAGCAGCAGCGCGTCCACGCCGTGGAAGTGGTGCCCAGACTTCCCATCGGTGTCCACATAGGAGCTGATGTGCCGGGCGACCCAGCCGACCGGGCTGTTGACAACCTTCTCCGCCATGGGCGCCAACGTACTCGACAGCCGGGCCAACCAACCGAGGTGGTCCGACTGGCCACCAACGGGCCGTACCGATATGTTCGACGTGCTCCAGCGCCGCGGAGGACGTAGTCAGGTGAGATACCGGATCCCGGTCGGGTCGCCCAAGCGGCGGCTGTTCTGGCCGTTCGTGGTTCTGGGTTCGGTCATCGGCGCCGGATGTCACACGCTGCTGATCTTGATCGTCGGCCTGACACCCCGCTCTGGCGACGACCGAAACCTCTGGTCGACGTACTTCCTCTTGGTGAGTGCCGTGCCGGTCTTCGTCATTGTCGCCATCGGGCTCGTGCTGGCCCCGGAGAGATCCCGTCTCGGCTCGGTGGGAGTGGGCCTGGTGCTCGGCGCGCTCGCGTCTCCGACGTTGTGGCTGGCGATCAACTAGCGCCCGCCCACGTCGCAGAGCGTCTACCCGGGGTCGGGCGCCGCCGGTGGCCGGTCGACCTGAGCGGCGAGCCGCTTGGGCGCGAGGACGCAATAGCTCTCGGTGAGAAGCTCGCCGACCTCGTCCCAGTCGACCGCCCCGTCGAGCACCATGCCCACCACGTCCGCGCCCCAGCCCGGCTTGAAGAACGGGTAGCCGCCGGTGACCAGCCCCTCGATCTCGTCACCCGGCGACCGGAACGTCAGCACGCAGGTCGGCCCGTCGATCGCGGCAGCGCGCGCATAGGCCATCTGGTGGTCGGGGTCGGCGGTCAGCACATGGGCGAACGTGCGCTTGCGGATGCGCCAGCGAACGCCCACCCACGCCGGCTCCTCGTACGTCTCCGGGAGCCCGAGGCAGACCGGCCGGAGGCGGTTGAGGATCTCGGATGGGACATCAGCGGGACCGGTCACGCGTCGAACGCTATTCGGATCCCCCGACAATTCTGATCGTCTCAGCCGCGAAGCTCCGGAGAGAGAAAATCTTGTCTCAGACTTTCTCGTCTCATACGATCTCGATATGGCACCGCTCGCCAAGCCCGCCGCCTGGACCCGACCTCTGCCCGAGGCCCGCCCGCCTGCGGGCATGGCCGTCTACCACCTGCCCACCGGCACGTACGAGACCCGGGCGGCCCTCGCCTTCCGCGGCGGATCGTTTCGCGATAAGCGCCACTTCGCCGCGTCCGCGGTCCTGGTGCGGCACCCGAAAGGGGATCTGCTGATCGACGCGGGCTTCGGCGCCGACGTCGCGGCACACATCGCCATGCTCCCCCGGTTCGTGCGCGCTCCCTATCAGGTGGGCCGGACGGTCAGCCAGCAGCTCGACGCCGCCGGCTATGACCGCGGCA
>Ga0272482_10000521_pt1 | contig 12065 bp, 8 predicted proteins | sample RVTome_8_FD_192427 | JGI IMG/M metagenome (GOLD analysis project Ga0272482, IMG submission 192427) | Soil microbial communities from uranium-contaminated site in the Upper Colorado River Basin, Wyoming, United States - RVT160D0 (version 2) ...
CGTCGCCGCCGAGCGGGGCATCTCGGTCGACCTCCACATGGACGAGACCCTCGACCCCTCGGCGCTGTGGGTGCGCGACCTCGCCCGCCTGGTGGGCCCGCCCACCACCCGCTGGGCGCCGGGCGTGACCGTGGCCGCCAGCCACTGCGTCAGCCACGGCATGCAGGACGAGGCCACCCAGCACGCCGTGGCCGAGGAGCTGGCCATCGCCGACGTGGCGGTGGTGACCCTGCCCCAGACCAACCTGTTCCTCCAGGGCCGGGGCGTGGCCAAGGCCCAGCCGCGGGGCCTGACCGGCCTGCACGCCCTGCTGGAGGCGGGTGTGACCGTGGCGGGCGGCGCCGACAACATCCAGGACCCGTTCAACACCGTCGGCCGGGCCGACCCGCTGGAGACGGCGGCGCTGCTGGTGATGGCCGGGCACCTGTCGCCGGCCGCCGCCTACGACGCGGTGACCTCGGCCTCGCGGCGGGCGATGGGCCTGCCGCCGGTGACCGTGGGCCCGGGTTCGCCGGCCGAGCTGCTGGCGGTGCGGGCGCCGTGCCTGCGGGCCGCCATCGCCGACGCCCCCGCCGACCGGATGGTGTTCGCCAAGGGCCGCCTGGTCGCCCACACCGAGGCCACCCAGCGCCTGCTGCTCCCCGTCGACGCCTGACGCCCGACGCCGGGACGCCCGGCGCCGGAACGACGCAGGCTGACGCCGGGACGCCAGGTTCCGGAAAGGCTGGTCACACAGAGCGTTTACGGATGCGACACGGGGCCGGCACGCAGCGCTCATACGTTCGGCAGGCATGGCGACCACCAGCGCTCCGACCGACACGTCGCTGCGCTTCGACCACGTGAGCATGGTGTTCCCCGACGGCACCCACGCCGTCGACGACGTGACGTTCTCGCTCGGCCCCGGCGAGCTGGTGAGCGTCGTCGGCCCGTCGGGCTGCGGGAAGTCGACGCTCCTACGCATCGCCTCCGGCCTGGCCACCGCCAGCGGCGGGCAGGTGGAGGTCGACACCGGCGACGTCGGCTACGTGTTCCAGGACGCCACGCTGCTGCCCTGGCGGAACGTGCAGGCCAACGTCGAGCTGCTGGCCGAGCTGCACGGCGTGCCCAAGGACGAGCGCCGCCGCCTGGCCGCCGAGGCGATCGAGCTGGTGTGGCTGCAAGGGTTCGAGCGCCAGATGCCCCGGCGCCTGTCGGGCGGCATGAAGATGCGGGTGTCGCTGGCCCGGTCGCTGACGCTGAAGCCGGGGGTCTTCCTGTTCGACGAGCCCTTCGGCGCCCTCGACGAGATCACCCGGGAGAAGCTCAACGACGAGCTGCTGCGCCTGTTCGACAGCCAGCGGTTCGCCGGCCTGTTCGTCACCCACTCGGTGAGCGAGGCGGTGTTCCTGTCGACCCGGGTGCTGGTCATGTCGCCCCGGCCCGGCCGCATCCTGGCCGACGTCCCTGTCCCGTTCCCCTACCCCCGGGCCCCGGAGCTGCGCTTCACGCCCGAGTTCGCGGCGCTGGCCGGTGAGGTCTCCGCCGCCCTCCGGGGGTCGCGGTGACCACCGTCCTGCCCGACGCGACGACCGGATCTCCCCCCGAGGAACCTGCTCCCGAGGCCGGTGGACAGCAACCGGCCTCGGGGGCAGGTTCGCCCAGGCGGAACGGGTCGCGGCTGGCCACCCTGGTGCCGCCGCTCGGGGTGCTGGCGGTGGTGCTGGGCATCTGGAACGCGTTCTCCTACGTGCTCCTGGAGGAGGACCAGCGCTTCCTCATGCCGCCGCCGCACAAGGTGGTGCAGGTGGGGATCCTCGACACCGAGAACCTCACCGAGATCCTCCGCGGCCTGTGGCAGACCACCCAGGTGGCGCTGGTGGGGCTGGCGATCTCCATCGTGCTGGGCACGCTGCTGGCGGTGGCGATGAGCCAGGCCCGGTGGGTGGAGCGGTCGATCTACCCCTACGCGGTGGTGCTGCAGACCATCCCGATCATCGCCCTGGTGCCGCTGATCGGCTTCTGGTTCGACTTCAACTTCCGCAGCCGGGTGATCGTCTGCGTGACGATCTCGCTGTTCCCGATCATCACCAACACGCTGTTCGGGCTGAAGTCGGCCGACCGCCAGTTGCACGACCTGTTCACCCTGCACGGCGCGTCCCGCTCGACCCGGCTCCGCAAGCTGCTCCTGCCCGCGGCGCTGCCGGCGATCTTCACCGGGTTCCGCATCTCGGCGGGCCTGTCGGTGATCGGCGCGATCGTCGGCGACTTCTTCTTCCGCCAGGGCGATCCCGGCATCGGCCGCCTCCTCGACGTCTACCGCAACCGGCTGGAGTCCGAGGAGCTGTTCACCGCCATCTTCTTCTCGTCGCTGCTGGGCCTGGTCGTGTTCTGGGGCTTCGGCTTCCTGGCCCACCGGCTGCTGCGCTCCTGGCACGACTCCGCCGGCGGCGACCACTGATCTCCAGGTGAGTCGACAGCAGCGAAACAGGAGGGGATATGAGGAGTGTTCCATCGTGGCGGCGGCGTGCCGTCGTCGCGGCGTTGACCGTGGGTCTCGTCGCCGCCGGGTGCGGTGACGACGATGACGAGGGGGCCGAGGACGACAGCGGCACCGAGGCGGGCGGGGGCAGCGGCTACGGCGCCGGCCTCGACCTCACCTCGGTGTGTCCCGACCCCCTCGTCGTCCAGACCGACTGGTTCCCCGAGCCGGAGCACGGTGGCCTCTACCAGGTCATCGGCACCGACGGCGAGGCCGACGCCGGGGCCGGCACCTACACCGGGCCGCTGGGCGAGACCGGCATCGACCTGGAGATCCGGGCCGGCGGGCCGTTCCTGGGCGGCCAGTCGACCAGCGCCCAGATGTACGCCGACCCCGACATCTTCATGGGCTACGTCGCCACCGACGAGCTCATCAAGGACTCGGGGGACCAGGCGCTGGTGTCGGTGGTGAGCCCCCTGGAGAAGAGCCCGCAGATCCTGATGTGGGACCCGGAGGCGTTCCCCGACGTCGAGGGCTTCGAGGACATCGCCGCCACCGAGGCGCCCGTCCTCTACTTCGAGGGCGCCGCCTACATGGACTACCTGGTGGGCAAGGGCTTCGTGACCGAGGAGCAGATCGACGCCTCCTACGACGGCTCGCCCAGCCGGTTCGTGACCGAGGAGGTGTTCCAGCAGGGCTTCGCCTCGAACGAGCCGTACAAGTACGAGAACGACATCGAGGAGTGGAGCAAGCCGGTCGAGTACCTGCTCATCCACGACGCCGGGTACGAGATCTACCCGTCGTCGCTGGCGGTCCGCCCCGAGCGGGTGGACGAGGAGGCCGAGTGCCTCGAGGCGGTCGTGCCGATCATGCAGCAGGCCCAGGTGGACTACATGGCCGAGCCCGAGCCGGTCAACGACTTCTTCCTCGGCTACGTGGAGGACATGGCGTCGTTCTGGACGCTCTCGCCCGAGGGCAACGCCGATGCCGTCGAGGTGCTGCTGGAGGAGGAGCTGGTGTCGAACGGCCCCGACGACGTGATCGGCAACTTCGACATGGAGCGCATCCAGACCCTGATCGATGAGTCGGTCCCGATCTTCGAGAGCGTGGGCGTCGAGTCGATCAAGGAGGGCGTGACGGCCGAGGACATCGCCACCAACGAGTTCATCGACGACACCATCGGGCTGCCCTAGGGGCCGCCGGGTTGCCGGGATCAGGCGCCGCCCACGTCGTGCACCACGACGTGGGCGGCGTTCCGGCCACTGGCCCCCCACACGCCGGCGCCCGGGAACGTGGCCGCGCCGCTGAGGTACAGCCCCCGGACCGGGGTGCGGTAGCGGGTCAGCTCCCGGTCCCGCCGCCGCAGCAGGGCGGCGACCGGTCCGCCCGCGAACGACGGGGCGTGGCCCCGGGTGAGGGAGAAGTCGCGCTCGTAGTCGGGCGGGGTCATCACCCGCCAGGCCTTCACCGGCGCTGGGAGGTCGAGCAGGTCGAGCCAGCGTTGGGGTTCGGTCGACCCGGGCCAGCCGCCCTGCAGGGAGTAGGGGGTGCCGAGGACCTCCAGGGAGAGGACGTGGTCGGTGCCGACCCGCATGGTGGGGTCGAGCACCGAGGGGACGTTGACCAGCAGCGGGGGCTGGGTGGTGACCCTCCCGGCCTGCATCGTCCTGTGGGCTTCCCGCAGGGCTTCGGGGCTGGGGGCGACGACGGCGGTGGGGATCAGGTCGCCGGCGTAGCCGGGGAGCCGGGGAGGCTCGGCGACGACGGCGTCGACCTTCGACTCGTAGCCCTCAGGCTGTGGTCGCTTCGACCAGCGGTCGCGGAGCTGTGGCGGTGGGGCGTCGAGCCACTCCAGGAAGGCTTTTCGGGGGTCACAGGCCACGACCACTCTCGTTGCCCGGAGTCTCGACGAACCTGCCCCCGAAAGAGGAGCAAAACCCGCTCCTCTTTCGGGGGCAGCTTCGGTTGTCACTCCCGTGGTCTGGTTGTTCTCGACCAGGATGGAGGTGACTCGGGTGTTGGTCAGGAGCTGGCCGCCGGCCGCTACGAAAGCCGCGGCTATGGCGTCGGTGAGGGTGCCGCTGCCGCCTTCGGGGCGGCCGACCTGGGCGACGTGCTTCAGGGCGTAGCCGAGGGCGGCCATGCCGGTGTGGGGGTGGTGGCCGGTGATGCCCCACACCGCCGGGCCGGTGGTGAGGGGCGGGGCGACCAGGGCGTCGGACCCGAAGAACGACCGCAGCACGTCGACGGCCGTCCGCCGGCTCCACGCCAGCAGCCGGGTGGCGCCCCGGCCCCGGCGGTCGAGCAGGCGGCGGGCCACGCGGGGGAGCGTGGGCGGGGCGGTCGCCAGCTCCAGCACCAGCTCCGCCACCGGGCGGGCGGCGGCCAGGTAGCGCCGGTAGCCGTCGACCTCGCCCGGGTGGGTGCGGCGCAGCTCGTCGAGCGTGGCGGCGACGTCGTGGTGGAACGCCCAGGGTGCCCACCCGTCCCAGCCCAGCGCCAGCTGGGCCGGCTCGACGTCGAGGTAGCGCAGGCCGTGGTCGGCCAGGCCCAGCTCGTCGGCGATGGGCGTGGTGCGGAACGTGAGGTGGTCGCAGTTGCAGATGTTCACCCGGGCGCCCAGCTCGTCGACCGCGACGGTCGAGGCGCAGCCGCCCACGTCGGCCCGCGCCTCGACCACGGCCACGTCGAGCCCGGCCCGGGCCAGGTAGGCGGCGCAGACGAGGCCGTTGTGCCCGCCGCCGACCACCACGACGTCGTGGTCGGTCACCGGGCCCGCCCCAGGGCCGCCACCAGGTCGCGCTCGTCGGCGGTGACCAGCGCGTAGTCCTGGACCACCACCCGGCCGGCCACCACGACGTGGCGGGGGCGTCGGCCGGGCGAGGCCCACACCAGACCGGCCAGCGGGTCGTGGACGCCGGCGTCGGCGACGCCGGTCACGTCCCAGCAGCACAGGTCGGCGGCCGACCCGGGGGCCAGGGTGCCGAGGTCGGGGCGCCCCAGGCCGGCGGCCGAGCCGGACGTCGCCATGGTCAGCACCTCCCTCGCCGTGAGGGGCCGGCCCGTCAGGGGCGACACCTGCATCGCCAGCCGGGCGTCGGCCAGGAGGTGGCCGGCGTCGTTGGAGCCGCCGCCGCTGGTGCCGAGGCCCACGGCGACGCCCCGGTCGAGCAGGTCGCCGGCGGGGGCCACGCCCCAGCCCATCGGCAGGTCGCAGCCGGGGGCGTGGGTGGCCGAGGCGCCCGACGCCGCCACCCGGGCCGCCTCGTCCGGGGTGATCCCGCACAGGTGGGCGAGCGTCACGTCGGGGGCCAGCCAGCCCCACTCGTCGAGCAGGTCGAGCGGCCGCCGCCCGCACCTCGCCCCGGCCCGCTCCACGTCGACCACCTCGTTGGCCTGCGTCCGCCGCCGCAACCCGTGCTTCGCCGCCACCTCGGCGAGGAGCCGAAAGGTCTCGGGCCCGTCCGAGTGCACCCCCGCCGGCCCAACGGCGACGTCCACCATCCGAGGAACCCCTCGAAGCTGCCCCCGCCCCCCTCCTCGAACCTGCCCCCGAAAGAGGAGCGGGTTTTGCTGCTCTTTCGGGGGCAGGTTCGTCGTGAGCACCGCGACGATCGCTTCGACGGACAACGCTGCCTGCTCCGGGTCGTCCCCAGCCGTGCCCCGGACGAAGACCAGCCGAGCGCCGACGGCTTCTGCCGCGGTCGCCGTGGCTACGGCCACGGCCACGTCGTCCTGGATCGAGCCCGGCGGCCAGGTGAGGTGGTGGTCGGCGACCGTCGTGACACCGCACAGCAGCGACTCGGCCAAGCCGACTGCCGCCGCGGCCCCGACCAACTCCGGGTCGACCTTGGCCGCCCGGTAGTCAGCGGCCATGGCGGCCAGCCACCGGTCCATTGGGACGTGGCGGGTGGCCGGTGATGTCCGGAAGGCCGACTGCAGGAGGTGGTGGTGGGCGTTGACCAACCCCGGGGTGACGATGCAACCCGTGGCGTCGAGGACGTCGCCGCCGTCGAGGTCCTCGACGACGACACCGTCCTCGCACAGCACCTCCGCAGCGCCGGTCCAGACCTCCGAGGCTCCCGTCACCCGGAGGCGGGACGAACCTGCCCCCGAACGGGGAGCAAAGGGCGCTCCCCGTTCGGGGGCAGGTTCGGAGGTCACCCGGGGATCTTCGTCGTCGCAGGTCACAGGCTCGTGAACTGCGGGTTTCGGGTCGGGAGGGGCCGGGACCGGCCGGTACCGTGCGGGGGTGCGACGGTTGGCGGAGCTGCGGGCGCCGGAGATCGGGGAGCGGCTCAGTGCAGGGTCGGTGGTGATCCAGCCGATCGCCGCCGTGGAGCAGCACGGGCCCCACCTGCCGCTGGCGACCGACCTGGTGATCGCCGAGCGCCTGGTCGACGCCGTGGTGGCCGAGCGGGGCGACGACCTCGACCTGTGGGTGCTCCCGCCACTGGCCTACGGCAAGTCCAACGAGCACGACTGGTGCCCGGGCACGATCACCCTGGGCGCCACCACGCTGCTGCAGGTGCTCGACGACGTGGGCCGCTCGGTCGCCCGGCTGCCCACCCGGAAGCTGGCGTTCGTCAACGGCCACGGCGGCAACTCGTCGCTGCTGCAGGTGGCGCTGCGGGAGCTCCGCCTGGCCCACGGCCTGGCGACGTTCCTGCTCCACCCCGGCGTGCCGCCCGACCAGGGTGGGGCGTCGACCCGGGAGGAGCTGGGGATGGGCATCCACGGTGGGCTGGGGGAGACGTCGCTGCTGCTCCACCTGCGCCCCGAGCTGGTCGACATGGGCCGCGCCGCCCGGCACGTCCCCGAGGGCCTGGCCGGCAACCGCCACGTGCGCTTCGGGGGACCGGTGGCGTTCGGCTGGACGTCGGACGACTTCGGGCCCAGCGGCGTGATCGGCGACCCGACGGGCGCCACCGCCGAGCGGGGCAAGCAGCAGTTCGAGGCGATGGTGGCCACGATGGGCGAGGCCCTGGCCGAGGTGGCCCGCTTCGCGCTCCCCGCGGGCTGAGCGGCGCGATGCGGCTGGGCGTGTCGCCCTACGGCGCCGATCGGGCGGCGACGCTGGCGTTCGCCGACGCCGCGGTCGCCGCCGGCCTCGACACGCTGTGGCTGGGCGACGGGATGTTCCGCCGGCCCGACTTCGCCGGCTGGCGGGGCGGCCTGGAGTCGCTGACCGAGCTGGCCTGGCTGGCGGGGCGCTTCCCGGCGGTGCGGGTGGGGATCACGGCCGCGGTGCTGCCCCTGCGCGACGTCGACTGGCTGGCCCGCGAGGCGAACACCCTCGACCACCTCACCGAGGGCCGCTTCGTACTGGGCGTCGCCGCCGGGTTCTGGCCCGACGAGCTGACCCATCGCGGCATCGACCCGGCCCGCCGCGGCGCCGAGCTGCGCCACCGCCTGGCCCTCCTCCGCCGCCACCTCGCCGCACCCGACACGCCGGGCACGCCGGACGGGCCGGGCACGCCGGACACGCCGGACAGGCCGGGCACGCCGGGCACGCCGGGCACGCCGGGCACGCCGGACAGGCCGGGCACGCCGGACAGGCCGGGCACGACCGAGACGCCGGACGCCCCGGACACGCCCGACGGTCCGGACGCCCCGGTGGACCGGCTGTCGCCGGCGCCGTTCACGCCCGGCGGGCCGCCGGTGTGGCTGGCAGGTGGGGAGCCGACCCGGCGCCTGGCGCTGGCCGAGGGGCTGCCGTTCCAGGCGTCGCGGGCGCGGCCCGACGAGCTGGCCCCCGTGGCCCGGCGGTGGTTCGACGAGGGCGGGGGCCTGCTGGCCCACCGGATCTACGTGGAGGCGACCGGCCCGGGGTCGGGATCGGCCGGCGCGGCGCCCGACGGCGTGGAGGTGCGCCGCCACGTGCTGGCCGGCTCGGCGGCCGCGCTGGTCGACGGGTTGGCCCGGTTCCGGGCGATGGGGGTGGGCGACCTGTCGATGGTGCTCGGCCATGACGACGCAACGGCCCGTGGCACGCTCGCCACCCTGGCGGCCGACGTGCTGCCGCAGCTCGGATCGGCAATCTGACCGGTCTCTGCCCGCCGGCCGGCCACGAATGGTGGCGAGAACGCCCAGGGCGACCGCGGATGGCGAGAAAGTGCCCGGATTTACTGACGAATTTCCCAATCGGCCCTAGCGAGCCGGGACACCCCCTCGATTACGATTCGGTCCGTCTCTGGGGGGCGGCCTCGGAGACGGGGGCCCAAAGGGGAGAGCATGGGTGGACATCGCTTCCGGTCGGTCGGCCTCGCCATGGCTGCAGTCCTGATCTCCGGTGGGATCACGGCTGCACCAGGCGCCACGCAGGAGGCAGGTGACCCACCCGACCTCGAGTCGACGGGGAGCCTCTCCCCGGCCGACGTCGTGGATGCCGCCAAGGCCCCGAGCAGTCAGCTCGCCCAGAGCGACGAGGCACTCGTGGCCCGGACCGACGCCGCCGCGGCGAACGTCATCATCAAGTTCGACTACGACTCGGTCGCCACCTACGCCGGCGGCGTCGAGGACCTGGAGGCCACCAGCCCGTCGGTCACCGGCGACGAGCTGACCGGCGACAGCGCCGCCGAGGAGGCCTACCAGGGCTACATCGACGAGCAGAAGGCCGACATCGTCGCCGGCATGGAGTCCGCGGTGCCCCAGGTCGACGTGGGCGCGTCGCTCGACGTGGTCTACGGCGGCGTGGCCGCCACCGTGCCCGCCAACCGGGTGAAGGACCTGCTGAAGGTCGACGGCGTGGTGGCCGTGCAGGCCAACGACGTGGAGCAGCTGCTCACCGACTCGAGCCCCGAGTTCCTCGGCGCCGACTACGTGTACGACCGGCTCGAGACCACGGCCAACGCCGGCGAGGGCGTCATCTACGGCAACCTCGACTCCGGCATCTGGCCGGAGCACCCGTCGTTCGCCGACCTCGGCAACCTCGATGCCCCGCCCGCCCCGGGCGGCGGTGGCAGCCGTGAGTGCAACTACGGCGACAACCCGCTCACGCCGGCCGTCGACGTGTTCGCCTGCCAGAACAAGCTGATCGGCGGCGCCCACTTCACCGACTTCTACGACGACTTCGTGGGCGACGACCCGCTGGCCGGCACGGCCCGCGACGAGAACGGCCACGGCACGCACACGGCATCGACGTCGGCGGGCAACATCGTCGACCACGCCATCGTCCAGGGCGTCGACCGGGGCCGCATCCAGGGCATCGCCCCCGGCGCCTGGGTGATGGAGTACAAGGTGTGCGGCCCGGGCGGTTGCTACCCGTCCGACGTCACGCGAGCGGTCGGCCAGGCCATCCTCGACGGCGTCGACGTGATCAACTACTCGATCTCGGGCGGCTCGCAGCCGTTCACCGACCCGGTCGAGCTGGCCTTCCTCGACGCCTACGCCGCCAACGTGCTGGTGTCGGCATCGGCCGGCAACTCCGGTCCGGGGGCCAGCACCAGCGACCACCTGTCGCCGTGGACCGTGACGGTCGGCGCCTCGACGCAGACCCGCCAGTGGCTCACCGACCTGAACCTGACGGCGTCCAACGGCGACACCTACACCGTCGAGGGCACCTCGATCACCGGCTCGGGCATCGACTCGCCGCTGCCGGTCGTCCTGGCGGCCACGGCACCCGGATACAACAACGCGCTGTGCACGGCGCCGGTGCCCCCGGGGCTGTTCGACGGCAAGATCGTCGCCTGCCAGCGGGGCCCGAACCGGGTCCTGAAGAGCTACACCGTCATGCAGGGCGGGGCCGAGGGCATGATCCTCTACAACCCCACGCTGCAGGAGATGATGAGCGACAGCCACTGGATCCCGACGGTCCACCTGGCCGACGGGGCCCCGTTCCTGACGTTCCTCGACGGCCACACCGGCGTCACCGCCTCGTGGGCCCGCGGCGAGGCCCGGAACGGCGTCGGCGACGTGATGGCGAACTTCTCGTCCCGCGGCCCGGGCGGCAACTTCATCAAGCCCGACGTGACCGCCCCCGGCGTGCAGATCCTCGCCGGCGGTACGCCGTACCCGGGTGACCCGCTGGCCAGCGCACCGCCCCCGGGCGACTCGTTCATGTCGATCGCCGGCACGTCGATGTCGTCCCCGCACACCGCCGGCGCGGCGCTCCTGCTGCGTGACCTGCACCCGGACTGGACGCCCGGGCAGATCAAGTCGGCGCTGATGACCACGGCCATCACCGACGTGCTCAAGCAGGACCTGGCCACCCCGGCCGACCCGTTCGACATGGGTGCCGGGCGCATCGACCTGGTCGAGGCCAGCGCCCCGTGGCTCACGATGGACGAGACGGCCGAGCGGTTCTTCGCCCTGGGCAACGACCCGGTCAACGCCGTCCACCTCAACCTCCCATCGATCAACGCCCCGGTGATGCCGGGCGAGCTGACCACCACCCGCGTGGTGGAGAACGTCAGCGGCCGGCGGATCCGGTTCCACACCGAGGCCACGGCGCCCGACGGCTCGACCATCGAGGTCCGGCCCCAGAACGTCACGCTGTCGCCCGGCGCCAAGGCCACGATCGAGATCACGATCACGTCGCCGGTGCCCGGTCCGCAGCAGTTCGGCACGGTGTACCTCCAGCCCAATGGCGGCGACGAGCTGCACATCCCGGTGGCGTGGGTCCCGCAGCAGGCGGGCGTCACGCTCACCCAGACCTGTGACCCCAACCCGATCGAGCGGCGTTCGACCACGGCGTGCACGGTCCAGGCCGTCAACCAGAGCTTCGACGAGGCCCACGTCGACCTCTACACCGAGGTCGCCAACCGCCTGCGGATCACCGGCAGTGACGGCAACGCCACGGTCACCAGCAACCGCACCGCCGAACGGGTGGGTGTCACGCTGGCCGGCCGCCGTCCCGGCGTACCGTCGGTAGCGCCGGGGAGCCTGGCGGGCTACCTACCGCTCGACAGCTTCGGGGTGACCCCCACGCCGGTCGCCGACGAGCAGTTCCTCGACTACAACATCCCGGCGTTCGAGTTCGCCGGGGAGTCGTTCACCAGGATCGGGGTCAGCTCGAACGGCTACATCGTCGTCGGTGGCAGCCAAGCCGCCGACCAGAACTGCTGCAACCTGCCCACCGGTCCCGACCCGGCCCGGCCCAACAACGTGCTGGCACCGTTCTGGACCGACCTCGACGGCACCGGGGCGGCGGGCGTCTTCGTCGCCAGCCTCACCGATGGCGTGAGCGACTGGATCGTCGTCGAGCACCGCGTGAACCTCTACGGCACCACCGACCTCCAGGTCTTCCAGACCTGGATCGGCGTCAACGGCACCGAGGACATCACCTACGCCTACGACCCGACCAACCTGCCCACCAACGGCGGGATGGACTTCCTGGTCGGTGCCGAGAACGCCGTCGGCCAAGGCGACATGGAGGCCGTGCTGCCCACCGAGGACCTGCGGGTGACCAGCAGCGACGCCTCGACGGGCGACGTCCTGAGCTACACGCTCTTCGTCCGGGGCCAGAACGAGGGCAACGCCGCGGTGACCACCACGATGTCGGCCGACACCGTGGCCGGCCTCACCGTGGTGACGACCGACGTCCTGGTCACACCCGAGACGTAGTCACCAGCAACGCACCAGGTAGTGGCATCGGGGCCGGCCGGTC
>Ga0272482_10000523_pt1 | contig 12041 bp, 12 predicted proteins | sample RVTome_8_FD_192427 | JGI IMG/M metagenome (GOLD analysis project Ga0272482, IMG submission 192427) | Soil microbial communities from uranium-contaminated site in the Upper Colorado River Basin, Wyoming, United States - RVT160D0 (version 2) ...
TCGGCCTCCACGTTCCTGGTGGCGATCCAGGTCGAGGCCCTCGACCGGCACAAGCTGCTCGCCGACGTCACCCGCGTGCTCTCCGACGAGCGCGTCAACATCCTGTCCGCGACGGTCACCACGACCCGCGACCGGGTGGCGGTGAGCCGCTTCTCGTTCGAGATGGCCGACCCCAAGCACCTGGGCCACCTGCTGGCCGCGGTGCGCAAGGTCGACGGCGTCTTCGACGCGTACCGCGTCACTTCTGGAGCCTGAGTCTCTTCGGGCTGGGGGCCGCGCGGGTGACGCTTGTCGATCTGTGGCTACTCCGTCACCGGACTGGCCCCGGAAGCCATAGCGATGTTCGACGCCTAGTCCGCCGGGTTTCGGCTGATCTAGGCGATTTGAGCTACCGCGATGTCCGTCATGGTCCAGACCGCTGCTCCCGCGGCCTCACCCGTCCGCCGTTGGTCGCGGCTACGTCAGTAGATCGTGGTCCCCAGGTCCCCCCATAGGGCGTGTCATGTACCACGATCTATTGGGTCGGGTGCTCACGCGGGCGAAGTGACCGGATAAGTCAGCAAAAAGCTTCCACTACTCAGGGCAACAAGGCCCGGAGCGCTCCCGCCGGAGGCAAGAGAACCAACAGCGGACGGGTGAGGCCGCGGGAGCAGCGGTCGAGACCACGACGGACATCGCGGTAGCCCAAAGCTTGAAATAGACCTTGGGGCCAGGCGTAACCACGCCTGGCCCCAAGCAGTATCGAAACCTAGGACACCGTCAGCGCCTTGATGTCGATGTCGTTCTTCGGGTGGCCGCCGCCGGGCTGCGGGTCGAAGGCGCCGTCGTGGCCCTTCTCGGTGGCCTTCCTCAGGACCTCCAGGCCGGCCGCATCCACCTTGCCGAGGATGGTGTAGTCGGGCTGGAGCTCGGTGTCCTGGTAGATGAAGAAGAACTGGCTGCCGTTGGAGTCGGGGCCGCTGTTGGCCAGCGCCACCACCCCCGCCGGGTAGGCCGGGCGCTCGTTGGCCGGCAGGTACTCGTTGGCGTACCGGTACGAGGGGCCGCCGGTGCCGTCGCTCTCGCGGTAGCCCTTGCCCTTGGCGCTCGGGTCGCCGCACTGCAGCATCCCCGGGAACATGCGGTGGCACTTGGTGCCGTCGAAGAACTTCTTGCTGGCCAGGAACGCGAAGCTCTCGGCGGCGCAAGGCGACTTCGACAGGTCCATGTTGACGTTGACCTTGCCGAAGTTGGTGTCGACGGTCATCGTCTTGGTGCCGGTGTTGGGGGGAGTGGTGGTCGGGGGGACTCCCACATCCTTGGTGGCGGGGCTGCGCTCTCCCTTTGGCACCTCATTCCACACGCAGCTGACCGGGCCGGTCGAGGAGTCGGCGGCCGTGTCTGTGGAGTCGTCGTCACCGGCGTAGTTGACGAGCAGCACCACGCCGACGGCGAGCACCAGCACCGCGACGCCCGCGCCGATGCTCACCTGCCACTGGCGGCGCTTTCTGGCCGTCGCGGCGCGCTCGGCCATCTCCCGTTCGAGTCGGGCCCGCGCCGCGGCGCGCTGCCTCTCCCTTGTGGACGTCACGCTCTTCCTCCTGGGGTGTGGTGCTCCTACCTAAGCTTCTCAGGACTGGCTGGGCGTCGCCGCGGGGGTAGGCGACTGCGTGGCCGTCGGCGCGCCCGTGGCGGGTGCGGACGGCTCAGGCGACACCGGGTCCATCTCGCCGACGGTCAGGCTCTGGATCGTGATGTCCTTCTCCGGCTTCACGTTCTGGCCCGAGCCGTTGTCGACGGTCTTGATCTTGCTGATCGTCTCCACCACGTCGAGGCCGGCGGTCACCCGCCCGACGATGGGGTACGCCGGGGCCTCGGCCGGGCTGAAGTCCTTGAAGAAGATCAGGAACTGGCTGCCATTGCTGCCCGGCGGGTTACCGATCAGCGCCACGGTGCCCTTCGGATACAAGGCCGGCTGACCGGCGGCGGGGCTGGGCGAGGGCGAGGGGGCCGACGGCACGTTCTCGTTGTAGAAGGAGTACGTGGGGCCGCCCGTGCCGGTGCCGCCCGGGTCGCCGCAGCGGAGCGCGCCGTCCGCGGTGATCTCGGTGCACTTGGTGTTGTCGTAGAAGCCGTTGGCCGCCAGGTGGGCGAGGCTCGCGCTCGCGCACGGCGCGCTGGCCACGTCGAGCGAGACCGTGATCGGGGCGCCCTGGTCGGTGGTGATGGTCATCGGCCGGGTGCCGGTGGTCGGCAGGTCCTTGGTGGCCGGCTTGCCGACGTCCTTGAGATTGGGGTTGTTGGCGGTGTCCGAGGCGGTCCAGGAGCAGACGTCGGGAGCGGCCGTATCGGCCGGGTCGGAGTCGAAGCCGCCCAGCACCCAGACGGTGCCGACCACGATCAGCGCCAATGCCACGGCCGCCCCGACGCCGGCTTGGACGCGCCGCTTGCGGCGGGTACGCGCCGCCTTCCGCGCCATCTGCCGGTCGTACCTGGCCCGGGCCAGCTTGCGCTGCCGAGTCCTGCTGGAAGCCACCCGCGCTCCCCTTCCTCAGTCTGCCAACCCCGCGAAGACCGCGGCGCTCGGCACCGCGACACGCCGCGATACCGAAACTGTGTAGCGCACGCCACACAACGCCCGCCAGAGTGTACGGGTAGCACCTGGGAAAGTGTTGCGTGAGGTCGCCCGTTCTCAATCGGCCGTCATCAACACGGATAGGCTTGTGCGCATGTTGGTGAAGGGGTTCCCGGCTGATGTGTTCGGCACCAACTGTTACGTGGTCGCGACAGGGCCGGGCGAGCAGTGTGTGGTGGTCGATCCGGGCATCGGGGTGATCGACCGGCTCAATGCTCTGATCGAGGAGCACCGGCTGCACCCGGCGGCCGTGCTGCTGACCCACGGGCACCTCGACCACACGTTCTCGGTGACGCCGGTGTGCGGCGCGCGGGGCGTCACGGCCTACATCCATCCGGACGACCGTGAGCTGCTCAAAGACCCCAGCAAGGCGATCAACTCGATCGACCCCCAGATGCTGCTCGGCGGCCTGGAATGGAGCGAGCCGGACGACGTCGCCGAGCTCATCGACGGCGCGGTGGTGAGCCTCGCGGGGCTGGAGTTCACGATCGACCACGCGCCCGGCCACACCCGCGGCTCCGTGCTCATCCGCGTGCCCGGGCCGGAGTCGGTCGAGGTCTGCCTCTCCGGCGACGTGCTCTTCGCCGGCTCGGTCGGCCGGGTCGACCTGCCCGGCGGCAGCATGGACGCCATGGTCGCGAGCCTGCGCGACAAGATCCTGCCGCTCGCCGACGAGACCATCGTGCTGCCCGGCCACGGCCCGGCGACCACGATCGGGCGCGAGCGCACCACCAATCCCTACCTCCTACAAGTCGCCGAGGCTGGAACAGTTACATGAGCAAGCCCACGCCGATCTCCGGCTTTCCCGAGTGGCTCCCGCCGCAGCGGATGATCGAGCAGCACGTCATAGAGCGCATCCGCGGCACCTTCGAGCTGTACGGCTTCGCCCCGCTGGAGACCCGCGCCGTCGAGCCGCTCGACCAGCTGCTGCGCAAGGGCGAGACCTCCAAGGAGGTGTACGTCCTGCGCCGCCTCCAAGCCGGCGAGGGCGACACCGACGAAGACTCGCTGGGGCTGCACTTCGACCTGACCGTGCCGTTCGCCCGGTTTGTCCTTGAAAACGCGGGCAAGCTGACCTTCCCCTTCCGGCGCTACCAGATACAGAAGGTGTGGCGGGGCGAGCGGCCGCAGGAGGGGCGCTACCGGGAGTTCCTGCAGGCGGACATCGACATCGTCGACCGCGACACCCTGCCGGCGCACTACGAGGCCGAGATCCCGCTGGTCATCGGCGACGCCCTCGGCGCCCTCCCGATCCCCCCGATCCGCATCCAGGTCAACAACCGCAAGGTCTGCGAGGGCTTCTACCGCGGCCTGGGGCTGACCGACCCGGAGGCGGCGCTGCGCGCCATCGACAAACTGGACAAGATCGGTCCGGAAAAGGTGGCCGCGCTGCTGATGGAGACCGCCGGCGCGAGTGACGCGCAGGCCCAGTCCTGCCTGAGCCTCGCCGAGATCTCCGCGCCGGACGCCTCGTTCGCCGACCGGGTCCGCGCCCTCGGCGTCACCCACCCGCTGCTCGACGAGGGCCTCGACGAGCTGGTGCGCGTGGTCGACGCCGCCGCCGAGCACGCTCCCGGCCTATGCGTCGCCGACCTGAAGATCGCCCGCGGCCTCGACTACTACACCGGCACCGTCTACGAGACCCAGATGATCGGCTACGAGAAGTTCGGCTCGATCTGCTCCGGCGGCCGATACGACAACCTCGCCGCCGCCGGCAACGACCGCTTCCCGGGCGTCGGCATCTCGATCGGCGTCACGCGCATCCTCGGCCTGCTCTTCGGGGCGGGCGCGCTGACCGTGAGCCGCTCGGTGCCGACCGCCGTGCTGGTCGCGCTCCCCGCCGAGGAGCGGCGGGCCGAGTGCGACCGGATCGCCGCCGCACTGCGCCGGCGCGGGGTCGCGACCGAGGTGGCGCCGAGCGCGGCCAAGTACGGCAAGCAGATCCGCTTCGCCGAGCGGCGCGGCATCCCCTACGTGTGGTTTCCGGGCGCCGAGGGCGAGGCCGACACGGTCAAGGACATCCGCTCCGGCGACCAGGTCGAGGCCGACGCGACCGCATGGTCCCCATCCACCGAGGACCTCCGCCCAGCGATAGCCGGCGCGTAAGGGTCCGCCCTCCAGCGCAAGACCGACCCTGGGTGGCGCGCCCGGCGCAGCCGCTGGGGTGAGCGTGACCAGCGGCGGACGGGTGAGGCCGCGGGAGCAGCGGTCCGGACCACGACGGGCGTCGCGGTAGCCCAGAAAATGCCCGGCTAGTGTGGCGGGTCGCTGAGGGCGGCCACCAGCAGTCGTAGGAGGTCGGCGAGTCGGTCGCTCTCCTCGTATCCGATGGGAAGCTGGTCCCACGTGGTGCGGATGGCGCGCGAGACCCGCTCGTGGGTCGTGCGGCCGCGCGGGGTCAGGTAGGCGCGGATGCGCCGCCGGTCGATCGGGTCGATGCGGCGGTAGACCAGGTTTTCGTCGACGAGGTGGTCGACGAGCTTGGTGAGCGAGCCCGGCGGGAGGCACGCGAGCTCCGACACCTCGGTCATCGGGTGGCCGGCGCCGTCGGCGAGGATCGCGAGCACCCGCCACTCGTCGGGGGTGCGGCCGTGCTCGTCGAGCACCTCGCGCAGCCGCTTGGCCAGGAGCCGCTCGACGCGCGTCACCAGGAGAGCGATCTCGCCAGCGGCGAGGCTGGGGGAGGGCGCGGGCTGCACCGGCATCGGCTCATGCTACAGATCGGCCGCAGCTCCCGGCAGGCTCTGGATTTCGCGGCCGTACCCCCGAATCATGCGGGTCATGTCGATTGTCGACCGCGCGGCGCTGAACGTCGCGTTGGTCTACCCCATGCGGGGGCCGGCGGGGATGTTCGGGCCGACGTGCGAGCTCTGCGCGCGGCTGGCCGCCGAGGAGATCAACGCGTCGGGCGGGGTGCTCGGCCGCGAGCTGCGGCTGGTGCCGGTCGACGGCGGCGCGCCGCCCGAGCACGTGGCGGCCGAGGTCGAGGCGCTGGTCCACATGGGAGCGGTCGACGGGGTCACCGGCTGGCACATCTCGTCGGTGCGGCAGGCGGTCGCGCCGCGGATCGCCCACCTGGTGCCGTACGTGTACACCGCGCTGTACGAGGGCGGCGAGCGCACCGAGGGCGTCTTCATGACCAGCGAGACCCCCGCCGACCAGCTCTTCCCGGCGATGCGGCTGCTCGCCCGGGAGCGCCGGGTCCGCCGGTGGTACGTGGTGGGCAACGACTACGTGTGGCCGCGCCGCACCGCTAGTAAGGCCCGGCGGTACGCGGTCGACTGCGGTGGGCGGGTGGCCGGCGAGACCTACCTGCCGCTGGGCACCCACGACTACCGCGACGTGCTGCGCCGCGTCGAGCAGTCCGGCGCGGACGCGGTGGTGATGCTGCTGGTGGGCAGCGACGCGGTGCGGTTCAACCGCGCCTTCGCCCGGTCCAATTTGGACGCCCGCTGCCTGCGCCTCTCCACGCTCATGGACGAGAACATGCTGCTGGCCAGCGGGGCGCGCGCGACCGCCGGTCTCTACAGCACGGCCGGGTTCTTCGCCGGGCTGGTGACGCGGGAGAATCTCGACTTCCACGGGCGGTACGCGCGGCGCTTCGGCGTGGAGGCGCCGCCGCTCGGGAGCCTGGGGGAGTCGTGCTACGAGGGGGTGCGGCTGCTCGCCGCGCTCATCGGCCAGGCCGGCTCGCTCGACGTGCGCGCGATCGGGGCGCGGGCCGAGTCGGTGTCGTACGAGGGGCCGCGCGGCCGGCTGTGGATGCGCGACCGCCACCTGCGGCAGCGGATCTACCTGGCGGAGGCGGACGCGTTGGAGTTCAACGTCGTGGCCGAGCTGACCTCTTGACACTGTGGACGGCCGCCGAGATACTTCCTGTGGGAAGTAACCGGCATTTGTATTAGCCCGTGCCAAGGTCTGGGAGACCTTTGTGCGGGCATTTTGCTGTGCAGGCGAAGTGCTTTTTCGGAAACAGGCTCTTAAGGGCCGGGAAATGCCTCCGCAATGAAACTCGCAGACGCTGACTGCCATTCCGGGCCCCGGTGTCGTGGCGCCGAATCCCCCTGGTGTGGAGGTTCTGATGTTCGATATTCGTGGGCGCTGGAAAGCTGCCCTATTGCCGCTCGCCGCGATCATCGCGCTGAGCGCGTGTGGCAGCAAGACCGGCGAGAACGAGTCGACGAGTGGCGCGGTCGCGGACACGTCCGGCGACACGGTCAAGGTCGGCCTGCTCAACTCGCTCTCCGGCACGATGGCGATCAGCGAGGTCACCGTGCGCGACTCGATCAAGCTGGCGGTGGAGGAGATCAACGGGGCCGGCGGCGTGCTCGGCAAGAAGATCGAGCCGATCAGCGAGGATGGTGCCTCGGACTGGCCGACGTTCGCGGAGAAGGCCGAGAAGCTGATCCGCGAAGACAAGGTCGCGGCGGTCTTCGGCTGCTGGACCTCGGCCAGCCGCAAGGCGGTCAAGCCGGTCTTCGAGGAGAACAAGGCGCTGCTCTTCTACCCGGTGCAGTACGAGGGGCTGGAGCAGTCGCCCTACATCTTCTACACCGGCGCCACCACCAACCAGCAGATCGTGCCCGGCCTCGAGTACCTCAAGTCGCAGGGCAAGACCTCGGTCTACCTCGTGGGCAGCGACTACGTCTTCCCGCGCACCGCCAATAAGATCATCAAGGCCTATGCCCAGGCGAACGGGATGACCGTGCTCGGCGAGGACTACGCGCCGCTCGGGTCGACCGAGTTCGGCACGATCGTCAACAAGGTCAAGGCGTCGAAGGCGTCGGCTGTCTTCAATACCTTGAACGGCGACAGCAACGTGGCCTTCTTCAAGGAGTACAAGTCGGCCGGCCTCACCGCCGCCTCGATGCCGGTGGTCTCCGTGTCGATCGCCGAGGAAGAGGTCAAGAGCATCGGCACGCAGTACCTCGACGGCCAGCTCACCGCCTGGAACTACTACCAGACCACGCCCGGCGCGGCGAACGACAAGTTCGTGAAGGCGTACAAGGCCAAGTACGGCGCGGACAAGCCGACCAGCGACCCGATGGAGGCCGCGTACGTCTCGGTCTACCTGTGGAAGGCCATGGTCGAGAAGGCGGGTGGCTTCGAGGTCGAGAAGGTCAAGGCCGCATCGGACGGGGTCACCTTCGAGGCGCCCGAGGGCCTGGTCACGATCGACGGCGCGACGCAGCACATCTACAAGACCGCGCGCATCGGCAAGGTCGGCGCGGACGGCCTGATCACCGAGGTGTGGAACTCCGGCCAGCCCGTCAAGCCGGATCCCTACCTCAAGGGGTACCCCTGGGCCACGGGCCTGAGCTGACATGACTGTCCTCGTCAGTCAGCTCTTCACGGGCGTGAGCATCGGCGCGGTGCTGCTGCTCATCGCGCTCGGGCTGTCGCTCACCTTCGGCCAGATGGGCGTCATCAACATGGCGCACGGCGAGTTCATCATGGCCGGCGCCTACACGGTGTACGTGCTGCAGAAGGTCATCTCCGACGCCGGCTTCTCGCTGCTGGTGGCGCTGCCGGTGGCGTTCGCGGTGGCCGGGCTGATGGGCGTGCTGCTGGAGTTTCTGCTCATCCGGCGGCTCTACGCGCGGCCGCTGGACACGCTCCTCGTCACCTGGGGCGTGTCGCTGATCCTCCAGCAGCTCGCCCGCGACATCTTCGGCGCGCCCAACGTGCAGACCAGCGCGCCGGACTTCCTCACCGGCAACATCAAGATCACAGACGATCTGGTACTCAGCAACAACCGCCTCTTCATCCTGACCCTGGCCGTGCTCGCGGTGGTGGCGCTGACGCTGGGTCTGCGCTTCACCTCCCTCGGCCGGCGGATCCGGGCCGTGGTGCAAAACCGCGACCTCGCCGCCGTATCCGGCATCCCGACGGGGCGGGTCGACCGGCTCACGTTCTTCATCGGCTCGGGGCTGGCCGGCGTGGCCGGGGTCGCGCTCACCCTGCTCGGCCCGATCGGCCCGACGATGGGCACCAACGTCATCATCGACGCGTTCCTGGTCGTGGTGGCCGGCGGCATCGGGCACCTCAAGGGCAGCGTGATCGTCGCCTTCGCGCTGGGCACGCTCCAATCCCTCGTCGAGTACTCCACCACGGTCAGCGTCGCGAAGGTGCTCGTCTTCGTGGCGATCGTGGCCTTCCTCCAGTGGCGGCCGCAGGGGCTGTTCACGTTGCGTACCCGGAGCCTGGCATGACTGCTCGTTACTCGTGGCGGGCTGGCGTCGGGTTCGCTGTCGGCGCCGTCGTGCTCTTCGCGGTGGCGCCGGTGGCGCTCTCCGACTTCCGGCTCAGCCTGCTCGCCAAATACCTGTGCATCGCGATGGTCGCGGTCGGCATCGGGCTGGCCTGGGGACGGGGCGGGCTGCTCGCCCTTGGCCAGGGCGTTTTCTTCGGCCTGGGCGGCTACGCGATGGCCATGCACATGAAGCTCGCCGACGCCGGACCTGGCGAGATGCCCGACTTCATGCAGCTGTACGGGCAGCTCGACGCGCTGCCGTGGTGGTGGCGACCGTTCGCCAGCCCGTGGTTCGCGCTGCCGGCCACCGTGCTGCTGCCGATGCTCGTCGCGTTTCTGCTCGGCTCACTGGTCTTCCGGCGTCGGGTGCGGGGCGCGTACTTCGCGATCCTCAGCCAGGCGCTCGCCGCCGCGATGGTGATCCTCCTCATCGGACAGCAGGGCACCACCGGCGGCACCAACGGCCTCACCGACTTCCAGGGCTTCTTCGGCTACGACCTCGACGACCCGGTCAACCAGCGGTTGGTCTACTTCATCGTGGCGGGCGTGCTGCTCCTGCTGCTGGTGATCGCGCGGCAGCTGATGCGGTCGCGCTACGGCGAGCTGCTCGTGGCGGTGCGCGACGGCGAGGAGCGGGTGCGCTTCCTCGGGTACAACCCGGCGAACGTCAAGCTAGTCGCCTACGTGACCGCCGCCGGCATGGCGGGGCTCGCGGGCGCGCTCTTCGTGCCGGCGGTGGGCATCATCAACCCGGCGCTGATCGGGATCGTGCCGTCGATCGAGTTCGTGATCGGGGTCGCGGTCGGCGGGCGGGCCTCGCTGCTCGGCCCGGTGCTGGGCGCGGTCGCGGTGGCGTGGGCCAAGACGACGCTGTCCGAGGAGTTCCCGGGCGCCTGGACCTACCTGCAAGGCTTGCTGTTCGTGCTGGTCGTGGCGTTCCTGCCGGGCGGTCTGGCGTCACTCGTGCGCCTGGTCCGCCGACGACGTCCGCCTTCCGATCCGGCGCCGGTGTCGCCGGCACCCGTCGTCACGCCGCAGGAGGTGACCGCATGAAATCCGGCCTCGTGGTGCGGGACCTGCGGGTGGTGTTCGACGGGTTCGTGGCCGTCGACGGCGTGGACTTCGAGGTCGCGCCGGGCGACATCCGCTTTCTCATCGGGCCCAACGGCGCCGGCAAGACCACGCTCGTCGACGCGGTGACCGGGCTCGTGCGCGCCACCGGCTCGGCCCGCTTCGGCGACGACGAGCTGCTGGGGCGGCCGGTGCACCGGATCGCGCGGATGGGGGTGGGGCGCACCTTCCAGACCGCGACGGTCTTCGAGGAGCTGACCGTGCTGCAAAACCTCGACATCGCCGCGGGCGCGGGGCGCGGCACGCTGACGATGCTGCGGCGCCGGCGGTCGGTGCCCGCCTCCGTCTCCGAGGCGCTGGAGACGATCGGGTTGACCGGCCTCCGCGACAAGCCCGCCGGCGCGCTGGCCCACGGGCAGAAGCAGTGGCTGGAGATCGGCATGCTGCTCGTCCAGGACGTGAAGCTGCTGCTGCTCGACGAGCCGGTCGCCGGCATGAGCCACGACGAGCGCGACGCCACGGGCGAGCTGCTGCGCGTGGTGAGCGCCGACCGCACGGTGGTGGTGATCGAGCACGACATGGACTTCATGCGCAGCTTCGCCAACACGGTGACGGTGCTGCACGCCGGCCGGGTGCTCAGCGAGGGCACGGTCGCCCAGGTGCAGGCCGATCCGGCGGTGCAGCAGGTGTACCTGGGGGTGGCCTGATGTTGGAGATCGATGGCGTCCAGGTCGGCTACGGCCGCAGCCTGGTCCTGCACGGCGTCTCGCTGTCGGTGCCGGACGGCGGCGTGGCCGCGGTGATGGGCCACAACGGCGCCGGCAAGAGCACGCTGCTGCGGGCGGCGATCGGGCTGCTCAAGCCGCGCGGCGGGCGGGTGCTCTTCGCCGGCGAGGACGTGACCCGGCTGGCGCCGCACGAGCGGGTGGCGCGCGGCATGGCGTACGTGCCGCAGGGCCAGCAGAGCTTCCCGCACCTCACCACGGCGGAGAACCTCCAGCTCATCGCCGACTCGCGCCCGAACGGCAAGGTGGCGATGGCCGACGCGCTGGAGCTCTTCCCGGCGCTGCGGAGCCTGATGGGGCGGCGGGCGGGCCTGCTCTCCGGCGGCCAGCGGCAGCAGCTGGCGATCGCGCGGGCGCTGATCACATCGCCCCGGCTGCTGCTGCTCGACGAGCCGACCGAGGGCATCCAGCCGTCGGTGGTGGCCGAGATCCAGGAGACCATCCTGTCGCTCACCCGGCGCGGCGGGCTGTCGGTGCTGCTGGTCGAGCAGCACGTGGGCTTCGCGCTGCGGGCGGCCGAGCGCTACTACGTGCTGGAGTCGGGACGCGTCACCTCATCCGGCGACGGCGGCGCCGAAGCCGAACGCGACGTCCGCCAGGCCCTCGCCGTCTAGGTTCACCGGTGGTGTGAGCGGACACGGCGGCGCGGCGGCCCCTAACCTGCTACGCCGCCGTGCCCGCGGCTCAGGGGAGGTCGAAGATCAGGCAGGACGAGGTGGCGTGCGCGGCGAGCCGGCCCTTGCCGTCCGTGAGCCGCGCCTCGGCGAGCGCGGTGCGCCGGCCGCGGGAGATCAGCGTGCCCTCGCAGCGCAGCAGGCCCGAGTCGATGGTCACCGGCCGCAGAAACTTCACACTGAGGTCGAGCGTGGTGTAGCCGACCCCGGCCGGGAGCGTCGAGTGCACCGCGCAGCCGGCGGCGGTGTCCAGCAGCGTCGAGAGCACCCCGCCGTGCACCGAGCCGAGCGGGTTGTAGTGGAACTCCTGGGCCGCCATCTCGACCACGACGCGCCCCTCCTCCGGGGCGAAGCGGGACATGCCCATGAGCTGCATGACCGGCGGCGGTGGCAGCTCGCCGGCGACCATCGCGCGCAGCATCTCGAGCCCGGAGCGCCGGCCGACCAGTGCCGCGTTGACCGACGGATCCGCCCACTCGAACGTGCGGCTCCGCACGCCGGGCGCGGCCTGAGTCTGTGTCATGGACGCAGCCTTCCACCTATTTGCTGGGTCTGTCAACGAGACTTAGGCTCGGTCTTGTGAGACCTCAGGCACTCGACTGGTCGGTGGAAAACTGCACGATCGCCCGCGCGATGGGCATCTT
>Ga0272482_10000524_pt1 | contig 12040 bp, 11 predicted proteins | sample RVTome_8_FD_192427 | JGI IMG/M metagenome (GOLD analysis project Ga0272482, IMG submission 192427) | Soil microbial communities from uranium-contaminated site in the Upper Colorado River Basin, Wyoming, United States - RVT160D0 (version 2) ...
GGCCATCGCCGTCCAGGCCCAGGCCGGCCGGGCGGTGGCCGGGACCCGGCCGGAGGCGGCGCTGGAGGCGCTGGCCGTGATCGAGGAGGAGGCGTCCCGGACGCTGGCCGAGATGCGCACCATGGTGACCGCCCTCCGCCAGGGCGACGAGCCCGAGCTGGCACCGCAGCGGGGCGCCGCCGACATCGCCCGCCTGGCCGACGCCACCGGTGCCGACGCCAGCAGCACCGGCCGGACCGGCCCCCGGGTCGACGTCGAGCTGGTCGGCGACCTGGGCGCCCTGTGGCCGCCGGTCGATGCCGCCCTCTACCGCCTGGCCCAGGAATCGATCACCAACGCCCTCCGCCACGCCCGCCACGCCACCCGGGTGGTGGTCCGGGCCGAGGGCGACGTCGACGAGGTGCGCCTCACGGTCAGCGACGACGGCGACACCGGCTTCGGTGCCGGGGGCAGCGGCACCCCGGGCTTCGGCCTGGTGGGGATGACCGAGCGGGCCCACCTGCTGGGCGGCACGCTGGAGGCCGGCCCCCGCCCCGACGGCGGCGGTTGGACGGTCCGGGCGGTGCTGCCCCGGTCGGCCCGGAACGGGACGGCATCGTGAGGGACGGGGCGATCACCGTGCTGGTCGCCGACGACCAGGACCTGGTGCGCACCGGCCTCAAGATGATCCTCGACGCCCAACCCGGCATCCGGGTGGTGGGCGAGGCCGCCGACGGCCGCGAGGCGGTGGCCCTGGCCCGGCGGCTGCGACCCGACGTGTGCCTGTTCGACATCCGGATGCCCCACCTCGACGGCATCGAGGCCGTCCGCCTGCTGGCCGGGCCCGACGTCGCCGACCCGCTGGCGGTGGTGGTCGTCACCACCTTCGACCTCGACGAGTACGTCCACGGCGCCCTCAAGGCCGGGGCCCGGGGCTTCCTGCTCAAGGACGCCGGGCCCGAGCTGCTGGTCCAGGCCGTGCACGCCGCGGCGAGGGGCGATGCCCTCATCGCCCCCAGCGTCACGGCCCGGCTGCTGGCCGCCTTCGCCGAGCCCCGGGCTGGCCGTGCCGGCCGCCCGCCGGCCCAGCCGGTGGAGCCGCTCACCGACCGCGAGGAGGAGGTGCTCGTCACCGTGGCGCGGGGCCGCACCAACGCCGAGATCGCCGACGAGCTCCACATCAGCCTCAGCACGGTCAAGACCCACCTGGCCAGCCTGATGGCCAAGCTCAACGCCCGGAACCGGGTCGAGATCGCCATGTGGGCCTACGAGACCGCCCGCGTCGGCCGCTGAGGCCCCGCGCTCCGAGCCACGCCGGGGTGCATCGGAGGGGGTGCACAGGATGACCGGGATCGTGGCCGGCGTCCTCGTGGCGCTGGCGCTCGCCGGCTGCGGCGACGACGACGGAGGCGGGGACGGCGATGCCGCCGGCGGGCCGTTCGGCGACAGCGGCCAGGGCGGCGACGCCTCCGGCCTCGGCGACGACGCCGGCACCGTGGCGCTGCCGACGAGCGCCGAGGAGCTGGTCGAGACGCTGTACGGCGCCCTGGCCGTGAACGACGTGGCCACGGCGTGCGCCCCGGCACCAGGCGGCGGGGGGAGCACCGTTCGCGGTCGCAACATGCCGCCACCGTGCGCCCGACCCGGCGACCCGTCATCGGTACGACGTACCGAGAGCGGCTGACGGACCGGTCAGACCGGGGTGTCGCGGTCGATCAGGCGGTAGCCGACGCCGGGTTCGGTGACCAGGCGGGGCCGCTGGGGGTCCTCCTGGAGCTTCTTGCGGAGCTGGCTGGCGTACACCCGCAGGTACTCGCTCTCGGTGCCGTACTCCGGGCCCCACACCTGCTGGAGGATCATCCGGTGGGTGAGGACCTTGCCGGCGTGCCGGGCCAGCAGGGCCAGGAACCCGAACTCCTTGGGCGTCAGCTCGAGGCGCCGGCCCCCGACCTCGGCCGTGTGGTGGGGGAGGTCGATGCGGAGGTCGCCGACCTCCAGCACGGGCGGGGCACCGGCCGGCCCGTCGTCACCCCCGGCCGACCGGGCCCGGTGGCGCAGCGCCACCCGCAACCGGGCCAGCAGCTCGGGCGTGGAGAACGGCTTGGTGACGTAGTCGTCGGCGCCGTCGTCGAGGGCGCGCACCTTGCGGTCCTCGGCCCCTTCGGCCGTCAGCACCACCACCGGGACATCGGTCCACTCCCGGAGGCGTCGCAGCACGTCGAGGCCGTCGATGTCCGGCAGGCCGAGGTCGAGCACGACCACGTCGGGGGGCTGGACGGCGGCCCGGTCGAGCGCCTCCTGGCCGGTGCGCGCCACGTCGACCCGGAACCCGCGGGCGGTGAGCGCCGGCCGGAGGGCCCGGATGATCGCCGGTTCGTCGTCCACCACCAGCACCAGCGTGGCCGTGGTCACGGCGCCGGCCGGGCCCAGTGGATCGGGAGCGTGAAGGCGAAGCGGGCGCCCCGGCCGCCGGGCCCGTCGCCGACGGTGATGCGACCGCCGTGGGCCTCGACGATGGCCTTGCAGATGGCCAGGCCGATGCCACGGGTGTGACCCCGGGAGCCGCTGCGGAACGGCTCGAACACCCAGTCACGGTCGCCGGCCGGCACCCCGGGGCCCTGGTCGCTCACCGCCACCTCCATCGCGCCATCATCGCCGGTCTCGGCCACGTCGATGCGGATCACGCTGCCGGCCGGGGCGTGGCGGGCGGCGTTCTCGAGCAGGTTGGTGACCACCTGCTCGACCAGCGTGTAGTCGGCGTCGACCAGCGGCAGCTCGTCGGGCCCGTGGATCTCGACGGTCACGTCCTCGAGCAGGCGCGACAGCCGGCGGACCCGGTCGGTGAGCAGCTCGTCGAGGTCGACGGCCTGCAGCTCGGGGGCGAGGGCGCCGGCCTCGATGCGGCTCAGGCTGAGGAGGTTGGCCACCAGGCGGTCGAGGCGCTCGGCCTCGTCGTTGACCACGTCGAGCAGCTCGCGCCGGGTGCCCTCGTCGTAGTCGGCCGACCCGTCGCGCAGGTCGGTGGTCACGGCCCGGATGGCGGCCAGCGGGGTACGCAGGTCGTGGGACACCGACCGCAGCAGCGCCCGCTGGGCGTCGCCGGCCCGGGCCAGGGCGACGACCTCGTCGGCGTGCTGCTCGGCGATCTGGCGCCGCTCGGTGGCCAGCGCCAGCAGCCCGGCCACCACCAGCGCCACGGCCAGGAACGACACCAGCGCCACCACGTCGTCGACCAGGTGGGCGTCGAGGGTGCCGTAGGGCTCGATGAACACCAGGTCGAGCACCAGTGCCGCCGCGGTGGCGGTGACCAGCGCCGCCAACCGCCCGCCGAGGAGCCCGGCCACGATGCCGGGGATCACCAGGATCAGGGCGGGGGTGGCGACGCTGACGTCGGTCCGCACCGGCAGCAGCCCGCCGGCCAGCACCCCTACCAGCGCCAGCCCGACGAGCGCGGCCAACCCCCGGCGCAGCGGGGGCGACAGCTCTACGAACACCCCCGGAGTCTGCCGCCCCCGGGCCACCGGTCAGTGGTGGCGGGGGACGAGGAGGGCGTAGGCGGGGTTGAGGATGGCGAGCTTGCCGCCCTTCTCGGCCGCGGTGCCCTGGGCCCGGATGCGGGTGCCGACCTCGACGCCCCCGACCTGGCGCCGGCCCACGAAGACGATCGACATGGCCCCGGTGGCGTCCTCGACCACGCACTCGACGCCGTTGGGCTTCACCCGGACGGTCTGGACCCGGCCCTCGATCGTGACCCGCTGCCGCCAGCGCACCTCGGCGATCGGCGTGACCCCGGGCGCCGCCGAGGTGACCGGCGTCGGTGAAGGCGCAGGCGAAGGCGCCGAGGTCGACGCCGGCCGGGGCGAAGGCGCCGGCGAGGGATCGGGCGTGACGTCGAGCGTCCCGACCGCCGTCGCCGTCGACACAACACCAGGGTGCTTCGGCGGCAAGGCGCCGTCGCTCCGCACCGGCGACATCGGCACGGCGATGAGCGTGCCCCCGGTCTCCGCGGCCCGCCCGAAGTGGAACGGCACGGTGGTCACGTTGGCGTGGGAGAGCTGGGAGACGTCGCGCTCGATGGCCTCGGCGGTGCGGTCGTGCAGGACGCGGTTCCAGAAGCCCTTGAACTTCCGGTCGGGCAGCAGGACCGACACCTCGGTCTCGCCGTCGGCCAGGTCGCGGGCCACCAGCTCCACCGCGGCCCGGGTCAGCCGGCGGTCCGGGCAGGCGACGATGTCGAGCGCCACCCGGGTCATCCCCGCGTCCGACCAGCGCTGCACCAGCGCCTCGGCGGCGAGGGGGTCGACGGCGAAGTGGACGGCCCGCAGGTCGTCGGGGGTCAGCGTCCGGGCGTACTGCACGGCCCGCACGGTGGCGGCGTCGAGCTTGTCGACGAACACCAGCACCACGTGCCGGCGCAGGATCGGCACCGCCTTGGCCAGGGTGACGTCGTGGTGCAGCTGGGCGTCCTCGGCCTCGTACTGCCGGTGGACCCGCAGGAACACCACCACCAGGACGGGCAGGATCACCAGGATGAGCCAGGCACCGTGGGTGAACTTGGTGACGGCGATGATCACCAGCACGATCGCCGACAGCAGGCAGCCGAACCCGTTGATGGCGATCCCCTTGCGCCAGCCCTCCTCCCGCAGCCGCCAGTGGTGCTTGGTCATGCCGGCCTGCGACAGGGTGAAGCCGGTGAACACGCCCACGGCGTAGAGCGGGATCAGCTGGGTGACCTGGGCCCCGGTGGCCACCACCAGCACCCCGGCCGCGGCGGCCAGGGCGATGATGCCGTTGGAGTAGACGAGCCGGTGCCCGCGCTTGGTGAGCTGGCGGGGCAGGAACCGGTCCTCGGCCTGGAAGCTGGCCAGCCGGGGGAAGTCGGCGAACCCGGTGTTGGCCGCCAGGATCAGGATCAGCATGGTGCCGGCTTGCAGCGAGTAGAAGAGCACGTCGCCGAGCAGGCCGTGGCCGAAGACCACCTCGCCGATCTGGGCGATCACGGTGGGGGCGCCCGACTCGTAGGGCGCCACCTTGATCTGCGAGGCCAGGAACGACAGCCCCAGGAACATGGCGCCCAGGCTCACGCCCATGACGACCAGGGTCTGGCGGGCGTTGCGCCACTCGGGCTTCTGGAAGGCGGGCACGCCGTTGGAGATGGCCTCGACGCCGGTGACCGCGGCGCCACCGGAGGCGTAGGCGGTGAGCACCCGGAACAGCGAGGCGCCGAGGAGCAGCCCGGTGCCGGCCTCGCCGAACTCGATCATCCCCTCCACGTGCCGCCCCACCTCGGGCAGGTCGCCCAGCAGGTAGCGGGACACACCCACCCCCAGCAGCACCACCATGTTGACCATGAAGAAGTAGGTGGGCACGGCGAAGATGCGGCCCGACTCCCGCACGCCGCGCAGGTTCCCGAAGGCGACGACGGCGATGAACCCCAGGGAGATGGGCACCCGGTAGGGCTGCAGCGCCGGGAACGCCGACACCAGCGCCGCGGTGCCGGCCGACGTCGACACGGCCACCGTGAGCACGTAGTCGGTGAGCAGCGACGCCCCCGCCACCTGGGCCACGCCCTCGCCGAAGTTGTCGCGGGTGACCAGGTAGGCACCGCCAGCCGACGGGTAGGCCTTGATGGTCTCCCGGTAGGACAGGATCAGGAACGCCAGCACCACCAGCAGCGCCCCGGTGATGGGCACCACCAGCGAGAACGCAGCGATGCCGATGGCGGGGACGAGGACGTGGAGGATCTCCTCGGTGGCGTACGCGGAGGACGACAGGTTGTCGGAGGCGAACACGGCCAGCGCCGTGGGCTTGCCCAGGCGCTCGTGCTCGAGCTGCTCGGAGTGCATGGGTCGGCCCAGCAGCCGGCGCTTCACCCGGTAGCCGAGGCTGTCGGGCGGGAGCAGCTCCTCCGGCGGGCCGGCGGGGAGCGGTTCCGGTGCCCGATAGGTGGAGGTGAAGTCCGTGGCGGTCATCCGTTCGGACGGTATGGACGCCCCTCTCAAGGACACGTAAAGACCCCGGCCGCCCCCACAAGGAACGCGTAAAGACTGCGCCTCCGGGCCGAACCGGCGGCGCCGGGGGCAGCCACTACCGTTCGTGCATGGCGCGACGGCCGACGATGACCCTGATGGCAGCCCTCCTGCTGGCCGCCGGCTGCAGCGACGACGGCGGGGGTCTCGGTGACGGCCCCGACGGCGCGGCGCTGGTCGAGCCGTTCGAGACCGAGGCCGAAGCCGCCTACGAGGCCGCCGACCTCGACCGCCAGGACGACTTCAACCGGGGCGCACGGATCGAGGAGGGGTGCTTCGCCCTCGACGACGCCGGTGCGGTGGCCGTGGCCGAGGCGTTGGCGCTCGACGGCGCGGCCGACGCGGCGATCGACGACTCCACCTTCCTGCAGGGCCCGCCCGGCCAGCGCGAGAACCTCACCTGCGGCATCGACGCCGGCGAGGACGCCCGGATCGGGGTGACCGTGGGCACGACGACGCTGGAGCGCGACCAGCTCCTCGAGCAGATGGAGCTGGGTGCCGGCCAGGTCGATCAGGAGCTCAGCGCCATCGACGGGGACGCCCCCGGCCTCGACGGCGACTCGGTGCTGGCGATCGACCGCGACGGCTTCGCCACGTTCGGGTGGATCGACGATGACTTCACCGTCGCCCTCTCGTTCCCCGAGGACATGGCCGACTACGACCGGGGCTTCGAGGCGCTCCCGGTCCTGGTCGGCGCCGTGGGCGAGACCCTGACCGGCGGCTGATCCCGGCCCGGTAGGGTCGCCGACATGTGTGGTCGCTTCGTCTCCGCCTCGCCGCCCGACGAGATCGCCCGGTACTTCGACGCCGAGCCGCCTGACGTCGATCTCGAGGCGAACTACAACGTGGCGCCCACCAACGACATCTACGCGATCACCGAGGACGGCGGCATCCGCAAGGTGGAGGCGTTCCACTGGGGCCTGGTGCCCAGCTGGGCCAAGGACCCCAAGATCAGCGCCAAGATGATCAACGCCCGGGCCGAGGGCATCGCCACCAAGCCCGCCTACCGGGCCGCCTTCAAGCGGCGCCGCGCGCTCATCCCGGTCGACGGCTTCTACGAGTGGCAGAAGATCGAGGGGCAGAAGCGCAAGCAGCCCCACTACATCCACAACCCCACCGGTGAGCCGCTGGCCTTCGCCGGGTTGTGGGAGGTGTGGCGGCCGAAGCGCGAGAAGGTCGAGGGCGACGACGCCAAGACCAGCGACTACGAGGACTCGCCGCTGCGGTCGGCCACCATCGTCACCACCACGCCCAACGACGTGATGGCGAAGATCCACGACCGGATGCCGGTCATCCTGCCGGCGTCGAAGTGGGAGGAGTGGCTCGACCCCACCAACGACGACGTCGACACCCTCGGCAAGCTGCTGGTGCCGGCGCCCAACTCGATCATCACCATGCACCCGGTCTCCACCGAGGTGAACATGGTGCGCAACAAGTCCGCCGACCTGATCACCCCCTACGACCCCGACGAGAACGCCGACTCCTAACCCTTCGGAGTTGCCCTCGAACCCCTACCCCTTCGAACTTGCCCCCGAAAGGGGAGCGGGCTTTGCTCCCCTTTCGAGGGCAAGTTCGTTGCAAGCGCCACGGCACCCAAGCAGTAGGGCCACCGCCACCACGATCGTGGCCCTCATCACCGCCTGCGGCCGGTCGTCCGGCGTGAACCAGGAGTTCAGGACGATGAGCCCGCCGACCAGGCAGCCCGCCGCGGTCCAGCCACCCAGCAGCCGGTAGGACCGCCGGGTCGGCGACGGCAGCGCCGGCCGGGGCATCCCCTCCCGCTCCCGCCGCCGCCCGGTCAGCCACAGCACCAGCACCGCCAACAGCGCCCCACCCACGGTCCCCAGCAGCCGCAGCAGGTTGTAGACGTACACGTCACCCTTCAGCGGGAACGGCACCTCGTCGTACAGCCAGGTCAGGGTGTCGGACACCCACGGCTCGGGGTGGGTGAACCCGTCGGCCAGGGCGTGGCTCAGGCCGCCCAGGAGCGCCGACAGCACCCCCGCCACCAGGCCCGGCCGGTCCGTGGCGGCCCGGGCGGCGTCGCGGAGCCGGAACGAACCCAGGTCGGGCAGGTGGACGGCCAGCGGCCACGCCACCCAGCGCCGGTACCCCCACGACACGGCCAGCGACACCGGCACCACGAACCACAGCAGCGACCAGGGCAGGTGGCCGTCGGCCTCGTAGATGAAGGCGTAGAGCAGGTCGGGGGCCAGGGAGCCGACCACGAGCGCCACGCCGTCGAGCCGGCCCCGCCGGTCGACCAGCAGCGCGGGCGCCGCCAGGCCCTGGTGGGAGACGAGCGGGAAGGGCACTACTCGTCGGGGACGTGGCCGCCCTGGCCGAGCTCGCGCAGGGCCGCCCGCAGCCGCGAGGCCACGTCGTCGAGGGCGGCGGGGTCGGCGGCGTGGTCGGCCTTGGCGAAGTCGAGGTCGGCCTCGGACTCGATCGGGATGACGTGGAGATGGGTGTGGGGCACCTCCAGCCCGGCGATGATCAGGCCCACCCGCGCCGGCGAGAACGCCGCGACCTGGGCCCGGCCCACCAGCTGCGCCACCTGGGTGAGGTGGGCGACCAGTTCGGGATCGAGGTCGAGCCAGTGGTCGACCTCGGCCCGCGGCACCACGAGGGCGTGACCGGGCCGTATCGGGGCGATGGTCAGGAACACCACCGCCCGGTCGTCGCGCCACACGAACCGGCCGGGGATCTCGCCGTCGATGATGCGGGTGAACAGCGTGGGCATGAACAACCAGGTTATTTCGCCTTAGTCTCCGAACCGTGCCGGACGGATCAGCGGACATCACCACTGCGGATGAGGTCGTCAGCGATCGCATCCTGACCGTCCCCAACCTGGTCACCCTGGTGCGGCTGGCGTGCCTGCCGTTGTTCCTGTGGCTGCTGTTCGGCCGGGAGGACCGGGCGGCGGCCGCCTGGCTGCTCGCGGGCCTGGGCATCACCGACTGGGTCGACGGCTACATCGCCCGCCACTTCCACCAGACCAGCGAGCTGGGCAAGGTGTTCGACCCGGTCACCGACCGGCTCCTGTTCTTCGTCGGCGGCGGCGGCATCCTGATCGACGGTTCGGTGCCCACGTGGTTCGCGGTGGTCGTACTGATCCGCGAAGCACTCGTCGCGGTCGCCACCCTCCTGCTGGCCGCGCTGGGCGCCAAACGCATCGACGTCACGTGGTTCGGGAAGGCCGGGGCCTTCTTCCTGATGGTCGCCTTCCCGCTGTTCCTGGCGTCCCATTCTTCGCTGTCGTGGCACGAGACCGCCGGTGACCTGGCCTGGGTCGCCGGCATCCCCGGACTGGCCCTCAGCCTCTACTCCGCGGCGCTCTACGTGCCCCTCGCGCGGAGCGCGCTATCGGAGGGACGGGCGGCCAGGCGGTAGGTTCCTTGCCATGAAGGCGGTGATCATGGCCGGAGGTGAGGGGACGAGGCTCAGGCCCCTCACGTCGAACGCCCCCAAACCCATGATGCCGGTGGCGAACCGCCCGATGATGGAGCACATCGTCAACCTGCTGAAGCAGCACGGTGTCGATGAGATCGTCGTGACGGTCGCCTTCCTGGCGAACCACATCCGCAACTACTTCGGCGACGGCTCCGAGCTCGACGTGAAGATGAGCTACGCCACCGAGGAGACCCCGCTGGGCACCGCCGGGTCGGTGCGCAACGCCATGGACGTGCTCGACGAGCGCTTCCTGGTCATCTCGGGCGACGTCCTCACCGACATCGACCTCGGCTCGATCATGCGGTTCCACGAGGAGAGGGGGGCGCTGGCCACCATCGGCCTCACCCCGGTCGAGAACCCGCTCGAGTTCGGCATCGTCATCACCCGCGAGGACGGCTCGATCGAGCGCTTCCTGGAGAAGCCCACGTGGGGACAGGTGTTCAGCGACACCATCAACACGGGCATCTTCGTGCTCGAGCCCGAGATCTTCGACTACATCCCTGCCGGCCGCTCGGTCGACTTCTCCTCCGAGGTCTTCCCCGCGGTCCTGGACGACGGCAAGCCCCTGTTCGGGGCGGTGGCCGAGGGCTACTGGGAGGACGTCGGCACCCTGGAGGCCTACCAGCGCGCCCACAAGGACGTGCTCGACGGCCGGGTCACCATCGACATCCCCGGCTTCGAGATCAGCGACGGCGTGTTCATCGGCGAGGGCGCCGAGATCCACCCCGACGCCGAGATCGTGGGCCCCGCCATCGTCGGCGACTACTGCCGCATCGAGGCCAACGCCCACCTGGGCGAGTACACGGTGCTGGGCACCAACGTGCGGGTCCGGTCGGGCGCCGACCTGCAGCGCACCATCGTCCACGACAACACCTACATCGGCGAGGGCGTCCGCATCCGCGGGGCCACCATCGGTCGGGCCTGCGACCTGCGCAACGGCGTGCGGGCCGAGGAAGGTGTGGTGCTCGGCGACGAGTGCTTCATCGGCGACCAGGCCGTGCTCTCCGCGGGCGTCAAGGTGTACCCGTTCAAGACCGTCGAGCAGCGGGCGATCATCAACTCGTCGATCGTGTGGGAGTCCCGCGGCGCCCGCAGCCTGTTCGGGCGCCTGGGCGTGGCCGGCCTGTCCAACGTCGACGTCACCCCCGAGCTGGCCACCCGCGTGGCGATGGCGTACGCCACCACCCTCAAGAAGGACGCCACGGTCGTCACGTCCCGCGACTCCAGCCGGTCGTCGCGGATGCTGAAGCGGGCCGCCATGGCCGGCCTCAACGCCGCCGGGGTCAACGTGCGCGACCTCGAGGTGGCCTCGGTCCCGGTCACCCGCTTCTCGGCCCGGGTCCCCGACGCCGACGGCGCCCTCACGATCCGCCTGGTGGAGGGCGACCCCCAATCGGTGGTCATCCGGTTCTTCGACACCAACGGCGCCGACATCACCGAGGCCGGCCAGCGCAAGATCGAGCGCCTGTTCCTCCGCGAGGACTTCCGCCGGGTGTTCCCCGGCGAGATCGGCGACATCGGCTACCCGCCCCGCCACCTGGAGCACTACAGCGCCGCCATCGAGGCCCTGGTCGACGTGGAGCGCATCAGCCGGGCCGGGTTCAAGGTGGTGCTCGACTACGCCTACGGCGCCACGTCGTTCGTGATGCCCAACGTGCTGGCCAAGCTGGGTGCCGACGTGCTGGCGGTGAACCCCTACGCGTCCACCAGCGGCGCCATGGACTGGAACCGCGAGGACCACGCCGCCTACGTGTCCCGCCTGGTCCGGGCGTCCGGCGCCCACCTGGGCGCGGTCATCGATCCCGACGGCGAGCACCTCACCCTCATCGACGACACCGGCCGCGTGCTCGACGACACCCAGTCGCTGCTGGCCATGGTGTCGCTGGTGTCGGGCTCGCTCGGTGACGGCTCGTCGATCGCCCTGCCCCTGGTGGCCACCATGCGGGCCGAGGAGCTGGCCCGCGAGCACGGCGTCGAGGTGGTGCGCACCAAGCTCTCCAACGCCGCGCTGATGGCGGCCGCCGCCCGCAAGGGCGTCGCCTTCGCCGCCGGGACCAGCGGCGGGTTCATCCTCCCGTCGTTCCTGCCGGCCTTCGACGCGGCCGCCGCCCTGGTGAAGGTGCTGGAGCTGCTGGCGGTCGACGACATCGCCCTGTCGAAGGTCGTGGGGAGCCTGCCCACGGTCCACATCGCCCACGAGACCGTGGTCACCCCGTGGGAGCAGAAGGGCGCGGTCATGCGGTCCCTGGTCGAGCTGTCGAAGGACCGCGAGGTCGAACTGGTCGACGGCGTGCGGGTCCTCCACGACAACGGGTGGGCGCTGGCCCTGCCCGACCCGGAGGAGCCCGTCACCCACGTGTGGGCCGAGGCGCTCGACGACGCCCAGGCCCGGCGCCTGGTCCAGGAGTACGCCCGCCGCATCCGGCAACTGCTCCGCTGAGGGTGGAAACCCTCACTCTTGCGGGGTTTTTGCGCTGGGACTGTGAAAGTTCCCGGCCATGCCGGGACAACCCCTGAACGAGTCGCTGGCGACTTGCCGCCGTTCGCTAGCCTGCGCACCCATGGACATCCCCGACGAT